>Ga0073928_10000117_pt1 | contig 180775 bp, 171 predicted proteins | sample PaiPotPPA55metaG_FD_76969 | JGI IMG/M metagenome (GOLD analysis project Ga0073928, IMG submission 76969) | Iron sulfur acid spring bacterial and archeal communities from Banff, Canada, to study Microbial Dark Matter (Phase II) - Paint Pots PPA... ...
CTACAACTACGGTGCACCTGGAGCGGGCGACGAGCGCGTCTGGAGCGAGACGGGCTGCACCTGTCTCCTCGTCACCAGCACCCAGGATACCCTTCGCTGAATCATGGAGGACCCCACCATATGACGCATTTCGAACTGGTCCGGCGGGTGCGGCACACGAAGGCTTTCTTGATAATAGCAGCGATTGAACTGCGCCGGATCGCCGAGCGGGCCCCGGAGATAGAAGTCGAGCTTCGCCATGTGGCCCGACAACTAGAGGCTGAGGTGGAAGATCTGGCTCGCGACGATACCGAATCCAGCTCTGCTATTCGCGCTGCACGATGAGCCAAGCTCTCATCACCAGCAGCCGGGGGCCGTTTCTCTCAACCCAAACTCGCCGAAGAAGCGGGGCAAGTCACGCTTTCCAGCGGAGAGGGGATCAATGCCTTACAATGTCACCATAGCTATCGACGACTTGGCCCATGAGTTGAGCCAGATGCGAACGTGGCTCGATCATATGAAATTCCAGGCTATCGGTTTCAGGCAGGTTTCGGGTGCAAACATCTATCGGGTCGATTTTGAAAGTGAACAAGAGGCGAGAGCATTTGCCCAAGCGTTTGCGGGTCAGCTACTCAACCGCACTGCGGCGTGATGCGCGACCCTGGTTATTGCCGCTGCCCGGCAAGCCGTGCACGCCGGCTCGGGCAGGAAACCAATGTCGAGTTCCTGCCCCACCTGGCCCGATTTCGCCGGTTCAATCCGGACCGGCTTGCGTCCGTTTCCGGCTTGTCAGGAGTCTACAGGGGCGACCCGCGCGACGAAGCGATCGGCGAGGTCCGCATCGGGGCATAATCCGCCGTTGTGATCGAATTGTCGCGAGCGGCTGCGTGGAGGTCGAGTGGGGGTCAAGCTGGTTGGGCTTTGGCCGTAACGGGTCAGCCTCCCTTGGCGCGTCCAAGATGCGCCACCTGGCCGACGCGCGCATGCGCGCGCGGAGAGAGCGCAATGCGGGAGAGGGCTTGACCCGCACCGGCCCCTATTCCGCCGCGGCGCTGGCGGCTTCGGGCAGCATTCCGAGCGCACGCTTATAGATGTCGAGCAGGGTTTCCTGCTCGTCGAGATCGTCCTTGTCCATCCGCCGGATGCGGATGATCTGGCGCATCGTCTTCGCGTCGAAGCCGGCGCCCTTGGCCTCGGCGTAGACCTCCTTGATGTCGGCGCCGAGCGTGCGCCGTTCCTCCTCGAGCCGCTCGATCCGCTCGATGAACGAGCGCAGCCGCTCGCCGGCGATCCCTCCGACGTCGGGCATCGTTCGCCCTAGCCGATGCGTGCGTGCTTGGGCGCGGACGCGGCGAAGGCGGCCTTCTGCTCCGCGCTCGCCTCCTTCTGGTGCTGCTTGCGCCACTCGTCATAGGGCATGCCGTATACGATCTCGCGCGCCTCGGGATCGCTGAGCGCGACGCCCTTTTCGTCGGCCGCGGTGCGGTACCATTTCGACAGGCAATTGCGGCAGAAGCCGGCGAGGTTCATCAGATCGATGTTCTGCACGTCGGTGCGCTCGCGCAGGTGCGCGACCAGCGCGCGGAATGTCGCGGCTTCGAGCTCAGTGCGGGTCTTGTCATCCATCACCACCTCCTGTGCTGTCCTCTTATGTAGCATCCCCCCGCGCGATCTTGAACGCTTCGCGGATGGGAAGCTGCAACGATAAGATCGCAGCCCGCGGATTTTGCCCAGGGACAGGGGTCGCCATGCGTCGCTTTGTGCTCGGCTTTTTCACGTTGATCGGGATCATGACGATGCTCGCGTTCGTCGGGATCGGCGTCGTGGTATGGCGCCTCGCCGCGAGCGGCCCTTCCCTCCCCGGCACGATCGTGCTGAGCGCCGAGCTCAGTAGCGGCCTCGCCGAAGGAGCGGGACAGGACCCGGTATCGGAGCTGGTTTTCGGCGGCGAGACAACGCTGCGCGATTTTCTCGACGCGCTGGAGCGCGCCGGCAGCGATCCGCGGGTCAAAGGGCTTTACGTCCGGCTGGGCGGCGACACGCTCGGCCTCGCCCGCTGCCAGGAAGTGCGGGATGCCGTTCGCGATTTCCGCGCCAAGGGCAAATTCGCGATCGCGTATACTGAAAGCTTTGGCGAATCCGGCCCCGGGACCCGACCCTATTATCTCGCCACCGCCTTCGACGAGATCTGGCTGCAGCCGCTGGGATCGCTGGGCCTGATTGGGCTGCACAGCCAAATCCCGTTCCTTCGCGGCGCGCTCGACCGGCTCGGCATCCTCCCCAGCTTCAACACACGCGAGGAATACAAAACGGCGACGAACAGCCTCACAGAAACCGCGATGACCCCGCCGCAGCGCGAGGAGGTCGAAGATTTGCTGCGCGCGACATCCGGGCAGATCGTTCGCGGCATCGCCAGCGCCCGCAACCTGTCGGAGGCCGAGGTCACCGCGCTGATCGACCGTGGACCCCTCCTCGCCGGCGAGGCGCTGACGGCGCGGCTCATCGATCGGATCGGCTACCGCGACGAGGCAGTCAGCCGGGTGCGCGAGCGCGCCGGGTCGAGCGCCGAACTGGTCTCGCTGTCGCGCTATCTCGAAAGCGCCGGCCGCCCGCATGACAGCGGGCCGACGATCGCGCTGATCTACGGCACCGGCCTCCTCACCGCCGGCAGCAGCAACCCAGCCCCGCTGCTCGACAATGCGACGCTCAGCGCCCGCGAGGTCGGGCGCGCCTTTCGGCAAGCCTCCGGCGACCCCAAGGTGCGCGCGATCCTGTTCCGCATTGACAGCCCCGGCGGCTCGGCGGTCGCCTCGGAGACGCTCTGGCGCGAGATCGCGCGCGCACGCGACCGCGGCAAGCCGGTCATTGTGTCGATGGGGGATGTCGCCGGCTCCGGCGGCTACTACATCGCCGCTCCTGCCGACAAGATCGTCGCCCAGCCGGCGACGCTGACCGGGTCGATCGGCGTTCTCGCCGGCAAGCTGGTCGTAAGCGGGCTACTGCACAAGCTCGGCATCACCGACGATTCGGCGCAGCGCGGCGCCAACGCGGCGATGTTCAGCGTGTTCGAAGACTTCTCGCCCGCCGCCCGCCAGCGCCTCGACGCGTTTCTCGACGAGGTCTACCGCGGCTTCAAAGAGCACGTCGCCACCGGCCGGCATCTCTCCGAGGAAAAGGTCGAAGCGGCGGCCAAGGGGCGGGTGTGGACCGGCGAGGAGGCCAAGGAGAACGGTCTGGTCGACGAACTCGGCGGTTATGACGTCGCGCTCCGGCTTGCCAAGGAAGCCGCGAAGATCGCCGCCGACAAACCGTTCACGCTCACCGTCTTCCCGCGCGAGAAAGGCACGATCGCGGCGATTTACGATCGGCTCTCCAATGTCGACCGTGACAGCGACGCCGCCGCGCCAGCAGCAGTCCAACGCATGACGGCCGGCATGGCGAGATTGCTTTCCGGCATCGCGACGCTGGTCGGCGATCCTGGCGTGCTGCACATGCCGCCGCTCGGCGAAATCAGATAGACCAAAAATTAATCCCACGCGGCGAGATAAGGTAGCCGTCGCTAGAACTGGAGGAGATGTCATGCGCCCTGCCGTTTTGCCGAAGCCGACGGTCCGCGGGCTCGCCGAGGACCTGGCCGCCGGGCGTACCTCCAGCCGCGCGCTGGTTGAGGCGGCGCTGGCGCGGATCGCCGAGCCCTCGGGCGAGGGCGCGCGCGCCTTTGTTAGGGTTTACGCCAACAGCGCGCGCGCTGTCGCCGACGCCCACGACCGGTTGCGCAAGGCGGGCTATGTCGCCTCACCGCTTGCCGGATTGCCGGTGTCGATCAAGGACCTGTTCGATGTCGCCGGCGAGCCCACGCTGGCAGGATCGAGGGCGCTCGACGACCGGCCGCCGGCAGAGCGCGACGCGACAGTCATCGGCCGGCTGCGCGCTGCCGGCGCCGTCCTCATCGGCCGCACCAACATGACCGAGTTCGCGTTTTCCGGGGTCGGGATCAATCCGCACCAACGCCGGCGGCGGGTTTGCCCCGATCGAGGCCTATGCCTGGCATCGGCCACTACTGGCGCGGCACGGCGCCGACTACGACCCGCGCGTGCGTACGCGGATCGAGCGCGCCAGCGGCATGACGGCCACCGACTACATCAATTTGCGCGCCGCGCGGGCCGATCTGATCGCGCGGGTCGCGGAGCGTACTGCCCCGTTCGACGCGTTGTTGATGCCGACCGTGGCGATCATCGCGCCGCCGATCTCTGCCTTCGAGCGCGATGAGGATTACCGACACCTCAACGCGCTGCTCCTGCGCAACCCATCGGTCATCAATTTTCTCGATCGCTGCGCGATCACAATCCCGATCCAGCGAGCGGGCACGGCACCGGTGGGGCTGATGGTGGTCGGCGAGCACGGCGCGGACCGCCGTCTCCTCGCGCTGGCGCGGGGCATCGAACCGGCGCTCGCGGCACGGGAGTAGACAGATCGGCTACGGCTCCGACATCGCGGGCGGCCGCTGAACGACGGCGGAGGCTTCCGGTATGCCGGTTTGGAGCAACCTCGCAAACTGCCGTGCGGGCACCGGCCGGCTAAAATAGTACCCCTGCGCCTCATCACAGTGGTGAGCCCGAAGAAATTCAAGCTCTTCCAGGGTTTCCACGCCCTCGGCGACGACCCGCAGTTTGAGACTACGGGCCATGGCGATCACTGCAATCACGATCGCCGGATCCTCGCCGGCGATGCTGATCTGACGGACGAACGACTGGTCGATTTTGAGGGCATCGAGCGGAAACTTTCTCAGATAGCCCAAGCTGGAATAGCCCGTACCGAAATCATCGATCGCCACCTGCACTCCTATTCGCCGCAGCGCTTGCAGGATGGATGCCGCGGATTCGGCATGTTTCATCAGCAGGCTCTCGGTCAGCTCCAGCTCCAGAAATCTCGGTTCGAGGCTCGTTTCGCTGAGGATCGCGAACAGATTTTCCAGAAAGTTCTCGTCGCGAAACTGTATCGCGGAGACATTTACGGCCATGGTCGTGGCCGGAAGGCCTTCATCCAACCAAGCTCGGGCTTGATCGCACGCTTCCCGCAGCACCCAGGCGCCGATCGGCAGGATGAGGCCGCAGTCTTCCGCGACGGGAACGAACTCCGCCGGCGAGACCAATCCTCGAGTGGGATGCGTCCAGAGCAGCAACGCTTCCACACCCGTAATCGCCCCCGTTTTCAGATTGATCTTCGGCTGGTAGCGCAGCGAAAATTCATGCCGTTCCAAGGCGCGCCGCAGACCCTCCTCGATGACTTGCCGCTCGACCGCGCGGACGTTCATGGCCGGCGTGAAAAACTGAAAACCGTGACGCCCATTTTCCTTTGCCTGGTACATCGCGGTGTCGGCATTCTTGATCAGCGTCTCCGCATCCAGGCCGTCGTCCGGATAGACGCTCACGCCAATGCTTGTGGTGATGTGAAGATCGTGTCGGTCGATGGGATGAGCCTCCGCCACCGCCTGCAGCATCTTCCTCGCCAAAACGGCGGCATCTTCCGGCCGCTGCACTTCGGCGAGCAGCGCGATGAACTCATCGCCGCCCTGCCGGCTCACCGTATCCGCGCGGCGCACGCACGCCACCAGGCGTTTGGCGATGGATTGAAGAAGCTTGTCGCCGATCGGATGCCCCAGGGAATCATTGATGTGCTTGAAGCCATCCAAATCCAAAAACAGCACTGCGACCTTTGTCCGGTGACGCTCCGCCACGGCGACCGCCTGGCTGACCCGGTCGTTCAGCAGCATTCGATTGGGCAACCCAGTCAGAAAGTCGTGCTCGGCCGAATGGCTGAGCTCCAGCGCCGTCACCCGAGCCGTTGTCGCATCGCGAAAAATTTGGCGGATCAGATAGGCGGCGAGACCGCTCAGCAGCAAGGTTGCAGCGAGCGCCATCGCTACGATCATCGCGGCGAGCGAACGCCAGCCGGCGAGTTCCCGGTCCAGCTCCAGCCCGACCGTGACGACGAGCGGTCGACTGCCGACGCGGCCATAGGTAAACATCCGGGTGATGCCGTCGATTACGCTGGCCCGCACGTACGCACCCTGGGCGCCCTCCTCGATGACGGCCGGTCGTGACCCGCCGGCTATCGAGCTGCCGATGCCGATGGTCCCGTCCGGACTGTCGGCGCTGAAGCGCGAGCGGACGATGTCGTCGAGCCCGGTCAGCGTCATGACGCCGTGCGGCCCAAGATCGATCGATTTGGGGAGCGGGGTCAGCGAGCTTGGCGAGATCAGGACGGCAATGACGCCGAGGAAGGTGCCGTCCTTGGCATCGACACGGCGTGAAATTGGCAAGACCAGGGCGCCTAAAATACGCCCGACGATCGGTTGGCCGATGTACAAGCCGTGAAATCTTCCGTCCAGATGGACACGAAAATAATCGCGGTCGCCGAGATCGATCGAGCCGGGATGCGGTTCAGCTGTCGCCGACCTCAGCTTTCCATCCGGGTTGACGATGACCGCTCGCGCGATCCCGGGAGAAACCAGATCGATCGCCTGACCCCAAGCGTAGAGGTCGAAATTGCTGCGTTCGGCCCGCATCCTTTCCGCGATCAGACTGGTTTCGCCTTCGACCCGACGCAGGATCAAGGCAACCTCCTCGCGGAAAGCGATTGTAAGGTTGCGGCCCTGCGAACTGGCGGCGATGAGGGCGGCTTGCCGCGAGGTGACGAGCGAAAAGCCTACAACGGCCCACAGAGCGACAAGCAGAATGCCGACGATCATCACGATAGTCCGGATCGTCGTGCGGACGCCGTTGCGTGAGGCCGTGATTAAAATTGTCGATAACAACAGGTTCTCTTCCCAAGGGCTTGGTTGACCGAACTGGCCCGCTTCGGCCGTGGTCGGACGTTAGGGGCACCGTGAAATCCAGTACTGATATCGCTAGTAATTTGTTAATATGTATCCTTTTTGCAATTATAAATCGCGCTATACTGTCGATTATCACCTCCGTCGGGCGCATGCCAGGGTCGGAAACTACCTATACGTGTGTTAAGATCGCTTGTGGGGTCGGGTTAGTCAAGCGGAGTACTAGGACTCCGTGTACGCGCTGCGTTGATCGCCGCCATGACCCGGCGAGAGGTAATGGGCGTTTCGTTGACCTCGGCGCCGCCGAGCGCGGCCAGCGCGTCGCGCACGGCGTTGGCGATCGCCGCCGGCGGCGCCACCGCGCCGCCCTCGCCCATCCCCTTCATGCCGTATTCGGTTGCCGTCGCCGGGTGGTGCAGATGCCCGATCTTGATCGCCGGCAATTCAAAGGCGCCAGGCAGGTGGTAATCGAGCAAGGTCGCGGCGAGCGGCTGGCCCGCCGTGTCATAGGGAATCTCCTCGCACAGCGCTGTGCCGATCCCCTGCACGACACCGCCGTGGATCTGGGCTTCGACGATCATCGGATTGACCATCGTGCCGCAATCCTCGGCGACGGCGAAATCGATGAGCTCGATCGCGCCGGTCTCCGGATCGACCGCGACAACGGCGCCATGCGTCGCGTAGGAGAAGACTCCGGTGCTGATCCCGGGCTCGTAGGTCGTCGTCGCCTCGAGCAGCGGCTCGACCCCGGCAGGCAGGCCATCCATGCGCAGATGGGCGACCCGGGCAACCTCCGCGATCGACACCGAGCGTCCCTGCGGCCCCTGGACCGTGCCGTCGGCGCAACGCACCGCCCCGGGCTCGCATTGCAAGAGGTGGGCGCCGATCCGCTCGATCTTGTCGCGCACCATGCGGCTGGCGCGCGCCACCGCACCGCCCGACATGACCATGCTGCGCGAGGCGAAGGTGCCGAACCCGTAGGCGGTGCTTTCGGTGTCGCCATGGCGCACCGAGATATGCGCCGGATCGATGCCGAGCTCCTGACAGGCGATCTGCGACAGCGTCGTCTCCAAACCTTGCCCGTGCGACTGGATCCCGACCATCAAAACCAGGCTGCCATCGGTCAGTACCCGCGCGGTGCAGCTCTCGTAGCCGGGGATGATGTTGGCGCCGCGCGAGGCGAATTCGGCGGCGCCATGCGCGGTCTGCTCGGTAAAGCTGGCGAAGCCGATGCCGATCAGCCGGCCATCGGGCTCGCCCCGCCGCTGCCGCTCGCGGATTTGGACGATGTTCAGCAGATCGGCGCAGAGCCGCACGCTCTCGGGATAATCGCCGGTGTCGTAGCGCATGTCGGTGACCGAGGTGAACGGCATCCGCTCGGCCGGCACCATGTTCTCGATCCGCACCTCGACCGGATCGCGCCCGACCGAGCGGGCTACCTCGTCGATCGTCCGCTCGATCGCAAAGCAGGCGCCGGGGCGGCCGACCCCGCGATAGGGCCCGAGCCCCGCCTTGTTGGTCGCCACGGTGTAGGTTCGTGCCCGATAGTTCGGAACTGTATAGGGGCCCGGCAGGCACCGCGCCGCCATGTTGGCTTCCTGATAGGGCCCCTGCGGCCACAGCCCATAGGCGCCGGCATCGACGATGATCTCGGTGTCGACCCCGAGGATATGGCCGCTGCGGTCGGCATAGGCGGTCAGGTTGTAGTGATGGTCGCGGGTATGCGCGCCGGTCAAGAGGTGCTCGTTGCGGTCCTCGATCCAGCGCACGGGATGATCGAGTTCGAGCGCCAGCGCGGCGAGGACGATCTCTTCCGGGTAGAGCCGGGCCTTCGGGCCGAACCCGCCCCCGACATCGGGCGCGACGACGCGGATGCGGCGCTCTTCGATCCCGAGGATCTCGCCCAACGCAACGCGCAGCGTATGCGGCGTCTGCGTCGAGGCGTAGATCACCACCTCGTCAAGCCGGTGGTCGCGATAGGCCAGCACGGCACGACCTTCCATCGGCGACCCGGACTGCCGGTGCATACGGTATTCGCGCTTGACGACGATTTCGGCAGCCCGCGCCGCCGCCTCGATGTCGCCGCCTTCAACGACCCGCTCGTGATAAATGTTGTCGCCCCAATTCTCGTGCACGAGGGGGCTGCCGCTCCGAATGGCGGCGGGCGCGTCGACGACGGCCTCGAGCAGCTCGAAATCGACAGTGATCGAGCCGGCTAGGTCCTCCGCCGCGGCGCGGGTCGGCGCGAGGCAGGCGGCGATGGCCTCGCCGACAAACCGCACTTTGTCTGTGGCGAGCGGGGGATGGGCGGTAGTTCTGGCGCCCGTTGCCTGGGTCACGATGCGGATCGGCGTCACCCGCGGCAGGTCAGCCGCGGTGAAGACGCGGCCGCGCGCCGCGGGAGGCACCGTGATCGACCGGATCCGGGCATGGGCATGCGGGCTGCGCAGAAAGACTACTTCCTGCATGCCGGGCAAGCGGATGTCCGCGACAAACTCGCCGCGCCCCCTAAGGTGGCGGTCATCCTCCCTGCGCAATAGCGAGGCGCCGACGCCGTTTCGGTTGCTGGCGGTTTGCATGGCGGCGCCCTCCGGGTTCGGTCACGGAGAAAATGATCGCTTGCGCGCCTCGGGACAATAAAGATCCCTTCCTCGCGAGCGCCGCGATCCCGCGGGAGACCCCCGAACATCCCGGCGGTGCTTGCCTTGACAGGGTTCGCGGACTCGCTATCGTTTTGCCGGGCGCGGCGCGCGCATGCGGGCAAACGAGATGACCTTGCTACTCCTGGCCGCGGGCGCGGCGACGGTCGGCTGGATGATCCTGGCGCGCCGGCTGCTGCTCGCCTGGTATCTTCGCGAGGTTCGGGCTCTCGACATCCCGCAGGCCCCGGCCGAGGCGATCATCACCTATCCGCTCGCCTGATAGGCGCGCCGGTGTGGTTGCGGCAATGCCGTCTCCGGCTCATTTACCTGCTGCTCGCGCCGCTGGCGCTGGCCCGCCGCTGCCGGCGCCGCCGCGCCGGCTGGATAGCCGCCGATCGGGGCCGGTAACATGCTGGTAATGGGAATTTCCTGTTACTACCACGACAGCGCGGTCGCGGTCGTCGACGAGACCGAGATCAGATTCGCCATCCACGAAGAACGGCTGAGCCGCGTCAAGCACGATGCCCGATTTCCGGTACTTGCCATAGGCCATGCGTTGGAAGCCTGCGGCATCGGCATTAACGATCTCGACAAGATCGTGTTTTACGAGGACCCCCCGCTGAAGCTGCGGCGGTTGTGGGACCAGGTGATCGACGGCTGGCCGCACTCGCGCCGCATGTTCAGCGAGGACATCCCCCGTTTCGTCCAACACAAGCTGCCGATCGCCGAGCAGATTCGCGAGCATCTCGGGTTTCAGGGCGACATCGAGCACTCGCAGCATCATCGCTCGCACGCGGCCTCGGCGTTCTTCACCTCGCCGTTCGAGCGGGCCGTCGTCGTCACGCTCGACGGGGTCGGCGAATACGAGACGGCGACGGTGTATCTGGGCGAAGGCAATCGCCTGGTAAAGATGCGCTCGATCCACTTCCCGCATTCTCTCGGCCTCTTCTATTCCGTCTTCACCGATTATCTCGGGTTTACCGTCAACGAGGACGAGTACAAGGTGATGGGCTTGGCGCCCTACGGCCGGCCCAAGCATGTCGACAAATTTCTCGGCCCGATCCTGCGGCTGCGCGAGGATGGCGCCTTCATGCTCGACCAGCGGTTCTTCGATTTCTGTTCGCGCGAGCGACATTACGCTCCGGCGCTGGTCGCGCATCTGGGAATGGCGCCACGCAGCCCCGGCGAACCGATAACCGAAAAGCACCAGGATCTCGCAGCCTCGGTGCAACAGGCCCTGGAACGGGCCATGGCAAATCTGCTCGCGCCGCTGATCCGCGAATTCGCCACCAAGGATTTTTGCTTCGCGGGCGGGGTTGCCCTCAATTGCACGGCGAATTCCGCGATGATCCGCGAGCTCGGCATCCGCTCATGGGTCCATCCGGCGGCCGGCGACGCCGGCGGCGCGATGGGCGCCGCCCTGCAATCGGTAATGCGGGCGCGGGAGAGCGGACCATGCCAGCGCTACAAGCTGTCGCCCTATCTCGGAGTGAGCTATCCCGTGCCGGTGATCAAAGCCTCACTGTCGCCGAACCAAGTTCGGTTTCGGCAGTGCGCAGCGATCTCCGAGGACATCGCCGACCGGCTGGCGGCGGGCAAGGTGGTGGCGATTCTCCACGGTCGCGACGAATGGGGACCGCGCGCGCTCGGGGGCCGCTCGATCCTCGCCGACCCGCGGCGGCCCGAAATGAAAGACCACCTCAATGCCAAAATCAAATTTCGCGAGGAATTCCGCCCGTTCGCTCCGGTCGTCAAAAAGGAGGCCTATGGCGACTGGTTCGAGACGCTCGACATGGCGGAAAGCCCCTACATGCTCTACACGCACAAGGCCCTGCGCCCGCAACTGACCGGCGCGGTCACCCATGTCGACGGCACCAGCCGGGTGCAGAGCGTCTCGGCCGAGCAGAACGCCTATCTCTACCGCATCCTGGAGGCCTTCGAGCGGCGGACCGGGGTGCCGGTCTTGATCAATACGTCGTTCAATCTGCGCGGCGAGCCGATTGTGTCCAGCCCATCCGACGCGCTGAAGACGTTTTTCGCGTCGGGCATCGACAGCCTCGCACTCGAGGAGTTCCTCGTCGAGAAGGAGGTGCAATGATTGGCCGGGCGCCGGATCGCATGGCCAAGACCGTGCACCTGATCCCGAAGGACAACGCGATCAAGCGTCTCGTTTTTGATGAAGCGACGATGACCTTGCGACCGAACCTGGTCCTGGTCAACCGCAAGGGATCGGTCGTTTTCGAGATCAACGAACTGGGATTGAAGGGCGTTGCCCGCGACCCTTCGCGGAAGCTCGCGGTGGTGTGGGGCGACTCGGTAGTGTTCGGCGTCCGCTGGGGCTGGCCCCACCTCCTCGACGAGTTCGCGCCCGGCTATCAGTTCCTGAACGGCGGGATCGAGGCCGACCCCTACGACAACATTCTGCGCCGGGCGACCGCCTTCAACCGGGCCAATGCGGTGGCGCTGAACATCGTGATGCTCGGCTGGCACCCGATGCATATCGCCTCACCGCCGGCCTCGGCCAATCGGCGCAGCCGTCTGGAAACACTGCGCGGTTGGGTTCGCAAGGCAGCGCTAGCCGTGCGTCCCCCGGCGCCGGCAATCCGGCAGGGACCCGCGCACACCCCAAAACCCCAAGCGACAAATGAGCGGCTTCGCGCCGATCTCCTCGCCTTCCTCGAAAGCACGCCGAACACGGTTCTCGTCACGATGCCGACCGCGCTCAACCGGAACAATTTCGATCAGGATATCTCCCCTTATTTCAGAAGCCGCAGACCGAATTTCTATTTCATCGGCGAGATACCCTATTCGATCGAAGTGCAACAATACCTGTTCGAGATGATCACCGAGCGCAACGCGATCACCCGCGAGGCGGCACAAGCGACCGGGGTCCGCCTCTTGGATCTGGACGCCGAGTACGGCACCGAGCGGATGGCCGACTTCCGCCAGAACTTTTTTGACGTGCTGCACATTCGCCCGGTCCGCTATCGCCAGACGGCGGAAATCGTCTACCAGGGGATCAAAGACCTGCTTTAGCCGATCCGGGGTGCGCCGCAATCAATCGAACAACGTCAGGTCGATCACATCGGCCAGACGGCAGTAACCTTGGTCGCTCTGGTGCAGCCCGTCGCCGCAATCCCATTTCGGCGCCATCTGGGTCGGGATCTCGGGGTCGCGCACCGCCGCATCGAAATCGGCGACGCCATCAAAGGCGCCCCCTTCGCGGATCCAGGTGTTGAGCGTGACCCGATGCCTTTCGCGCGTCGGGTTCCACGCATTGGCCATGAAAGTCTCGTTGCCGAACGGCGTCAGCGTCGCACCGATCAGCTTGATCCCGGCGCTGTGCGCCCGCACCGCCATCTGCTGCAGGCCGGCGATCATCTGCTCGCCGGTGACCTCCTCCTCGGGCTTCGCCCAGCGGTTGCGCAGATCGTTGGTGCCGAGCATGACGATCGCGTGCGTCACCCCGGGCTGGCTCAAGACGTCGCGGTCGAAGCGGCGGAGCCCGCTGTCGCCGCGGATGTCGTGCAGGATGCGGTTGCCGCCGAGCCCGTTGTTCATGACCCCGATCGGGCGGCCCCCGCGTTCCGCAAGGCGCCGGGCGAGCTGGTCCGGCCAGCGGCAGAACGCGTCGATCGTCGAGATGTTGCCGTCAGTCAACGAATCTCCGAGCGCAACCACCCCGCCCGCTTCGCTCCCGGCCAGCACATCGACGCCGCACAGGAAAAACCACTGGTCGGTCAGATTGCCAACGGGCATCACCGCCTCGCGGGTGAAATCGCCGGGCGGCGAGACATAATTGGCCTGCCGCGCATAGCGGCCGGTGATCTGATAATTCGCCGGCACCTCGCCCGGCAGGTGAAAGCTGACCGCGAGATCGGCGAGCGCCGGCGCGGTCAGCTCGACGGGGTCGCTGAACTGCACGGCGCCGGCGGCGATCACGGTGCCGTCGCTGCCGCCAAAGGTCAGCCTGCGGTCCGAGCCGGGGACGATCGCCGGGCCCTTGTCGCGCAGCGCGACGCGGGCGGCGCCGATCGCCAGCGGGCGGTTGCCGTAGGCGTTCGAGATCCGCACCCGCAGCCGGTCGCCGCCCAGGCTGATCCGCGGGTTCATCCGCAGCGTGTGGTTGTTGAAGCCGACGACGCCTTCCGCCGGCGCCGGCGCAGCAGCCCAGCTGCCGACCCAATGTTTGCTGGTTTGCATCGAACTGTCCTCCCCACACAAAGATTATGAACGCGATCGTGCGCCTTGCCGCGCCTCCGCAGCAATCCCCTTTCGCGCGGCGGGCTGTGCTGCTTATTTCACGGCGTCGGCGACGGGGTCAGGACCTGCTCAGGTGGCGCTCTGGATCATTTTGAATTTGGTTGAAGACGCTTTGCGCGTTGTCGATGGCGATGAACTGCGGCGTCGGATCGAGCGCCAGCGTCCAGACGGCAAAGCCGACCCGCCCCCCATATTCCCAAATGGGGGTTGCCGGGCCAAAGCGGAGCGTGCCGCGTCCGCCCGAATTATCCGTCATTTCCACATCGGGCAACCGGTCGAGATATAGCGCAACCAAGCTGCCGAACGGCGCCGCGCGAGCGATCAGAATACGTCGGTTGGTGACGGCATAGCGTCTTGCTGCGGAGCCAAGCGTCAACCACAAAGCGGCCGGCGACGAAGTAAAGCCCGGCCAGCACAAACACCGCACCGAACAGCGGAAAAAAGAAGGGGCTTGACCGCTGTAGGACGTTCACTTCCCAGAAAAGGGCAAAGCCGCCCCACAGCAGGCTGAACGGGATCAGCAGCAGATCGCGGCCGGTGAACCGCAGGCCATGGCCGGGTTGCCCCGACCAGACGACGCGTTCGCCGTCCAGCAATCGCCCCCTTGAAATCGCCGTTGCCCAAGTCCTTCCCCCCGGCCCGTCGCTTACAGATAGGGGTCCGCCTGCGCCAGATAATTGGTCACGAAATCGGCGACGGCATCTTCGAGCGGGGTGAACGGGGCGGTGTAGCCGGCCTGGCGCAGCCGACTCATCTTCGCCTCGGTGAAATACTGATAGTTCGGCCCGATCGCCGGTGGGATGTCGATGAACTCGATGCCGGGTGCCGCCCCGCAGGCCCGGCCGAGCACCTTCATCAGATCGAGAAAGCTGCGCGCCTTGCCGGTGCCGAGATTGTAGATGCCATTGATGTCGGCGCCCTTTGCGTGCTGCCACAGCCACAGCATCGTCGCGGCGCAATCCTTGACATAGACGAAATCGCGGCGCTGCTCGCCATCGCCATAGTCGGGCCGGTGCGACTTGAAAAGCCGGATGGTCTCGCCGGCGGCAACGCTGCGGTAATTCTTGGCGACCAGGCTCATCATCTCGCCCTTGTGGTATTCGTTCGGCCCGAACACGTTGAAGAATTTGAGCCCAATCCATAAGGGCGGTGCATATCCCGCCGCCGCCTCGCGCACCGCCCACATATCAAAAGCGTGCTTCGACCAGCCGTAGAGGTTGAGCGGGCGCAGCCGCTTCAAGGCGGCAATGTCGCCCGCATCGTCAAACCCGGCGGAGCCATCGCCATAGGTCGCCGCCGACGAGGCGTAGATCAGCGGCTTGCCCTGGGCGGCGCACCAGCGCCACCACGCGACCGACGAATTGAGGTTGGTGGCGACGATGGCGTCCGCGTCGGTCTCGAAGGTCGACGCGTTCGCGCCGAGGTGAAACACCGCCTCGACTTCGCCGCCATAGCGCTCGAGCCATGCCGGGAGCCCTTCGAGCGGCACGATTTCGCAGAAATCCCGCTTGGCGATGTTGCGCCATTTGTCGCCCGTGCCGAAGCGGTCGACGATGACGAGGTCGGCACGCCCCGCCGCGTTGAGCTGCGCGGCGAGGACCGAGCCGATAAAGCCGCCGCCGCCGGTTATCACCAGCATCAGGCGGCGTCCTCGCCGGCGCGGGCGCGCGCGGCATCGGCCTCGGCCGGCGAGTGCGCCTCTCGAATGGCGTCGATCAGCCGCGTCGTCGAACGGCCGTCGACCAGATCGACCAGCACGACCCGGCCGCCGGCGGCCTCGATCTCGGCAGCGCCGACCACTCCGTCGATCGTGTAGTCGCCGCCCTTGACCAGCACATCGGGTTTCAGCCGGCGAATGAGCTCGATCGGAGTCTCCTCGTCGAAGCTGATCACCGCATCGACCGCCTCGACGGCGGCAATCACCGCCGAGCGGTCGGCCAATCCGTTGACCGGCCGCTTCGGTCCCTTGAGGCGACGCACCCCGGGATCGCCGTTGAGCGCGACAATCAGCCGGTCGCAATGGGCGCGCGCGGCAGCCAACAGCGCGACATGGCCGGCATGGACGATATCGAAGCAGCCGTTGGTGAAGCCGACGGCGAGGCCGCGGCTTTTCCAGCGCCGCACCAGGGTCTCCGCCTCGGCGGCGCTGTAGTACTTGGCGTGGTGCCATTGCTTGTCGCGCACGTCGCGCGACAATTCGAGCATCAGCTCGTCGAGCTCGACGGTCGCGGTGCCGAGCTTCGAAACAACGATGCCGGCAGCGGTGTTGGCCAGCCGCATCGCCTGCGGCAGCATGAAGCCGGCGGCGCAGGCCAGAGCCAGTACCGCGATCACCGTATCGCCGGCGCCGGTGACGTCGTAGACCTCGCGCGCCCGGGCCGCTTCGAGATGGACCCCGCCCGCGGCTTCGACCAGCACCATGCCTTTGTCGGAGCGAGTGGCGAGGATGGCGTCGGCGCCGGCGAGCTGCATGACTTTGGTCGCCGCGGCGATGATTTCGGAGTCGGTGACGACTGGCAGATGCGCCGCCAGCGCCAGCTCCTTCAGATTGGGGGTGATGCAGGTCGCGCCCCGGTAGCGCCGGAAATCGTCGCTCTTCGGGTCGACATAGACCGGGACGCCGAGCGCCCGCGCCCGCATGATCGCCGCGCCGATCACCTTCAAGCCGAGCGCCGACTTGCCGTAATCCGACAGCACCACCGCATCGACCTCGGGGAGCGCGCGCTCGGCCGCGTCGATTAGCGCAGCTTCTTCCTCGGGAGCGAGATCGTGCGTGCGTTCCTCGTCGATGCGGACGATTTGCTGATGTCCTGCCAAATAGCGGGTCTTGCACACCGTCGGCCGGTGCGCGCTCGCGACGTGGCGATCGATCAGGCCGGGGGTCTGGGCGATCAGCGCCTGGATTTCCTCGCCTGCCGGGTCGTGCCCCAACAGCCCCATCAGAATGGCCCTGCCGCCCAATGCCGCGATGTTGCGGGCGACATTGCCGGCGCCGCCGAGCATGCTCTGCGTGCGCTGCAGGAGCAGCACCGGCACGGGCGCTTCCGGCGAGATCCGCTCGGTCTCGCAATAGGCAAAACGGTCGAGCATGACGTCGCCAAGACACAGGATCGTGGCGCCCGAGAAATCCATCAGAAATCCATCGCGTCTTCGCCAATCCGCGGGCGTTCAGGCACGCAATCTTTAACATGCCGGCCGAGGCGAGCCTATATTTAACCGGAGAACACCGGAGGGCGCGATGCACACCGAATCGATCGAGTTCTGGCGCCACGAGCATGTCTTTCTCGGGACCCATCATCAGCGCAACGAGCGGCGCAGCTGGGCTGTCGTCGGGTTGTGCGGCACGATGATGGTGGCCGAGATCATCGGCGGGTGGCTATGGGGCTCGATGGCGCTGGTTGCCGACGGGCTGCACATGTCGACCCATGCCGGCGCATTGGTGATCGCCGCGCTGGCCTACTCGTTCGCCAGGCGCCACGCCCGCGACGAGCGCTTTGCGTTTGGCACCGGCAAGCTCGGCGATCTGGCCGCCTTTGCCAGCGCGATCGTGCTGGCGATGATCGCGCTGTTGATCGGTTATGAGAGCATCGACCGGCTGTTCAATCCGGTAGCGATCGCCTTCAACCAAGCGATCCCGCTCGCCGCGCTCGGCCTCGCCGTCAACCTGGTCAGCGCCTGGCTATTGCATGAGGGCCGGCCCGACGGCGCCGCCTCCGCCCACGACCATGCGCATGATCACACTCAACACGGTCATCACCGCCACGATCATCACGACGACCACAATCTACGGGCCGCCTATGTCCACGTCATGGCCGATGCGGCGGTGTCGGTGCTCGCGGTGATCGGCCTCAGCGCCGGGCGCCTGCTCGGCTGGGTGTGGATGGACCCGCTGATGGGCCTGGTCGGCATGGGGGTGATCCTCAACTGGTCGTGGAGCCTCGTGCGCGTCTCCGGCGCGGTGCTCCTCGACATGCGGCCCGAGGGGATCGCCCGCGAGATAGCCGATCGCCTCGAAACCGGGCGCGGCGACCGCATCGCCGATCTGCATCTGTGGCGGGTCGGCCCGGGCCATCACGCCGCGGTCGTCTCGATCGTCTGCGACCACCCCGAGCCGCCGGCCGCCTACAAGGCCCGCCTCGCCGACCTCCCAGGCCTCAGCCACGTCACGATCGAGGTGCTCGCTTGCCCGGGAGAGCATTGAGGCCAGCCCAGGATAGCGATGATTCGCGCGATCTCGCGGCCATGCCCGCGGTTGTCGCCGTTGGAGGCCACGCTGGCGAGCTCGCCCGCGGTGCGGATGCGGGCGTCGATCGTGTTGCGCCCGGTCACTTGGTAGAAGCTGCCGCTGAACACCTTGTTCAGCGGCAGCTCCAAGGGAATCGCCTCGACGCTCGCGATCTTCATGTGCCGGCTCCACTCGTCTGGCCAGCGGCGATTATCGGTCAGGCGAATCCGCTGTCATATGCTTTTTGGACGGCGCGGTGCTTACCGGCTTGTGCGGTCGGCGGGTTGAACGCAAGATCGCGCCCGCCCGCCGGATTTGCCGGCCAGATTGAGGGCAGAGGATGCCTCTTCGCTCGCCGGCCGCGCTGCTCGCGGCCCTGCTGTTGCTCGCCGGCTTCGTGTTCGTGTCAACCGGACCAGCGCACTCGGCCGATTTCACCGACTCCGCCGGCCGCCGGGTCGTGCTGCCCGACCGGATCGGCCGCATCATGCCCGCCGAACCAAACGCCGAAGTGCTGGTCTTTGTGGTGGCGCCGAACACCCTTGTCGGAGCGGCCCACGTCGCCGGGCGCAGCTCAACGCGCGTCGGGCGCACGCCTGTCATCGAATGGGCGTCGCGGGCGACCCCTGCGGGAATGGCCGATGCGGCCCGACAATTCCGGCCCGAGCTGATTGTCGATGCCGGACCGGTCACGCCGGAGCGGGCCGCCTTCGCCGATCAGGTAACGCAGCTGACCGGCATCCCCTATGTCCTCGTCGAAGACAGCTTCGCCCGCATGCCTAAGGTCCTGCGCACAACCGCTACGATCTTGGGGGTCGACAGCCGCCGGATCCACGACCTCTTCATTTTCGCCGAGCACGCGATTGCCGACCTCCGTGGCCGGCTGCTGATCCGCCCGGCCAATGAAAGGCCGCGTGTCTATTTCGCACTTGGCCCGGACGGGCTGACGACCGCCCTGCCCGGCTCGCCGGCCGGCGAGGCGATCGACGAAGCCGGCGCGATCAATGTCGCCGGCGCACTCGGCCGCGGCACCGAGGCGGCGGTCAATCGCGAGCAATTGTTGGGCTGGGACCCGGAAATCATCATCGCCGAGGGGCGCAGCGCCTACGATGCGTTGCACCGCAACCCGGCCTGGCGAGGTCTCTCCGCAGTGCGTAACAAGCGGGTCTATCTCGAGCCGAGCTACCCATTTGGCTGGATCGAGGGTCCCTCCGGGGTGAACCGGCTGATCGGGCTCTATTGGTTGTCGACCCTGTTCTATCCCGATGCGACCCAGGAGGACCTGCGCGCCTCGGCCTGCGAGTTCTACGACAAGTTCTACAAAATGAAGCTGACCAACGCGCGATTGGAGGCGATGGTCCGAGCAGCCGGCATCCCGCCGCCCGAGGTGCTGCACGCGGTTGGCGAGCCGCTGGTCGGGCTTGGCGCCGCTCTGCCAACGCCGCTGTCACCCGGTGCTGCGGGCGAAGCCGCCGCAGCGACCGCAAGCGCCCAGGCTGCCACCTGCACCCTCCCGAGCGCGCCATCGCCATACCTGACCGGCGCCACCGAAGCCGTGCCGCCGGCAACCGCGCCCGGGGTTCTATCGCCGGGCCGTCGCGGCCGCTCGGGCGGGCTCGCGCCGCAGTAGGCGCTGGTGCCGACGGAGGGCTTGCCTACCAGTACCAAACACGCCCGTAGCTGCCGACGAGCTCGCCCACCGCCGCGCGCGACACGGGCTGAGCGCCGTTGATCAGTTCGTTGCGCTCGATGCCGCGCTCGCTCAGATCTTCCGCAACATAGCGGATGTCGATGCCCTTGGCGGCAAGCGCGGCCAGGTCCGAGGCGATGGTCGGCGGCTGCGTCTGCCGCCAGTCGCCGAAGGCGAGGCCGCCCGCATCCTGTCGCTGTACCAGATAGTTGACTGCGTTGCCGCGCAACAGCACGGCGAGGTCCGCCCCGGCGCCCTTCATCGCGCCGTGGATCCACACGATCGTGTCGTCCTGTTCTTCGATCGTCGCGCGGTAGGCGCTCTCGATGATGCTCAGCGTCTTCATGACCGCCTCCTCAGCGTGTCGCGATGACGAGCGTGTTGTCCGAGGCTTCGGCCATCGTCCAGAAATCCGCCGGCGAGCCGCGCCGGACGCCCGGAATGGCATCGACGGCGCCCCGCTCGTCGACACACAGCCCGCAATTCACCCAGTCGATCTTGCCGCCATTGTTTTCCGCCGCTTGCATCAAAGCGGCGATCGCGTCCTTCGGGATGAAGTGGTTCTCCTCCTCGACCGAGCGCCCGTGCACCGCGTTGGGGTGCGGCTTCTGCGCGGAGAACGGCTGCAATACCGCGCCCTCATAGGCGAAGACGTTGATGTTGTAGCCGCGCTTTGCCGCCAGATCGATGAGGCGCAGCGTCGTCGTCGAGCGCCCGCTCTCATAGGGCGCGTCCATGATGGCGATGGTGATGGTCTTCTTATTAGCCATGACCTTCTCCCTCAGTGCCAAATGACCTTGGCGCCCTCGGCGAGGGCGTCCAGCACGACATCGAGCGGCGCTGCCGCGATCCCGGAAGCGAGGCCCTTCTCGTCAATGCCGCGCTCTTTAAGCGAAAAGCTGTCGGCCAGCACGCGAACGCCGGCGCCGGCCAGCTTTGTCAGATCGCCCGAGTGGGCACCCGAGCGCGCCGGCAGCACGCCGTTCTGAACGAGGAACACCGTGACCTCGTTTTTCGCGGCGGCAAGCTGGGTTGCGAGATCGCGGCAGAAGCCGGTGTCGTTGGAGTCGAACGGGTCCCGCGATTCGATCAATAAATATCTGGGCATCAGGCACCTCTCTCGTGCGGCACAGGCAAATGGACCCGCGTCGGCCCTCTTTTCTTCGATCGCCGCGACCATCGGCTGCCGCGGCCAACCCACATATCCCTCTATTTGCCGGCCCGATCAGTGCGTCGGGTCGCGAAGCAAGATGACCTCGCCGCCGATCCAACGCAAGCCGTCTCGCTGCCGTGGTAGCCGTTGTGTCTCAGTCAAGTAACAGAGCGCGTTCGCGGAGCCGCATTCGCCGGGAATGCTGTGGGTAGATTCCGATCCTATCCATGCCCGACGATACGAAAGAGACAAGCCCTGGGGCATCATCCCCCCAAGTCAGAGGCTCGGGGAAAATGCCGGGCGGGGCGTCCCCCACGCCTCCGCCCGGCCAAAATTTCACGCATAAACCTGAGACGCTACCCGCCGCGCAGTGCCACGCTGCCAGTCGCCGGCTCAGGACGCCAGGGCGGGCACGCACGCGGCCAGCGGAAGTTTCCGGATCTCCCGGCCCGATACGGAAAACAACGAAAATTTAACAAGCATTTTATCGTTAATAATTACAAGTATCGGCTAATTGGCACTAATTCGTACGCGGGTCGATAATGTTTGAGTAATTGGCTGTGTTTATATTCACGAGTGGATAAACGAGGTGGATAACCCGAGGACATTCAGCATGACGTGCTCATTGGCAGCAGACGGGCGGCGGCAACCGGCCCTCCCATGGTGCCCGACCAGGCGATTGATGCGGCCGAGGCCTGCGCGACGCCGGAGCGCGATCACCGTGGGTCTTGCGGCCTTGGTGCTGGCACTGATGCAGGTGAACGCAAACGCTGCACTCCCCTATCCCTCGTCAACGCCAACCGAGGTCGAGGGTCACGATCAAACCAACCCGCAACAGACAATAGACGAGGAAAACACCTGCCAGGACGGTTTGAGATTCGGGATTTCTTCAGGAAAAATACCTACGGAATGTGATGCGCATCTGATCAAGGAGTTGGTCACCGCGACGGGCCACCGCGAAAAGTGGCAATATCGAAAAGGTTACCTCTTCTTCGACAACGGCATTTTGAACGCGATTCAGCAAACGAATCCCTAGCGCGGCATCCAATCGAGCGAGCGCGCACTCAATCGTTTGATCCAACGGTGGTCGTAACTCTACTCTGCCGCCTGTTCCTGCGGCAGAGCGGGGCGCCAGCGCAGCACCGGCTTCCGCGCCGCGGCGGTCTCGTCGAGCCGGCGGCGCGGGGTAAGGCGCGGCGCGGCGCGGAAGGCGGCCGCATCGCCCTCCCCCGTCTTGCTAGATTGGGCGCGCTTGGCAAGGCCGCGCAGCACCACCACGAACTGGTCGAGCGAAGCCTTGCTCTCGGTCTCGGTCGGCTCGATCAGCAAGGCCCCGTGCACAACCAGCGGGAAATACATCGTCATCGGGTGGAAGCCCTCATCGATCAGCGCCTTGGCGAAATCGAGCGTGGTGATCCCGGTATCCTTGAGGAAACGGTCGTCAAACAGCACCTCGTGCATACAGATGCCGGGAAACGAAAGGCTCAGCGCATCGGCGAGCCGGACCCGCAGATAATTGGCGTTGAGGACGGCATCCTCGGCGACCTGGCGCAGCCCGTCGGCGCCGTGGCTCATCATGTAGGAAAGCGCGCGCACGAACATGCCCATCTGACCGTGGAAGCCCTTGAGCCGCCCGATCGAGCGCTCGGCGGCGCCGTCGGCATGCTCGATCAGCTGGAGCCCAGCCGGGCCATGCACCAGCCAGGGCAGCGGCGCATGGGAAGCCAGTTCCGCCGCCAGCGCGACCGGGCCGCTGCCCGGGCCGCCGCCGCCATGCGGGGTCGAGAAGGTCTTGTGCAGGTTCATCTGCAGCGCATCGATGCCGAGTTCAGAGGGGCGTACGCGCCCGACGATCGCGTTGAAATTGGCGCCGTCGCAGTAAAAGAACGCGCCCGCCCCGTGCACCGCAGCGGCGATCTCGAGGATCTCGTCCTCGAACAGCCCGCAGGTATTGGGGTTGGTCAGCATCAGCGCGGCGACGTCGGGGCCGAGCGCCGCTTTGAGTGCCGCGAGGTCGACCCGGCCGCGCGGATTGGCCGGGATCGCCTCGATCGCATAGCCGCAGGTCGCCGCAGTCGCCGGGTTGGTGCCATGCGCCGATTCCGGCACCAGGATCCGGGAGCGACGGTCGCCGCGGGCTTCGAGCGCGGCGCGGATCGTCATGATGCCGCACAGTTCGCCCTGCGCCCCGGCGGCCGGAGACAGCGCGATCGCGGGCATCCCGGTCAAGGTCTTGAGCCAATGCGCCAGCGTGTCGATCAGCTCCAACGCGCCCGGCACGGTCGCTTCGGGCTGCAACGGGTGCAGATCGGCGAAACCGGCCAGCCGCGCCAGCTTTTCGTTGAGCCGCGGGTTGTGCTTCATCGTACACGAGCCGAGCGGGTAGAGGCCGCTGTCGATCGCGTAGTTCTTTTGCGATAGCCGGGTGAAATGGCGCACGATCTGCGGCTCGCTGAGGCCGGGGAGGCCGATCGGGCCCTGCCGTTCGAGGCCATTGAGGCGGGAGCGGAATGGCGCTGCGTCCGGGAGATCGACGCCGCAATGGCCGGGCGAATCCTGCTCGAACAGCAGCTTCTCTTCGATCTGCAGCCCACGGTTGCCGCTGATCGTCTGCACCGGCCCGGCTTCAGGGGCTGCGGGCGCGCTCAGCGCGCGGCTCCACTCGCTCATCGCAGCCCCTCCCTGAGCGCCGCCTCGAAGCGATCGATATCCTCCGGCGTCACCGTCTCGGTCGCCGCCACCAGCAACAGACCCTCAAGCTCAGGCCGGCCCGGATAAAACCGGCTCACGGGAATGCCGCCAAGGACGCCGCGCTCGGCGAGCCTATCGACGACCGGCGCCGCGGCGCGCGACAGCCGCAAGGTGAACTCGTTGAAGAAGCTGTCGTTCACCAGCTCGACCCCGGGGATCGCAGAGAGCCGCTCGGCGGCCGCGACCGCGGTTGCATGGTTGAGCCGGGCGAGCCGCGTCAGCCCAGACTCGCCGAGCAGCGAGAGATGGATCGTGAAGGCGAGCGCGCACAGCCCCGAATTGGTGCAGATGTTGCTCGTCGCCTTTTCGCGCCGGATGTGCTGCTCTCGGGTCGACAGAGTGAGCGCCCAGCCTCGCCTGCCCTCCGCATCGAGCGTCTCGCCGACCAGTCGCCCGGGCATCTGCCGGACGAATTTCTCGCGGCTGGCAAACAATCCGACATAGGGGCCGCCGAAATTAAGCGCGTTGCCGACGGACTGGCCCTCGGCGGCGACGATGTTGGCGCCCATCTCACCCGGCGGGCATATCGCCCCCAGGGACAGCACCTCGGTGACGATGACGACGAGGAGTGCGCCGGCCCGGTGGCAGATCTGCGCCAGCTCCGAATAATCCCGGACCTCGCCATAAAAATCGGGGTTCTGGACGACGACGCAAGCGGTGTCGCCATCGATCAGCACGGCGAGGTCTTCGCCCCCACTCGGCGCAGCGTCGCAGAGCGTCAGCTCGTTGCCGGCGAACCGCGCATAGGTCTCGCACACCGCGCGGTAGTGCGGATGCAGCCCGCCGGACAGCACTGCCTTATCGCGGCGGGTAACACGTCCGGCCATCGCCACCGCCTCGGCGCAGGCGGTGGCGCCGTCATAGAGCGAGGCGTTGGCGACCTCCATCGCGCTCAGCAGCCCGACTTGGGTCTGGAACTCGAACAGATATTGCAGCGTGCCCTGCGCCAGCTCCGGCTGATAGGGGGTGTAGGAGGTCAGGAACTCGCCCCGCTGGATCAGATGGTCGACTGCCGCCGGGATGTGGTGGCGATAGGCGCCGCCACCGAGAAAGAACGGCACCGCGCCGGCGCTGAGGTTCTTCGCGGCCATCGCGCCTAGGCGGCGCTCGACCTCGATCTCGCCCATCGCGCGCGGCAGGTCGAGAAGGCCCTGTTGGCGCGCCGCCAGCGGCACGTCGGCGAACAGCGCGTCGATCGACGCGGCGCCGATCGATTCCAGCATCGCCGTGCGGTCGGCATCGGTCAGCGGCAGATAGCGCATCAGTGCTGCTCCGCGACAAAGGCATCGTAGGCCGCCTTATCCATCAATCCGTCGAGCTCTTTGGGGTCGGCGAGCCGGAGCTTCAAAAACCAACCCTCGCCCATCGCGTCGGCATTGACCTTGGCGGGATCGCCGATGATCGCATCGTTGACCGCGACCACCTCGCCCGAAACCGGGGCATAGACCTCGCTTGCCGCCTTGGCCGATTCGACAACTGCGGCCTCCTTGCCCGGCTCGACCCGGCGGCCGATCTCGGGAAGCTCGACATAGACCACGTCGCCCAACTGCTGTTGCGCGTAATCGGTGATGCCGACCACGGCAAACTCGCCCTCCTGCCGGACCCATTCATGGTCCTTGGTGAACCGGGTAACGGGCATCGCGTTCCTCCTCACGGATGGGGGCGGTAATAGCGGGTCGCAACAAACGGCAACGGCGCGACATGCGCCGGCCGGGGCACATCGCGGACGACGAGCGCCAGCGCGTTGCCCGCGGTGGCATGGGCCGCGTCGACATAGCCCATCGCGACCGGGGCGCCGACCGACGGACCAAAGCCGCCGCTGGTCACGCGGCCGACCGGGTTCCCCGCCGGGTCGAGGATCGGCGTGCCTTCGCGCGCGGGGGCGCGTCCGTCGGGGCGGATGCCGACACGCTTGCGGCTGGGGCGTTCGGCGAGCTGGCGCAAGATCGTCGCCGCACCGGGAAAATCCGCCGCGGCGCGACGATTTCGGGCGATGGTCCAGGCGAGACCTGCTTCGACCGGGGTCGTGGTCTCGTCGATATCGTGGCCATAAAGGCAGAGGCCGGCCTCGAGGCGCAGCGTGTCGCGCGCGCCGAGCCCGATCGGTGCCACCTCCGGTTCGCGCAGCAGCGCCTCGGCTACCCCGCCGGCGTCTGCCGCTTCCATCGACAATTCGAACCCGTCTTCGCCGGTATAGCCCGAACGGCTGACCCAACAGGGCGCGCCGGCAATCGTTGCCCGCGCCGCGCTCATGAACGCCATCTGTTCAACACCTTTGGCGACACCGCCGGCAAGACGCGCCAGGACGGCGGCGGCGAGCGGCCCTTGCAGTGCCAGCAAGGCGCGCTCGAAGCGGGGCTCGACCGCGACCGCCCGATCGAGATGCGCCGTGATATGTGCAAGATCCGCCTCTTTCCGCGCGGCGTTGACGACCAGCATCACGCCGTCCTCGACGCGTGTCGCGATCAAATCGTCGAGGATGCCGCCAGCCTCGTTCAGCAGCAGCGTATAGCGCATGTGCCGCGGCATCAGACCTTGCAGGTCTCCGGGGACCAGCCCCTCCATCGCGTGGGCCGCACCGGCGCCATGCAGCCGGATTTGGCCCATATGCGAGACGTCGAAGAGGCCGGCCTTGGCGCGCGTATGGAGATGCTCGGCAATGATGCCCGAGGGGTATTGCACCGGCATCTCATAGCCGGCAAAGGCGACCAGGCGGGCGCCCAGCGAGCGGTGAAGATCGTAAAGCGGGGTGTGCCGCAACGGCGCCGCTTCGGCAGAACCAGACACAGGCGCACCTCCGGCCGGGTGGACGCGGGTTGCGTCCGGGAGATGCCCCCTCTGTCGTGGTCCCTGAGAGATTCACCCGACCCGGCCGCATCGCGCGATCGGGCCGCGGCTTACTCCTTCGGTGTGCGGCCGAGTCTCGCGCCTCGCCCGCCGCTTTCCAGAGCGCCCTTCCCCCCGCAGTCCCTTTTGCCTGAGAGTTTCCGGGGCGGTTGCTCCTTCGGCGCCGCGTCTCCTGAGCTCAAATCAGGGCGCGACCTCTCCTGCGGGCGTGCATACGGCAGCCCCTGTGTACCACCACATGCGGCCTGGGGCCAGCGGTTACCACTCAGCGGCCGCGGAAATGGCGGTAGAAGTCGACGATTTCGGGGCTCTGCTGAAACCCGAGCACGATGCTGAGATCGCCGGGAGCCTGGCCAGCGAGCGGGATCGTTTCCTCGATGTGATCGGTGACCCCGGCCCGCCTGGCCTCCGCCGGAACCGCGATATGAACCGGGAAAGACCGCTTGCTGAGGACCGCCTGACCGGCCCCGGTCACCGCGACGAAATATTGCAGGTCGACCCCGTCGCCTTTCCCGGCCGCCGGGCCGCGCTCACCGACCACGATGACATCCAATGAGGCGTGTACCGCGCCACCCGCCCAATCGCATTTGACGTCGACCTCGCTCAAAACACCGTAAAACGCGACACCCATCGGCTGACGGGCGGCGCCGGGCGCAAACACCGCGGTTTGCGCAAGCGGACGCAGGATAACCGCGCTGGGGCAGGCGGCAACCGGCGGCGGCGCCATCGCTCCAGGGGAAGAGGAGGAAAAGGGATTCAGGGAGGAGACTGTGCCGCACCCGCAAAGCATGGCGAGCCCGAACAATGCGAGCACGACGCAGGCGCGCGGCGTCCGGCGATGCCGCGGCGGGCGGCCCGATCCTGAACGCAACGGCGGGAACCAGCGATCAGACAGACTTGTGCGTGCCGTCGCAGAAGGGCTTGCCGCTTGTCGCCTTGCAGCCGCACAGCCAGACCGTACCGCTCTTCTCGGCGATGAAGGCAATCGGGGCAAGGCCGACCGCCTTGTGCGCGCCGTCGCAGAAGGGCTGGTTGGCGCTGCGCCCGCAGGCGCACCAGACATATCTCTTGCCGGCTTCGACGGTGGTTTGATAGGGCGCCTTCTGCGCCGGGATCGGGTCGGACATCTTTATTCCCTGCCATCGCTCTTGCTGCTGTCCCGCGCGCATCGGGCCGGGCGCGACTTTAGGCGAGGCTCGTCTGCCGCACAAGCCGGGTTGGCGCCGGATTTGCGATGATTGCGAAGAGCCCACAGCTCGGCGCTTCGCGCCGCCCGGGGACAGGCTCCGCGACGCGGCAGTCTCGGCCCCTGGGGTCCTTGCCGACCGGGATTGCCTCGCATCGCTCGCGTTGACAGCGTAGCCTCAAGTCATGGCGGTCTATACCGAAATCGGCGACGACGAGTTGCGCGCGTTTACCGCGCTGTACGACATCGGCGAGGTGCTGTCGTGCAAGGGCATCGCCGAGGGCGTCGAGAACTCGAATTTCCTCCTGACCACCGAGCACGCCAACTTCATCCTGACCCTTTACGAAAAGCGGGTGGCGCCAGCCGACCTGCCGTTCTTCATCGCGCTGATGGACCATCTAGCGCATCACGGGGTCGCATGTCCGACGCCGGTCCGCGCGCGCGACGGCGAGGCGCTGCGCGAGCTGTGCGGCCGCCCGGCCGCGATCGTCACCTTTCTCAACGGGATGTGGCCGCGCCGCATCGACCCGTTCCACTGCGCCGCGCTGGGCGGCGCGCTGGCCGGGCTGCATCTTGCCGGCGAGGCGTTTGCCATGGCGCGCCGCAACGACCTCGGCGTTGCCGGCTGGCGCCCGCTTTATGAAGGCTGCCGCGAGCGCGCCGGCGAGTTGCACCCCGACCTCGCCGCCGAACTCGGCGAGGAGCTCGCTTTTCTCGAAACGAATTGGCCGCGCGATCTCCCGACCGGGGTCATTCACGCCGATCTGTTTCCCGACAACGTGTTCTTCCGCGACCGCACGCTGTCCGGCCTGATCGATTTCTATTTCGCCTGCACCGATTTTCTGACTTACGACATCGCGATCTGCCTCAATGCGTGGTGCTTTGAGCCCGACCTCAGCTTCAACGTGACCAAGGCGCGGCTCTTCGTCGCGAGCTACCGCGCCGCCCGGCCGCTTACCGAAACCGAGCTGATGGCGTTGCCGCTGTTGGCGCGCGGCAGTGCACTGCGTTTCCTGTTGACCCGGCTCTATGACTGGCTGAATCAGACCCCGGGCGCGCTGGTGCGCCCGAAGGACCCGCTCGAATTTCTCAGAAAGCTGCGCTTTCATCGCGGCATTGCGGGACCGGGCGCCTACGGCATCGATGTCTGAGAGCCCGCCCCAAGGGCGCACAATCGCGCGGCCCGGGATCGAGATCTTCACCGACGGGGCATGCAGCGGCAATCCGGGCCCGGGCGGCTGGGGCGCCGTACTGCGTTACGGCGCGGTCGAGAAGGAACTCGCCGGCGGCGAGGAGTTGACCACCAACAACCGCATGGAGCTGATGGCCGCCATCGCCGGTCTGGAGGCGTTGACGCGGCCTTGTCGGGTGGGCCTCTACACCGACAGCCAGTATCTGCGCGACGGCATCACCCGATGGCTGCCCGGCTGGAAAGCGCGCGGCTGGCGCACCGCCGACAAAAAGCCGGTCAAGAATATCGATCTGTGGCAACGCCTCGAAGAGGCTGCCGCGCCGCATCAGGTCGAATGGCACTGGGTAAAGGGGCATTCAGGCCACCCGGAGAACGAGCGCGCCGACGCGCTCGCTCGCGCCGCGATCGCGACGGTCCGGCCGCCGCAGGATTAGACTACCGCCCGACCGCGTAGGTCTGCATCCCGCGCGGGTTGGCGGCGGCCTTCAACACGGTGCCTTCCGGCGTTGCTTCACGGGCGCAGGCGGTCAGCCGCCCGCCCGACCAGGTCTCGCCGGAGCGCACGCGATGGCCGCGCTCGGCCAGCGCTTGCAGCGTTTTTTCCGGGAAGCGGCCTTCGAGCGCCAGCGCACCCGGATCGGCGGCACGCGGATAGAACGAGGAGGGCGTGTGCGCGTTGTTGAATTCCGGGCAGTCGATCGCCTCCTGCAAATTCATCGCGTGATGCAGATGATGCAGCAGGAGCTGCGCCGACCATTGGTCCTGCCCGTCGCCGCCCGGCGTGCCGAACGCCATCGCCGGCTCGCCGTCCTTGAGCGCGAGGGTCGGCGACAGCGTGCTGCGCGGCCGCTTGCGCGGCGCCAAGGCCGAGGCTGAGCGCTCATCGAGCCATGAGATCTGCAGCCGCGTGCCAAGGCAAAAGCCGAGCTCGGGGATCACCGGCGAACTTTGCAGCCAGCCGCCGCTCGGCGTCGCCGAGACCATGTTGCCCCAGCGGTCGATGATGTCGAGATGGACGGTGTCGCCGTTGACAACCCCCAACTCGGTGGTTGTCGGTTCGCCGATGCCGTCGTACATGCCGGTGATCGGACCGACGGTCGGCTCGCCGATCCCCGCCGCCATCGCGACCTCGAGGCCGCCGACGAGCACATAAGGCGTGCGCCCGTCCGGGCTGCCGGGGCGGAGTTCGAGCGAAGCCCGCTCGCCGACCAGCCGGCGCCGCGCATCGTTGTAGGCGGGGCTGAGGAGGGTTGCCATCGGCACGTCGACAAAATCCGGATCGCCATACCACGCCTCGCGATCGGCATAAGCGAGCTTGGCGCATTCGGTGACGATATGGACAAAGTCGGGGCCGACCGGATCGAGGTCGTCGAGGTCGAACCCCTGCAACAGCGCGAGTTGCTGCAGGAGGACCGGGCCCTGGCTCCACGGGCCGCCCTTGAACACGGTATGGCCGCGGTAATCATAGGCCAGCGGTGCTTCGACCGGAGCCTGCCAGCGCGCCATGTCGTCGGCGCAGAGAAGGCCGCTGTGGCGGCGGCCCGAGGAGTCGAAGACTTTCTCGATCCGGCAGAAGCGGTCGATCGCCTCGGCGACAAACCCGCGATACCAGGCGTCGCGGGCGCGATCGATGCGACGCTCGCGATCCCCGCCGCCCGCTTCCGCCTCGGCAAGCACGCGGCGGTAGGTCGCCGCCAGCGCCTTGTTGCAGAACAGCCGACCGGGGATCGGCGGCTTGCCGCCGGGCAGATAGACCGCGGCGGAACTCGGCCATTCCCGGCGAAACAGCTCGGCGACGGTCATGATCGTGTCGCGAATCCGCCCGACAACCGGGTAGCCGTTCTCGGCATAGCCGAGCGCCGGAAGCATCAGCTCTGACAGCGGCATCGTCCCATAGTCGCGCAACAGCCGCAGCCAGGCGTCGAAGGCGCCGGGCACCGAGGCTGCGAGGAGGCCGGTGCCGGGAATGAGGTCGAGACCGAGGCCCTTGAAACGAGCGATCGTTGCCGCCTCGGGCGCCACGCCCTGGCCGCAGATCATATCGCAACGCCGATTTTTCGCGCTGTACACGAGGATCGGCGCCTCGCCGAGCGGGCCGTTCAAATGCGGCTCGACGACCTGCAGCGTGACCCCGGCGGCTACCGCCGCGTCGAATGCGTTGCCGCCCTTTTCCAGAACCCCCATTGCGACCGAGGACGCCAGCCAATGGGTCGTAGCGGCGACCCCGAAGGTGCCGCGGATCTCGGGCCGCGTGGTAAAGCCGGGCATTTTGCATGTCTCCGGAAGTTTCGACGAATTTTCGCGCGGTAAAAACAGGCGAGGGGTTCGTCCGGCCCGGTCGCCATTTGGCAAACCGCCTTATTCGGCGGCAACGTCGCGAAGCCGGGCCTTTGCGTCGAATTCGTCGGCGACCCGCGCGTCGTTTTCAAGCACCGCGGCGGCGTCGACATCGGCAAATTCCATCGCCCCCATTGCCGCGAACGCCTCCTGCACCCTCGGCCCCCACAGGCCGATATCCTTCACCGTCGGGACGATGCGGCTGAAGATGCGGCTGCGGAAGATCTTCATCGGCTCGGAGTGCTCGACGATTTCGAGGCATTGCTCGACCGGCAGCCCGAGCCGCTGCCAGACTTCTAGCTGGTTGAAGCGGTCGCGCATGTGCCAGCAGGCGTCGACGACGAATTCTTCGCGCTCGTCGCGCTCGGCATCGCTCAGCTGCGGGTAATAGTCGCGCAGGGCGAGCCGGCCAAAGGCGACGTGGCGCGCCTCGTCCTGCATGACATAGGCGTTGACCGCCGCGGCAAGCGGGTTCTTCGACTGGTCGCGGATGCGCTGGAACGCGGCCAGCGCGAGCCCCTCGATCAGGATCTGCATGGTCAGATAGGTCATGTCCCAGCGGCTGTCGCTGAGCCCGTTTTCCAGCAGCGATTTGAGGCCGTGGGTGATCGGGTAGGCCAGTTCGAACTTCTCATGCAGCAGCCGCGAATAGGCCTCGACGTGACGCGCCTCATCCATGACCTGGGTCGCCGCATAGAATTTGGCGTCGATGTTGGGGACGCTCTGGACGATCTTGGCGGTAGCGATCAGCGCGCCCTGCTCGCCATGCATGAATTGCGAGATCTGCGCGGCCTGCAGATGGTGGCGGACCTGCCTCTGCTCCCGCACTGTCATCCGGTTCCAGATGTCGGTGCCGTAGATCGCGATGATGCGGTCATCGAGCAGCATCGGGTTTTCCGGATCGAGGTCCTGCGACCAGTCGATCCGGTCGGCTGCGTTCCATTGCTGGCGCTTGCCTTTCTCGTAGAGTTGCAACAGCCCGGCCCGACCGTCGTCATATTCCCAGCGAAAGGAGGCTTCGGTGTTGCCGTCGAACTTCCAATCGGTCTGCTCGACCGGAAGAGTGTAGCGATACATCGTCGACATCGAATTCCTCCTGAACGCTCACCGCCCTGCGCTCCAAGCAGGGTGTCATTTAATTGTTCGATCCTACCGCCCGGCCGCGTCGTTTGACAGCGCCAAGAATGGCTTGCTAGGATTGGTCTCGACGCCCAACTTCGGCTTGAGACCGGCGCCGCGGATGCAGCGGCCGTCCGGCCGCGTCGCGGCACAACGAAGTCCGCTGGAATTTCGGGTTGCTGCCACGGCGTTCGACCGCATTATTGCATAAGACAACTCCAATATATTCATTTCAACGGCCTTGCTGCGATGCGATATAAGCTCGAATATGCTGTTTAATTCACCAATTTTCTTGTTTGTCTTTCTGCCCATGACGGTGGCTGCCTATCTCGTGCTGCGGCAGCTGGCCGGTCCGCGCGCCGTGCTAGGACTGTTGGTAGCGGTCTCGCTGCTGTTTTATGGCTGGTGGAACCCGCTCTATGTCCCGCTGCTCGGCGGCTTGGCGGTGTTCAATTTCCTGGTGGCCCGAGGGATGGCGGCGCAGCGTCGCGCCGGCCGACCGGAGAGAGTTTCGTGGCTGCTGACCTTCGGCATCCTCGGCGATCTGATGGCGCTCGGGTATTTCAAATACACCGATTTTCTGATCGATAGCGCCAACACCCTGTTGCAAACCGATTTTACGCTCCAGCATGTGCTTCTCCCGATCGGTATTTCATTCTTCACATTTCAAAAAATCGCCTATCTCGTAGACAGTAGCCGCGGCGAGGTAGCCGATCATGACTTTCTTGAATACTGCTTCTTTGTTTCTTTTTTCCCACAATTACTGGCCGGACCAATCGTCAAACACCACGAGATTTTTACACAAATCAAGGGTCCTTGGGCCTTCGCGATCAAACCGAGCAACTTTGTCGTTGGGCTGACGATCTTCATCGTCGGGCTGTTCAAAAAATTGGTGCTTGCGGACAATTTTGCGCCGTCTGCAAACAGCGTGTTCGACGCGGCAGCGGCCGGCGAGCCGCTCGACTTCTTCCTCGCCTGGCAGGGCATGCTGGCGTTCAAGTTTCAGCTTTATTTCGATTTTTGCGGCTATTCGGAAATGGCCCTCGGCGCCGCGCGCCTGTTCGGGGTGCAGTTGCCGCTGAATTTCAACTCTCCGTACCGGGCCCTCAATATCGTCGACTACTGGCGCCGCTGGCACATGACGCTGTCGCGTTTTCTGCGCGACTACATCTACATCCCCCTTGGCGGCAACCGCACCGGCACCGCGCGGCTTTACCTGAACCTGCTGATCACGATGGCGGTGTCGGGGTTGTGGCACGGCGCGGCTTGGCATTTCGTGCTATGGGGCACGCTGCAAGGCGTCGGGATGATCCTGAACCACGCCTGGCGGCTGGTGTGGCAGCCGATCCATTCCTGGTGGTCGCACACGGTGGCCCGGCTGGTGACCTTTTTCGGCCTCGGCATGCTGCTGGTATTGTACCGCGCGCCGTCGATGGACGTGGCGCTGCGCGTCTACGGCGGCATGGTCAACCTGCCGGCCGCGTGGCATGATGCCCTCGGCCCATTCGGCGAGCTGGCGCGATGGCTGGGCGTCCGGTTTGACGGACCGCCGGTCTCAAGCGATCAGCTGACGCTGGTGGCTTGGCTGATCGTCTGGATTGGGGTGGTGTGGTTCGTGCCGAATACACAGCAACTGCTGGCCCGCTGGCATCCCGCCTTCAACTACGGGGTGGCCGAGCGGCAGCGCGATCTACCGCTGCTCGCGCAGTTTGGACCGCTTGCGCCACGCCTCGAATGGCGCCCCAATGTCGCTAGCGCGGTCTATGTCGGGATGCTCGCCGCGCTTGCCTTCCTCAGCCTGCGCCACGTCAGCGAATTCCTCTATTTTAAATTTTAGGCCGGAGGACTGAACGCTCCCGATGGGCAAATCGACGGCCCGGCTTCGGACCTATGTCAGCTGGCTGGCGGCGAGCGCGCTGTTGGTTGTGGCAGTGTGCTTTGTGGTTAACTGTCTGGTTGATCCGCTCTGGTATCTGCGAGGAAATATTATCACTGGAATCAATTACCCATTCAATGAACGATTGGAGAAACTCAACCGATTCTTGCCGAGGATTCGGGATTACAATTGTGTAATCTTTGGCACCTCGCGGGCGACTTTGCTACCCGAAAATGAGATCAGCGGATACCATTGCTTCAATATGGCGTTTTCGGATGGGCAGGCCAGTGAATACGTGCTGTTTGCCCGGTATCTGCGCCAGCGCGGCTTTGACCCGCGGTTATTGATCGTCGACGTCAAACGCGAAGAGTTCATCGGCCCGGCGCATGCGCCCGAAGTGCCGGACTTCATCCGCACCGGCGATGCGCCGCCATCGATCTTTGCCACTTATCTGTCACTGGACGCACTCGATTTCTCGATCCGCACGCTGCGCGGAGACGCGCCGCACCATCGCTACTACGATCAGGATTTCGGCGCCAACCTGGAAGTCAGAAGCAAGCGCCATCGCTACAACCCGACCGGCCCGATTACCCCGATGCCGCCGCCATTCGACGTGCATCCCGAGCGCGCCGCGCTGTACATAGAATTGCGCCAGCAATTCCCGATGGCGCGCGCCATCGGTTACGTCCCGGAGGTATCGGCCTGGTCTACCGCGGGTTTCAGCCTGACCGGCGGACTGGACGCCTATCTCGCCGCGATCGGTCAAATCGCCGCGGCCTATGATCGGTTTCTCGATTTTTCCGTTCCCTCGCCAATCAGCGCCGGCACCGAGGGAACCTATGACGGCTCGCATTATTCGCGAGCGATCAATGCTCGCGTCTTGGCGGCGCTGTTTGCCGAGGACAGCGACCTGGCCATCGATTGGCGCCGGGCCGACACGCCGGCGGTGATTGCGGATTATAACGATCGTCTGGCGCAATTCATGGCAACCGCGGCACGGGCGGCAGCCGACCCGAAAAAGAGCACGAAGCAATAAAAGGCGGCGATCTGCATTTTCGCCTCTGCGCGATCAGACGCGGTCGAACTCGATGCTTTGCGCGCCGTGCCATAGGGTCGTCTCCCCGAGCGGCCGGAGCTGGTCCAAACCGTCGAAGATCGTCAGGAAATGGTTGCCCGCGAGTTGGCCGACCTTGCTGGCGAAGCGCACGGCGCCGTAGGCGATCAGGATCTCGGTCTCGCTGACGCCGCCCGGGTAAAGCAGCACCTGGCCCGGCGCGGGGTAGCTCGTCGCGTTCTCGCGCCCGAGACCGAGATCGAGCGTCCCGAGCGGGATCCAGCACCCCTCGCCGCTCCACCGCACATGGATCAGCCGCTCGCGGTATGGCAGCATCGCGGCGAACCTGGCACAGGTCGCCGGGGCGGCTTCGTGCTCGAAGCGTGCGCAAAACACGAAAGATCCTGCGGTGATCCGGATGTCGGTCATGGGCGTTTAGCTGCTTTCCCGGTTCAGAATTTCCACCCTGCCGGCGCCGGGATCGATGCGCAGTTGGTCGTCGGTCCGGATCAAATCGGTGACGTCGCGGTGGAAGCGGTCGACCAGCGTGACGCCGGCAAAGGCGGCGCCCTGCGCGAGGATCGGGTTGACCCGGTTGAACACCAGCGCCTGCGGCACCAGCCCGCGCTCCTTCATGTCGCGCAGCATCCACGCGGTGGCAACCCCGCCCTTGGCCTGATCGAGCACGAGAATGCGGCCGACATAGCTTTGCCGGAAGAGCTGGTGGGTCGGGCGCGAGAAGGTGCCGGCCTTGCGGTCGAGATCGTAGCGCGCGCTGAAATTGTCCTTGGCCACAAGCGCAGTCCCGGTCACCGCCGGGCCAATCCCGGGGTGGCAGCGCAGGAGGATCGCCATCAGACCACCCGCCCGGCGACCGCGGAGTCGACGCAGCGTTCGAGGCTCGCCAGTGTCGGACGATAGCCATAGCCGCCGATTATGTTGACGAGCTTGGCTGTATTGGTCATGAGCCGCTTCCAGCCATTGGCTTCGGCCAACTCGCCCGCATAGCTCTGGTAGAAGCAGATGCCGGCGGCGACGATACCGCCCGCCGCCTCGATGCGGCTCGTCAGCCCCATGCGGTCGGCGGCGTGCTTGATCTCGGGCGAGGTCGCAACGAGGAGCGTGGTTTCGGCATGCACCTGCCGCCCGGTCAGCGCATCGGCGACCGCCGCCATCTCTATGAGCGAGAGCTGCGGCGCGGCGAAGACCACGACATCGACCTTGTCGCCGGTCGCGCCATAGGAAGCGATAAAGGCCTCGATTTCTGCGCGGCCGATAACATCGGAGCACGGCTGCCCCGGCCGCGTGCGGGCCGGAGACCCGCGGTCCCGTTCGACCGTAACCCCCGGCATGTGGAATAACGCCACCGAGCCGTAACTCGCCATCGCCGTGCCGAAATGCTTCAGCGCATCGGAGCCGGGCACCTCCTCTACCCCCTCGATCAGCGGCACCTCCCAATAGGAGCCGAGGGCCTGGCCGATGATACCGCCGAGCGCGCCCCATTCGCTGAGGTCTCGCGGCCGCGCCGCAAGGCGGAAATGCCGGGTCGCGCGGCGGCATTCGTCGAGGTGATAACCGTAGCGCGGGGTGCGGCCGGTCAGCGCCGCCGCCAGCGCCGAGGGCCCGCCCTCGAAATTGCTGCGCGCGCCGAAGACGCTGTTCGAATAAATGACGACGCCGGTGTCGCCCATTGCGAGATGCTCGCCGCGCATCGGCGGCATGATCGTCTGATAATTGATGCAGGTGTCGGTCATCAGGACGCCAAATGCCTGGAGCGCGGCGATCAAGCGCGCTTCGAGCGCCCGCATCGCCTCGCTTTGCCCGAGCCGCTTGTAGACCGCGACATCGAGGCCGCGCGGATCGGTCAGGGTTGGCACCCGCACCCGCCGCTCGGCCTCGGGGGCAGCCGCAAGGCCTTCGAGAAAATGCACACCCGCTTCGCCGAGCGACTCGGTGTCGGCCATGATGTGGGCCTGCGCTACCGGCACGAAATCGGCGGCGTCGAAGAACTCGCCGACCGCGATCTGGTGCTCGATCGCCCAGCGCCGCGGCTCGCCGAAGGCGCCGGCGCGCATCGCGCGCTCCTCGTCGGTAAGTCGCATCGCCGTTACTTGCGTGGCACCTCGACAAAGCCGTGCGGCCCCAAGGGCGGGGCATAGAGGACGAGGCATTCGAGCGGCACGTCGCCGGCGGTCACGACCTCGTGCGCCAGCCCCTTCGGGATGCGGATCACCGTGCCGGGGCCGTACCGCCGCGGTGTCTCTTCGCCCAGCGCGACGTCGGCCTCGCCCTTGAGGATGTAGACGATCTGCGCCTCCTCGACATGGTAGTGCCGGCTCGCCTCGCCGCCCGGCGCAACCTGCCCCAGGATCATCTCGAAGCCGGCGCCGAACTCATGGCCGACGAGACGCCGGTTGAAGGTGCCGGAATGCGCCGGCGGCGAATAGGCCGCAAGCTCGGAGATATGCTGGATCAGCCTGTCGCTCAACCCGGTATCCGCCATCGCCGACCTCCGATCACGCTTGCCGCCGCTTGTGCATAGCACAGGATGTTGGTGATGCTGAGAGCCTTGCGGGGTGCGATTCGGACGCGCTAATCGACCGTTTACCGTTAACGGCTAGTATGGCAATTGCGCCCGATCGCCCACCCTTAAGGCAAAGAAGCAGATGAGAGTCATCGTCGCAGCGCTGGTATTGGCGGCTACGCTGTACATCAACTGGACCTGGGTCTTTACCGTCCCTGCATGCCTCAGCAGCGGCTGGGGCACGCCCGGCTACTGGGCATCGGCGAAATCTCTCGAAGACGATGAAGGGGCGTTCGGCTGCGGCTGGTGGAAAACGGTCACGAAGGAACGCGTGCGCCAACAGGCGTACGAGGAATGGTGGCAGGAGAGCGAGCGGCTCGATCGCCAACGCCGCCAAAGGGGCTACGGCTGGTAATAGGCGGCGCTGCTGTGCACTGCGTTTGCCGCAAACTCCGCGCGCCTAGGCGCCGGCCAATCCCGGCTGTGCCGCTGCGTTTCGCGGCTTCGTGCCCTCGAGTTCGATGTTGATCTCCAGGAGCGAAGTCTCGCCCGATTTGCCTAGGTTGACACGGATCATGTCCTCGCGGATCTCGACATATCGCGCCACGACCTCGATCAGCTCCTTTTGCAGCTTTGGCAGAAAATCCGGAGCGTGCCTCCCGGCCCGCTCATGCGCCAGCACGATCTTGAGGCGCTCCTTCGCGATGGCGGCGCTGTGACGGTGCGGCGAGAAAAACAGATCGAATAGGCGCATCACGCTTTACCAAACAAGACACGAAGAAAGTTGCGGCGCTCGGGTTTGACGAAGCGCATCTCGCGCTGCTCGCCGAGAAAACGGGCGACCGCGTCGAGATAGGCGCGGCCGGCTAGGCTGTCATTGTCGAAGGCGACGGGCGTCCCGGTGTTGGAGGCGCGCAACACCGATTCGGATTCGGGGATGACGCCCAACAGCGGGATCGACAGGATCTCCTTGACATCCTCGACCGTCAGCATCTCGCCCTTGGAGACCCGCGCGGGGTCGTAGCGGGTCAGGAGCAGGTGCAGCTCGACCGGCGGCTCGTTGCGCTCGGCACGGCGCGAGCGGGAGGCAAGGATGCCGATGATGCGGTCGCTGTCGCGCACCGAGGAGACTTCCGGGTTGGTCACGATAATCGCGCTGTCGGCGAAATAGAGCGCGGTGATCGCGCCGTGCTCGATCCCGGCCGGGCTGTCGCAGATGATGTAATCGAACTGGGTTTTCAGCTCCTCCAGGACCCGGTCGACCCCCTCGCGCCTGAGCGCGTCCTTGTCGCGGGTCTGCGAGGTCGGAAAGATAAAGAGATTGTCGTTGCGCTTATCTTTGATCAGCGCCTGGTTGAGGTTGGCGTCGCCGTTGATCACATTGATGAAATCGAACACCACGCGGCGCTCGCATCCCATGATCAGGTCGAGGTTGCGCAGGCCCACATCGAAATCGATGACCACGGTCTTGTGCCCGCGCAGCGCCAGCCCGGCGGCAAAAGCGGCCGCGCTCGTGGTCTTGCCGACCCCGCCCTTGCCGGATGTGATGACCACGACCTTCGCCAAACTCCCCCCTCGCCCCGCTTTCGACCCGTCGGCGCTCTGCCCGGCACGATCATTTTCCGGCGCGCGATGACCGACGCGCAACCCTAATCGTTAATGATCAGGCGTCAATTTCGGGTAACGGTCAACCGATCATCGATAAGCGCGATCTGCACCGCCGATCCCTGTTGCTCGGCCGGCAGCTGCTCGCTGACCAGATAGCGGCCGGCGATGCTGACCAGCTCGGCTTCGAGCCGCGAGCAGAAGATTCGCGCGGCGGTGTCGCCGCTGGCCCCGGCCAGCGCCCGGCCGCGCAGCGCGCCGTAGACATGGATGTTGCCGTCGGCGACCAGTTCGGCGCCCGGGCTGACCGACGCGGTCACCACCAGATCGGTGCCGCGGGCATAGATCTGTGTCCCCGAGCGCACCGGCGTCGTGACGAGGCGCGCCGCCGCCCGCGGCGGCTGCGCCGCAGGTGCGGCAGCGGCGACCGGCCGCGCGGCGCGACGGCTCGGCTGGGTCGCGCTCGGAGCGAAGCTCGCCAGCCCGGCGGCGGCGGCGGCAAGCAGCTGCGCCGGCTCGGCATTCTGGACGCCGACCAGCGCCAGCGTGTGCTCGCGCAAAAGCTGTCCGGCGTCGACAAAGTCGGCCGCGGCAGCGAAGCCCTCGGCGCCCTTCAGGTCGAGCACCACCGGTGCGTGCAGAAAAAACCGCGGGCTGCGCTCGACCTGCTGCGCCAATTCGTAGGCGAAGGCGGGGTCACGCAGCATTCCCGCGCGAACCACCATCACGGCGAACAGAGCGCCCTGAACAAGGTTGCCCGCCATCCAACAAACCGGCGCCGCCAAAAATACCCTGACGCGAACGGGGTAGCGCCAAATCGCGGTTACCGCAACGGCTTTCCGGCGAGGCACCCGACGGGTCCGTGGTCTGAACGACCGCCACAGCTGGAAACTGCCGTGGGGGAACCCCTCCTCGCGTCGGCGCCAACCGGGAGGTGCTGGTTAGATCCCGCTTCCGAGCACCGCTATGCGCGAAGAGCGATCTGCGACCAGCGGTAGGTAAGTTTGCATCCGCCCTTCCACGAATTGGAACGTAACCTCGTGCTGCACGTTTTTTGAGCATCAACTCAGGGAGGTCGCTATGGGTCGTGGAATTCTACTTTGGCTGTTAGGCGTTCCTATTCCGATCATCATCCTTCTCGCCCTTATCTGGCACTAGGAGAGCGCGCATGACAGTAGTCGTGGAGGTGCCGGGTGAAACCGCCGATGCCACCGAGACGGCATCGGGCACATCATGGGGAGCAATCCTAGGCGGTGCCTTCGTCATTGCGGCGGTCGGCCTCCTGCTTCTCGCCCTTGGCGCCGGGTTCGGCCTATCGACCGTTTCGCCCTGGCCGAATAGTGGTATTTCCGCGACCACCTTCGGCGTCATGACGGTAATCTGGCTGGTTGTCGTGCAGTGGATTTCCTCGGGCTTCGGCGGATATTTAGCTGGGCGGCTGCGCACGCGATGGACCGGCCTGCATACCGACGAACTTTACTTCCGCGATACCGCGCACGGCGTCTTGGCCTGGGCGGTCGCCGCGGTCATCAGCGCGGCGGCGCTGGCGGGCGCCGCCTCGGTTCTGGTCGGGACCGCGGCGACCGTCGCGTCGGGAACAGCGTCAGGTGCAACCCAGAACAATCCCGCCACCACTCCCTCTCCCTATCTCGTCGACACCTTGTTCCGAACGGATCGCGTCGAAGCGGGTGCAGCAGGACAGGACCCACGACCCGAAGCGACCCGCATTCTGGCAGCGGGGCTCCGACACGGCAGCGATCTCTCTGATACGGACAAAACCTATCTTGCCCGTCTTGTCGCGGCGCGCACCGGGATCAGCCCGGAGGAGGCTCAGAAACGGGTGAACGAAGTGATCGTCAACGCCCGTCAGGCCGCAGATACCGCACGCAAGTCGGCAAGAAACCTGGCGCTGGTTGCTGCGTTCTCGATGCTGATCGGCGCCTTCATTGCCGGTGTCGCGGCGAAGATAGGCGGCCATCATCGCGATGACCTCGTTGCCAATCGAAGTCGAATCTTATAGGGGTGTCCGGATAAGGGCGGTCCGAAAAACTCACAAGACCGGGGCGCCGGCGCTGCCCCAAGATGCCAGAGCTGCCCGGCGGCCTTTCCGATCCGCCGGGCTTTGGCTATCGTGCGGCGCGGCGGAGCGGTTAGCAGATCAGGGGCGGGTGGATCGTGGCAGGTACAGCAGAGACTTTCGACTTTATCGTCACCGGGGCCGGCTCGGCGGGCTGCCCGGTCGCTGCGCGGCTCAGCGAATCCGGGCATTACCGGGTGCTCCTGCTCGAAGCCGGGCCGCCCGACCGCAACCCGTGGATCCACATCCCGCTCGGCTACACCAAGACCTACACCGACCCGAAGGTCAATTGGATGTTCGAAAGCGAGCCGGAGCCGCAAATGAACGGCCGCACCCTTTATGTGCCGCGCGGCAAGGTGCTGGGCGGCACCAGCTCGATCAACGGTATGGTCTATATGCGCGGGACGCCGACCGATTACGACAATTGGCGCCAGCGCGGCTGCGAGGGGTGGGATTGGGAACACGTGCTGCCGTTTTTCAAGAAGGCGGAAAACCAGGAGCGCGGCGCCGACGATTTTCACGGCGTTGGCGGGCCGCTCAGGGTGTCGAACCCGGTCCGCGTGCCATTGGGCGACGCGATGGTGCAGGCCGCGATCGAGGCCGGCATCCCGGAGAACCCCGATTTCAACGGCGCCCGCCAGGAGGGCGTCGGCTATTACCAGACGACGACCAGCAACCGCCGGCGCTGGAGCGCGGCGCGCGCCTATCTGCGCCCGGCCAAGACCCGCGACAATCTGACGATCGCCACCGACGCACAGGCGACCCGGGTCCTGATTGAGGACGGGCGCGCCGTCGGCGTCGAATACCGCACGCCTCAAGGCCTCGTCACCGCGCGGTGCCGTGGCGAGATCATCGTCTCCGGCGGGGTTTACGGCTCGCCGCAGCTCCTGCAACTGTCGGGGCTAGGGCCGGCCGCCGTGTTAAAGCAATACGGCGTCCCGGTGGTGCGCGACATGCCAGGGGTCGGCGCCCATCTGCACGACCATTTCAACACCTACCTGGTGTGGCGCTGCTCGCAGCCTGTCACGATCAACGATCTGGCGATGAGCACGGTAGAGAAACTGAAGGCCGGCGTGCAATACGCGCTGACCCGCTCCGGGCATCTGTCGAATGCCGGGATCTACGCCGGCGCCTTTGTCAAAAGCGACCCGCGCCTCGAACAGCCCGACCTGCAGATCAATATGTTCGGCTGGAGCGCCTACGAGCGGCTGCGCACCGGGATCAAGCCGCACCCGTTCTCCGCCTTTACGATGAGCCCGGTCCATCTGCGGCCGGAGGGGCGTGGCACGGTCCGCATCAAGAGCTCCGACCCGCTCGCCCCGCCGGCAATCCAGTTCAACTTTCTCGCCAGCGACTATGATTTCCAGGCGCTGATCTACGGCACCAGATTGAGCCGCAAGATCGCTGCGCAGCCGGCCCTGAAGCCGTTTGTCATGGAGGAGGTCATCCCCGGCGAGGAATGCGAGAGCGACGACCAACTGATCGAGGAAATCCGGGTGCGCGGCGTCACCAACCAGCACCCGGTCGGCACCTGCATGATGGGGCCCGACAGCGACGCGATGGCGGTCGTCGATGCGCGTCTTCGGGTCCATGGCGTCGCCGGCCTGCGCGTCGCAGACGCCTCGATCATGCCCCAAGTCCCCGGCGGCAACACCAACGCGCCCTCGATCATGATCGGCGAGAAATGCGCCGCGATGGTGCTGGAGGACGCGCGCGTCGGCTGAGCGGTAGAGCCGTTTCCTGGGCTACGTTGAGCAATGCGAAACCCCTTGCCCTTGCTGGGCGTTGCGATCTGGCTGGCGCTCGTGCCCGGCCTTGCGGCGGCGCAGCAGCAGGGCGGCATGCTGCAGATAGCCCACCGCGACAGCCCGGCCTCGATGTCGACCCTCGAGGAAGTGACGATCTCGACCATCGCCCCGATGATGGCGGTGTTCAGCAATCTCGTGCTGTTCGATCAGCATGTGCCGCAAAACACGCTCGCTTCGATCGTGCCGGACCTCGCCGCGAGCTGGTCGTGGAACGAGGACGGCAGAGAATTGACCTTTCGCCTGCGGGAGGGCGTGCGCTGGCATGACGGTAAGCCGTTCACCGCGCGCGACGTGCAGTGCACCTGGGACATGCTGCTCGGCAAGGCGGCGGCGAAATTCCGCATCAATCCGCGCAAGAGCTGGTATTGGAACCTCGATCGGGTCACGACCGAGCGCGATTACCAGGCGACGTTCCACCTCAAACAGCCGCAGCCGGCGTTTCTCGCGTTGCTCGCCTCCGGCTACTCGCCGGTCTATCCCTGCCACGTCACGCCGCAGGAGATGCGTCAGCATCCGGTCGGCACCGGGCCGTTCAAGTTCGTCTCCTACAAACCGAACGAAGCGATCCGCCTCGTCCGCAACCCGGATTACTGGAGGCCGGGCCGGCCCTATCTCGACGGCATCGAGTGGACGATCATCCCGAACCGCTCGACGGCGCTGCTTGCCTTTGTCGCCGGCAAGGTCGACATGACCTTTCCCTACGAGGTGACGGTGCCGTTGTTGAAGGACATCAAGAGCCAGTCACCCGACGCAATCTGCGAATTGCGCCCGCGTGGGGTCGCCTCGACGCTGATCGTCAACCGCGGCGCGCCGCCGTTCAATAATCCCGACCTGCGGCGCGCCATGGCGCTGACGCTCGACCGCAAGGCCTTCATCGACGTGCTGAGCGAAGGCCAGGCCGATATCGGCGCGGCGATGTTGCCACCGCCGGAAGGGTTATGGGGGATGCCGCCCGAGCGCCTCAAAACGCTGCCCGGCTACGACCCAGATGTGCCGAAGAGCCGCGGCGAAGCGCGCACGCTGATGAAGCAGCTCGGCTACGGACCCGATAAACCGCTGGCGGTAAAGGTGGCGACGCGCAACATCCCGCTCTACCGCGATCCGGCGATCATGCTGATCGACCAGCTGAAGGAAATCTACATAAACGGCGAGCTCGACATCGTCGAGACCGCCAACTGGAACCCGAAAGTGACGCGCCGGGACTACATGGTCGGCCTGGAGAACACCGGCACCGCGGTTGTCGACGACCCCGACCAGCAATTGTACGAAAGCTACGCTTGCGATTCCGACCGCAACTTCACCGGCTACTGCAATCGCGGGCTCGAAGACCAGTTCCGGCGTCAATCGGCCGAAACCGACCAGGAAAAGCGCAAGCGGCTGGTCTGGGACATCGATGCGAGGCTGCAAGAGGAGGGCGCGCGCCCGGTAATCTTCCACACCCGCGGCGCGACCTGCTGGCATCCGCGGGTGAAGGGGCTGACGACGATGGTCAACAGCATGTACAACGGCTGGCGGCTGGAAGACGTCTGGCTCGAAAAATGAGCCGCCGGCGGCCGCGTGAGCAGCAAACGCGCCCGGTTGTTAAACGCAGATTCGGCCTGCGCAGGTGAGCAGCGCAAGACTGGGAGCTTCGCTATGCGCCGTTGATGGGTGTCGCGCCGCGATAAACGGCGATAGTGTGGTCTGGACGACGTGCATTGGAGGGCTTGCCATGCAGTACCGCCGGATTTCCGCCGATTGCCATCTCGATCTGCCGTGGCTGCCGCCCGATCTGTTCACCTCGGGCGCCTCGCGCGAGTTGCGCGACCGCATGCCCTTTGTCGAGGATGGCCCCGACGGCAAGCGGTGGGTCACCAAGGCCGGGGTTCAGATGGGGATTCCCGGCGCCGTCGGCTCGGTTGGCGCGCCGTTCGTCCCGGGCCAGAACTACCGGGTCGACAAGATGGCCGAAACCGGGCTCTACGACGCGGGCAAGCGCGGCGAGCGCCGTCCCAGCGACCCGCATCTGCGCATCAAGGAAATGGAAAAAGACGGCGTCGACGCCGAGATCATCCTCGGCATCCTCGGCGTCGCCTCGCGGGTCCAGGATCACGAGGCGGCGAACGAGATGCTGCGCATCTACAACGACTGGCTGAAGGACTTCTGCAGGCACTACCCCGACCGCCAGGTCGGCCTCGCCTGCCTGCCCTACGGCGACATCGATGCGGCCGTGAAGGAAATCCACCGGGTCGCCAGGCTCGGGCTGCGGGGGCTCGAACTCTCGTGCTCGTGGGACATGGAGCCGATGTGGCACCCGGTGTGGGAGCCGTTGTGGAAGGCGGTCAGCGACGTGCAATTGCCGCTGCATTTCCACACCTTCCCGTCGACGCCGCGCAGCGTGCGCGAGCAGGCCCCGCAATCCTCACGCCGCGCCGCACAGTTCACCGGCGTCGCCGGGTTCCAGATGGAACCTCATAAACATCATCGCCGCGATCATCGGGGCCGGCGTCCTGGAGCGCTACCCGAACCTGCGGGTCGGGTTTGGCGAATCCGGCATCGGCTGGATTCCCTACGCGCTCGACCGCATGGATTTCGAGTTCGAGGACCGCTTCCGCGATCTGATGAAACTGAAACCCAGCGAGTACTGGCGCCGCCAATGCCGGGCAACCTTCCAGTTCGACCGGATCGGACCCAAGCTGATCGACGAGATGGGGGTCGAGACCCTGATGTGGGGCTCGGATTACCCGCATCCGGACGGGGTGTGGCCCGAATCGTCGAAGTACATCGAGGAACAGTTCGCCGGGCTACCGGCCGACACGATCCACAAGATCACCTGCGAGAACGCCGGCAAGTTCTACGGGCTGATCAACTGAACCTCTAAATTACCTCACGATGCTCACGCAAATCTCGCGAGGAAGTCAGCGCCGAGCGCTTGCACCTCGCGAGATTTGATTATGTATCCTAAGTTCATCATCGAACGAACTCTGACATCGCCACGTACCCCCGTGGGCGCCTCTTCGATTACAATCGAACCATCCGAGGTTATCGTTGGACCCGCAAAAAGGACTCCTAAAAGCATTATTCTACTCGATCCTATGTTTACGTTGCCATTTTTGTCAGCGTAGCCACTCTGGTTGTAAATAAAAACCGGAGATCCAGATGAGCCAGGGAAACAGGCCAAATCAACCACGATGTTAGGGCGACCATCAAAATCGACAGCCGGGTGACTGGCGGTTATCCCACGCCGTATCAGAGGATAGTTATGCACCGAATCCCATAGACCTGATGGATATCCTACCATTGTTACATCTTCTATCGCGTCCAACTCGGCTGTCTGTTCCTGTGTCGGCAGAATACTGTCATCCAAAGCCTTATAGAACACATTTGTCGGCAAGTATGGCTGTATAGGGATCCCGCAAAGGTCAATGTCATCTCGTGCATTAATCCACCCGCCGGGATAGCCTGGTATCGCGATATGCTCGTTTCCATTAGGAGGATTGGCGGGGTCAGTTTTTTGTGTGTACCGTTATTCCCACTGCCTGCGAATCCCGGACCACGTGCTTGTTAGTTATTAGTGTTGGATTTGATTTTTCGTCCCCCACCGGGAATCGATAAAAGAAACCCGTGCCGACCGAGGTCGGTAACCCTCGCGCGTCCAGCGCGGCTATCCGGGTCGTCACGTACATCAACTGTTCGGGGATGGACGTCGGCTCGATCATCATTGCGTTCAGATGGGTTCTGCCACATCGTCTTACCAGTTCCGTCCAGGATTGCGCCGCGCGAGCCGGACGTCGCAGAATTTGCATAAAGCAGCGCCTTGGCCGGGTGATATGCTGTTCCTGAAAGTTTCGCCTTGGGAGAAACACATGGCCTATGACCTGTTGATCAAGAACGGCCGCGTTGTCGACGGCTCGGGCGGGCCCTCGTTCCGCGCCGACGTCGCGGTCAAGGCTGGCCGGATCGTCGAGATCGGCAAATTGTCGGGGCCGGCGGGCCGCACGATCGATGCCGCGGGCCTCGTCGTCGCGCCCGGCTTTATCGACAATCATTGCCATTACGACGCGCAGGTCACCTGGGACCCGCTGTGCTCCTATTCCTGCGACCACGGCGCGACCTCGGTCATCTTCGGCAATTGCTCCTTGTCGCTTGCGCCGGTGAAGAAGGGCACGCAGCGGCGCCTCTCGGAATTTCTCTCCTATGTCGAGGCGATCCCAATGGAGGTGCTCGACACGCTCGAGATCACCTGGGAGACGGTGCCGGAATATCTCGAGCAGATGGACCGCAACCTCGGCGTCAATGTCGGCAATTTCATCGGCCACACCGCGGTGCGTTATTACGTAATGGGCGACGACTGCCAGAAGCGGACCGCCACCGACGACGAGATCCGCCAGATGCAGGATCTGGTGCGCGACGGCATGAAGGCTGGCGCGCTCGGTCTCTCGGTTTCGCGCAACCAGGGGCATTTCGATCCGCAGGGTGTCCACATCCCGGCGATATGGGCCGACGAAAGGGAGATTTTCGCGCTCGGCGACGTATTGCGCGAGCTCGGCACCGGCCTCATCCAATCGGGTGGCGGCAACGCCGCCGAGATGAAGGACGCGCTGATGAGCCGCCTTAGCGAGGCGACCGGCCGCGTCGTCGTCTACAACAATCTCGGCCAGACGATGCGCCGCCCGGGGCAGTGGCAGAAGCACATGGCACAGGTCGACGCCACGACCGCAAAGGGCATCCGCGCCTACCCGATGTGCACGCCCAACCGCATCACCGACTATTTCCAGATGCGCAACACCCAGACCTTCCGCGGCCTGCCGGTGTGGCACCCGATCTGCCTGTCCTCGCCCGAGGAGATGCTGAAGGCCTATGCCGATCCCGAGGTGCGCAAGAAGCTCCATGACGAGGCGGTCGAGTTCAAATCAGGGCCGGCGATCGGCATCTGCTCGACCTGGTGGGATTACATGGTGCTGCAGACCGCGGTGTTACCGAAGAACAAACAATACGAGGGCAAGACTGTCGGCCAGATCGCGGCGGCGCAGGGCAAGGGCATCATCGACTGCTTCCTCGACCTCGCGATCGAGGAGCACCTCGATACCGAATGGCTGCATGGCGAGAACAATGTCGATGAGGCCGCGGTCGCCCAGATCCTCAACTATCCGAACGCGATCATCGGGCTGTCGGATGGCGGCGCGCATGTCCAATTCCAGAGCGGCTTCGGCTTCTCGACCCGCCTCCTCTCCGAATGGGTGCGCGACAAGCAGATCATGTCATTGGAGACCGCGGTGCGGCGGCTCACCTTCGAATCGGCGTCAACCTTCGGGCTCCATGATCGCGGCCTGTTGCGCCCCGGCATGGTCGCCGACATCGTGATCTTCGATCCCGACACCGTAAAGCCGCTGCCGCTCGAGGTCGTGCACGATTTCCCGACCGGCGCCAAGCGCATCAAGGAGCCGGCCCAGGGCATCCACATGACGATCGTCAACGGCCAGGTGCTGCTCGAAGGCGGCAAGCATACCGGCGCCCTGCCCGGCCGCGTGCTGCGCAACTCCTACTACAAGGCCAATCACGCGTAGCGAGGCCGCCCCTCCCCAACCCTCCCCCCGCTTGCGGGGGGAGGGTGAGGGGCGCGGAAGAAGCTGGGCACGCCGCCAACAGCGCTCATCCACCGCTCGCTAGCGCGACCGGTCCCCCCTCACCCGCAATGCGGGAGAGGGTTTTTTCGGGCTGGTGTTCGACCTTTTTTGTTTCGGATCGGTCCGTGCCGCGATCAGCGCCGCTGGCAAATCGGCGGGCGGCGTCTTGGCGCCGTAGCGGCACAGATCGGCGACGACGCAAACCGGACAATCCGGCTTCCTCGCCCTGCAGACGTGGCGGCCGTGCAGGATCAGCCAGTGATGGGCGCCATGTTTGTAGCCCGCCGGGGTGACGGCTTCGAGCCCGGCCTCGACCGCAAGCGGCGTCTTGCCCGGCGCCACGCCGGTGCGGTTGCCGACCCGGAAGATATGCGTGTCGACTGCGATCGTCGGCTCGCCGAAGGCGACGTTGAGTACGACATTGGCGGTCTTGCGCCCGACCCCGGGCAGCCTTTCGAGCGCCTCGCGGTCGTGCGGCACGGTGCCGCCATGCTCGTCGATCAGCATGCGCGACAAGGCAATGATGTTGCGCGCCTTGGTGCGGAAGAGCCCGATTGTGCGGACCAATTCAGCGACCCGCTCCTCACCGAGCATCAGCATTTTGGCCGGGGTATCGGCTAGAGCGAAAAGCGCCGGGGTCGCCTTGTTGACCCCGGCATCGGTCGCTTGCGCCGACAGCACAACCGCGACCAAGAGCGTGAACGGGTTGATGAATTCGAGCTCGGTCCGCGGGATCGGTCGGCTTGCTGCGAGGCGCCGGTAGAACTCCGCAACCTCGCGTTTGGAGAATCGGCGCATCAATCCGTCACCCGAAGAGTGGGGCGATCGCCAGTTCGGCTGCGAGATGGTCGAGAGCCCGGCCCAGCGCGGGCGGGATCGGGATCCCCCGAGCCTGCCGCTCGGTGATGCGGCGATGCCGGTCCTCCCCCGGCAGGCGGATCCGGTCGAAGCCCGGCAAGAGCGCGGAGCCGTGCAATTGCCGGATCACCAGATCGACCTGGCGCTTGAATGCGACCGGCTCGGCGAACGCCTTGACGTCGATGACGCAGATCGCCTGGCCAGTATTGGTCGGGGTGGTGTCATCCTTGTTGAAATCGACGACATCGGCGCCGTTGGCAGCGCCGTTCAGGGTACCGGCGAGCAGGCCGAACATCAGCGCCAATGCGGCACCCTTGTAGCCGCCGATCGGCAGGAGGAAACCGTCATCGGCGCGATTGGGATCGACGAGCGGCTGTCCCGCGCGATCGATCATCCAGCCTTCCGGCATCCGCTTGCCCTGTTGCGCGGCGACTTTGACCTTGCCGTAGGCGGCCACCGTGGTCGCCATGTCGAGCACAAGAGCCGGCTCTTCGAGCGCCGGCACCGCAATCGCGATCGGATTGGTCGAGAGCAGCATGTCGACCCCGCCCCAGGGTGGCAGGTGGTTGGCGTTGCCGACCGCGAAATAGAGCCCGATCATGTCGTGCGCGAGCGGCATCGCCGCGTAGACCGCAGCAGCCCCGGCATGGTTGCCGCGGCGCACACCGGCCCAGCCGACGCCGTTGTCGCGGGCAAGCGCAATCGCCTCCTCGACCGCACGCGCGACAACCAGGCTGCCGAGGCCATTGTCGCCATCGACGAGGGCAGCCGCCCGGGCCTGCCTGATGACCCGGATTTGCGGCGCGGTGTTGAGACCGCCCGCCTTGATGCGCCGGATATATTGCGGCAGCCGGAAGACGCCGTGCCCGTCGGCCCCGGAAATATCGGAGGCAGCCATCAATTCAGCCGCTCGCTCGGCGTCTGAGGCAGGAATGCCGACCGCGCGATAGGCGGCGGCGATGAAGCGGATCAACTCCGCCACCACGATGCGAGGCGCCGCCAGATTTTCCTCGGCCATCGGTCCTCCACCGCTCCCGACGCGAAAAGGGCGGCGCCCGCCCTGTTCGCTACCGCAGGCGGACCGGCTTGGCGACCCCGGTCGTTCCAGAGAGGGCGTGCTCGATCAGCGCCCGATCTTCCTCGGAGAGCCCGTCACCGGCGGCCTGCTCGGCGGGGCGCGCCTCATCCACCTCGGCGACATACCCCTCGCTGATCGCGTCGAGCGCGAGATCTCGCGCCTTCTTGATCATTGCCAGCGACCTCAGAAAGCGCTCCTTGCAGGATTTTTCAGGCTGGCCGACCGAAAGGTTCTCGGCGAATGCGAGGAACACCTCCCTCACCTTTTCCGAATAGGCGACCGTAATGAATGCCGCCTCTTCGGGAGTGCGGTTGTTGTCCGACATCGGCTTCCTCTTATCCTCAGAACAAGAGACAACGCCGCTTCAGCCGTGACAAACCCGGCGACACGAAAATCGAGGCAGCTCCCCCGCTCGTATCGACCGGTCCCGCCACGTCATCGCGGCAGGGTTCATTACGCGGGCCACGCCCGGCCTCTGTCAAGGCGGCGTTCGCCCGGCCACGCTCCCGCCCTTCCTCATTGCGCTGGCATTTGACATTAGGTCTTGTTTGCGTTGAGCAATTTACGCGTTATTATCGGGGTATGCTGCTTGCGTCCGTGCTTACCCATTGGATCCGCATCGGCCGGCTCAGCGTCATCGACGCCAGCGGCCATCGGCATGTGTTCGAGGGCTCCCCCGACCCCTCGGCAACGATCAGGCTGCGCGACCCGGCGCTGCATTGGAAGCTGCTGCTGAGGCCGCGGTTGTCCGTGCCGGAGGCCTATATGGACGGTGCGCTGACCGTCGAGGAGGGTAGTCTCTACGATTTCATCGACCTCTTGGTATCGAACGACGCGGCGCTGCCACGCGCGCCGATCATGCGGCTCAGCGACGCGGCCGGGCGTCTGGTACGCCGCCTCCACCAGTACAATCCGGTCCCACGCGCACGCCGCAACGTCGCCCATCATTACGATCTGTCGGACCAGCTCTACGAACTGTTCCTCGACCGCGATCGACAATATTCCTGCGCATATTTCCGCGCACCGGGCGATGACCTCGACACCGCGCAAGAGAACAAAAAGCGGCATATCGCGGCCAAGCTGCTGCTGCGCCCGGGGCACAAGGTGCTCGATATCGGCTCGGGCTGGGGGGGTCTGGCGCTCTACCTCGCCGCCGAATGCGGCGCCGACGTCACCGGGCTCACCCTGTCCGAGGAGCAGCACAAGGTGGCAACGCGCCGCGCCGCCGCGGCGGGCCTCGGCGACCGGGTACGGTTTCATCTGCGCGATTACCGCGAGGAGACGGGGCGCTACGACCGCATCGTCTCGGTCGGGATGTTCGAACATGTCGGGGTCAACCAGTACCCGGTATTTTTCCGTCAGCTGAGCGAACTGCTCGCCCCCGACGGTGTCGCGCTGTTGCACTCGATCGGGCGCATGGACGGACCGGGGACGACCAACCCCTGGCTGCGTAAATACATCTTCCCCGGCGGCTATTCGCCGGCATTGTCCGAGGTTGTCCCGCAGGCCGAGAGCGCGCGGCTGTGGATTACCGATATCGAGATTCTGCGCCTGCATTACGCCGAGACGCTGCGCGCCTGGCGGCGCCGCTTCGAGCAGAACCGCGAGCGCATCCGCGCCCTCTACGACGAGCGCTTTTGCCGGATGTGGGAGATGTATCTGGTCGGCGCTGAGCTTGCCTTCCGCCGCGACAGGCATCTCGTAATGCAGATGCAGCTAGCGAAAACGGTCGATACCGTGCCGTTGACCCGCGACTATATGATCGACTGGGAGCGCGCGCACAGCGCGGCGGCACAACAGCCGGCCGGGCGCGCCGCCTGATTCGCGCAAAACCCTTCTCCCTTGGCGCATCGACGGTGCGCCAGCCCGACAGGCGCCAGCTTCGCTCGCGCTGAAAAGGTGCGGCGAGGGTCAATTCTTTCCGTCCCCGGGTTCCACAGGCTGTGAATCGAATAGCCGCGCGGCGCGCCGGTGCGGCGGTGATATTCTGCGCCGGCATGGAAAGCACGCCGACCTCGCGGGTCACGCCGCTGCGGGAGCCCGATCTTGACCGGGTGCCGCAACCTCCCTCGAACACCGAGGCCGAGCAGGCGCTGTTGGGCGCCGTCCTGATCAACAACGCGGCTTATGGCCGGGTCGCCGAGTTTCTTGCGGCCGAGCATTTCGGCAATGCAGTGCATGGCCGGATCTACGCGGCGATCGGCAAGCTCCTGGACCGCGGTCAGATCGCCAACCCGATCACGCTGAAAAACCTGTTCGACCAGGATGGCGCGCTCGCCGAAATCGGCGGCGCGCAATACCTCGCGCGGCTTGCCGAGAGCGCCGTCACGATCATCAACGCCGAGCATTACGGCCGCACGATCCACGATCTGCATCTCAGGCGCGAGCTGATCACGATCGGACAGGACGTCGTCACCGACGCGTTCTCGCACGACCTCGACGACCCGGCCGTCGAGCAGATCGAGCGCGCCGAATCGAAATTGTTCGAGCTGGCGACGGTCGGGCAGGCCGAGGGCGGCTTCCAGGCGTTCACGACAGCGCTGACCAGCGCGATCACGCTGGCCCAGGCGGCGTTCAAGCGCGACGGCAAGACGGTCGGCGTGGCGACCGGATTTGTCGATCTCGACAAGAAGCTCGGTGGACTGCACCCGTCCGATCTCATCATCCTCGCCGGGCGGCCGTCGATGGGCAAGACCGCGCTTGCCACCAACATCGCGTTCAGCGCCGCCAAGGCCTATCGTGCCGCGCGCGGCGCGGACGGCCGGATCGATCTGAGCCGGGCGTCCGAGGATGGCGCGGTGGTTGGGTTCTTCTCGCTCGAAATGTCGGCCGAGCAACTCGCCACCCGCATTCTCGCCGAGGAATCCGGCACCTCCTCCGACCGCATCCGCCGCGGCGAGGTGCGCCGCGAGGATTTCGACAAATTCGTCGCCGCGAGCCAGCGCCTCGCCGCCGTGCCGCTCTATATCGACGATACGCCGGCGCTCTCGGTCGCGGCGCTGCGCACCCGGGCGCGGCGCCTGAAGCGCCAGCAGGGGCTCGGGCTGATCGTCGTCGACTACCTGCAGCTGCTGCGCCCCTCGGCGCAGGCCCGGGCGATGGAAAACCGGGTGCAGGAGGTCTCCGACATCACCCGCGGATTGAAGGCGATCGCCAAGGAATTGGATCTGCCGGTCCTGGCGTGTGCGCAACTGTCGCGCGCTGTCGAACAGCGCGAGGACAAGCGGCCGATGCTCGCCGATCTGCGCGAATCCGGTTCGATCGAGCAGGATGCCGACGTTGTCATGTTCATCTTCCGCGAGGAGTACTATCTCTCGCGCGGCGAGCCGAGCCGTCGTCCGGAGGAGAGCGACGAGAAATTTAACGACCGACTCTTCCGGTGGCGGGAACGCTGCGAGGCCTCCGAAGGCATGGCCGACATCATCATCGCCAAGCAGCGCCACGGGCCGATCGGCACGGTCAAGCTGCATTTCGAGGCGGAGACGACCAAGTTCGACAATTTCATCGGCGCCGAGCACCTGCCGACCGGCGATTACTGACCGGAGCTGAGGATATCGGCGATCCCCGTCCACGGCGTCGCATGCCGGCGGTTTGCGGCGGGCCGGTGCGGCCGATCGTGGTATGATGGCGCGACGGCGGGGCCGGCCCACCGAGCGCCCCGCCCGGACGCGGATTGTGCCATGACCGACGAGATCGGGCATTTCGCCCTGGTGCTGGCCCTCTGCATCGCGGTATTGCAGAGCGTGGTGCCGCTGATCGGCGCAACGCGCAACGATGCGGCATTGATGGCCTGGGCGCGCCCTGCGGCGTTCGCCCAATTTGTGTTCGTCGGAACCGCATTCTTCGTGCTGATGCACGCCTATGCGGTCAGCGACTTCTCGCTCGTCAATGTCGCGGCGAACTCCAACAGCATGAAGCCGCTGCTCTACAAGCTGACCGGAGTGTGGAGCAACCACGAAGGCTCGATGCTGCTCTGGGTCTTTATCCTGGCGTTGTTCGGCGCCGCGGTCGCCCTCTTCAGTCACAATTTGCCGCCGCAATTGCGGGCCCGCGTTCTCGCCGTCCAGGCAATGATTGGGGTCGGTTTTCTGTTGTTCATCCTGTTGACCTCGAACCCGTTTCAGCGCCTGTGGCCGGTCCCCACCGACGGCGCAGGGCTCAACCCGATTCTGCAGGATCGCGGTCTTGCCTTTCATCCGCCGTGCCTCTATCTCGGCTATGTTGGGTTTTCGATCTCGTTCTGCTTTGCAATCGCGGCACTGATCGAGGGGCGGGTCGACCCGGCCTGGGCACGCTGGGTGCGGCCGTGGACATTGGCGGCCTGGTGCGCGTTGACCATCGGCATCGCGATGGGAAGCTGGTGGGCGTACTACACGCTCGGCTGGGGCGGCTGGTGGTTCTGGGACCCGGTCGAGAACGCCTCATTCATGCCGTGGCTGGTCGGCACCGCGCTGCTGCATTCGGCGGTTGTCGTCGAAAAGCGCGACGCGCTCAAAACCTGGACGATCCTGCTTGCCATCATCACATTCTCGCTGAGCCTCCTCGGCACCTTCCTGGTGCGCTCCGGGGTGTTGACCTCGGTCCACGCCTTCGCTTCCGACCCGCTACGCGGGGTCTTCATCCTGCTACTGCTGAGCCTTTATACCGGCGGGGGACTCATTCTCTTCGCGTGGCGGGCGCCGCAGCTCGCGGGCGGCGGCCTGTTCGCGCCGATTTCGCGCGAGGGCGCGCTGCTCTTGAACAATCTGTTGCTGGCGACCGCCGCGGCGACGGTGCTGATCGGCACGCTTTACCCGCTGTTGCTTGACGTCGTGGCGCATCAAAAGGTGTCGGTCGGCCCGCCCTTCTACCGGATGACGTTTGTCCCGATCATGATCCCGCTGCTCGTTTCGGTGGCGGTCGGGCCGATGCTGCCGTGGAAGCGCGGCGACTTGCCGGCGGCGCTCGGCCGCCTCAAATTCGCGTTTCTTGCGACCGCGGCGATAGCGCTCGTGACGCTGATGGTGGCCGGAATCCGCTCGCTCGGCGCCGCCTGCGGGCTCGCGCTAGGGGCCTGGCTGTTGGCCGCGACGCTGACCGAGCTGGCCGAGCGCGTGCGCCTCTTTACCGATCCTCCGGCCAGCGTATTGCGCCGCGCGCTGCAATTGCCGCGCGCCACTTGGGGCATGACCTTCGCTCATGCCGGCATGGCCGTGGTGATCGCCGGGATCGCCGGTTCAACCGCCTGGACCGAGGAAAAGATCGTCAGCGGCCAGCCGGGCCAATCCTTCGGTGTTGCCGGCTACACAATCGCGCTCGATTCCGTGAGCGAGGTCAGCGGGCCGGATTACACCGCGACGCGCGCCGACATGCGTTTGATGCGCGATGGGCGCGCACTGGCCCATCTGCATCCTGAGAAACGGTTCTACCCGGTCGAGAACGGCGCGGCGACCGGGGTGGCGATCCGCACCAATCTGTTGGCCGATGTCTATGCCGTGATCGGCGATCCCGACGGCAAGGGCGGCTATGTGCTCCGTCTCTATTATAACCCGCTGGTTCCGTGGATCTGGCTGGGCGCGGCGGCGATGGCCTTGGGCGGGCTCGTCTCGTTGACCGACCGGCGCCATCGGGTCGGCGCTCCGGCGCGACGGGCGCGGGCCGCCGCGGCGCGGGTCCAGGCCGCGGAATGAACCGGCGGAGTTTGATGTTCCTGATCCCGGCCGCGGTGTTCGCGCTGCTGGCGGGCGGATTTTACCTCGGCCTCGGCATCGACCAGAGTGTGCTGCCCTCGCCGCTGCTCGACCAGCCAGCGCCGCGTTTCGCGCTACCGCCGGTGCCCGGCGAGGCGCACGGCTTTTCCTCGGCCGATCTGGCCGGGCATGTCAGCCTCGTCAACGCGTTCGCCTCGTGGTGCGTGCCGTGCCGTGCCGAACACCCGATCCTCAACGCGCTTGCCCAAACCAAGCGGGTGCCGATCTACGGGATCGACTACAAAGATAAGGAGGATGTCGCGCGTGCCTGGCTTGCTGAGCTCGGCAATCCCTATACCAGGATCGGCGCCGATGACGGGCAGGTCGGCATCGATTGGGGCGTTTATGGCGTGCCCGAGACGTTCATCGTCGATCGCGATGGCCGCATCCGCTACAAGCATGTCGGCCCGCTGACCCTGGCCGATGTCGAACACACGATCCTGCCGCTCGTCACCCGGCTGGAGCGATGACCCGCGCACTCTTGTTGGCTTTGGCGCTCCTCGCGGTGCTGGCGCCGGCGCCAGCGCATGCCGTGCGTCCGGATGAGATGTTGTCCGATCCCGGCCTGGAGGCGCGGGCCCGCGAGGTGGGCAGCGAGCTGCGCTGCCTGGTATGCCGCAACCAGTCGATCGACGATTCCGATGCCGACCTCGCACATGATTTGCGTGTCCTGGTGCGCCAGCGCATCACCGCGGGTGACAGCAATGACCGGGTCGTCGCCTATATCCGCTCACGCTATGGCGATTTTGTCCTGCTCCGGCCGCCCTTCGTAATCGGGACGCTGGTGTTGTGGGTCGGCCCGCTGGCGATCCTGCTGCTCGGCGCAGTGGCGCTCGTGCGGTTTTACCGCCGCAAGGACGAGACCGCGGCTGCGCCGCTGAGCGTCGAGGAGCGCCGGCGCCTCACTGCCGTCCTCGGCGAGGGCACCGAACGGTGAGCCTCGGGCTCGCCGCTGCGCTCTGCGGGCTGACCGGGCTCGCCCTTGCGATGCTGCTGGTGCCGCTGCTCGCTCGCCGGCACAGCCTCGCCTCGCGCGAGGCCTATGACCTGGCCGTCTACCGCGACCAGTTGGCCGAGGTCGAGCGCGATCTCGCACGCGGCGTACTGGCAATCAATGAGGCCGAGGCGGCACGCGCCGAGATCGCTCGCCGCATCCTCGCACTGAAGCCGGCCCAGGCTGAAACCGGCGCCCGCACGCCAGCACGCGCGGCAGCGATCGTCGCGATCCTGCTGCTGCCGGTCGCCGCCGCGATGCTGTACTGGCGGCTCGGCTCCCCGTCCCTGCCGGACCAGCCCTTTGCCGCACGCACCGCCGCCAGCACACACGCGGCAAATCTCGCCCATATCGAAGCGAACGAGGTGGTTGCGCGGCTCGGCGCGCGACTCAAGGTGCATCCCGAAGATCTGACCGGCTGGCTGTTGCTGGCCCGCTCGATGGTCGGCCTCGGGCGTTACCAGGAGGCCGCCGAGGCCTATCGCCGTGCCGCCGATCTGTCCGGACATCGCGCCGACATTTCGGGCGATTGGGGCGAGGCACAAGTGCTGGCGGCCGGCGGCACGGTCACCCCGGCGGCACGCGAGGCGTTTGCCGCCGGATTGAGCGATCCAGCAACCGCGCCGCGGTCGCGCTATTGCCTGGCGCTCGCGCAACTGCAGCAGGGTGATGCGAAGGGCGCGCTGCAAGCCTGGCGGGACCTCGCGGCCCAGGCGCCCGCCGACGCCGATTGGCTGCCGCTGGTGCGGCAGCGGATCGGCGAGGCCGCGAGCACCCTCGGCATCGATCCGGCCACACTCGACACGGCGACCGGCCCCACGCCGCCGGACGCAGCCGTCGCTGCGGCGGCCAAGGCGCCCGCCGGCGCATCGGCCGAAAAGCGCCAGGCGATGATCCTGGCGATGGTCGGCAAGCTTGCCGCGCGCCTCGCAGACCAGCCCGACGATGTCGAAGGCTGGGCCCGCCTCGGGCAGTCCTACATGGTGCTGAACCAACCGGAGAAGGCGCGCGAGGCCTACGCCCGCGCGGTCAAGCTCAAGCCCGACGATCCGCGGCTCAAGCAGGCGCTGGTCGACGCAAGCGATGCCGCCGGCGGCGCGCCGGGTGGCTCGAAATAGCACCTCAGGGCTGGTAGACCTCGCAGCTGGCGCCGAGCGAGCGGAGGCTTTCGCATAGCGCGAAGCCGGCTTGCAGCGCCTCAAATCCGGTGTCGCGCGCGCGGGCCCGCGCAAGCGACCGCGCAAGATTGCGGTCGAACCGCACCAGCCAAGCGGGGGACGCGGTCCGTGCCGGCATGGAACGGGCCATCTCTGACATCAAGGTACGACACGGTTCGCCGTCGCCAGCGGGGCTCAGCCGCGCGCTGTCGCGCGAAGCCCAGTCCTCAGCCGGTCGTCCGGTCACCGCAATGACATAGTGACGGGTTTCAGCCGGCAGGTCCGATTGCGCTTGTAGCCATTTCGTGACCCGGCCGGCGCCGGCGTTGTAAGCCGCTGCAGCGAGGCCACGATTACCAAACCGCAGGCTAAGATCGGCCAGGAACCGCGCCGCCTCGGCGATCGCCGGGGCGGGGTTGCGCGGATCGGCAAGGCCACGTTCGGCCGCGGTTCGCGGCATGAATTGCGCCACGCCTTCAGCCCCGGCGGGGCTGGTGGCCTCACTGCGGAACCGACTTTCCTGCCAGAGGATGCGAGTGAGAAAACCCGACGGCAGTCGATTGTCCGCGGCCGCACTATCGATCATGCGGCAGATCAGCTCCCGCATTCCGGCATCCGCATCGGCGGTTGCCTCCGCTGTGGCAGTGCCCCGCTTGCCGGGCGGGGTCACCGCGATCAGCAAAGCGGCTAAGCCCGCAACAAAAGCCTGAGTGCGGCGAGCCCCCAACACCCTCTGAGCGCTAGTGTTTTTCAGTGCGAACAGAGTCGGAGTCCTCGCCGAAAATCGCGTCTGCGTTTCTGACATCGATGCTTCAGGCTAGCCCGATCGGCTTCAGCCGAGGCGGTAGAATTTGCTGGCGGTGCCGGCAAACAACGCGGCCTTTTCGGCGGGTGAGCAGCCCGCGGCGATGCGCTTGAAGGCGTTCCAGAACACCTGATAGCTGCCGCTCCCTTTGTCGACGGGGAAGTTGCTCTCGAACATCGCGCGGCTCGTCCCAAACGCGGCGATGCAGGTCTCAATATAGGGGCGCCACAATGCCGCGAGCTCTTGCGATGTCGGCGGCAGCTCTCTGTCGTGCACGTCAAAGCCGAACAGCCGCATGCCGAGCCCGCCCAGCTTGACATGCACGTTGGAGCAGGCCGCCACCTCGTTCATGCTCCGCTTCCACTCGGCGAAGACCTCGTCGCGTTTGCCGGCATACGGGCCAAGGCCGATCGGCCCGCCGACATGGTCGAGGACGATCGGGGTCTCGGGAAAGGCGCGCGCCAGATCGACGAGCTCGCCGAGCTGGGTGTGGTACATCCACGCGTCAAAGCTGAGGCCGAGCGGGCGCAGCCGAGCGAAGCCCTCGCGCAGCTTTGGCTCCAGCAAGAGGCCAGCCGGGCGGTTGACCGAGGAGCCGCGCGCGGCATCGTCGGGGTGCGAAGCGGAGATAAAGCGGATGCCGCGGAACCGGGTGCCGCCCGCCGTGATCATCGCCTCAAGCACCGGCTCGACCCGCGCGCCGAGCATCAGATCGGCATAGCCGACAACGCCGGCGCACACGCGTGTCTTGCCATAGGTGCCGGAGGCCGCCATCGCCCCGACGCCGTTGGCAAACTCGACCTCGCCGACCGGGCGCATCTCGGCGGGGCCGTCGGCGCGGTACATCGACAGCCATTCGAGGTAGACCGTCGCGGTGATGTTGTGCCCGCTGAGGGTGTCGGCCAATAGATCGTACAAGAGATAGCGGCCGGTATTCTCGCGATCGACCAGATGATGGTGCGGGTCGACGATCGGCAGGTCGGGGTCGAGGATCTCCTCCTCGCGCCGTGCGAGCCAATCCGCCCGAACCGGCAGATGGCTCGGCGGTGCCGTGGCCAGGATCGCCGGGTCGGTCGTTTGCATCGTTACCCCCCATATGGCCCCAGTCCCGGCGCAAGCCGGAATCCACCGAGCCGAGTTCCCGATGGCGGAAGCGCCGGCCGCGGCATTCCCCACGGAACAAGTCCGTGGGCCGAAGGCCCACTGGGCTGCGGCCAGCCTACTCTGCCGCGACGGGTGCGGGCGCCGGGGTCGCCGGGCCGTCGGCGCGGATCTCGGCGTCCCACGGGCCCGGGAAGCGGCCGCGCGGGGATTTGTCGCGCGAGAAGATATGGTAGTCGACCCCCCATTCTTCGCGCGGCAGTTCGTAGAAGACCTCGACACCGTTGCCGTCGGGATCGCGCAGGTAGATGCCGAGCGAGATGCCGTGATCGGAGATGTGCTCGGGCTTGATCCCCTTGGCCTTGATGCGCTGATAGAACTCCTTCAGGTCGTCGAGACTTTCGAGCCGCCATGCCATGTGGTTGAGGCCGACCTGGCCCTTCTGCTGCAATGGCGCGTCGTCGCCCAATTGCATCAGCGCCACCTCGTGCGACTGCTCCTCATCGGCCGACATGAAAGCCGCCCAGCCCGGTCGGTACTCATAGGTGTGCAGGCCCAGGAGATCCTCGTACCACTGCTTCGAGCGCTCGGCGTTGCGCACGTAGATGTTGACGTGCTGCAGATACATCGGTTTCCTGCTCATCTCATTCTCCCTCTCTCGTCGGGTCCTCTGTTACACGTCACCCCCGCGAACGCTGGGGTCCAGGGCGAGCGATGAAATCTTTGCCCTGGATTCCCGCTTTCGCGGGAATGACGGGAAAACTCATTCTACCATGCTTAGTCGTCGCGGCCCAAAAACTCCAGCACCCGTTCCATCATCTCGCCCTTGGGATAGATCGCCGCCATCGCGCGGGCGCGGGTCAGCGGGTCACTCGCGAAAAAGCGCTCGTAGAGCACCTGGCGGCTGCCGAAGGCGTTGCCGGCGACGTCCCACGCCAGGCGGAACAACTTGACCCGGTCCACAGCGGTCGTGTTGTCGGTTGCCAGATACTGCTCGATCGCGGGCGCCATCGGGCCCTTGAAATCAGCTTCGCTCGGGGTCAGCAGGAAGCTGCTCGACCCCAATAGCTGGAGGATCTCGATCATCCGCGGATAGGCGGTCATGAACAAATTGCGGGTGCATTCGACCGGCAACAGAGCGGGGCACATTACACCCCACTGGTCGGTCGCGGCATCGGCCTCGCCGGCGCGCATGCAGGCGCGAATCAGCTCGGTCGTCAGCATCAACTCGCCGATATGCGCCTCGGTATGCGGCAGGTGCGCATTGCCGAGGGTCTGCGTCATCAACAGCGCCACCCCCAGCACGAACTCGCATTTGGCGAGGTTCTTGGCGGCGCCCTGATGCGCCGAATGCGCCGTCGAATGGGTGACATGCGGCGTGGCGTTGAGCCGATTGACATCGTAGAGCAGGAACACGCGCTCCCACGGCACCAGCACGTCGTCGAAAAAGACGATGCAGTCCATCTCCTCGAAGCGCGAGCCCAAGGGATGGTCGAAATGCGAGCGGCCGAGATCGAAGCTGTCGCGGCACAGGAATTTGAGACCCGGGGTGCCGCAGGAGATCGAGAAATTGACCGCGAACGGGCTGTGCTCCTCGCTGTGTCGCGCCAGACGCGGCGAGTAGACCGCGATCTCGTCGGCCAGCGGCCCGAGGGTCGCCAGGATGCGCGCGCCGCGCACGACGATCCCCTGATCGGTCTCGCGCTTGACTTCGAGCGCGGTGCCTTCCTCGAGGTTGAACATGCCCGAGGCGTTGCGGCTGCGCTGCAGATTGATCAGCGCATGGGTCAACGTCACGTCGTTTTCGCGAATGTATTCGACATACCGCCGCATGTTGTCGGCGAATTCGGGCCGCTTCTCGCCGAAATAATCGGCGGCCGCGCCCCAGGCGGCAAAGGTCACGTTCATGAAATCGGGTGAGCGGCCCATCATGCCGCAAGTCGAGCGCGCCCAGTTCAGCATCATCTTGCTGCGGGTTTCGAGCGCCTCCCTGGTCTGCGGCATGTCGAACGAGCGGCCGACCGGTTCACCGCTCGATGGCGAGGGATAGGTCATGACGGAGCGCAGCTCGGCATCGTACTGCATGTCGTAGAGCCCGGCGATCGCGCGCACTCCGCCTGCGAGACCCTTGTGCTTTGTCACGTCGCGCACCCGCTCGCCACCGAGCCAGACCTCGCGCTCCTGTGCCCTGAGGCCCTCGATGTATTGCTGTCCCGTGCGCGCCGGCATCGCATCCTCCGTAGCTCAGAGCGATGCTAATGCGTTCGCCGTGCGAAGTTAACCGGTTTGATCGCGAACGGATCGCGTTAACATGGCGGTCATGCTGCCCTCCCCGCCCGCCGAACCGCATGACTACGCCCCCGGCGCGCCCGGCATCACGCCCTCCTGGACATCGAGCGCCAAGGACATCGTCGGTTCGTCGCTGGGCCCGGCGCGGCTGTGGTTCACCTTGGGCTTTGGCATCATTAACGAGGTCTACTTCCCACGAGTCGACACTCCGCAAATCCGCGACCTCGGCTTTATCATCGCCGGGCCCGACGGGTTCTGGTCGGAAGTCAAGCGCAACCAGAATTACTCGCTGAAGCTCCTGGCGCCGGGCGTGCCGGCGGTCGAGATCGTGCACGAGCACGCGCGCTATCGGCTGCGCCTGCGCATCACCCCTGACCCGCGGCGCGACGTGCTGGTAATCGAATGCCGGCTCGACGGCGACGGTGAGCTCGGCCTCTACGTGCTGGTCGCGCCGCATCTTGGCGCCACCGGCTACGACAATATCGCGATGGTCGAGCGCTATGGTGGGCGTCGCGTGCTGTCAGCAGAGCAGGGTCCATTCAGCATGGCGCTCGCCGCCGTCGACCAGCACCAGGCCGACGCCTTCGGCCGGGCCAGCGCCGGCTATGTCGGCAGCAGCGACGGCTGGCAGGATTTCGCGCGGAACGAGGCGATGACCTGGCAATACCGGGCGGCCGGGCCGGGCAATGTCGCGCTGACCGGCGAGTTGCCGCGCCACGCGGTCTTGGCGCTCGGTTTCGGCAGCAGCGCCGAAGCGGCGGCAACGGTGGCAATATCGAGCCTCATTCAGCCGTTCGACAATGTGCTGCAGCAACAGATCGCAGACTGGGAGGGCTGGCAGTCGCAATCCGCCGAGCGCAGCCCGCGGACGCTGGACCTGCCCGATGCAATCCGCGAGCAGGCGATCGTCTCGGCAATCGTGCTCCGGGCGCATCTCGACAAGACCTATCCTGGCGCGATGGTGGCGAGCCTCAGCATCCCGTGGGGCTACAGCGGCAACGAGCGCGGCGGCTACCATCTGGTATGGCCGCGCGATCTGGTGCAATGCGCCGGCGCGCTCCTGGCGTTCGGCGCCGAGCGGGAGGCGCGCGATACGCTGCGCTACCTAATCGCGACCCAGACCGAGGACGGCCACTGGCACCAGAATCAGTGGCTTGGCGGGACCCCCTATTGGCAGGGTATCCAGCTCGATGAAACCGCATTGCCGGTGATGCTCGCCGAGGAGCTCGAGGAACGCGATGCATTGGGCGGCATCGCGGTCGAGGGCATGGTGCGCCGCGCGCTCGGCTATATCGCCCGCACCGGGCCGTCGACGATGCAGGACCGCTGGGAGGAGAACGAGGGCATCAACGCATTCACGCTGGCGACGACGATCTCGGCGCTGGTCGCCGGCGCGGCGCTGCTGCCCGCGCCAGAAGCCGACTGGGCGCTGGCGCTCGCCGATTTCTGGAACGCCAACATCGAGGCCTGGCTGACCGTCCGTGGCACCGAACTGGCCCGGCAATATGATGTACCAGGGTATTACGTGCGGGTGGCGCCCCCGGACATCGTCGGCCATGCCGGGGCGACACATGAGATCGTGCCCATCCGCAACCGCCGGGACAGCGCAGGGTTTCCCGGCGACGAGCAGATCGGCACCGAATTCCTCTATCTGGTGCGGACCGGACTGCGGAGCCACGACGACCCGCTGATCCTCGGCTCGGTGACGCTCGCCGACGCGCTGCTGAAGGCCGACACGCCGACGGGGCCGGTGTGGCACCGCTATCGCGGTGACGGCTATGGCGAGCACGAGGACGGCTCAGCCTATGACGGCACCGGCGTCGGCCGCGGTTGGCCGCTGTTGACCGGCGAGCGCGGCCATTACGAGCTGTGCGCCGGCAACGACCCCTTGCCCTATCTTGAGGCGATGGCGGCGATGGCGAGCCAGGGCGGGATGATCCCCGAGCAGGTCTGGGATGCCGACCCGATCCCCGAGCGCTTTCTGTTTCCCGGCCGGCCGACCGGCTCGGCGATGCCGCTGGCCTGGGCGCACGCCGAATTCGTCAAGCTCCTGGCGTCGCGGCAGATCGGTCATCCGTTTGCTCGCTCGCGCGCAGTCTGGCAGCGCTATCGGGGCCGAAAGGCGGTGGCGCAATATGCGTTCTGGTGGCAGCACGCGCCGATCGGCGGGTTTGGCGCCGGGACGCGGCTGGCGGTCGCGTTGCCCGCGCCGGCGATCGTTCATTGGGGCCGCGACGGCTGGATGGCGCTCAAGGACATGCCGACGAGCGACAGCGGATTGGGCTTTTACGTCGCGGTGCTCGATACCGGGGCGCTCCCGCCGGGCAGTTGGGTCGATTTTACTTGGCGCTGGCAGGAGAGCGGCGCCTGGGCCGGCCGCGACATCAGCGTGCGCGTTCTCGCTCGCGAAGCGAGCGGCCCCATCACCGCGAACACCTCGGAGCATTGAGCCGCTTACTCGGGATACCAATGCTTGGTTGAGGACACTTTCCGGTATTGGGGCGCAGATGAGACCAAACCGGGCACGCCACTCTAACGCGCGGGGACGGCGGGTCGGTGATCGGTGGCGGACCTCCCGGTTGCTCACGATGGGGAATCGGGATCGGCGGCGGCGGGTCCGTCATAGGCAGTGGCTGATCCGGATCTGGAGACGGGACAGGTGGCATCCCGGGCGGTGTGCTCGGTGTCGGACCCTGAGCGTTCATTTGGCAGTGCATAGTTCATGACTCCCCGCCCTTATCCGGCGGCGGGCACTCTAGCCGACCGGACGCTGACCGCGCCGCGCTTATTGCGTTGCCGAGAGACACGATCGCGGTCGATCGCCCAGCCGCGTTGGGTCGCAACGTCCTCTCCCCCGGTTTATTCCCGCTTTATGGACGACGAGAAGCTCGCCTGCCTAATGCGATCGGAACCGTCACCAGAGGCTCAGCACTTCTTCCTCCGAGAGAAAGCAGCGCGGCTTCGTATGGAGGCGTGCGTTTCAGGGACGAAAGGAATCGCCGGCAGCTTCTTGATGTCGCCGCTCAATATGACCGGCTCGCTGAACGCCTCGACCCGCACGTCGATCTTTCGGTTTAGACTGATCTATCAGTAGTATTCTCGGTTTTCAATGTAACGGTCTGGTGTCCGACCGCCATGGGTAGTTTCCGAGGGTACCCACGCAGACCGTCGAACGGGCAGCATAGATCATTGTTGCCATTCCCCCGTTTGAGGCCCGGCACCAACTGAGAGATCCGCGCGCTCTCGCCCTTTAGCACCGCAAGGGAGCGCCGCTGTGACGACCAGACCCCCTTTTAGCGTGTATTTTGAAAAGCCAACCCCAACGCTTGGCGATTTTATGAACGCGGCCCGGCAATGGCTCGATGGCCACAAAATCCAGCCCGTTAGTTTCAGAACCATCCGGCAGGAAGATGGCGTGGGCATCGATATCCGCTTCCAAAACGAGGATGAGGCGATACAGTTCGAGCAGGCGTTCGCCTAACGTCAGCCGATCAGGCCTGCGATGCGGAGAACGATTTCCCGCGCCAACTGCGCGCGTAAACCGACTTCAGCCGCCAAACCCGACGGCCGCCTCGGCTAGGCGATTGTCGACGCATTCGGCGAACGGCACCGCCCGCTTCAGAAAGCCGCTGCCGAGCAGCGCGCGGCGCAGCCGGTCGAAGCCCTCCTCGGGCAGCACCGGGTCCTTGCCCCACACGCCCTGCCCCTGGTAGCGCGCCAGCGCGCGCGTCAGGACGCCCTGATCGAGCGCCGGAAAATAGTCGGCGATCGCAGCGGCGATCGCATCCGGCGGGGCGGCGGCAACCCAGCGTTGGGTCCGATAGATCGCCCGAACCATCGGGGTGAACGGCTCGGGGTCGCTATCGAGCCGGGCGCGCGTGGTTACGAACACGGTATAGCTGGTGCGGCCGCGTGCGCTTGCCGGCAACCAGACATGTGCGCCGCCGGCGACCGCCGCCTCGACAAACGGCTCGAAGAGCTGCGCGACATCGAGGCTCTTGTCGACGAGCGCGGCGACGTTCTCTTCCATGCTGCGCCCGATGATCCGGTCGAGGCGGGCCGGGTCGATGCCGGCCTGGCGCAGATCCTCTTCGAGGCAGAGCCAGGGCGTCGGCACCTCCGCGGTGCTGGCGAAGCGCAGCCCGGCGAGTTCGGCCAGGCGAAAATCCGGGTTGGGCCGCGAGCCCACCAGCGAAAACGGGTCGCGGCACACCACCTCGGCAAAAGCAGCGAGCGGCGAGTTGGCATGGTCGTCGTGATGCTTCATCAGCCGGATCGGGCCCATCCACACAACGTCGACCTCGCCCGCGGCGAGCGCCGCCTCAGCCCGGCTCGGCCCTGGCGACGGCAACAGCTCGACCTCGATCCCCTCATCGGCATAGGCACCGATCGCGTGCGCGGCATAGAACGGCGCGTACAGCACGAAGCGATAGTTTTCGAACAGCTTGAGGCGATAGGGCTCGGGCATTTGGTGCCTCGCAAATATGAAAAACACTCTACCGCAGAGGGCGGTACGGGCGCAGAGGGCGATACGGATGCGCAAAGGACGCGATGGGTCGGGAGCCTTTGCGTCCTTTGCGTATCCATAGCGACCTTCGCGTTAAAGCGTTATTTTTCGCATCCAGTCAAACCGACGGAGTCAAAAATGACCGAAACCGCCGCCGCGCCGAATTGCCTAACCGGGATCCGCGTCCTCGATCTGACGCAGTTCGAGGCCGGCCCGACCTGCACCGAGGTCCTGGCCCAGCTCGGCGCCGAGGTCGTCAAGGTCGAGAACCCACGCGGCGGCGAGCCCGGCCGCATCCTTGGCACCGGCCCCAAGCCCGGCGCCGATGCCTATTATTTCATGATCTACAACGCCAACAAGAAATCGGTGACGGTAAACCTGAAATCGCCGCGCGGGCTCGCGCTCGTCAAGGAGATGGCGGCCAAGGCCGATGTCTTTATTGAGAACATGGCGCCCGGAACGATCGAAAAGCTCGGGCTCGGCTGGGAGGTGCTGCATGCCCTCAACCCGCGCCTCGTCTACGCCCAGGTCAAGGGCTTCGGCGAGGGCAGCCCCTACGAGCACAACCTCGCCTTTGACATGATCGCGCAGGCCTGCGGCGGCACGATGGCGATCACCGGGCAGCGCGACGGGCCACCGTGCAAGCCGGGTCCGAGCCTTGGCGACACCGGCACCGGCATGCTGATGGCGATCAGCATCCTGGCCGCGCTCTTCCAGCGGAACACGACCGGCCAGGGCCGCCACCTGCAGGTCGCGATGCAGGACGCCCAGCTCAACTACATCCGCGGCTCGTTCATGATGCATGCGCGCACCGGCCAGCCGCCGCAGCGCAACGGCGCCAAGAGCGCATTCGGCGGGCCGCCGCCGGCCGACATCTATCCATGCAAGCCGGGCGGCCCCAATGATTGGGCCTATGTCTTCTGCAGCCACAACAACCCCGAGCATTGGCGGCGCCTTGCCGCCGCGATCGGCCGCCCCGAGCTGGCCGATGACCCGGAATATGTCGAACACTCCAACCGCGCTAGGCACGCAGCCGAGGTCGAGGCGATGATCGCGGCGTGGACGCGAACCCATACCAAGCACGAGGTGATGCGGATCATCGGCGAGGCCGGGGTGCCGTGCGGCGCGGTGCTCGACACCGGCGACCTCTTGGCCGAGCCGACCTTTCAGACCCGCGGCATCATCCAGACCCAGGATCACCCGGACGGCGAACTCCATATGCCGACCTTCCCGGTGCGCTTCGACGGCAAGCCGCCCAAGATCGCGCCCGCGCCGCTGCTCGGCGAGCACACGACCCAGGTGTTCGGCGACTGGCTCGGGATGAGCGAGCGCGACGTCACCGGGCTCAAGGCAGACGGAGTGATCTAAGAAAGTAAATTGTCGCCGTTTACCAGTGGCCGGACTTGTCCCGGCCATAATGCGCTAGCCGCGGCTCGGCGATTTCGTCTCCCTTTGGCCTTCCTTCCGTCCCAAAACGGAAGGAAGGACAAATGCGCGTATTCTTCACAATAATTGCAGCAATAATCGCTCTCTGGTTGATGGCACTGCCCGCCTACTAGAAATCGACCCTAAAATGCCATCTGCGCGCGGCCCGCCCTACTTTCTGGTTTGTGATAGGTCAAGTGCAGCCACTTAGCGAAGCCGGCTGGATGTTCATCCCCGCTAAGATCAATCCTAATCCCTAGGTAGATTCCGAGCCTGTTGCTCCTACACTGTTAAGACCATCGTACGTGCCGTATCTTTTCGCAAGTCCGAACTATTAGACTCGAGAAGCCTCACAATGAAGACCGCATTTGTGATCCCCGCTGCCCTCGCTGCTGCGCTACTTACCTCGACCGCGCCCACAGCGGTGGCTGATGTTGCGGCCTGCGGTCGTACCCTCTTCACGCCTCCCGGCTCCGACGTCTTGACCGGGAACTGGCATCGTTCAGGGGGACAGCAGCTTTGCGCCGGCCTGGTGATCCACGGGGACGACACCGCCGCTTATGTGTTTGGTGACGGCAATCTCACGCATCCGACAGGTGGCACCGTATCCGATAACGGTAAGACCTACAGTTTTGTCGATGGTGAGGGAAGCACCTACACCTTCCATTCAGACGGCTCCGCGAGTTTCAATGGCGGCTCGGGCAAGATGGTCGGCCAGTTCAAGGTCGACCATATGCCCCGCGCAGCGGTAGACCCGAAGCCCGACGCAGGGTTTTCGGGTTCGACCAACCCAAGTGTCGAGCACAATGTGCCCAGCCCCGACTCTGTCGAAAAACAGCCGAAGCTGAACGATGAGCAACCCTTAAGTGGAGCGCCAGCGCAACCCGGAAAACCAATCACCCGCCCCGAAGTCGCAGTGGCTCCACTAAATGCTGCCGATTTTCGCGTCCGTAACCTTTCTCTTGGGATGTCGATTGATGCCATAAAGGAGAAGATCGGACCAGGATTTTCGGATAAGGACATAGTAGGTAAAGATACTCCGATCAATCTCTACGTGCTTTATAACCAAAATGAGATATACGTAGTGATAACCTTAGAAACCAAAGCTATTGATATTCAATATTATACGATGTATGCGACCGGCTCCGAACCAAATTTGGGTGATCTGACGACCGCGCTCTCCGAGAAGTATGGAAAGATAAATTTCCACAGTCGGATGCTTCTCCAAGATTCCTCTGATCGAACATTTTCTTGGGTATACGACAAAGACGATCGCCTTATGCCGCATTCCGACAAGATTGGATTAACGGATGGCGGGTCAACCAACGCTCTCTTCTGCTCCACTTTGGAAGGATTCGTCGCGATAATTGGCCCAAAAGCGCTGAACAGCTGGAACGACGCTATCTTCGTCCCGAGCTCCTGGAGAAGGGAGTGTGGAAAATCAGTTTGGGCAACGATTAAACCAACAACCGACCCAAAAATTGCAGCAGCATACTCGGTAATGCTGTGGGATGAAAGACCAGGGGCCGATTTTAGATTAAAGAAAGCAAATGATGCTGCCCAAGCCGCTAAGGCGAATAAACCACAGCTTTGAATTTCAGCTTTTAGGCTGATGACATGACTATGGTCGACACGCACCCATCTCCTCTGCGATCAGTAAACCTGGGTTTACTTTGACCATTGAGTATTGTTTATATCGTAGCCTGCTCTTGTGCAGCGCATCTCGACGTTGCGCTTGAATTGAATGAACAACTGAAAAACGTCAAAAATACGAATCCACAGCAGTGGAATTCGTTGATTTCTAATAACTTTAGAGGCGCAGATACCAAGGGGTTTTCGGCGGATATAACTTACACCGCCCAACGATAGAAAACAGATGTACGTCGATGTCAAAAGCCTGCTAAACAACATTTCGGGTAGTCTCTGACATACATTTCTTCACCTCTTTCCGGTTAGACCGTCTCCGTCTCCGTCTCCGCCGGCATCGTTTAGGTTTACAGTCTCCGGCAGGGCGAGCAGCACGAGGAGGAAGGCGGTTGCGGCGACAGAGGCCAATGCGAGGAAGGCGGCGTTATAGCCTTGGGCGACCACGATCAGTCCGGCGAAGACATTGCTCAGCGACCCGCCGACACCCTGAACGGTCCCGACAATGCCCTGGCCCACATTGTAGCGTCCGGTTCCGCGCATCACATCGGCCAGGATCAGGGGCAAGAGCGTGCCGTAGATGCCGATGCCGACGCCGTCGAGAACCTGGACGCCGACAAGCCAGATTGCGTCGTCAGAAAGGGTATAGAGAACGCCTCTGATCGGCAGGGCGGCAAAGCCGAGCAGCAGGAGCGGCTTGCGTCCCCAGGTATCGGCCGTTGCCCCGACCAGCATGGCGACCGGGATCACGACGAATTGCGCGGTCACGATCGAGGCGGAGAGCCACACCGTCTCCTCGCCGGGATGCGCCAGCGCCAGCTTCTGCCCGAGCATCGGCAGCATCGGCCCGTTGGCGAAATGAAACAGTGCCGCACTGGCCGCGAGGACCAGGAGAGTCCGGTTCTCGAAGAGGTGGCGCCACGCCAATGGCGGGCGGTCCTCCTCCTCCCGGCTCGCGAACCCGCGCGCCCGCTCGTGGTCGATCGCGCCCGCCGGGATCGCCAACACCGCGGCGACCGACAGGCACGCGAAGAGTGGCACGAGATAAAAGACCGCACGCTGCGAGAGCCACCAGCCGACAAACCCCGCGAGGCCCGCGATAAAAATGTTGCCGGCGCGATCGGCGGCGGCGTTGCGGCCGAGGCGCATGGCAAGGGCGCTGGGCACGACGAGGCCGAGCGTGATCGCCGCCACCGTCGGGCCGAAGATCGCGCCGAGCACGGCCATCCCGATGTCCGCGCCGAGCACGACCGGCCAGACCGGAGCGAGCACGATCCCCACGCCGCTCACCGCCAATAGCACGACGCCGGCGATGATCAAGCCGCGCTTGGCGCGGGTAGCGTCGATAAACGCGCCGATCGGGGTGTGCAGCGTAATGCCGAGGAGGCCGCTGACGGTCAGCACCGTGCCCAATGTCGCCTGGTCCCAATGCGCTTGGGTGATCAGGAACACTCCGACATAGGGGCCGAGGCCGCCGCGAACGTCGGCCAGAAAGAAGTTCAGGCAATCGAGTGCGGTGGTGTAGCGCATCAACTATCGCGCCGACCGCGATCCGGTTGGCACGACAGCCGAGGGGTCTATTTCAATCCGAGCCGTTCGCTGGCGATCTTGGCGCCCTCGGCCATCGCTTTGAGCTTGGCCCACACCACGTCCTCGGTCACGCGGCCCATCCCGGCCGAGGTATCGAAGCCGCAATCGGTCGCAGCCATGACGCGGTGCGGGTCGCCGATCGCGCGCGCGACGTTCTCCAATCGATCCGCGACAACCTCGGGATGCTCGACAAAGCCGGTCAGGTCGTCAATCACGCCGGCGGCGATGATCTGATCGTCAGCCAGCGGGAATTTCTGCAAGACGCGCCATTCATGCTGGTGGCGCGGGTTTGCGAAGGGCAGCACGAAGCCGCCGACGTTGGCCTTCTGCAAGATCGGCAGGATGTCGGCCAACGGCACGTCGCGGTCGTGTGGGCCCTCGTAATTGCCCCAGCAGACATGGAGGCGCACCCGGTCGCGCGGCACGTTGACGATCGCGTGGTTGATTGCCTCGATCACCCGCTCGACAAAGCCGAGAAACTCCGAGAGCGGCCGCTCATTGTAGGTCAGATGGCGCTCGAGCGCGAGATCGGGACAATCAAGCTGCAACAGGAAGCCCGATTTGACGATCTCCTCGTACTCGATCTGGAGAGCGGTGGCGACCGCGGCGAGATAGGCCGCGTCGCTGTCGTAATATTCGTTCTTCATCGCCGCGGCGATGATCCCCGGCGAGGGCGCGGTCATAAACGGCTCGACAAACGCGCCGGGGCGCGTATCGAGCACGGCCTGGAAATCGGCGCATTCGGCCTTGAGCTCGGTGTCGTCGATATAGCGCACTTCGCCCACCGCCTTAGGCGGCTGGTAATTGCCGACCGCCTCCCGGCTGGCGAGCATCTGCGCCATCTGCGCTTTGAGCAGAGGATAGCGCTCGACGTCGCCGCGCGGCCAACGCGTCCAGCTGCCGCCGAACCCGCTCATGCGATGGCGAACGTATAGAAAAAAGGCCTCGCGCTGCTGCTCGCCGTTGTTGCCGACCTCGACCCCGGCCGCGATCTGCTGGTCGACGATGCGCGCGAGCGCCGCCTTGCCGAGCCGGTCGAGCTCGGCCGGGTCGATCGCGTCGCCGCGGGCGCGCTGGACATAGAGCCGAACCAGTTCGGGCGGGCGCGGCAGGCTGCCGGTATGCGTCGTCAGGATGCGATCGTCGCTCCATTGCATCGCTCAACCCTCCCCTATGTCGCGGCCGAAAGGCCACAATCGCGATCACTTCGCCGCGGCGTCGATCCTGCGTTGAATAAACCACGAAAAATAGCCGGCGTACTTGCGCTGAATCTCCGGCTTCTTCCAGTCCGCGCCGGTGATCGTGCCCCGACAGCTCGCGGCGCCGCACCGGCATGTCATTTCGTCGGGCTCGTCAGCGTTCATCGCGTAGTCGAAGGTCAACTCCTCATCGATCGCGATGTCCCGGAGCGCCACGTAGACGATCTGACCCTTGATTCCCAGGTTCGGCTCGCAGGAATGGTTGAGGTGCATCATGCCGCCTTCGCGCTCGTCTGCGGTCGCGGGACCGATAAAGAGATCTTCGGTGATTTGAATTTCCGACGGTCCGAGTTCCTTGCCGATCGCGTCACGCTGGTTCCTCGTCAGGACGTAACCGCCCTTCACAACGACAATCTCGCCCTTTTCGATATGAGCTTTCGCAAAAAGACCGCGACCCTCGATCCGACTTTTGCGTTTTTCGACCTTTGGCGAAAACCAGGTGAGGTCGAGCGGGCGATCCGTCATCCTCTCGTCTCCGACTGCGGCACCGCGCATCTCCGACGGACCGGATTGACAAAGCCCGCTCTCGCCGGCAAAGGCAAGCGGGCTTTTCGAGGGGAATGTCCATGCGCGCTGGCCATGTGATCGTTGCCATCTTGACCGCGCTCGCCGGCACCGTTATGGCCGCGGCCCTTACGCCGCCGGCTTCGGCCGAGGATTTGCGCGCGCGCGGCGCCTATCTGGTCACCACGATTGCGGGTTGCGGCAACTGCCATACCCCGCGCGACGCCACCGGCCACGTGATAGCGAACAGGACATTGGCCGGCGGGTTCGAATTCGACATTCCTCCCGCCCATGTCGTCGCCCCAAACATCACCCCCGACCCGGAGACCGGGATCGGCAAATGGAGCGAGGCGCAGATCGTCACCGCGCTGCGCGACGGCAAGCGGCCGGACGGCACGATCATCGGGCCGCCGATGCCGTTCGATTTCTACCGGCAAATATCTGACCACGACGCCGCGGCGATCGCCGCCTATCTGCACAGCCTGCAGCCGGTGCGGCATGCGGTCGGGAGGACGCAATTCAAGATCCCGCTGCCGCCGTCCTACGGGTCGCCGGTGGCCCATGTCGACGAGCCGCCACGAGCCGACAAGGTGGCTTATGGCGGCTACCTCGCGGGACCGGTCGGCCATTGCATGGAATGCCACACGCCCTTTGGCGCGCCGGGCGAACTCGACCTGAGCCGGCTCGGCGCCGGCGGCCGCGAGCTTCCGGTATTCGACAAGCCCGGCGCGGTTGTCGTAAGCCGCAACATTACTCCGGACCCGGAGCACGGCATCGGCAAGTGGAGCGACGCGGAGATCAAGCACGCGATCACGACCGGCATCCGCCCGGACGGCACCAGGCTGGTGCGTACGATGGCGTTCGACTGGTACGCCAAGATCGCGCCCTCAGACCTTGACGCGATCGTCGCCTATCTGCGCTCGCTAAAACCGGCGAAGTGAGGGCGGCGGGCCGTCAGGGTTTTACCGCGACACCGCAAAGCCGAAGGACGCGTGCGAAATCTTCTTCCGTCGAGCGATGCTCGACCAGGCTGATTACCGTGCCGGCCCAGGCCTCAGAATCCTCAATCACCAAATCGTAGCCATTTAGGCGAAGAAAGTGCCACAACGCCTCGAACGCGGTACGCTTGTTGCCCCGATTCAATGACTGCCTCAATCGGCAGCCATGGTGGTTCATTTGGCAAGGGCGGCCCGGATCTTCGGAAATTACGCGATGAACTAGCGGCTCAGCGCAGCGTGGTCGATTTCACCCTTAACGGGGCGCGCCCGCAGTATTTTCTTTTTGTCGCGGCGCTGCTTTGCGGCCGGCTTGGCTGCGTCATTTTCGCGATCGATCGTGTCCATGGCGATCCGTCCCGTTCATTACAGTGCAATGTGTTACCATGCCCGGCCTACCGCAAGGCCGCCTTGCGCCTACTCCGCCGCGGCCTTCTCCGGCGGGCGCACATATTTGTCGCGCATGGTGACGAACTCCTCGGCGGCGCTCGGGTGGATCCCGACCGTCTGGTCGAATTGCTTCTTCGTCGCGCCGCATTTGATCGCGATCGCCAGGCCCTGCACGATCTCGGGCGCGTCGACCCCGAGCATATGGCAGCCGAGCACCCGGTCGGTCTTGGCGTCGACCACCAGCTTCATAAAACTGCGTTCGTCGCGCCCGGACAGCGTGTTCTTCATCGGCTTGAAGCGCGCCTGGTAGATGTCGACCTCGCCGCATTGCTGGCGCGCCTCGTCTTCGTTCAGGCCGACGACGCTGACCGGCGGCTGGCTGAACACCGCCGATGGCACGTCGCGGTGGTCCATCCGGGTCGGGTTGCTGTTGTAGAGCGTCTCGGCGATGGCACGGCCTTCGGCGATCGCCACCGGGGTCAGGTTGATCCGGTCGGTCACATCACCGACGGCATAGATGTTCGGCACGGTCGAGCGTTGCCATTCATCGACGATGACGGCGCCATTCTGCGTGAGCTTGACGCCGATTTCCCCGAGACCCATCCCGGTGGTGTTGGGTTTGCGGCCGGTCGCGTACATGACGAGATCGGTGGCGATCTGCTTGCCGTCGGTGGCGGTGACGGTATATCCGCCGGCCGATTTGTCGATGCGGGCGACCTGCGTCCCGCCCCGGATGTCGATGCCGCGACCACGCATCTCCTGGCCGAGATAGATTCGGATGTCCTCGTCAAACCCGCGCAAGACCTGCTCGCGCCGGATGATTTCGACGACTTCGCTGCCAAAGCCATTGAAGATGCCGGCGAACTCGACCGCGATATAACCGCCGCCGACGATGACGATGCGCTTTGGCATAGCCCGCAGGTCGAGCGCCTCGTTCGACGAGATCACATGCTCGATTCCGGGGATGTTCGGCGTCTCCGGCCAGCCGCCGGTCGCGATCAGGATGTTCTCGGCGGTGATGCGCCGTCCATTGACCTCGACCGTGTGCGGGTCGAAAAGGACGCCGCGCCCGTCGATGATCTCGACATGCGCATTGTTGAGCATGTTGATGTAAATCTGCTCCAGCCGATCGAGTTCCTTGTCCTTCGCGGCAATCAGGCTGGGCCAGTCGAAATCGGCCGGCGGCACGGTCCAGCCAAAGCCGGCGGCATCGGCGAACGCATCGGCGAATTGCGCGCCGTAGACCAGGAGCTTTTTCGGCACGCAGCCGCGCAGGACGCAGGTACCGCCGACCCGCAATTCCTCGATGATCGCGACACGCGCGCCATAGGCGCCGGCGCGCCGCGAACTGGCGACGCCGCCCGAGCCGGCGCCTATCGTAATCAGGTCGAAATCATAGCGCGGCATGATCCAACTCCTTTGCGGGCATCTTCGGTCCCCTGGTTGTCATAACCTGGCCGGCGCCGCAAGGTCCTGCCCCTAGCGGCGGCCGAGATCCAGCGCATAGATCTCGCGCGGCTCGCGCACACCGCGCAGCGCGTGGCGGCCGAGCGGCTCGAGGCGAACGCCGCCGCCGACCGCTGCGGCGAGTTCGGCGGAGACAAGGACTGTGCGCCCTAGCGGCTCGCACAACACCTCGATGCGCGAGACTTCGTTGACCGCGGGGCCGATCACCGTGAAGTCGAGGCGATCGACGGCGCCGATATTGCCGTATAGCACCTCGCCGAGATGCAGCGCGAGATCGACCGCGGCGGTCGGCTTGTCCGCCGCGCGCCGCGCGGCATTGAGCCGATCGAGCGCCGCGACGGCCTCGGCCGCGGCGTCGAGCCCGCGGCGGCAGGTCTCTTCGCGCCCGGCATCGTCGAACGGAAAGATCGCGAGGATGCCATCCCCGAGAAATTTGAGCACCTGGCCGCCACGCTGGCGCAGCGGCGCGGCGAGCGCCTCGAAGACCTCGTCGAGCAGCTCGATCAGCACGAGGCCGGGCCAGGAATCGGCGATGGCGGTGAAGCCGCGGATATCGGCGTACCACAAGACCGCGCGGATGCTCTCGACCGAGCCGCGCACGACTGCCCCGGCATGGACCCGCCGCCCCGCATCGGCGCCGAGATAGGCGGCAAGTAGTCCGGAGGCGATGGTGTGGCTGGCATGCGTCATCATCGCCAGCGAAGCCGCGGGCAACACGGCCTCGATTAGCGTTACTTCGTCATCGGCAAAACCCTCGGGGCGATCGGTCGCGAAGGAATAGCCGATGCCGATCCCGCGCGACGGGTCGCCATCCCCGCCAAAGCGCACGACTTCGGCCAAATAGTCGGTGGCGCCAGCGGCGGCGAAGCGGTGCAGAAGGGGAAAGTCGAGCTGCGCGCCGGGCCCGGCCAGCCGCCGACGCAGGCGCCGCCGGCCATCCTTGTGAGCGTTAATTTTGGATTGGCGCTCCAGATAAGTGAAAGGGCTGCTCAGCACATCCTGCTCGTAAAGCTCGCCGCGTTCGAATTGCGCCGGCTCGATCGCGTTGAGGTCGCGCCGCCAGGTGTAGGTGTAGCCGCCCCATTGCGGATGCAACGTGCGCATCCCGGCGAAGGCGCGCCACAGCGGCACGCCGGCCGCAACGAGGCGCTGGCAGAAGCCGTCGAACAGCATTTCGGCCGACGCGCCGTGCAGCCCTTGATCGACAGCCCAGACGTGCAGGTCAATGATGTGGCGCCCGAGCGCGCCATCAAAGCTCGCCAGACGCTCGGGGATCGGGGATGGGTCGATCGGAATTCACTCCCAACTGAGGCGGGCGGGCTCGTCCGCGACCGGCCAGAAACGCTTGCCGAGATAGCGCGGGTCGAGGTGTTCGATCTCGAGAAAAGCGGCGTTTTCCCGGGCCGGCTTGTAGGCGCGGAAATGACGCATGATCCCCAGGGTCGCGGCGCTTTCGAGCGGGCCGCCAAACGCCGCGCTCGGCGCCGCGAAATCGGGCTCGGATGCCCAGCGCTCGAGCTGCGCCGCGTTGAGGAAAAAGCATCCCGAATGCGGGTTGTCGATGCGCTGGAAGGAGACCTCTTGGCCGAACGCCGGCGCCGCCATGCGGTGCTGCCCGTCGATCCGCTGCAGCCCGGCGCCGAGCTGGCGATCGTGCGAATTGCCGTCGATGTACAGCTTGAACGGCGCGGGCTCCGCGGTCAGCTCGAAGCGGTTCGGCTGCAGCACCGCCGCCTCGCCGAATTGCGCGGTGAACCAGGCCAGCTTCGCAAAGAACAGACCATCGGTGAGCCGCAGATCATCCTCGAGATAGGCAAAATAATCGTACTGCCCGAGACCGCTGCGCAGCACCTTGTGACATTCGAAGCCGAGAAAACGGGGCTGCGCATCGGTGGGGACATGGTCGAAGCCGCAGCCCGCGAGCTGAGCTGCGAGGTGGCTGTCACCGGTCGTGCACAGCGCGATCGTGATCGTCGCCATTAGCTGCGGATTGGCGGGATGAAAGCAGCGCTGAAGCCCGTCGACCAGCCCCTGCGCCGCGGAAAACGTCTGTCTGAGGCTCGCCAGGCACAGCCGCGTGGCGCGCGCCCGCGCTTCCGGGGCGCTGCGCTCGGAACCGTACTGTCCGGCGGGGTCGTGAGCAAAATAATGCGGGATCGCAAACAGAATGCGCATCGGGTGACTTTTCGATTGCCTGGCTTCTGGGTTGTCACAAGCCGGCTCTCATCGCAAGCATTGCGCGCGCAATTCCGAAGCGCAAGCATTGGTGTGGACCATTTTATGGTCCATATGCTTGCGACGGCTGTTCCGCCGGTCACGGGTGGAGTCGCGCCATGCGGGTCTCTCTCACAGTTGCCAAGGCACGGTTGACCGAACTGGTCCGGCGAGCAGAAGCCGGTGATGAGGTCATCCTAACGCGGCACCGCGAACCGGCGGTACGGCTCGTGCCGGTCAAGGCGCCGGCCGACCGCCACGGGCGCCGGAGGTTGCTCGAAGCCGTGCGGACGTCCGGCGCTGCGAAGGCGCGGGCCGGCGAGGTGGCTGCAAGAAGTCAGGATTTCCTTTATGATTCGCGGGGTCTGCCGCGATGATCGCCGTCGATACCTCGGCTTTGATGGCGATCGTGCTTGGAGAGGCGCGAGCGGAGGCCTGCATGACGGCGCTGGAGGTTGAGACCGAGGTGCTGATCTCGGCCGCAACCGTTGCGGAGGCGCTGATCGTCGCCGCCCGGCGCAACGTCGCCGAAGAAATGAACCGGCTGATCGACGGCCTCGGCTTCGATGTCGTGCCGGTAACGGCGGCCGCGGCGCGCCGGATTGCTGCCGCTCATGATCAGTGGGGTCGTGGCGCTCACGCGGCCGATTTGAATCTCGGTGACTGCTTTTCGTACGAGGTCGCGAAGGAACATGCCTGCCCGTTGCTCTTTGTCGGCGACGACTTCGCGAAGACCGATCTGGCGAGCGCACTATAGCCGCCGAGACGCCGTCCTGGCCGGCTTCTTAATCGAGGCCGCCGCGATCGCGGCCTTGACCGCCATCTCGCGTTTGTCGCATTTGTGACGCGCCCGATATTTCACGCAGGACGATTGGCTGTACCCATGGAGGGCATTAGCCCAGGGGATCCATTCCGATGATCGGGACCGGAGCGGCAGCGGCGGTAAGCAGCAACCCGCAGCAGGTGGCATCGCCGTTGACCCGTGCGGCGATCTTCCTCGTTGTCGCGCTCAACCCCGGCCCCGACACTCGCGCTACGGTGCGATCGCTGTGCGCCGATCTATCGGCGCTGCTCCGCGCAGTCGGCTTTCGCGATCTCGCGGGCGGTCTCTCCTGCATCATGGGGATTGGGTCGGATGCCTGGGACCAGCTTTTCGAGCCGCCCCGACCGGCGGAGCTGCACCCGTTCCGAGAGGTCCGCGCCGGCTCGCGTCATGCGGTTGCAACGCCGGGCGACCTGCTGTTTCACATCCGCGCCCAGCGGATGGATCTATGCTTTGAGCTGGCAACTCAAATCATGGCGCGGCTCGGCGGCGCGGTCTCGGTGGGCGATGAAGTCCATGGTTTTCGCTATTTCGACGCCCGCGATCTGCTCGGTTTTGTCGACGGCACCGAGAACCCCGAGGGTCAGGACGCGGTCGATGCCACGCTGATCGGCGCAGAGGACCCCGATTTCGCCGGCGGGAGCTATGTCATCGTGCAGAAATATCTGCACGACATGGCCGCATGGAATGCGCTGCCCACGGAGACGCAGGAACGCATCATCGGCCGCACCAAACTGTCAGACATCGAGCTCGATGACGCAACCAAGCCGAGTTCGGCGCACAATGCGCTGACCGTGATCGAGGAGGACGGCCGGGAGATCAAGATCCTGCGTGACAACATGCCGTTCGGCCGCGCTGGACAGGGCGAGTTTGGCACCTATTTCATCGGCTACAGCCGCTCGCCGCGCACGATCGAGCAGATGCTCGAAAACATGTTCATCGGCCGGCCGCCGGGCAATTACGATCGCATTCTGGACTTCAGCCGAGCGACGACCGGCAATCTCTTCTTCGTGCCGTCGGCGACATTTCTCGACGCGGTGACGCCCGCCGGGCCACCGGCAGCGCCCCCGGCTGCATCGCCGGCAATCGAAGCTGCACCGCCCACCCCGCCGCCGTCCGACGGTTCGCTCGGCATCGGCTCCCTCAAAGGAGATCCCCCGGCATGAATAACCTGCATCGCGAGCTTGCCCCGATCTCGGATTCGGCATGGGCGCAGATCGAAGAGGAGGCCTCGCGCACGCTGAAACGCTATCTTGCCGGACGGCGCGTGGTCGATGTGCAAGGACCGGGCGGCACCGCCCTCTCGGCCGTCGGCACGGGTCACCTGCAGAATATCGTTGCGCCGGCGGACGGCGTCTTGGCGCGGCAGCGCATGGTGCAGGCGCTGGTCGAGCTGCGCGTTCCATTCGAGCTCAACCGCCAGGCGATCGACGATGTCGAGCGCGGCGCCAACGATTCGGACTGGCAGCCGGCAAAGGATGCCGCGCGGCGGATCGCGTTTGCCGAGGACCAAGCGATTTTCGACGGCTACGCCGCGGCCGGGATTGCCGGCATCCGCCAGGGAAACAGCAACCCGGTCATGACGCTGCCCGGCGACGCCCGCGCCTATCCGGAAGCCATCGCCCAGGCGTTGAGCCAGTTGCGCCTGGTTGGGGTCGACGGTCCCTACTGCGTGCTGCTCGGCGCCGATTCCTACACCGCACTCGCCGAGACCAGCGACCAGGGCTATCCGGTGTTGCAGCATATCAAGCGTCTCGTCGACACCGGGATCATCTGGGCCCCGGCGATCACCGGCGCCTTTGTCCTCAGCACCCGCGGCGGCGACTTTGATCTCCATCTCGGCCAGGACGTTTCGATCGGCTATTCCGACCACACCGATGCTTCCGTCGCGCTCTATTTGCAGGAGACATTCACCTTCCTGCTGCTCACCACCGAAGCCGCCGTGGCGCTGACGCCGGCGGCGGCGGCGGCGGCGTGAGCGAGCGCTAAGCGGCGGTTATTTGCCGAACCAGGCGGTGATGTCAAAAAACACCGCCCGTCTGGCGCCGTCAGGGTCGGTCAACTCGATGCGATCGTATTGCCTTCCGTTCTGTCTGAGCAGTGCCTGCATCCCCGGCTTCCAGCCCGGAAAATTTTTCCTGATATAGGCGTATTCGGCGGCGACGCCGGCCACCTCGTTGGTTGCGCCCGGGAGGACGATTGCGCTCTCGATCGCGCTGCCGGCGGGGGTTGCGGCGGGGTGGGCCTGCGCGACGCCCAGCACCGCCGCGAAGGCAATGACAATCCTCCCCGCAGTGAACCGCCCCGTCGTCATTGCTGCCCGCAGGGCCGTTCGCTTACCGGTCGATGCCGCCCAGGCAGAGGTATTTGACCTCGAGGAACTCGTCGATGCCGTAATGCGAGCCCTCGCGGCCGATGCCGCTTTCCTTCATGCCGCCGAAGGGCGCGATCTCGGTCGAGATGATCCCTTCGTTGACGCCGACGATGCCGTATTCCAGGGCTTCGGCGACGCGCCAGATGCGGCCGATGTCGCGGCTGTAGAAATAGGCCGCCAAGCCGAACTCGGTGTCGTTCGCCATCTTCACCGCCTCGGCCTCGGTCTTGAAGCGATAGAGCGGCGCTACCGGCCCGAAAGTCTCTTCCCGGGTGATCAGCATGTCGGTCGTCACATCGGTCAGGACGGTCGGCTCGAAAAAGCTGCCGCCCAAGGCGCTGCGCTTCCCGCCGATGACGATCTTGGCGCCCTTTTTCAGCGCGTCGCCGATATGCGCCTCGACCTTCTCGACGGCTTTCATGTCAATCAGGGGCCCGATCACCGCGCCCGGCTCGAACCCGTCGGCGACCTTCATCGCCCCGGCGGCCTCGGCGAGGCGCTTGGTAAAGGCGTCGTAGACGCCGTCCTGCACCAGGATGCGGTTGGCGCAGACACAGGTCTGCCCGGCATTCCTATATTTGGAGGCGATCGCGCCCTTGACGGCCATCTCGATGTCGGCGTCGTCGAAGACGATGAACGGCGCGTTGCCGCCCAATTCGAGCGAGACCTTCTTCACCGTGCCGGCGCATTGCTCCATCAACAGCTTGCCGATCTCGGTCGAGCCGGTGAAGGTCAGCTTGCGGACGGTCGGGTTCGAGGTCATCTCGCCGCCGATCTCGGTGGCGCCGCCGGTGACGCAGGAAAAGACCCCCTTCGGCACGCCGGCGCGCTCGGCCAGTTCGCACAGCGCGAGCGCCGAATAGGGCGTCGCGGTGGCCGGCTTCAGCACCATCGTGCACCCTGCCGCCAACGCCGGGCCGCATTTCCGGGTGATCATCGCCGCCGGGAAATTCCACGGCGTGATCGCGGCGCACACCCCGATCGGCTCCTTGATGACGACGATGCGCTTGTCGGCGCCATGCGAGGGAATCGTGTCGCCATAGATCCGCTTACCCTCCTCGCCGAACCATTCGATGAACGAGGCGGCATAGGCGATCTCGCCCTTCGCCTCGGCTAGGGGCTTTCCTTGCTCGGCGGTCATCAGCGTGGCGAGGTCCTCCTGGTTCGCCATCAGGAGGTCGAACCAGCGGCGCAGGATCTGGGCGCGCTCCTTGGCAGTCTTCGCGCGCCAGCCGGGCAACGCCCGGTCAGCCGCCTCGATCGCGCGGCGGGTTTCCTCGGCGCCCATTTTGGGCACGGTGCCAAGGGTGTCGCCATTGGCTGGGTTGGTGACCTTTATCGTCGCGCGGCTGATCGCATCGACCCACTCGCCGTCGATGTAGCAATGCTGCCGGAACAGCCTTTCGTCCTGGAGCTTCATCGCGCCCTCCTCTCGCCGCATGACCTGATGGGATTCATAGGTACGGAGAGGGCGGGCCTTTGGCAATGCCCGTGGCGATACCGATAAAAATCAGCTTGACAGTCTTGGTAAGCGAACACTAACGTAAGCTATGGCTTACGAAGCGGCGCTGACGGCCCTCTCCGATCCGACGCGAAGGCTTGTCTTCGAGCGGGTGCTGGCTGGGCCCCAACCGGTCGGAGCGATTGCCGACGGCCTGCCAGTCAGCCGCCCCGCCGTCTCGCAACACCTGAAGGTGCTGAAGGACGCCGGCCTGATCAGCGAGCGTCGCCAGGGCACGCGGCGGCTGTACGTCGCCGATGCACAAGCGCTCGGCGAATTGCGCGCGGCGATCGAAGCGATGTGGCGCGAGGCGCTCGGCGGCATGGCCGCGCGGATCGACGAGGAGCTGAACCGATGACGATTGCCGCTTTCCCGGTGCCGCCTGTGGTCAAGGCAATTTCGGTTCGCGCGACGCCGGCGCGGGCCTTCGAGTTGTTCGCCGGCGATCTGGCGCGCTGGTGGCCGCTGGCGCAGTTTCATACCGGCCCCGACCCGGTGGACTGCGCGATCGAGCCGCGGGTCGGCGGGCGCGTCTTCGAGCGGGCGGCCGATGGGCGCGAGACCGCATGGGGAACCGTGCTGGCGTACGATCCGCCGCATCAGCTCGCCTTTACCTGGATCGTCGGGCTGCCGACCGAGCAGGAGCAACGGATCGAGATCCGGTTCACCCCGGAGGAGCATGGCACAAGGGTCGAGCTGACCCATTCCGGCTGGGAAAAGCTCGGCGAGGCCGCGGCAAGCTTGCGCGAGCGGTATGACCAGGGCTGGGCGACGCTGGTCGAGCGCTGCTATGCCGATTACGCCAATGCTGCAACCTGAGGAGAGGAGGACCATCGCATGTCAGGCATGATCGTTCACGGGGTTCCCGGCAGCCCGTATGTGCGGGCCGCCCTCTTGACCTTGGAAGAGAAGGGCGCCGAATACACCCTCGCCGCGATGCAGCTCGGCACGCTGAAGCAGGAGCCGCATCTCTCGCGCCACCCGTTCGGCCGCATCCCGGCCTTCGAGCATGATGGCTGGATGCTGTACGAGACGCGGGCGATCATGCGCTACGTCGATGCGGTCGTGCCGGGCCCGCGGCTGCAGCCCGAGCAACCGCGCGCGGCGGCGCGGATGGAGCAGGTGATGAACATCACCGATTGGTACCTGATGCCGCAGGTGTCGCGGACGATTACGTTCAATCGCGTCGTCGCGCCGCGCTTCGGCCGGCCGACCGACGAGGAAGCGGTGGCCAGGGCCATCCCCGAGGCGCGCCACTGCATCGGCGAGATCGCAGGGCTCTTGGACGATCATCCCTGGATGGCGGGCGAGGCGGTCAGTCTGGCCGATCTGCTCCTCGCTCCGCACCTGTCAATGTTGGCGCAGGCGCCGGAGGGCGCCCAAATATTGCGAGAACACGAGAACCTGAGCGGCTGGCTCGCGCGCATCGAGGCGCGCCGGAGCATGCAGGCGACGACCTGGGACCGGCTGCTCGAACGGACGGCGGCCGCCGCGTAACGCCGGCACTCGCCACCCTATGACGCCTCCGGCAGGGTGGGATCGCGAGCCGCTCCCTCCGCCGGAGGCGAGACGCGCCTCAATCGCCGTTATACCCCAACCGTAACTGCAGGCGTACCCCGCTCAGCAGGTTCCCGGCCCTGTCGCAGATGGCGACCGCGGTGCTGACATCCTCGTCGAGCAGCTCGCGCGCGCGCCGCAGCGCCTCGTGCTCGGTGCCGAAGTGCTCGAACTGGACCCGTCCATCGAGGTGCCTGTCGCGGCTCGACACCGCCGACCCCTCCCCATAGAAGACGCGATAGGTCATTACCCCAGCTCCTCATTTTACCACTGCTAACCGCTGCGTCCGCGGCCTTCCCTTAAAGGAAAGCACCACATGCCAAAACTGATGGTGTCGCCCGCGCTCGTCTGCGGGTTAAAAACACCTTGTGTGTTTTGATCTTGCTAATGGTCGACGGGTCGCAAGATGAGCGGTATTTATGGCATCAGTATGACGATTTCGATTCGTTCGGTGGCGGGACTCTTTTTTACGAAAGAAACGCCAGATGTTGTTGTAAATTGCCGGTTGTCTTGTGGATCTTCACGCGAGAATCTGCTTGCGCAGGCGCGCCGGCTTGCCCCCGAGTCAGGCTTCGCGCGCCTTCTGAAAATGAAGCGCGACACCGCCTTTCCGCTCAACCTCAGCGGGGTCATTCGGGTCACGCCGGATGCGGTCGATTGGATCGTCCATTGCGACCTGCGCAAACCCGGCACCGTGCAGACCGGACACTTGCCAGAACCGAATTGGCCGGAACCTCGGCACCGGTTGCACACCATGAGAGATCACGAGCAATAAATACCATCACGTGCGGGCAGTGGCGATTATACCACGGGCAAGATCACGTGGCGGTCGATCGCGCTGCTTCTGGGTCACTTTGCTGCTCCATAATGCCGGAATTCTCTCCCGGTGCTGGCGAGGGTTTATAGCGCCGCACCCGCGAGACCGCCGGCCGTTGCTGTTAGGCTTGACACCGCGCCTTCCGAGCCCCACATCGCCCGCAAATTATCGATTTCTTAATTGCTGTATCAGGAAGGACCGCATGCCGGCGCAAAAAATTCCCTGCACACACGCAGAAAATTCCCTGCTCTCAGGGAATTTGCCGCTCCAATCCGGCGCCGGGCAGGTCAGGCGCCACGCGCCGCGGCGATCTCGTCTTCCGTATAGCGGAAGGCGCGGAACACCCGGTTGTTGAGGCCGGGTCTGGCGGGATCCTCGAAAAAGTAGGGGTTGATGTATTCCCATACGACCAGGCCCTCGTGCGTCACCTCGAACAGACGGCCGAAGCTGCCCTCGCAGATCAGCGTGTTGCCGTTAGGCAGGCGCTGAGCGCCCGAGATGTACGGGCTGAAGAAATCGAACAGCGCGGGGTCGGCGTATTGCCAGACGATCTCGCTGGTACGCGGATTGACCTCGATGACCCGCGAGAAGGTCGCCGGGTTATCGCGCCGGTGGGTGCCGTTGTCGAAAATGAGGATATTGCCGTTGGGCAACGGGCGCGGATCGTGCTGCTGCGCCAGCGATGGGCTGCCGAGCTGCCAGATGATCTTACTGGTGGCGCGCTCGATCATCACGACGGTCGAGATATTGCGAAAGCTCACGAGGATGTTGCCCTCGGCGGTCTCGGCCACCGTGTTGCCGTGGGTCCATTCGGCGCGATGGTCCTGCGGGGTCATCGGATACGCCTCGGGTTCCATATGTTCCCAGCTGCACCACTCCCAGACGGCCTCCCCCGATGTCGTCATTTCGAGCAGGTAGTCGGCGTAGATCACGCCACCCTCGGCCTCGCTGCCCGGCAACCCGCCCTGGACGCGCCGGGCGATCTCGGCGGGCAATGGCCGCAGGCACAACAACATGACGTTGCCGTTTTTCAGTTTGCGGGCGTCATGATGGTGATCCGGGTGCTTCACTTCCCATAGCACGCGGCCGTGCCAGTCGACCTCCATCGCAGCCCCCGCCTTGAAGCGCGCCCAGGCTTCGAAGCGGTCGAGGTCCGCCATGATCTTGCCGCCGTAAAACAGATGCCCATTATCGAGCAAATGGCCGTAAAGCCCCGGCCGGTGCGGCATCTTCCAGCTATGGGCCACCTCCCCCGCCATGTCGATCAGATAGACCGTGCCGTCGCCCGACATCGGCGCGAACAGCGTGTATCCGGGCTGCGCCAGCGCCGGATCATGCGCGATGAGCCCGCTCCGCGAGCGCCGTATCTTCTGCTGGTCGACGGTGGTCATGGGTTCCCCCAAAGTTTTTGGTCATCTTGCGCAGGACGGGCCGACGATCTTAGGTCGGCCGATCTTGGGGCAGAACCGAAAAAACAGTGCCTATTCGACCGTAACGCTCTTCGCCAGGTGGCGCGGCTGGTCGACATCAGTGCCCTTGATGACCGCGACGTGGTAGGCGAGCAGCTGGATCGGGATCGCATAAAGCAGCGGCGCGACAAATGGGCGCAATGCGGTACCGCGATGCCGAAGGCGGCGCGGCCTTCCAGGCGCGCGACGCCGGCAGCGTCCGAGATCAGCACGACCCGGTCGCCCCGCGCCATCACCTCCTCGACATTCGACAAGGTCTTCTTGAACAGATCGACCGGCGGGCGCCAGCATGATAACCGGCACGTCGTCGTCGATCAGCGCGATCGGCCCGTGCTTCATCACGGTCAACGCCGCCAGCACGAGTGCATCCAAGCCGACGAACATCTCGCCATCGCCGTAGCCGATCGCCAGCGGGCTGCCGCGCCGCGCGCAGATCAACAGATCGTGCTCACCGGCGAACAGGAAGACCAGGGCGAAGGCACCTTCGAGCCGCTCCAGCGTGCGCGCCACCGCCTGCGCCGGCGCGAGGTCTGGGCCAGATGATGCGTCGCCAGGATCGCCACCGCTTCGGTGTCGGTCTCGGCGTGGAACCGGTAGCCGAGCGCGACGAGATCGCGCTTCAGCACCTGGAAATTCTCGATGATGCCGTTGTGGACGACGGCGACGCGGTCGGTGGCGATCGGGTGGGCGTTGCTCTCGGTCGGCTGGCCGTGCGTCGCCCAGCGGGTATGGCCGATGCCGATCGTGCCCTGCACCGGCTCGCGCTCGAGACGCACGACGAGATTAGCGAGCTTGCCCTCGGCGCGGCGCCGCTCGATATGGTCGTCGATCAGGGTCGCGACTCCGGACGAATCATAGCCGCGATATTCGAGGCGCCGAAGCCCCTCGATCGGTTGGGAGGCGACCGGCTCCTCGGCGATGATGTCGATGATGCCACACATCAGGCTTGCTCCCCTTTCAGGCGAGCCCGCAGCGCGCGGGCGCGCCCCGGCTTGTCGACCTGCCGGGCGCGCGCGATCGTCAGCGCGTCGGCCGGAACATCCGAGGTAACGACGCTGCCGGTCGCCACATACGCGCCGTCACCGACCGTAACAGGCGCGACCAGCGCGGTGTTTGAGCCGATGAACGCGTGCTCGCCGATGATCGTGCGGAATTTATGAACACCATCATAATTGCAGGTGATCGTACCGGCGCCGATATTGGTCCCCGCACCTACATCGCTGTCACCGAGATAGGAGAGGTGGCTGGCCTTGACGCCGGCGCCTAGCCGGGTCGCCTTGACCTCCACGAAATTGCCGACATGGACCTCAGCCTCAAGCACCGCGCCGGGACGCAGCCGGGCGAACGGGCCGACGGTCGCGCCCGAGGCAATATCAGCGCCCGCGAGATGCGAGAAAGAACGAATGAGGACATTGTCGGCGACCCTGACGCCGGGCCCGAAGACGACATTGGGCTCGACGACGACGTCGCGCCCGAGCCTGGTATCGGCGGCGAGGAACACGGTCTGGGGCGCGATCAGCGTTGCGCCCCCCTCCATCGCGCGGTGGCGCAGTCGGTCCTGGATCAGCGCTTCGGCCTCGGCTAGCTCGGCGCGGGTGTTGACCCCCAATAGCTCCTCGGCCGGCAATTCGGCGACCCGGCAGGACAGACCCTGCGATCGGGCGATCGCGACGATGTCGGTCAGATAGAATTCGCTCCTGGCATTGTCGTTCCCGATTCGGTCCAGCAGCGCGAAGGCATGCCGCGCATCGAGCGCCATGATGCCGCTGTTGCATAGCCCGATGGCGCACTCAGTCGGGCTCGCATCCCTGGCTTCGACGATGCGTTCGAGTCCGCCCTCGTGGTCGAGCACGAGCCGGCCGTAAAGGGAAGGGTCAGCGGGCCGCATGCCGGCCACGACAACCGCTGCCGCCGGTGCCCGGCGCCGCGCGGCCAACAGCAATGACAGCGTCTCTGGTCGCAGCAGTGGGTGATCGCCGAACAGCACGAGGACATCGGCGATGCCGCCCTGGGCAAGGCGATCGGCCAGCGCGGGGCGTGCCGCCCGCAGCGCATCGCCGGTGCCGCGCGGCGGGGATTGGACCACGCTTTGCGCCGGCGCGACTGCATCGGCAACCGCATCCATGTCGCGGCCGATGACGATGATCGTCGCCGCCGGATCAAGCGGTTGCAGCGCGTCGATGACGTAGCGGATCATCGGCTGCCCGGCGATCTCATGCAGGACCTTGGGGCGCGCCGATTTGAGGCGGGTGCCCGCGCCGGCAGCGAGGATGACGGCGGCAAAGCGCGATCGGCTCATGACACGGCTTGCCCAAAGGTCCACGGGGAACGAAACGCGATCACGACGCTAAGATCGCACGCCTCCTGCCATTCTGCCAACACACAGATTGTTGCGGAGTATGATCGCTCAGCGCAGAGTTGACAGCAATGAAGCATTTTCTGTTGATCTTCGACCTCGACGGCACGCTGGTCGACAGCGTCCCAGACTTGACCAACGCGCTTAACAAAGTGTTGAGCGAGCGCGGCTATGCGCCGTTGGCGCGATCGGAGGTGGCACCATTAGTCGGCGACGGAGTGCCTGCTCTGGTCGCCCGCGCCTTTGCGGCGCGCGGCGGCGGCGATGCCGAGGCGGCCGAGGCGTTGCCCGAATACATCCAGATCTACGAAGCCACAGCGACCGTCCTGACGCGGCCTTACCCCGGAGTGCGCGAAACCCTCGAGGAACTGCGCCGCCGCGGCTATCGCAACGCGGTGTGCACCAACAAATTGCAGCAGGCGACGATGGCGGTCCTGGCCGGGCTTGACCTGGCGCCGCTGTTTGACGGAATCGCCGGCGGCGACCGCTATCCGGTCAGAAAGCCCGACCCGGGCCATCTGCTTGGCCTAATCGGCGAGCTCGGCGGCAGCACCGGGCGCGCCGTGATGATCGGCGACAGCGAAAACGATGCCGCCGTCGCGCACGCCGCCGCGGTGCCGCTCGTCATGATGCGTTACGGCTATGCGCGAGTCCCCCCGGAGACGCTCGGTGCCGCCGCGCTCCTCGATCATTTCGCTGAGCTCCCGGCGACGCTTGAACAGCTCGGGCTCACTCCGTGAGATTGAGATCGACGCCGCGGCCATGCACCTCCGCGAGATAGCCCTCAACGACACCGAGCTGCGTATCCAGTCGCATCTGCACCGGCACCATTACGTCGCCGGGAAGCAGCCGAGCATACCAGATCGTGCCTTGCTGGGCGCCCTCGTCCTGCTCCGGTTCCGGGAACCCGGGCGGGAAACGGCGCGTCATCCGACACGCAACTGTGGTGCCTCCGAAGCGCTTAGCGCCCTGCGGCGGCGGCACGTTTGGTCCGGCGTCGGTGAACACCAGATCATACCGATACGCGCCGTCGAAGATCGGCACCGCGAGCACGCAACTTCCCGTCCGGGCGAGCTGTCGTTCGAGCAGGAAATAGGCGGTCAGGTTGTCGATGGTGCCGCGCGCGGCGGCCGCCGGCACCGGGTTCGGCGGCGGAGGGGTCGCGTCACCCTCTACGCTGCCATCGGAATGATAATCGATGCGGTCGTGATGTTCGACGCCGTTGCGGCGCGTGTCTTTGCGGAATCGCTCGGGCTGCGCCGAAGCGCCACCCAGGCGTCCCTCGACCTGGACATGGGTCGTCAAATCAACCACCAGCCCGGCGATCCCGTTCGTCGCATAATCGGTTATGATGGCATACCGAGTCCCGGCCTCTTGGATTCGGCTCCGCAGCGTCAAAACGTGGATCCCCGCGAATCCGTAAACCTCGACGCGCAGCGAGATCGGATCCGCCGCCAGCGCCGGCCCCGCCAGCGCGGTACAGAACGCCAGCAACAGCCCGCCGATCGGCGGCAGCAGCACCCGATTCGCAAAAGCCATGCGCGGATGCTGTCATGCGGAACCGGCGGCGTCCAGCGCCGCCGTCACCGCGCGGAACGCCGACAATGGGTTGATGGTTTCTCCGCTCGTTATTGACCTGTTAACCTGATTTAATGTTCGATGTATCGATGGCTTATGAGATCGAGGCCTAGTGCCATGTGGAACCTGTCCGGAAACGACATTCATCGAGCCAAAGAGGAGCTCAAGAGTCGACGCGCCGCAATCAAGGCCCGGTACGACAGCGAGATCAAGCAGCTCGAGGTCGATATCGCGGCCATCGAAACGTTTGAGCGCGCGGCGGTAGATTTCATGTCCAGTTTTAAGCTCGAAGGTGCGGTTTCGGCTCCGGTTGCCGAGCCGGGACCAGCGCCGACTCCGGCGCCGGACAAAATTGCTCCTGATAGCGCGCAAAAGCAGAACCAGCCGACGAGCGTGCCGACGCCTGTCGAGAAGAGCGTCGTGGCGGAACCGGTTCCTGAGGCCGCACCGAACCCCGAGCCGGCGGCCGCTGAGAAAAGTTCGTCGCGCTGGCGCATGCGCCTCAATACGAGGGAAGGCTCGTCGTAATCGGACGGTAAGCCGAGTTACGCTGGCGAACGCCGGGATCTTCCACGGGAACCGGCCTTTAGGGCCTCGCGTGCCGCCGTTGTCATTACGACTCGATTGAAATATCGCCCGCGCAACGCAGGGGCCGTGACAGCCGGCGCTACGTGCGGCACCACGCCTTGACAGCTCTCGGAGCGGCCTCCTAAATGCCGCGAGCTGAACAGGGCAAGGGCCACCGGGCGCGTAGCTCAGCGGGAGAGCACTCCCTTCACACGGGAGGGGTCACAGGTTCAATCCCTGTCGCGCCCACCACGATCCGCCACCGCGAATCGCGGGAAGGCAGCTTATCTCCGGGGGGATCGCGCCGCAAATGCTCGACACCGACGATATGGCGCTGTGGTATGCGCTCAACCGGTTGATGATCAATTACTGGGCCGAGGTGGATGATAATGGCGGTGCCCACGCGCATGAGTATTACCTGCCGGACGCGGTCTACGCCGTCGGCAACAACCGGTTCGAAGGAGAGGATAAGATCCGCGCCTTCTATGCCCGGCGCCGCCAGCGCGGCACCACCAGCACGCGTCACCTGGTAGGCAATCTTCGGATATTCCGGGACGATCCACGGTGCGCCCGTGTGGTCGGGCTGATGAGCCTCTACCGCGCTGACGGCAACCCACCGTTTCTGGGGGCGAGGCCGCCCGCGATGATCGCCGATTTCGAGGCGCGGTGCGTGCTCGGCGAGGATAGGGTGTGGCGGTTGCAATCGCACGTGCTGCGGCCGTTTTTCGTCGGCAGCGATCTCCCGGCCTCGATCTCGATCGACCCGCAACGCCTATAAGGGCGGCCTAACCTTAGACCCGAAAAGGAGAACCCAATGCGCCGCGCCGTCATCGTTTCCACCGCACGCACGCCGATCGGCCGCGCCTTTCGCGGCGCATTCAACGAAACCCAGCCGCAAGCGCTCGCCGGTCACGCAATCGCCGAGGCGGTCAGGCGCGCCGGCGTCGCGCCCTCTGAGATCGACGATGTCATCATCGGCGCGGCGATCCAGCAGGGCGCGCAGGGCTTCAACGTCGCCCGCCAGAGCGCGCTGCGCGCCGGGCTTCCCGACAGCGTGCCGGCGATGTCGATCGACCGGCAATGTTCTTCGGGGATGATGGCGATCGCCACCGCCGCCAAGGAGATCATCGACGACGGTATGAATATCGCGATCGGCGGCGGCGTCGAATCGGTGTCGTTCGTGCAGGGCGACAAGATGGTGCGCACCCGCGGCGACGACCCCGAACTGATGGCCCGCATCCCGGCGCTCTACATGACTATGATCGAGACCGCCGAGATCGTCGCCGAGCGCTACAAGATCTCGCGCGAGGCGCAAGACGAATACGCGCTGCGCTCGCAGCAGCGCACCGCCGCCGCACAGCAGGCCGGCCGCTTCGACGACGAGATCGTGGCGCTGCCGTCGGAGATGAGCGTCACCGATCGCAACACCGGCGAGAAATCGACGCGCGCGGTGACGCTCGATAAGGACGAAGGCAACCGTCCGGACACCAATCTCGAAGGGCTCGCGGGCTTGAAACCCGTTTTCAAGGACGGCCAGCGGGTCAAGGAAGGTCGCTTCATCACCGCCGGCAACGCCTCGCAGCTGTCCGATGGCGCCTCAGCCGCCGTGCTGATGGAGGAGAGCGAGGCCGCGCGCCGTGGCCTCAAGCCGCTCGGCATCTACCGCGGCATCGCTGTTGCCGGATGCGCGCCCGACGAGATGGGCATCGGCCCGGTCTTCGCCGTGCCGAAACTGCTGGAAAAGCACGGCCTCAAGATCGACGACATCGACCTCTGGGAATTGAACGAGGCCTTCGCCTGCCAGGTAGTCTATTGCCGCGACCGGCTCGGCATCCCGCATGACAAGCTCAACGTCAATGGCGGCGCGATCTCGATCGGCCATCCCTACGGCATGTCGGGCGCGCGCATGGTCGGGCACGCGCTGATCGAGGGAAGGCGCCGCAATGCCAAGCTGGTCGTCTGCACGATGTGCATCGGTGGCGGGATGGGCGCGGCAGGCCTCTTCGAGGTGGCATAGAACCAGCGCTTTAACAGGGAGGGTCTGCCGCTCGACTGATTGGGGATGCACGGCGGTATCGTTCCGGTGCTCGCCGTGATGTTCTTGCTGGCAATGATAATCATCGCCGCGGGTTCGGCGCTGCAAGCGGCGACGGGCATGGGAATGGCGCTGTTCGCCGTGCCGTTGCTCGCGTTGCTCGATCCGGCGCTGGTGCCGGGACCGTCGCTGTGCGCGGTGATGACTCTCTCCACTGCGGTAGCCTGGCGCGAACGCGGCGCGATCGATCGCCGGATCCTCGCCGTGGCGCTCCTTGGTTTCGCCGCCGGGAGCGTGCTCGGTGCCATCGTGATGACGCTGCTGATCGGACTGAGCCTGTCGCGAATATTCGCACTCCTTATCCTCACCGCGGTGTTCTTGAGCATGGCGGGGCTGAATATCCGCACCGGTAATCTGACGCTGCTGATCGGCGGCACGGCGTCCGGCCTTCTCGGGACGATGAGCGGCGTCCAGGGACCGCCGATCGCCCTGGTGCTGCAACACCAACCGCCCGAGCGCTTGCGCGCCACGCTGTGCGCCTTCTTCGCCGTCGGCAGCATAGTTTCGATCCTGGCGCTCGCCGCCGCCGGGATCTTCGGCATCGGGCAGGCCGAGCTCGGCCTCGCGCTGCTGCCCGGCGTGCCGGTCGGTCTGGCGATTGCTCCGATCCTCGCACGGCGGATCGATCGGCGACGCGCCCGCCTTTGTGTATTGGCGATCTCGGCGCTCAGCGCCCTCGCGCTCCTGTTGCGATAGCGCCCCACACGTCAACGCTCCGGTCACGCTGCGGCGCAATGGCACGGCGGGCGAGATTAACCATCAATTAACGTGCAATTTACACTTTTATAATGACCCCTACGCTCAACTATCATAATCGGTTTGGCTGTAAATCGACGACCGGGGATCACGCCGCAAGAGCAATCCCGGAATGCCAGGGAGTCTCGTAAGACCTTTTGGAAATAATGGATCCTCCCAGTGTCTGACTTCGACGATGCCCTTGCGCCACTGCCGTCCCCAATCGCCGAGCTCGCCGCCGATCCGGATGCCGCGCGCTGGGCGCGCGATTGCGCCTGGCTCCCCGGCACCGGGCACTGCCGCAATCATCCGTGCACGCTGGCCTGTCTGTTTCACGCCCAACGAACGGCGGAGCAAAGGCGCATCCTACACTCGCGCCGGAAGCGGCGCCCCCTCCAACCAGGCTTTGCCGGTCGGATCTTTCTGCCCTGTTGACTAGCGCTCGCCGCGCTCCCCGCCCTCCGGCTCTTCCTCGGGGCGCTCGTCGCTGGCGACGCGGTAGCCTTCCTTGAACCAGCGGCCGAGGTCGATATCGGCGCAGCGCTTCGAGCAGAAGGGCTGATGGCCCGCCATTGCGGGCTTACCGCAGATCGGGCAGCGCCGCCGCCCGGCTGGCAGCGGGGTGACCGGATTGCTGGCGCCTGACTTCGCCATGCCTTCGATATCCTCTCACAGCGCCACAATGTCAAAAGAACTGATATCGCCGCCTCCGGCCACGACTGCGACCCTGCGACCAAGCCGGGTTTCGAGCGCCCACAGCGGGCCCGCCGCGGGGCCGCGCAGCGCGGCGGCGACGGCGGGGGTGACGACCAGCCGCCAATTCGCCGCCGGGTTGCTTCGGGCTTCGCGAGCGAGCCCTCGCAATACCTCGAAGGCCAGGGCGAGAGCGCTTTTCCGCATGCTTTGCGGTTCCAGCATCCCCTCGCTGAACGGTCGCGAGCGGCGCGGGCGGACGATTTCGAGATGGCCGAGCCGCGTCCAGCCGAGAACCTCGGGCTGCGCGGGATCGCCGAGCAGGGCGGCGGCCATCGCCTGACGCACCCGCTCGCGCGGCCGTCGGCCGTCGAGCCCGACAAAATCGACGACGATCCCGCCGCCGAGCTGGCGCAGCCGCAACTGGCGCGCGATCGCCAGCGCGGCGGCGCAGTTCACCGCCAGAGCGGCGCGCTCGGCCGATCCCGCCTCCGGCATTCCAGTATCGACGTCGATCAGCACCGCGGCGCGGCTTTCCTCGATGTGAAGGCTGCCGCCGCCAGGCACCGCGAGGCTCGGCGCCAACGCGGTGTCGAACAGATCAGCGAGATCGATCGGCCATTCCTCGACGATGCGGTGGGCGATATCGGCCGCGGGGAACGCGTCGCGCAGTTCGCGCAACACGGCGGGATCGTCGGCGAGGATCTGCTCCGGTTCGCCCGGCAAGCGCAGCGCAAGCGCGGCCGCAAAACCGGGCGCCGGCTCGAGCGGCACCGGCGGATCGCGACCGGCGACAAGCGCGGCGAGCCCGGCCGGATCGCTCAGGCCGTCGCGCGGCATGATGCGGGCCGACAACAACGCGCCTTTGCCCCGCTGCGCCTCGCGGCGGATCTGGACCACAACGGGGGCACCCTCGTTCAACTCTGCGACCGCACCGGCGCGCGCCGGCAGAAACCCGAGCCGCTCGTCGCCGATATCGACAAGCGCCGCGGCCAGCCCGGCTACCCGCCGCACGACCCGGCCGAGATGGATGCCGCCCGCCGGCCGAGTGTCGCCGCGCTCGACATAAAGCTCGGTAACGAGCCCGTCTTCGAGCCAGGCGGCGCGCCACTCGCCGGGCCCGGCGCTGACTAGGAGCTCGCGGCGCAACGGGGGCGATATCCACGGCCGGCGAGCAGCTGCACGGTCTCGAACAGCGGCAGGCCGACGACATTGGAGTAGGAGCCGGCGAGCCAGGGAATGAAGGCGGCGGCGCAACCCTGGATCGCATAGCCGCCGGCCTTGCCGTGCCACTCCCCGCTCGTCAGATAAGCATCAAGCTCCACCTCGCTCAGACGCTTGAAGGCGACCTGGCTGACGACCCGGCGGATCGCGATCTCGCCTGCTGGATTCATCACAGCGATCCCGCCGTAGACGCGGTGGCGCCTCCCGGACAACAGCGTGAGGCAAGCCCGAGCGCTCGCCTCGTCCTCGGCCTTGGGCAGGATGCGCCGGCCGCAGGCGACCGCGGTATCGGCAGCCAGGATGAAGGCACCGGGATGGCGTCGCTGCACCGCGCGCGCCTTCGCCTCCGCCAGCCGCACGACATGGGCGACCGGCATTTCGCCTCGCGCCGGCGTCTCGTCGATATCGGCCGGGTCGATCCGGTCGGGTTCGATCCCGACCTGACGCAACAGTTCGAGCCGGCGCGGCGACGCCGAGGCGAGCACCAGCATCGACATCGGTTTGCGCGCCGCCATCCCGTCATTCCCGCGAAAGCGGGAATCCAGGGGCCCGACGCCATCGCCGTTGCCCTGGACCCCCGCGTGCGCGGGGGTAACGGTAACCGGCGGAAATCCCGCGCCGCATTTCGGCTCGACCGCTCATGCTCGCAAATGGAGCACGCAGATCAAGGTAAACAGCCGGCGCGCGGTGCCGTAATCGATCGCCACCTTGCCGGCGAGCTGCTCCATCAGCAGCGCCGCTCCCTCGTCATGCAGCGACCGCCTTCCGACATCGATTGCTTCGACCCGGGCCAAGCCATGGCCGCGGATCGCCCCATAATAGCTCTCGCAGACCAGGAAATAGTCCTTGACGATCCGGCGGAACGGCGCCAGTGCCAGCACAATCGTCTCGCTCGGTTCAGCCCCCAGCGCATCCCCGACCGCCCGGATTTCCATCGCCAGCCGGTTCTCCGCGACGGCGAGATTGAGATGAAACGGCCCGGCTCGGCCGGACAGCGGGGTGAAGCGATTGTCCTTCAGGAGATCGGTGATGGCCGCTTCGCGCTCGTCCTCGATCGCGGGGCTGCGCCGCACCACGGTGCGCTCGTCGAGAGTGATCGCGGCAACTCGCTGCGGTAGCACCCCGGGAGCCTCACTCATGGCCGAGCCTCAGCACCAGCGACAGGGCATGCGCATCCAGGCCCTCGGCTTCGGCCAGCCGGATCGCGGCCGGGGCGAGAGCGGCCAGGCTGGCCGCATCGCAGCCGACGATGGTCGTGCGCTTCATAAAGTCGAGGACACCGAGCCCCGAGGCGAAGCGAGCGCTGCGCGCCGTCGGCAGTACGTGATTGGGGCCGGCGATATAGTCGCCGATCGCCTCGGGCGTGTGGCGGCCGAGAAAAATCGCTCCGGCATGGTGCACCTGCTGCGCCACGGCCTCGGCGTCCTCGATCGCCAGTTCGAGGTGCTCGGGCGCGATGCGGTCGACCAGCGCCACCGCTTCCTGCCAATCAGCGACCAGGATGATCGCGCCACTCTCCTGCCAGCTGGCGCGCGCGATGTCGGCCCGCGGCAACCGCTCGAGGTGGCGGGTCACGGCGCTTGCGACCGCATTTGCGAAATCGCGATCGTCGGCGATGAGGATGGCCTGGGCGGCAGGGTCGTGCTCGGCTTGCGACAAAAGATCGGCCGCGATCCAGCCCGGGTCGTTGTACCGGTCGGCCAGGATGAGGATCTCGGAGGGGCCGGCGATCATGTCGATCCCGACCCGGCCAAAGACGCGCCGCTTCGCTGCCGCGACGTAGGCGTTGCCCGGGCCCACAATCTTGTCGACCGGGGCGATCGTCACGGTGCCGTAGGCCAGCGCCGCCACCGCCTGCGCCCCGCCGATGCGATAGATTTCGGTGATCCCGGCCATTCGGGCGGCGACAAGGACGAGCGGGTTGAGGATCCCGTCCGGCGTCGGCACCGTCATGACCAGCCGCTCGACCCCGGCAACCTTGGCGGGGATCGCGTTCATCAGCACCGAGGATGGATAGGACGCGGTGCCGCCCGGCACATAAAGCCCGGCCGCGGCGATCGGCCGCCAGCGCTGGCCGAGCCGCACGCCCACCGCATCGACGTAGTCGATCCCCACCGGCAGTTGGCGGCGGTGAAAGCTCTCGATCCGTTCGGCTGCAAGGCGCAGGGTCGCGACGGTCTCGGGCGGCGCCCGATCCGCGCCGGCGACGATCTCGTCGGGCGAGAGCCGAAGGTGATCGGGGCTGAGGCGGACCCGGTCGAACCGCTGCGTGTATTCGACGAGCGCCGCATCGCCGCGCGCAGCGACATCCTCGATGATCGCGGCGACGGTGTCGTCGACATCGGCCGCGCTCTCGCGCTTTGCCGCGAGCAAGGCGCGGAATGCCGCTTCGAAGCCGGGATCGCGGGTGCTGAGGGTCACGGGCATCGCGATATTATGCGCGATCCACCGCGCGGGTTCGACCTGTTATGTTTTCGGGTAGTGTCTCAGTTACGAAGCGGCCAGCGCGATAGCCGCGTCAAAGGCTGTTACATTGAAACTGAGACACTACCTGTTTTCGGGAATGCCCCACCGCCGCGGCGATGATCCATGGCACGTCCTGCCGCCGGCGCAGGCGATATCATGACCTAGGCCTCGCGTAGTTGATGCGCTGGCGGCTCGAATGCGCATTTTTTCACGCTGGCGGTGAGCCTTGGCACCTGCGGCGGAGGGAACGCGGATTCCATATCCGCGCAGGTCACGATCCCTGACCTTGCCGTCTACCTCGCACAAAGTCGCTGCCCGGATGGCAATCCACCGATCAACTGCGCCGCCCCGGTCCCGCAAAAGGCCGGCGACCGGATGTGGTGGCGCCTGTCCGACGGATCGGCGGGGAGCCAGGAAGAATCTGGCGACACGGTCGTCGCCGACCGCGCGGGCTATTTCATCCACACCTGGTCCTACCCGCCGCACGGCCGCTTTGTCGCGGCAAACGGCGACGGCGGCGAAATTTACCTCTCCGATGGCACGACAGCGCGCATTTGCTGCACCCAGGACGGCAGCCAGAATACGATCCAGCGGTTCGCCGATTGGTGGCTGTTCGACAATCAGACGCCGAATTGCTCCGAGGGCTGGCGTAGCGTCAATCAATGGTCGCGAGCCTGCCGGGCGACGGTCGCCTATCCGGCGAGCGGCTTTGGCCTGACGCAGATCATCACCGACACCATCATCAGCGAGCATTACAGTCGCCGCGGCTATAGCGGCAACATGGAGCGGTTCTACCTCGCCGCCGATTGGGGCAATCTATGCTGGGAAGCCTACAGCGCCACGACCCCGGCCGGCGCCACGGCATCCGAGCCGGCGGCGTCCGGGGCTCCGGCGTCGCCCATCGACACGCCGCTCGTCGCCCGCCGGATGCGGACCAACCTGATCGCGACGGACGGCTCTCTCAGCGTCGACGCCTACGGTTGGCCGCCCCTGGGGTTCGCGCCATGAGAATAGGGGGCGGCCGCGCGGCTCAACGCCTCGCGGCCGCAATTGCTTGTCGCCCTGACCTTGCAGCGGCGGGGTGTCCGGTGGCGAGGGTGGCCTGCCGCACCCGCTCGATCCAGCTTCCGACCTCTTCCGGGCGGGTTTTCAGCGCCGGACGGTTGACGATCATGCGTGAGCTGATATCAACGATGTGTTCGATCTCGACCAGGCCGTTCGCCTTAAGCGTCGCCCCGGTCTGCACCAGATCGACGATATGCCGGCATAGCCCGAGGCGCGGGGCGATCTCGATCGCGCCGTTCAACTTGATGCACTCGGCCTGGACGCCGCGCGCCGCGAAGTGCCGACGCGTGATCTCGGGATATTTGGTGGCGACCCGCAGGTGGCTCCAACTGCGCGGATCTTCGTGGCCGCCCCGGTCCGCCGGCGCCGCGACGGCCATATGGCAATGCCCGATATCGAGATCGAGCGGGGCGTATATTTCGGAATAATCGAACTCCATCAGCACGTCATTGCCGGCGACGCCAAGTTGAGCTGCGCCAAACGCCACAAAGGTCGCGACATCGAAGCTGCGGACGCGGATCAAATCGAGCCCCGTATCCGAGGTGGCAAACCGGAGCTGGCGGCTCGTCGGATCAGCAAAGGCCGGTTCGGGCTCGATGCCGATGCGGTGCAGCAGTGGCATAACCTCGCCGAGGACGCGGCCGTTCGGCAACGCCATCACCAGGGCTTCGGCAGCCCCCGGCGCTGGCCGACGCGGCCTCATCCCGCCGGGTCCAACGGATGGCCCGGCTGCCAGACGGTTGGCCAAGGCTCGCCGAAGTCGCGCAGGCGGCAGCGAATCGTCGCGGTGGTCAGACGGAGCGTCGCGCCGCCGGCAAATTCGAGATCGATTGGGCCGCCATTGGGGCTGCTTCCCGGACCGATCCCGGAGATCGGGCGGATCGCCAACAGGGACAGAATGCGGTCCTCCTCACTGCGGTGAAAACCACGGTAAACCACACCATCGATCTCGTCGAAGGCGAGCCCACAAAGGGTCCGCTCGAACGGCCGGCCCGCCCCCGCCTCGACGCCGCCCTCCCAGCGAAAGCGGTTGGCGACCAGCACGAACACTCGCGCATCGCGATCGTAGGCAAGATCGCGGACCGAAACGAGTGCATCCTGCAAGCAGGCGGAGATCACCGCAAGGTCTTCGGCATCCTCGGCGCGCAGCCGCAGTTCCGCCTCAGGCGGGCCCCCTTTCACCATCAACCGCGCAGCCTCTCGATCCGCGCGCCGCAGGCGGCGAGCTTTTCCTCGATCCGTTCGTAGCCGCGGTCGAGGTGGTAGACGCGGTTAACGACCGTCTCGCCCGCCGCGACGAGGCCAGCGAGCACCAGCGACACCGAGGCGCGCAAATCGGTCGCCATCACCGGCGCGCCCATCAGCCGCGGCACACCGCGCACCAAAGCCGAGGCCTGGTGCACGGTGATGTTGGCCCCCATCCGGGCCAGCTCGGGGACATGCATGAAGCGGTTTTCGAAGATCGTCTCGGTGATCATCGAGGCGCCCTCAGCGATCGCCATCAGCACCATGATTTGTGCCTGCAGATCGGTCGGGAAGCCGGGATAAGGCTCGGTCATCACATCGACCCCGGCGACTCGGCCGTTGCGCCGGCGCACGGTGATGCCGTCACCCGCGTCGGCGATGTTCACCTCGGCGCCTTCGAGGGCACGGCGGACCGCCTCGACATGATCGAGCCGGCCGCCCAAGAGCCGCACCTCGCCGCCGGTAGCGGCGGCGGCCATCATATAGGTGCCGGTTTCGATGCGGTCGGGGATGACCATGTGGCGGGCGCCGTGCAGGCTCGCGACGCCGCGGATCGCCAAGCGATCGCTGCCGATCCCGTCGATCTGTGCGCCCATCGCGACGAGGCAGTGAGCGAGGTCGGTGATCTCCGGCTCGCGCGCGGCGTTGATCAGCAGCGTCTCGCCCTCGGCAAGAGTGGCGGCCATCAGCAGGTTCTCGGTGGCGCCGACCGAGACGCTGGGAAACACGATCTCGGCGCCGCGCAATCCCTTGGGGGCGCGTGCTTCGATATAGCCCTCGGCCAGTTCGACCTCGGCGCCAAGGCGCTGCAAGCCCTTGATGTGCAAATCGACTGGCCGCACACCGATGTCGCAGCCGCCCGGCAATGATACGCGGGCGCGGCCGCAGCGCGCGACCAGCGGCCCCAGCACCAGGAACGAGGCGCGCATCTTGCGGACCAGATCGTAGGGCGCGGTCGTCGAGTTGATGTGGCGCGCCGAGAGTTCGAGCACCCGGCCCGGGCGTTCTGGCGAGTCGCCGGGCTCATCGGGGGCACGGATGCCAATCGCGACGCCGTGCTGCACCAAAAGGTTGGCCATCGTCGTGATGTCGGCAAGATCGGGCAGATTGGCGAGGACCAGAGAGTCAGCGGTCAATAGGCTCGCCACCATCAGCGGCAGCGCGGCGTTCTTGGCGCCGCCGATCTTGATCGTGCCGGATAATGGCACGCCCCCGCGGATCAGGATCCTGTCCATCGTTTCGGCTCCGGGCGGCGATGACCGCCGCATCAGGCGACGGCCGGCGCGACCCCCGAAGGCAATCCCCAAGGGCGAACCCAACCGTGCAGGTTGCTTGTACGGGAGAGGTCAATCGCGCTCAAGTGGCCGCTTAACCCGATGGTTCGTCGTCAGTGGCCGCCTCGTCCGGCCGGTCGCCCGCCTTCGGCGCGCGGGCACGGGCCTGCTCTTTGCGGCGTCGCAGATTCGCGCGCAACGCTCGTGCCAAGCGCTCGTCGCGGACGGCATGCTCCTTCTTCTCTTTGGCTTGGGTGAGGCGGGGGGCGTCGGCCATCGCCGCGATGGAAGGGGAGCCGCGTGCTGCTGTCAATCTCCACGGGGATCACCGCCGGCGATGACGGCGGCCGGGTGAGGGTCCTTGCGGGCGATCAATGGCGCGAGCCTGCCCCCTCACCCCATCCCTCTCCCCCAGTGGGGAAGAGGGGGACTGTCGCTTCAGACCCCCAGCATCTCGGCGATCGTGTCGGTCGCCTTGAGGCCGTGCCCGGTGAGCACGACGATCGTGGCCTCGTCAGCCCGGATGGTTCCCTCGCGCAACAACCGCGACAATGCCGCAGCCCCTGTCGCCGCGGTCGGCTCGGCAAAGAGGCCGAGGCGGCCGAGAGCTCGAAGCGCCGGGGCGATTTCGGCTTCCGGCACGGCGACGACGCCGCCTCGCGAGCGGCGCAGCGCCCTCAACACCTCTGCCGTGCGTACCGGTTTCACGCTGGCGATGCCATCGGCGACGGTGGCTCCCGGCGTGAACGGCACATAGCCCTCGGCATCGGCCGCCCAGGCGGCGGCGAAGGCGGCGCAATTCTCGGCCTGCACGGCGAAGAGCCGAGGCCGGCGGGTGATCTCGCCGCGGCGCTCCAATTCGTCGAAGCCGCGGTCGAGGCCGAGGATGTTGCTGCCGTAGCCGGTCGGCACCAGGATGTTGTCGGGTGCCTGGAAACCAAGCTGCTCCCACAGCTCGTAGGCGAGCGTCTTGGTCCCCTCGATAAAGAACGGCTGCCAGTTGTGGCTGGCATAAAAGCTATTGCCGACCGCGGCAAGTGCCGCTTCGGTCACATCCTGCCGCGTGCCTGGGACCGCCCACACCTCGGCCCCAGCGGCGGCGATCTGCACGATTTTGCCGCGCGGCGCCGTGGCCGGGACATAGACCCGGCACGGCAACCCGGCCGCCGCCGCGTAAGTTGCGATCGAGGAACCGGCATTACCGGAGGAATCTTCGTGGATCGGCCCGACCCCGACCTCGATCAGGTGGTTCAGCATCACCGCGGTGCCGCGGTCCTTGAAGGAGCCCGTGGGCATCTGCGATTCGAGCTTGAAGCGCACCGGGACGCCATCCCAGCGTCGCTCAACCAGCGGGGTCCAGCCCTCGCCCAGCGACACGCGCGGCGGGTAGCCCAGTGCGAGCGCCTCCCGATAACGCCACAGCGAAGCATCGCCGTCAGCGATGTCGCCATGGGCAAGGCCGCTTCCGGGAGCGAGATTTAGATGGCAGCCGCAGGCGCAGCGCCAGATCGGCCGGTCCGCCGGTGTGGTCGCGCCGCAGGCAGGGCAGCAATAGGCGCAAACATTCGTCATCCGAACCCACTCGCACGTATAAATTAGGCCGGTGAGGCGACGTGGCCCCCGACCGGGAGAGGCATGATGACCAGAGATCGCGACATCCGCCATCCGCCTTTCGCGACCCCCGGCTCTCGTCGGACGGTCGGGGCAGCGTTCCAGCAGGCCGTCCGATGACCGCGCCGGAGATAAACCCCGAGCGGCTGGTCGGCGGATCGGCCGCCGACCGGCAGCGCGTGCTCGAGCGGATGCACGAATACCTCGACGTCAATGCCCGCTTCGACTGGATCAAACTGCAGGACATCTGGAGCGCCGCGCCGGAAGCGGTCTTCTTCAACCTCAACGGCCATACCTACAAGGGCCGCGAGCACTGGACGCTGTTGTGGCGGTTCTACCAGAACAACGTTGCGAGCAGCTACTGGACCCCGTTCGATGTCGGCGGGGTCGTCTCGGGTGACCTTGCAACCGTATGGTGCGAGCGACATACGAAATCGGAATGGGTCGGTGCGGGGCCGCCCCCCGCGGCGCGGCGCTACGGTACCGAGTTCATCTCCCGCTCGACGATGGTATTCCGCAAGGAAGCGGGCGATTGGCGGGTAGTGCACGTCCATTTCTCGGAAGCGAGCACGGCGCCGCGCCCCGGCGGCGTGTGAGGGGGTAGCGAGATGCCGGAGCTACCGCAGATCGCGGTCCGTCTGCCACAGGAGCTCGACCCGTCGCGCGCGATCGAGCTCGCCGTCGCCGCCGAGGCTGGCAGCTTTTCGGCGCTGTGGTTTGCCGAGAACCCGTTTCACCGTGGCATATTGCCGGTGGTTACAGCCTGCGCGCTGAAGACCGAGCGGATCGGGCTCGGCATTGGCATCGTCAATTGCTACCAGCACCATCCGACACTGATCGCGATGGAATTCGCCGCACTCGACGAACTCGCCCCGGGCCGCACTGTGCTCGGCATCGGTTCCGGGGTCGGTGCTCGGATCGAGCGCCTGGGCTTTGCCTACCGCCCACTCGCCTCGGTCGCCGACACGATCCATATTGTGTGTACACTTCTTCGCGGCGAAGAGCTAACCTATCGCGGCCGCGTCTTCTCGGTCGACCTGGTCGCGCTGCATTTCGGGCCACCGCGTCCCGATATGCCGATCTATCTGGCTTCAATGGGCGACCGCAGCCTTGCATTATGCGGCCGGGTGGCCGACGGGCTGATCATCTCCAACATGTGCCCGCTCGGCTATAGCGAGCGCGCGATCGACCTTGTACAAAACAGCAGCGCTGCCTCCGGTCGGCCGCCGCTCGCCATCGTGCAATACGTACCATGTGCGATCCGGCCCGATCGGGAGGAGGCGCGACATCTTGCGATGGACGCGATCTCCGGCATGCTGATGGCATTCTGGCCGGTCGGCGACGACTGGCCGGCGCTGCGCCAGGAGATCGTGCGGCATAGCGGCATCAGCAAGGCTGAGGTCGTCGGCGCTCTCGATCGGCTGCGCCGCGGCGAGCCGGCCGATAGGGTGCTCGATGGGCGCTATGTCGACGCGTTCGCGATTGCCGGCACCGCCGAGGACTGCCTTGCCCAGCTGTCGCAGTTCCGCGACGCCGGGATTGGCGAGGTGGCGCTGAGCTTTGCCGGAGATCAGCCGGCAAGCGATATGGCTTATCTTGCCGGTACGCTGCGCGCCGGCCCCAGCAGCGAGTGAGCGACGTGCGACTTGTGACAACTCTGCTGTTCGTGATGCTTGTGGCACCCAGGCCGAGCGTCGCGGCGGATGTCGCCGCCGGCCAGACGGTTTTCAACAGATGCAAGATCTGCCACTCGCTCGAAGCTGGCAAGAACATGGTCGGACCCAGTTTGCACGGGTTATTCGGGCGGAAGGCGGGGACCGTCGACAATTATACCTACTCGGGAGCGATGAAGGATGCGGGCGTCGTCTGGGACGATGACACGGTGACAAAATACCTGCGCGATCCGAAAGCATTCATCCCGGGCGATAAAATGGCGTTTCCGGGCATCAAGGACGACACGCAGATCACCGACCTGCTGGCCTACCTGCACCAGGCGACCCAATAGATGTGGATTTAAGCGAAGGGAATGGCAGGCGGTGACCGAAGCAACCGTCATTGACGGCAAGAAGATCGCAGCCGCTCTGCGGCAGCGGATCGCCGACGCAGCGGCTGGCCTGCGCGAGCGCCATCGGATCACCGCCGGTCTCGCCGCGATCCTGATCGGCGACGATCCGGCGAGCCAAATCTATGTTCGCAGCAAAGCCCGCGCCTGCGCCGCAGCTGGGATCGCCTCGTTCGAATATTGCCTGGCCGCGGATGCCGGTGTGCCTGCGATCCTAGATTTAGTAACCAGGCTCAACGCCGATGACCGGGTCGACGGCATCCTCGTACAGCTGCCGCTGCCGTGCGGCATCGGTTCGCAACAAGTGATGGCCGCGCTCGATCCGGCAAAAGACGTCGACGGCTTTCACCCCGTGAATGTCGGGCATTTATGGCGCGGCGAACCCGGCCTCGTCCCGTGCACGCCGCAAGGCGTCCTGCTATTGCTGAGGAGCGTCCACGCCGATTTGTCGGGTGCGGCGGCGGTCGTGCTCGGCCGCTCGCAGATCGTCGGCCGGCCGGTCGCAGCGCTGTTGCTGGCGGCCGACTGCACCGTGACGGTGGCGCATTCCAAATCGAGCGACGCCGCGGCGATCTGCCGGCAGGCCGACATCCTGGTCGCGGCCACTGGCCGCCCGGCACTGGTTACGGCGGATTGGATAAAGCCCGGCGCCACCATAATCGATGTCGGGATCCATCGAATCGCCCTGAGCGACCATCGGGTGCGGCTCGTTGGCGATGTCGATTTCGCCGCCGCCCGCCCTATCGCCGGGGCGATCACGCCGGTGCCGGGTGGGGTCGGGCCGATGACGATCGCCTGCCTGTTGGGCAACACGCTGTTGGCGGCATGCCGGCGCCGCGGCCTCCCCGACCCTGTTGTGTTGCAAGGCTGACGCCGGCCGTCTTCGGCGCTGCTGTGCTCAGTCGCCGAAGACGTGGCGCTCGATAGCCACCGCGAAGCCGTCTTCCTCGTTCGACAAGGTCGTGGCGTGCGCGGCGCGCTTGACCTCGTCCGTCGCATTGCCCATGGCGACGGCAAACCCGGCCTTGCGGAACATTTCGAGGTCGTTCTCCATATCGCCGAGAACGAGAATTTCCGACTGCGGAATGGAGAGGCGCTCGGCAAGAAATTCGACAAGGCGCCCCTTGTCGATGCCGGGCGGGATCACATCGCAATAATAGGCTTGCGAGCGGCCGACGCTTGCGCGCCCGCCGAGCGCGGTCTGGAGGAGATCGACGAGCCGGGCGACCTTGGGATGATCGTCGCTCGGTCCGACAATCTTGCCGACCGCTTGAAAATGCGTGTCTTCGAAAGCCGGGACAACGGTCGGCGCGGTCTGGACCGTGTGGGTCTCGTGATCGACGTGAGCACCGGACGGGTTGGCGATCAGCCATTGATTGCCGGTAAATACCCAGCAGTCGATCTGATGCTGCTGAAAGGTGCTCACCGCTTCCCTGGCGGCATCGGGCGGGATCAGCTTTTGCTCGACGATGGGCAGATCGGGCAGATCGGGCTCGACGATGGCGCCGGCATTATAGCCGCCGAAGGGCAGCGTCAACTGCAGCGGTTCGATCATCATGCGCAGCCCAAAGGGCGGCCGGCTGCTGCATATCGAAAAGCCGATGGCGTTCTCATGCAGCCGCCGCACGGCCGCGATGGCGCGCGGGGTCAGCACCTTGTCGTGCGTCACCAGGGTGCCGTCGACATCCGTGATGACCAGCGAGATCCGCCTCATCGCATTTTCCCTCCGGGACAAGTCATGATGTCGACCCCGCTGTCGGTGGCGACGATCACGGCGGAGCTGCGTCCGATGAAGAGCCCGCTTTCGACGACCCCGACCGTCATCTTGACCAGCCGCTCGGTATGCTGCGGGTTGACGATCGGGCCGAAATGGCAGTCGACAATGAAGTTCCCGCCATCGGTCACAAAGGGCTGGCCGCCGTCCTGCCGCAGCTCGGCTTCCGCGCCAAGGTTCTCGAGCGCCGCCGCGGTGGCCTGCCAGCCGAATTGTGCCACCTCGACCGGAACCGGCATGTGCTCGCCGAGCCGGTCGACGAGCTTTTCCTGATCGACCACGACGATAAAGCGCTGACTCGCCGCCGCCACGATCTTCTCGCGCAACAGTGCGCCGCCGCGGCCCTTGATCAAATCGAGGGTCGCACGCTCTACCTCGTCGGCGCCGTCGATCGCGAGATCGATCCGGCTGTGTTCGCTGAAGCTGGCGAGCGGAATGCCGAGGCGTCGCGCCAAACCGGCCGTGTGCTCGGAGGTTGGAATGGCAACGATGGCGAGCCCGCGCGCCACCCGCGCCGCCAGCTCTTCGACAACAAAGTCGGCGGTCGAGCCGGTGCCGAGACCAATGACCATCCCGCTCTCGACGAACTCGACCGCACGTTTGGCCGCGGCGCTCTTCAGGTGATCACGGTCCAAGCTCATTCCGCGCGGCTCAATCACCAAGGGGCGGCGGCGAATGGCGGATCGCCGATATCGCCGCGGCGTAGTCCGCGGCGCCGAACACCGCCGAGCCGGCGACGATCGCGGTCGCCCCGGCCTCGATCACCTGCCAGGCATTGTCGCCGCTCAGCCCGCCATCGACCTCGATGATCGGATCGAGCCCCCGCTCGTCGCACAGCCGCCGCAAGGCGCGGATTTTCGGCAGCATAGACGGCAGGAACTTCTGCCCGCCAAAGCCCGGGTTGACCGTCATCACCAGAACGATGCCGCACAGATCGAGGATCTCCTCGATCTGCATCAGCGGCGTCGCCGGGTTGAGCACCGTGCCGGCGACCTTGCCGAGATCGCGAATGTGCGACAGCGTGCGGTGAAGATGCACGGTCGAGCTGGGCTCGCAATGCACCAGGATGTGGTCGGCGCCGGCGCGGGCAAAATCATCGAGATAGCGCTCCGGCTCGACGATCATCAGATGCACGTCGAGCGGCTTTGCGGTCACCCTTCGCACGGCTTCGACAACCACCGGGCCGATCGTCAGGTTTGGCACAAAGCGCCCGTCCATCACATCGACATGGATCCAGTCGGCGCCGGCCGCGACGGCCGCCCGCACCTCCTCGCCGAGGCGCGCGAAATCGGCCGAGAGAATAGACGGTGCGACGATCAGCGGGCGGGTCATCCGGGTCAGCTGATCGGCCGCCATTTGCGGCCGCTGCGCCACAAGAGCTGCTCGGCAGCGTCCGGGCCGGCTGTCCCGGCGGGGTAGAACTCGAGCGGCGCGGTCTTGTCATTCTGCCAAAGATCGAGGACCGGCTGCACGACCGCCCAGCCGGCCTCGACGCTGTCGGCGCGCTGGAACAGCGTCGCGTCGCCGATCATGCAGTCGTAGACCAGGGTTTCGTAGCCGGTGCTCGGCTCGGTGTGGAAGTAGTCGCGATATTTGAAATCCATGCGCACGGCGCCAAGGCGGATCTCCGGTCCCGGCTGTTTTGCGCCGAATTGCAGCGATATCCCCTCATCCGGCTGGAGTTGCAAGACCAGGACATTCGGGGTGAGCGTGTCAACTGGGGTATCGCGGAACAGAGCGAACGGCACCCGCTTGAATTGGATCGCGATCTCGGTCGTGCGCCGGGTCAGCGATTTGCCCGTTCGCAGGTAGAAGGGCACATCGGCCCAGCGCCAATTGTCGATCCCGAGCCGCATCGCGACATACGTCTCGGTCGTGCTGTCGGGCGCGACGCCCTCCTCTTCGCGATAGGCTTTTACCGGATGGCCGCGCACGATGCCGGCGGTGTATTGCCCGCGCACGGCATTGCGCAGCACCTCGTCGCCGGTAAGCGGCAGCACGGCTTCGAGCACCTTGTCCTTCTCGGTGCGCACGGCGTCCGCGCCAAACGAGTTGGGTGGCTCCATCGCGACCAGGCTCAGCAGCTGGAAGACGTGGTTCGGGACCATGTCGCGCATCGCGCCGGTCGCCTCGTAGAACGCCGCACGACGCTCGACCCCGACAGTCTCGGCGACCGTGATCTGGACATGGTCGATGTGGTCGCGGTTCCACAGCGGCTCGAAAATACCGTTGGCGAAGCGCAACACCATGATGTTCTGGACCGTCTCCTTGCCGAGAAAATGGTCCATCCGATAGATCTGCGACTCCGAAATCACATTGAGCAGCCGGGCATCGAGCGCGTGCGCCGAGGCGAGATCAGTGCCGAACGGCTTCTCGATGATGACGCGCCGCCAGCAGCCGTCCTTCTCCTCGGTAAGCCCGGCTTCGGCGAGCCGCTCGACGATCGGCGCGAATAGCGCGCTTGCGACGGCTAGATAGAAAATCACGTTGCCGCCGGTTGCGAATTTCGCTTCGACTTCTTTGAGCTTCTTCGCGAGCAGGGCGCTGATCTCGGGGCTTGTGGCGTCACCGTCGATATGCGTCATCCGCGAGGCGATGAAATCCCAGCAGTCCGAGTCGAATGGCTCCGAACCACCCGTAGCGTTCCCAGTGTCCGAGACAAAGCTTTGCACGCCTTCCGCGAGATGCGCGCGGAAATCCTCTTCCGACCATTCCGAGCGGTCGACGCCGATCACCGCAAAGCCGTCCGACAGCCGGCGCGCCTTGGACAGATTGTACAGCCCGGGCATCAAAAGACGTTTGGTCAGGTCGCCGCTGGCGCCGAAAATCACCATCGCGCACGGCGGCGCCCGGTGGCCGTGCCCGACCCGGGCGGCCGGCGAAGCATGCGTGCTGTCCATCGGACTTATCCCTTTGGCGGTTCCTGGTGACCGCCGAACTGCTTGCGCATCGCCGACAGGATGCGCTCGGCGAAGGTGTGGTCCTGGCGCGAACGAAAGCGGGTGTAGAGCGCCGCCGACAATACCTCGGCCGGCACCGCTTGCTCGATTGCCGCCTGGATCGTCCAGCGCCCTTCGCCCGAATCCTCGACATATCCGGAGAACTCGCTGAGCTCGACATCTTCGGCCAAGGCGATCGCGGACAGGTCAAGCAGCCAGGAAGACACCACGCTGCCGCGCCGCCAGACTTCGGCGATATCGGCAAGGTCGAGCTTGTACCGCCGGTTCTCCGGGACCGCTGGCGAGTTGACGTTTTTCAGGATGTCGAACCCCTCGGCATAGGCCTGCATCAGCCCGTATTCGACGCCGTTATGGACCATCTTGACGAAATGCCCGGCGCCGGCCGGCCCGCAATAGAGGTAGCCCTGCTCGGCCCGCTTGTTCCTGCCCTCGCGTCCCGGCGTGCGCTCGATCGAGCCGAGGCCGGGTGCCAGTGCGGCGAAGATCGGGTCGAGATGCTCGGCGGCATCCTTGTCACCGCCGATCATCATGCAATAGCCGCGCTCCAGACCCCATACGCCGCCCGACGTGCCGACATCGAGATAACGGATCTTCTTCGCGTTCAGCATCTCGGCGTGGCGCACATCGTCCTGGAAGAACGAGTTGCCGCCGTCGATCAGGATATCGCCGGGATCGAGCAGGCCGGACAGCTCGACGATCGTGCCATGGGTGATCCCACCCGCCGGTAGCATGACCCAGACCGCGCGCGGCTTGTCGAGCTGACGGACAAAATCAGCAAGGTCCCGGCTCGGCGCCGCCCCTTCATCCGCCAGACCGTGCACGGCATCGGCGCTCTTGTCGTAGACGACGCAGCGGTGGCCCGCGCCCATCAGCCGCCGCACGATGTTGCCGCCCATCCGGCCGAGGCCGATCATCCCGAGCTGCATGCGGCTCTCCTGTTGCCAGTAGTGAAATCCATCACGTCAGCGCCTGTTCGAGGGCGCGGGCGAGCGTCTTCAGGCCGGCATCGAGATCGGCCGGCAGATGCACGCGCAAGAGCCGCCGGCCGCGCTCGGCCAGCACATCAAGATCGCCGCGCGCCTGCGCCGCCTTGACCACGCCAAAGCTGTAGGCCTGTCCGGGAACCGCGAGATCGGCGGCATCCTCGCAGGTGATCTGGACGAACACGCCGCTGTTCGGGCCGCCCTTATAGGCCTGCCCGGTCGAATGCAGAAAGCGCGGCCCAAAGCCGAGGCAGGTCGCGGTTCGCAGCCGGTCCCGGATCACGCGCCGCATCGCCTGCAACGCCGCGGTATGTGACCGATTGCGGTCGATATAGGCGAGCAGCGCGACATAATCGCCGGCGCTGGCCCGGCCGAGATGCGCCTTGAGCACGCCGGCAAGGCTGGTTGCGGTGGATTTGAGCGCCGCCGCGTTCGCCGGGTCGGCGAACAGGGCGATCCCGTCGGCGACCGCGAACGGCGTTTCCGGCGGCAGCGCGCCCGATTTTTCATAAGCCGCGGTCAGCTCGCGCGTCTTGACCTTCTGCGCCTCGACATCGGGCTGGTCGAACGGGTTTATCCCGAGGATCGAGCCGGCGACGGCTGTCGCCATCTCCCAGCGAAAGAATTCCTGCCCGAGCTGCATGGCCTCCGAGACGGTAATCCGCACCACCGGCTGCCCGGCGGCTTCGAGGGCGACGACGGCCGCCTCATGCCCGCCATCCTGGTCGGACAAGAGCCGCAGATAGGCGAACAAGCGATCGGCGCCATAGACCGCCGGGGCGCCTACCGGTTCGGCGTCGACCGGGACGATGCCGCGCCCCAGTTTTCCGGTCGATTCGGCAAGAAGCTGCTCCAGCCAGGCGCCCAGCGAGGCAACCCCGGGCGAGGTGATGATCGTCAGCTTGTCGCGCCCGTGGCGCGCCGCGACGCCGAGGATCGCACCGAGGATGACCCCGGGGTTCTCGACCGGCGGCGCGCTCGCGGTGCAGGAGCGCACCATCTCGGCCGCCCGTTCGAGAAAATCGCCGGTTTCGATGCCGATCGCCGCTGCCGGCACCATGCCGAAATCCGACAAGACGGAATAGCGGCCGCCGATCGTAGGCATGCCGTGAAACACGCCCCGCAACCCTTGCGCCTGCGCCAGCTTCTCGACCGAGGAGCCGGGGTCGGTAATCGCGACAAAATGCGCTGCCGCTGCCGCCTCGCCGAGCGCCGCGGCGGCGCGCTCGTAGAAATATTGCTTGAAGATATTGGGTTCGAGCGTACTGCCCGATTTGCTCGAAACGATGAACAGCGTCCGCTTCAGGTCGACAGAGCCTTCGATCCGCCTGAGCTGCGCAGGATCAGTCGAGTCGACGATTTGCAATCGCGGGAAGCCCGGTCGGCTGCCAAAGCTTTGCGCCAGCACCTCGGGGCCGAGGCTCGATCCGCCCATGCCGAGCAGCAAGATGTCGGTAAACCCGGCGCGCTTTACCTCGGCCGCGAACGCCTCCAGATGGCCCGCTGCCTTAAGCTGCCCATCGACGATGGTGAGCCAGCCGAGCCATTGGCCCTCGTCCGTCGCGGTCCACAGCGACGCGTCGCCCGCCCACAGACGACGGACCTTGCCCTGGCTGCGCCAATCTTCGAGCGCTGCATCCACCGCCTCCGGCAAATCCTTCGGCAGCTTGTAGGTCATCGCGTTGAGCTTGCTGCCGAGTACCGCGCGGCGCTTCTTCTGCACCGAAGCGTAAAGCTGGTCGGCCGCATCGGCAAAGAGCCGCACCCCGTCCTCGACAAGGCGCGCGGTGATCGCGTCGATCGAGATCCCGGCGCCTGCCAGGGCTGTCATGACCGCCTGCGCCCCCCCGACATCCTCTTCGAGGCTCGCGCGCACTCGGCCGTGGTCGCGAAAAGCGTCCATCGTCGCCGGCGGGATCGTGTTGACGGTGTCCGATCCGATCAGCTCCTCGACATAAAGCACATCGCTGTAGGCCTTGTTCTTGGTGCCGGTGCTCGCCCACAACAGGCGTTGCGTCTGCGCCCCCTGCTGCGCCAGACGCTGCCAGCGCTCGTTGCCGAAGAGCTCCTGGTAAAGGCGGTAGGCGAGCTTGGCATTGGCAATCGCCACCTTGCCCTTGAGCGCGGCGAGACGCTGCTTTTCGCCGGGATCCGTGGCCCCGGCAATGCGCTTGTCGAGCGCCTCGTCGACCAGCGTGTCGATGCGGCTGACGAAGAAGCTCGCGACGCTCGCGATGTTGTGCGGATCGCCACCCTTGGCGACGAGATCCTCGAGGCCGCCGATATAGGCGTCGGCAACCTCGGCATAGACCTTCTGGGAGAACAACAAGGTGATGTTGACGTTGATGCCCTCGCCGATCAGCGTGCGGATCGCCGGGAGCCCGGGCCCGGTGGCGGGAACCTTGACCATCAGGTTGCGCCGGCCGACGTTATGCCAGAGCCGGCGCGCCTCCTCGATCGTCTCGCGGGTCTGCATCGCCAGATAGGGCGACACCTCGATCGAGATATAACCGTCGCGGTGCTGCGTCTGGTCATAGACCCGGTTCAGCGCGTCGGCGCCCTCCTGGATGTCGCGGATCGCCAGATCCTCGAACAGGGCGCCCGGGTCGAGATCGCCCGCCGCCTCGGCGGCAGCGATCAACTCGTCATAATCGTCGCCATGCCCGATCGCCTTCTCGAAGATCGACGGGTTCGAGGTGACGCCCCTCAGCCCGTCCTCGGCGATCAGCCGGCCGAGCTCGCCGCTCTTCAACAGCTCGCGGCTGACAAAGTCGAGCCACACCGATTGCCCGTACTCTTGGAGCGTCCTCAGCGGATTGGCCATCTCATTACATTCCTGCCGCCAAGTGGGTTCGCAGCCGGCGCCGCATTGTCTTCGCCGGTCATGACGCTGTCGTTGCAACGCCCTGGGTCACGGCCGGGACGCCAGAACCATGCCATAGGATATAACATCGGCGCGGCCTCGGCGCACCTTGGCGTTTTGGCTTTTCGCCCGCGTCCCGGATCGAGTGCGGTCACTCGGCGTAATCCGGCTCGCTTTTGTCGAGCAGCCGCCTCAACGCGGCGAAATGGTGCTCGCAGGCCGGCTTACCGCCATAGACCGGCGACGCCGCACCCTGCCGCAAGGTGCGCGCCACAATATGCGCTGGCACCTCCTTGAGCGGGCGCCCGGTCCACATCGCGTAGAGCTGCACCTGGCAGGCCCGCTCGAAATAGTAGAGACGGTCATAGGCTTCTGCGACTGTCTCGCCGCAGGCGATGACGCCGTGACTGGCCATCACCAGCACCGAGCAGTCCGGGCCCAGTACCCGCGCCAGCCGCTCGCCTTCGGCCGGATCGAAGGCGATGCCGGCATAGTCCTCGTCATAGGCGATGCTGTCGAGAAACCCGATCTCGGTCTGGCCGATGGCGGCGAGGCGCGGCTCAGCGAGGCGCGCCAGCGCGCCGGCGAACGGCATGTGGGTGTGCAGCACGCAGGCGTGCTTCGGGATCAGGCGATGGATCGGCGCGTGGATGCAGAAGGCCGAGCGCTCGACCTCGCCCTCCCCGCTCAGCACCGCGCCATCATAGCCGACCTCCATCAAGCAGCTCGCGGTCACCTCCGACCAGTGCAGCCCGAACGGGATCTGGTAGTAGCGATCGTCCATGCCCGGCACCGCCAAGGTGAAATGGTTGAAGATGCCCTCGCTGAACCCATGGCCGACCGCGAGCCGATGTGCTGCCGCCAGATCGACCCGCGCTTGCCATTGCGCGAGATCGGCGGGGCTGCCCTCGCGCTTTGTTTCCACCAGTTGCATTGTCCGATTCCCTTCAGTGTCGTTGCGAGCGCGGCGACGCCAAATTCATGCCAATTGGGTCGGGTTCATCAAGATTGCTGCGTCGCCGCGTTTGTCGCAACGACGGTTTTCAGGCAGCGACCGGGGCCGCGAAAAAATCGTCGATGGCGCGCGCCAGCCCCTGCGCAAGACGCTGCTGATGGGCGCGCTGGCGCAACAGTCGTTCCTCCTCGGGGTTGGACAGGCAACCTAGCTCGACCAGCGCCGAGGGAATATCGGGCGCAGTCAGCACGGCAAATCCGGCGGCGCGGCGCGGTCGCTCGAGCAGTGTCACGGTGTGGCCAAGCTCCCTGACGATCGCCTGCGCCAATGTCAGCGACCGGTTGTCAGTCTGCCGGCGCGCCAGGTCGAAGAGGATTGCGCCGATCTCGCGCGGTCGGTGCGACAGGCGCACCCCGGCGAGGAAATCGTCCCTGTTCTCGCGCTTGGCGAGAACTGCGGTATCGCGGTCGGAGGCCTCGCTCGATAAGGTGTAGACCGACAGGCCTCGAATCGCGCTGTCAGGCAGCGCATCGGCATGGATCGACACGAACAACTCGGCATGCGCCGCGCGCGCCCGCGTAATGCGTTGGCGCAGCGACACGAAAGTATCGCCGCGCCGTGTCAGCACCGTGCGATAGCGGCCGGTCAGATCGAGCTGTCGCGCCAACTCGCGCGCGGTCGCGAGGGTGAGGCTCTTCTCATAGATCCCATGCGGGCTGATGGCGCCGGGATCGACCCCGCCATGTCCGGGATCGAGCGCGACCATGCGGGGATGCCTCGGCAATCGGTGCGGACCGCCTCGACCCGGCGGTTGCGCAGTGAGCAGGCATCTCGGCCAAATGCCCGCGGCGGTACCGGCGGCCAGCGCCAGCAGGGCGCGCCGGGCGATCACGATGTCCCGCATAACCCCCCACCCCCATCAGCACGCGCGCCGGGACAGCGCGGAGCCGGTCAGCCAAGACTATGGCGCAATTGCGCTTTTGGTTCCAGCAGGAGCGCCGGTTCAGCGCCGCAGCGGTTCGAGAATGCTGACGAAATTCGCGACCGCCGCGCCCCCCATGTTGAGAATGCCGGCGAGCGAGGCGCCCGGGATTTGCATGTCGCCGGCCTGCCCGGTCACCTGCATCGCGGCCAGCACATGCATCGAGACGCCAGTCGCGCCGACCGGATGGCCCTTCGATTTGAGCCCGCCCGACGGGTTGACCGGCAATTTGCCGTCCTTCTCAGTCCAGCCTTCGAGGATCGCGCGCGCGCCCTCGCCCTGCGGCGCGAGGCCCATCGCCTCATATTCGATCAGCTCGGCGATCGTGAAGCAGTCATGGGTCTCGACCAGGTCGAGGTCGTCGAGGTCGAGCCGGGCGGCGGCCAATGCCTTTTTCCAAGCAAGCGCCGGGCCATCGAACGCGAGGATGTCGCGCCGGCTCATCGGCAGGAAATCGTTGACCTGCTCGGCGGCGCGAAACGCCACCGCCTTCTTCAGCGACAGCGCCGTCGCGGTGTCGGCCAACACCACCGCCGCCGCGCCGTCCGACACCAAGGAGCAATCGGTGCGCTTCAACGGCCCGGCGACGATCGGGTTTTTGTCCGAGATGGTGCGGCAGAACTCATAACCGAGGTCGCGGCGCATCTGCGCCAGCGGGTTGGCGACGCCGTTCTTGTGGTTCTTTGCCGCAATGCGCGCCAGCGCGTCGGACTGGTCGCCGTAGCGCTGGAAATATTTCTGCGCGATCTGGCCGAAAATCCCGGCGAAACCGCCCTCGATCTGGTCCTCTTCCTTACGGTACGAGGCGCGCAGCAGCAGATCGTTGACCTCGGCGCCCGAGACCTCCGTCATCTTCTCGACGCCGACGACGAGTACGAGGCGGGCCGTGCCGGCCGCGATCGTGTTGAGCCCCATATGGATCGCCGCGGAGCCCGTGGCGCAGGCGTTCTCGACCCGCGTCGCCGGCTTGAAGCGAAACGCCGGGTCGGCCTGGAACACCAGCGACGCGGGAAACTCCTGCTTCACGAAGCCGCCGTTCATCGTGCCGAGAAAAACCTGGTCGATGTCGGCGGCGGCAATCCCGGCATCGGCCAAGGCGCCCTCCGCCACCTCGACGATCAGCGATTCGACGTCGCGCCCGTCATGCTTGCCGAACTTGGTGTGCGCCCACCCGACGATGCACCCAGTCATCACCATCTCCTCAAATCGCGCCACCGGCGACGATAGCAAGCCGCCGCGCCGCGCTCTATCCTGATATGGGTATTACGCGCCACCTCCGCACAGCCATGACCGACACGCTCACCATCCGCCGCCCCGATGACTGGCACGTCCATTTCCGCGACGGCGCGATGCTGCGCGCCGTGCTGCCGTTCACCGCTCGCCAGTTCGCCCGCGCGGTCGTCATGCCGAACCTGGTGCCGCCGGTCAGCGATGTCGCGGCGGCGCGCGCCTATCGCGGCCGCATTATCGCCGCGCTGCCGCGCGGGGCCAAATTCACCCCGCTGATGACCTGCTATCTGACCGATACGAGCGATGCCGATGAGGTCGCGCGCGGCTATGAGGAAGGCCTCTTCGCCGCGGTCAAGCTCTACCCGGCGCATGCGACGACGCATTCGGCGCACGGCGTCACCGACATCGGCCGAGTGATGCCGGTGCTCGAACGCATGGCGGCGTTGGGCATGCCGCTGTTGATCCATGGCGAGGCGACCGATCCCGCGATCGACATCTTCGACCGCGAGGCGGTGTTTATCGAGCGCGTGCTCGACCCGCTGCGCCGACGGCTGCCCGAGCTGCGCATCGTGTTGGAGCACGTCACGACCGCGGAAGCGGTCGCCTATGTCGGCGCCGCCGATGCCAATCTGGCGGCGACGATCACCGCCCATCACCTGATCATCAACCGCAACGCGATCTTTGCCGGCGGCATCCGGCCGCATCTCTATTGCCTGCCGATCGCCAAGCGAGAAAAGCACCGTCTTGCGTTGCGCCGTGCGGCGACCTCGGGGAACTCGGCCTTCTTTCTCGGTACCGACAGCGCCCCGCACGCGGTCCCGACTAAGGAGACCGCGTGCGGCTGCGCCGGGATCTTCACCGCGCCGGCTGCGCTCGAACTCTATGCCGAGGTGTTCGAGGAAGAGGGCGCGCTCGAGCATTTCGAAGCCTTCGCCGCGCTGAACGGACCGGCCTTCTACCGGCTGCCGGTCAACGAGGGCCGGGTGATCCTGCGCCGCCAGACCTGGACCCTGCCGGAGCGCGTCGGCGAAGGCGACGGCGCCGTCACCCCATTCCGCGCCGGCGAGGCGGTCCGCTGGAGGCTGGCGAGCTGAGTCGCCGGTTGTCCCGGTCTTGCCGCCCCCGCGGCGCGTCCCTATAGTCCCCGGCTCATGCAGGAATATGTGTTCGCGCACCGGCATCTGCTCGGCATTGACGGGCTGAGCCGCGAGGACATCGAGCACATCCTCGATCTCGCCGACGGCTATGTCGAGCTGAGCCGCCAGGCCGACAAGAAACGCGCGACACTGCGCGGCCGCACGCTGATCAACTGTTTTTTCGAGAACTCGACCCGCACCCGCACCTCGTTCGAGGTCGCCGGCAAACGGCTCGGTGCCGACGTCATCAACATGGCGGTCGCGGTCAGCGCGATGCGCAAGGGCGAGACACTGATCGACACGGCGATGACCCTGAACGCGATGCACCCCGATGTGCTGGTCGTGCGCCATCCCGAATCGGGCGCCGTGCAGCTGCTCTCGGAAAAGGTCGACTGCGCGGTCATCAACGCCGGCGACGGCGGCCACGAGCACCCGACCCAGGCCTTGCTCGACGCGCTGACGATCCGCCGTAGGAAGGGCCGGCTCGGCGGTCTTACCGTGGCGATCTGCGGCGACGTGCTGCACAGCCGGGTCGCGCGCTCCAACATCGCGCTCTTGAACGCGATGGGCGCGCGGGTGCGGGTGGTGGCGCCGCGCACGCTCCTGCCGGCCGCGATCGAGCGCCTCGGCGTCGAGGTGTTCCACGACATGGCGGCCGGGCTCAAGGACGTCGACATCATCATGATGCTGCGGTTGCAGTTGGAGCGGATGCACGGCTCCTTCATCCCGTCGACCCGCGAATATTTCCATTTCTTCGGGCTCGATTACGACAAGCTCAAGCTGGCCAAGCCCGACGCGCTGATCATGCATCCCGGGCCGATGAACCGAGGCGTCGAGATCGGCAGCGAGGTCGCCGACGACATCGATCGGAGCCTCATTCGCCAGCAGGTCGAGATGGGTGTGGCGGTGCGCATGGCCTGCCTCGAAATCCTGACCGGCGCCTTCGGCAACAACCCGCCGGTGCAGTGAAGTGGACAAGATATGGCCCAGCGCTACGACTTCGATGAGGCATCCACTTTCCAATGGAGATCGCTCATCTTCGTGATCTCTCTCATCCTTTTTGTCGCGACGGCATCCAGTGCCGAGTTACAAGAAAGCTGCGTGAGACCACCAGCGACGGTTATCGAAATTACCGGCGTCAACACCACGCACGCGCGGGCGAGGGCAAAATTCACCGAGCCGGACATCGTGAAGGCATGCCATGAGGGTTATGTGAATCAAAGATCGGATTGGTCGCCCGAGGATTGCATTCGTCAAACCAGCTTTGAGATCCTTGGTCACGAAAGCAGTGCGGAGGCAAATTGCGATCAGGGCACGCTCAGATTGGGAAGCTACCCTCTGTTCAAGATGCCTGTTCACGCGGATTGCGCAAGTGGCGGCATCTTCGCGGCGCCGGCTTTCAAGATGCTCTGCCCCCGATATTCGGGGAGGGTGGAGGAGCAATGAGGTTCACCACCCACACCCGGCGCCCGCTGCCGAGTCTTAATGGGGCCGCGGATTGACAGCGCCGCGACGCCTCTATCGCAACGCCCGCCTCATCGATCCCGAGAGCGGGATTGACATGCCGGGCGATCTGTTGGTCGAGGGCGACCGGATCGCGGTGCTCGGCCGAAGGATTGGCGACGGTGTCGGCGACGATGTCGAGATCGTCGATCTCGCCGGGTTGTGCCTCGCGCCGGGCCTGGTCGACATGCGGGTGCAGTTGCGCGAGCCCGGCGCCGAGCACATGGAGTCGATGGAGAGCGGCGGGCATGCCGCCGCGGCTGGCGGCGTCACGACCATGGTGGCGCTGCCCAATACCGAGCCGCCGGTCGACGATGTGTCGGTCGTCGAGTTCCTCGCCCGCCGCGCCCGCGAGGTGAAGCTCGCCAAGATCCACACCTATGCCGCGGCGACCAAGGGCCTCCTCGGGCGGGAGCTGACCGAGATCGGCCTCCTCGCCGCCAATGGCGCGGTCGGCTTCACCGACGGCGTCAAGGCGATCGCCGACGCGCTGGTCATGCGCCGGGTGCTGGCCTATGCCCGCAGCTTCGACCAGCTGGTCATCCAGCATCCCGAGGAACCGAGCCTGGCTGGCGCGGGCGAGGTCACCGAGGGCGAGATCGCCACAAGGCTCGGCCTGCCGGCGATCACGCCGGTGGCCGAGGTGATCATGGTCGAGCGCGATCTGCGCCTAGTGGAGATTACCGGCGCGCGGTATCACGCCGCGCATGTCTCGACCGCCGCATCGATCGCGGCGGTCCGCTACGCGAAGGCGAACGGGCTGCCGGTGACCTGCGACACCGCGCCACCCTATTTCGCGCTGAACGAGACCGCGATCGGCGATTACCGGACCTTTGCCAAGCTGTCGCCGCCGCTGCGCAGCGAGGCCGACCGCCGCGCCGTCATCGACGGGCTGCGCGACGGCACGATCGACGCGATCGCCAGCGACCACGCGCCGTGGGACCAGGATTCGAAGCGCCTGCCTTTCAGCTCGGCGAGCTACGGGATCGTCGGGTTGGAGACGCTGCTGCCATTATCGCTCGAGCTCTATCACAACCGCCACCTCGACCTGCTCGAGGTGCTGCGGCATCTGACGATCAACCCGGCGCGCATCCTAGGGTTCGCGGTCGGCCGCCTCGCGCCGGGCGCGCCGGCCGATCTGGTCGCCTTCGACCCCGATGCGCCGTGGCAGATCCGCACCGACGAGTTCCGCTCCAAATCGAAAAACGCGCCGTTCGACGGCCGCCCGGTGCAGGGCCGGGTCGAACGCACAATTGTCGACGGCCGCGAAATCTTCGTGCGCCATGGGTGAAAGGTGATTGCGCTTCATCCCCGAGATTGCTTCGCTTCGCTCGCAACGACAGCAAGGGAGGTCCGCCATGACCTCGATCATCGCCGCCGCCGTGATCGGCTATCTGCTCGGCTCGATCCCGTCCGGTTTCGTCTTGACCCACCTTGCCGGGCTCGGCGACATCCGCCAGATCGGCTCCGGCAGTATCGGCGCGACCAATGTCCTGCGCACCGGCAACAAGACTGTTGCCGCGCTGACAGTGGCGTTTGATATCGCGAAAGGCGTCGCCGCCGCGCTGATCGGCAGCGCCTGGAGCGGGGAGGCCGCGCTCGCCGCCGGAGTTGCGGTTGTCATCGGCCATATGTTCCCGGTGTGGCTAGGGTTTCGCGGCGGCAAGGGGGTGGCGACAGCGCTCGGCGTCTTGCTCGTGATCGCGTGGCCGGTGGCGATCGCCGCTTTCGCGCTGTGGCTGGCGATGGCAGCGATCTTCCGCTATTCCTCGCTGGCGGCTCTGGTCGCCGCGGTCGCCGCGCCAGTGCTGGCCGCGGTGCTGGTCGATGCCCGGCGGGCCGGGGTGATCGCCCTGATCGCGGTGCTTGTCCTCCTGCGCCACCATGACAACATCCGACGGCTACTGGCCGGCAGCGAAAGCCGGATCTCCTTCGGAAAAGGCTGAGCAGCCCTGGCCGCACGCGAACTCGAACCGCAGGAACGCCTCGACTGGCTGCGCCTCTGCCGGAGCGAAAGCGTCGGGCCGGTCACCTTCTACGCCTTGCTGCGCCGCTTCGGCTCACCCGCGGCCGCGCTCGACGCGCTGCCGCTACTGTCTGGTCGTCAGGGGGCGCGCCCGGCGGTCGCGATGACCCGCCGCGACGCCGCGGCCGAACTGGCGGCGATCGAACGCCTCGGCGGGAGCCTGGTCTGCTGGGGCGAACCGCTCTATCCGAGCGCGCTCGCTGCGGTCGAGGACGCGCCGCCGGTGCTGACCGTGCTCGGCCGCCCGGAGATGGTTCCGAGGCTGATCCTTGCCCCGATGGTCGCGGTGGTCGGCGCGCGCAACGCCTCGGCCAATGGCCGCCGGCTCGCCCACGATCTTGCCGCCGGGCTGGGCGAAGCGGGGATCGTCGTCGTCTCCGGTCTCGCCCGCGGGATCGACGCTGCCGCCCATCTGGGAGCGCTCGAGACGGGCTCGGTCGCGGTCGTTGCCGGCGGCATCGACATCGTCTATCCCGAGGAGAATCGCGGGCTTCACGAGGCGCTCGCGCGCGATGGCGCGATCCTCGCCGAATTGCCGCTCGGCACCGAGCCGCAGGCGCGCCATTTCCCGCGCCGCAACCGCATCATCTCGGGGCTGGCGCTCGGCATCGTGGTGGTCGAGGCGGCGGCGAAATCAGGCTCACTGATCACCGCGCGTTTTGCCTTGGAACAGGGCCGCGAGGTCTTCGCGGTACCGGGCTCGCCGCTCGACCCGCGCAGCCGCGGCGCCAATGACCTGTTGCGCAACGGGGCAACGCTGACCGAAACCGCCGCCGATATCCTGGCTCAGCTCGGGCCGCTGCTGCAGGGCCGCCCGGCGGCGTGGGAGACTGGGCCGTCACAGCCGCGCCTGCCGCTGATGCCGGCTGCACCCCGACGGGGGGCGACACCTGCGATCCCGGCCGCAAGCGCCCCGGTGAGCGAGGATGCCGCGCTCGACATGATCGTCGAAAAACTCAGCCCGACCCCGGTCGCGGTTGACGAACTGGTGCGCCAATGCCAATTGTCAGCCGCGGCCGTCGCCACCCTGCTGCTCGAGCTGGAACTCGCCGGCCGCGTCGAGCGTCATCCCGGCAATCTTGTTTCGCTCCGCTAAGTCACTCTTGGCGCGCCATTATTTTGAATGTCTCCTATGAACGTCGTTGTCGTCGAGTCGCCGGCCAAGGCGAAAACCATCAACAAGTATCTCGGGCGCGACTACAAGGTCGTCGCCAGCTACGGCCATATCCGCGACCTGCCGGCCAAGGACGGGTCGGTCCTGCCCGACGAAGATTTCGCGATGTCGTGGGAGGTCGATAGCAAGTCCGAAAAGCACATCAAGGAGATCGCCCAGGCGCTGCGCGGCGCCGACAAGCTGTTCCTCGCCACCGACCCCGACCGCGAGGGCGAGGCGATCTCGTGGCATGTGCGCGAGGTGCTGAGAGCGCGCCGCGCCTTGAAGGATGTCGACGTCAAGCGCGTCGTGTTCAACGAGGTGACGCGCGCCGCCGTGCTCGAGGCCTTCCGCCACCCGCGCGAGATCGACGGCGAACTGGTCGATGCCTATCTGGCCCGCCGTGCGCTCGATTACCTGGTCGGGTTCACGCTGTCGCCGGTGCTGTGGCGCAAATTGCCCGGCAGCCGCTCCGCCGGCCGGGTGCAATCGGTCGCGCTGCGCCTCGTCTGCGAGCGCGAAGCCGAGATCGAGGCATTTCGCGCGCGCGAATATTGGACGATCGAGGTCGAGTTCCTGACCGAGGCGGGCGACCGCTTCACGGCGCGTCTGTCGCACCTGGACGGCAAGAAGCTCGACCGCTTCGACCTCGACAGCGAGGCGAAAGCCCGCGCCGCGGCCGATGCTATCCTCGCGGCGGACGGGTTCAGCGTCGCCTCGGTCGAGCACCGCGAGGTGCGCCGCAACCCGTTCCCGCCGTTCACCACTTCGACCTTGCAGCAGGAAGCTTCGCGCAAGCTCGGCTTCGGCGCGAGCCGCACGATGCGGGTCGCGCAACACCTTTACGAGGGCATCGATCTCGACGGCGACACGGTCGGGCTGATCACCTATATGCGCACCGACGGCGTCGCGATCGCCGCCGAGGCGATCGCCGCGGCGCGCCAGCTGATCGGCGGCGAGTTCGGCACCCGCTATGTGCCGGGCGAGCCGCGGCTCTACCGCAGCCCCGCGAAGAACGCGCAGGAGGCGCACGAGGCGATCCGCCCGACCGATCTCGCCCGCCGGCCGGGAGATGTCGCCGCCAATCTCGACAACGACCATCGCCGGCTCTACGAGCTGATCTGGAAGCGCACGGTGGCAAGCCAGATGGCCTCGGCGCTGCTCGACCAGGTCAGCATCGACATCGCCGAGGCGAGTGGCCGCGCCCGCCTGCATGCGACCGGCTCGGTCGTGGTGTTCGATGGGTTCTTGCGGCTCTACCAGGAAGACCGCGACGATGAGCCTTCCAAAGCGGGGGCCGACGAGGAAGGCGAAGGCCGCCGCCTGCCGAACATGCGCGAGAAGGAGCGCCTGGCCCGCGGCGCGGTCACCCCGGCACAGCATTTCACCCAGCCGCCGCCGCGCTACAGCGAGGCAAGCCTCGTCAAGAAGCTCGAAGAGCTCGGCATCGGCCGCCCCTCGACCTACGCCTCGATCCTGCAGGTCCTGCAGGATCGCGAGTATGTGACGCTCGACAAGCGCCGCTTTATGCCGGAAGACCGTGGCCGCCTGGTGACCGCGTTTCTGACCAGCTTTTTCGAGCGCTATGTCGAATACAATTTCACCGCAGACCTCGAAAACCAGCTCGACGAGGTCTCGGGCGGGCGGGTTGATTGGAAGGCGCTGCTGCGCGATTTCTGGCGCGATTTCTCATCCGCGGTCTCCGGCACCAAGGATTTGACGATCAAGTCGGTACTGGAAGCCCTCGACGCTGAACTCGGTCGCCATTTCTTTCCCGACGACGGCCCCAATAGCGCAGCCGGGGGCGACCCGCGCCTGTGCCCGGGCTGCGGCGCCGGCCGCCTCTCGCTAAAGCTCGGCCGCTTCGGCGCCTTTATCGGCTGCTCCAATTACCCGCAATGCCGTTATACGCGCGCCTTCGGAGCCGAGACGGAGAGCGACCCCGGCGCCGCCGACACCGTGCTCGGCAATGACCCGGCCAGCGGCAAGAGCGTCGGGCTGAAGAAGGGCCCCTACGGCCATTATCTCCAGCTGGGCGAGGCCGAAAACGGCAACAAGCCGAGGCGGGTCGCATTGCCGCGCGGGCTCAAACCCGGCGACGTCGATCTCGACACGGCGCTGCGACTCCTGGCGCTGCCGCGCGAGATCGGCCGCCACCCCGAGACCGGCGAGCCGATCACCGCCGGGATCGGTCGGTTCGGCGCCTATATCAAGCATGGCGCGTCGTTTACCTCGCTCGGCGCCGATGACGACGTCTTGACCATCGGGCCCAATCGGGCGGTGACCCTGTTGGCCGAGGCCAAGACCGGGGGGCGGCGCGGGCCGCAGGTGTTGCGCGAGCTTGGCGCCCATCCCGCGGGCGGCACGGTCCCGCTGTACCGCGGGCGGTATGGCCCCTATGTCAGTCACGACGGCGTCATCGCCTCGTTGCCGAAGGGCGCCGATCCCGACAGCTTCTCGCTTGAGGCGGCGGTCGCGCTCCTCGCGACGCAGCGTGCCAAGGGCAAGCCGCGACGCCCGGTCGCTAAAGCCCCGGCCCGCAAAACCGCCGCAGCGTCGACCGGCTCGGGCTCCGGCGCGAGCAAGCCGGCGCGCCATGCCGCCGCAAAGCACGCCAAGCCTAGGGCAAAGGCAAAGGCAAAGCCAAAGGCCGCAGCGAGAAAACCGGCCCGGCAACGCCCGGCCTAGGCGCCAGGCGGACTGAGATTGAGCCGTCGCCCTAGCAAACAGCCACGACGTGCCCCGGGCACTCTGCCCTCGCCCGAGGCGCTGACCCAATTCCTGCGCGACAATCCGGGCGCCGTTGGCACTCGCGAGATTGCCCGCGCCTTTGGGCTGGGACCGGCCGAACAGCCGGCGTTGCGCGATATGCTGCGCAGGGTCGGACGCTCCGGCGAACTGATACGCACGCCCAACCATAAATTCGTCGCCGGGCCGGGGCTCCCCGAAATCATCCCGGTCGAGCGCTTTGGCAGCGATGCCGACGGGGTGCCGCTGGCCCGGCCGTTGACCTGGCAAGCGAGCGGCGACGCGCCGAGCTTTCGCCTCGTCGGCGCGGCCGGCGAGGAGCTCGCGTCCGGCGAGCGCGCGCTGGCACGCTTGATCCACCGCGATTCAGGCGAGATCGACGCCGAAATCATTCGCCGCCTCGACGAGGGGGCCGGCCGCATCGTCGGCGTCTTCCACCGGACGCAGGACGGCGGCGAGGTGATCCCCGCCGATCGCCGCGACAAGAACGAGTACCGCGTGCTCGGTCATGATGCGGCCGGGCTTGCTGATGACGAGCTGGTGGTGGCCCAGGAGCTGCCGTCGCGCCGCTTCGGCAAGCGCGCCCGCATCATCGAACGCCTCGGCCCGGCCAATGCGCCCGGCGCGATCAGCGCGATCACGATCGCCGCGTTCGACATTCCCAGCGAGTTCCCGCCGGCGGCACTGGCCGAGGCGGCCGCCGCGCGCCCGGCTGGCCCGGCCGGACGCATCGATCTGCGCGGGCTGGCGCTGGTCACGATCGACGGCAGCGACGCCCGCGATTTCGACGACGCGGTGTGGGCCGAGCCCGACGGGGATCCAGCCAATCCCGGCGGTTGGCACATCGTCGTCGCGATAGCCGATGTCGGGGCCTACGTCACCCCAGGCAGCGCGCTCGATCGCGAGGCTGCCCGCCGCGGCAACTCGGTCTATTTCCCGGACCGCGTCGTGCCGATGCTGCCGGAAGCGCTGTCCAACGATCTGTGCTCGCTGGTGCCGGGCGCCGACCGGCCTTGCCTTGCCGCGCAGCTATGGATCGATGCCGCCGGGCATAAGCGGCGGCACCGCTTCGAGCGGGCGATCATGCGCTCGGCGGCGCGGCTGACCTATGAAGCGGTCCAGGCGGCACATGAGGAACGCCCGACCGGTCCCGTTCCAATCGCGCCGGAACGGCTGGCGGCGCTCTACGGCGCCTTCGCGGCGCTCGACCGGATGCGGCAAGCGCGTGGCGCGCTGCAGCTCGACCTCGCCGAGCACCGTGTCATGCTCGACGGCAACAGGCGGCCGATCGCGGTCATCCCGCGCACCCGGCTCGAGAGCCACCGGCTGATCGAGGAATTCATGATCCTCGCCAACATCGCCGCGGCCGAGGAGCTGGAATCGCGACACCAGGCTTGCCTCTACCGGGTGCACGATCAGCCCGACCCGGAAAAGCTCGCCGCGCTGCGCGATTTTCTGGACGAGCTGGGCATTCCCGGCCTTGCGGTGACGAAAGGCCAGGTCGTCCGGCCCGAGCTGTTCAACCGCGTCCTCGCGCGCGCGGCTGCGATGCCGGAGGCCGCGATGATCAACGAGCTGGTGCTGCGCGCGCAGGCCCAGGCCGTCTACAGCCCGAACAATCTCGGCCATTTCGGTCTTGCCTTGCCGCACTATGCCCACTTCACCTCGCCGATCCGGCGCTACGCCGATCTGCTCGTCCATCGCGCGCTGCTGGCTGGAGCAACACCGGCCCGGGAAGGCGGCGAGGCTCTGGCGGCTATCGCCGAGCACATCTCGGCGACCGAACGGCGCGCCGCGGCGGCGGAGCGCGCCGCGCTCGACCGCTACCGCGCGACCCTGCTCGGCGGCGCGATCGGCACGGTCTTCGCCGGGCGCATCACCGGGGTGGCCCCGTTCGGGCTTTTCGTGACCCTGCCGGAGAGCGGCGCCGACGGGCTCATTCCGATATCCAGCCTGTCGTCGGATTACTATGACCATGAGACCGCGCGCCACCGCCTCGTCGGCCGCCGTTCGGGGCGGGTCTTCGCGCTCGGCGATGCGGTGACGGTCACCCTGGTCGAAGCCGACGCTATCGGCGGTCGGCTGGTTTTCCGGATCGAGGGCGCATCCTTTGCGCGGCCGAGATCCGCGGCATCGCGGCCGCGCCGGGGCTTGTACCGCCGCACCCGCTGACCGGCTCGCAACGACGCGGCCGACCCTCGCGTGTTGATCGCGGCCGCCCGGCGCTCTACGCTGCGCAGATCCGAGGAAGAGCCGTTCGGACGGGGCACACACTCCCGGTATGCTCGACATGCCGCAGTCGGGGACACGCGAGTATTTGAAGGGGAGACCCAGGGGGTTGTCGATCCGCGTGCTGCTGTGTCTGCGACCGGTCGCCGCTGCCGCGTGGGCGAGCTTCGTGTTGACCCTCGCCGGCTGCGTGGAACAAGGGCCGCTCCCGGCCGAAGCCGACGGGCAGCTCTTCGCCCGTGGGCTGCAAGAGATCGCCGATCTTTACATCGAGCCGGTGTCGAACCGCCGGCTGGCCCTCTCCGGAATGGCGCGGCTGGTCCGGCTCGACGGCGAGCTTGGCGTGAGCGACAGCTCGGGAGCCGATGTACTCGCACTGAGTTATTGCGGCCGCAACATCGGCCTCTATCCATTACCGCCTGACGCCGACAGCGGCGCATGGGGCGGATTGGTTTCCCAGTCGATCGCAACCGCTCAGCAAGCGTCACCCCGCCTCGCCGCTCTGTCGCAGGACACGATCGCCCAAGTCGTGTTCGACGGCATGACCGCCGCGCTCGATCGCTTCTCGCACTATTCCGCGCCCAAGGCAGCGCGCGACCTGCGCGCCGCCCGCGACGGCTTCGGCGGGATCGGCGTCACCTTCGACGCGACCAGCGACATCTTCCGCGTCACCGCCGTCACCCCGCTCGGCCCCGCCGATCGCGCCGGCATCCGCCCCGAGGACCAAATCGTCGCGATCGATGGGATCACCACTGCGGGCCGTTCGCACGAGGCGGTGGCTGACCAGCTGCGCGGACCGGTCGGCAGCGCCGTAGCGCTGAGCGTCGTGCATCCCGGCGCGACGCAGCCCGGCGACTTCCGGCTGCAACGAGCGTTGGTCATCGTCCCGACCGTGACGGCGTCGCGCGACGGCGACATCGCCGTTTTCCGCATCGCCAGCTTCAATCGCAGCACGACCCAGCGCGTTGCCGAGGGCTTGGCGCAAGCCCAACAGCAGACCGGCGGACGCCTTGCCGGGATCGTTCTCGACCTGCGCGGCAGCCCCGGCGGGTTGCTCGATCAGGCGGTCAGCCTCACCGACCTGTTCATCGCCGACGGCCCAATCGTATCGACCATCGGTCGTCACCCGGCAAGCCACCAATATTTCGCCGCCTCGGGCGCCGGTATCGCCCTGCGGACGCCGCTGGCGGTGCTCGTCAACGGCAGCTCCGCCTCGGCTGCCGAGATCGTCGCCGCCGCGCTGCAGGATGTTGGACGCGCCGTCGTGGTCGGCAGTTCGTCCTATGGCAAGGGCACGGTGCAAACCGTGCTGCGTCTGCCCAACAGTGGCGAGCTGACGCTGACCTGGGCGCGGCTGGTCACGCCGTCGGGCTATTTCCTGCAGACGCACGGGGTGGTGCCAACGCTGTGCACCGTCGATTTGCGCGACGACGAACGCGCGCTCGATCCCGGCCTGCGGGAAGTCTCCGCCGTAGCCGTTGCAGCGCGGGCGACACGCCCGCGCGCCGCTCTCGACGAGCCCGCTTGGTCCGAGCTGCGTCGCTTGTGCCCGGGGCGCCGTACAAACCCGGCTATCGACCTGAGGCTGGCCGAGCACGTGCTCGCCGATGCCAGGCTCTACAGCGAGGCGCTGCAGGCCTTGCCCGCGACGACTCAACTTGGCCAGGGCGTACCCGCCGGCGGCCGGCCAGAGCCTGGCTTGACAGACCTCAACCGTGCGCTATCTTCCGGATCACGCTAAATTCGAATCCCACGAGGCCGCCGATGGCAAAGACCAACACTGTCCTCATCAAGCTGGTCAGCAGCGCCGATACGGGGTTTTACTACGTCACCAAAAAGAACCCGCGGACGAAGACGAACAAGCTCGAGCTGAAGAAGTTCGATCCTGTCGCGCGCAAGCATGTCGTCTTCAAGGAAGCCAAGATCAAATAGCTCGCGCGGTGACCGCACGGGCGGGCTTCTCGTGCAACCGCGCTCCTGACGTAACCGTTCAGGACGTGACGGCGATCGCCACCGGCGGCGCTGGCCGGGGCGCCCGGTGGCCCATGGCAGGAAGCGTGATGATGCGATTGCGGCCGGCATGCTTGGCGGCGTAGAGCGCCTCGTCGGCGCGCTTTAACAGAGTCTCCAGCGTATCGCTTCCCTCGCCGGTCGTCGCAATGCCGACGCTGACCGTAATCGGCAGCTTCTCGCACGTTCCTTGCATCATAAAGGGCTCGCTGGCCACCGCACCGCGCAGACGCTCGGCGACGACAACCGCATCGCCAAGGCTGGTCTCTGGCATGACCACGACAAACTCCTCGCCGCCCAGGCGACCGACCAGGTCGACGTTGCGCACCTGGCGCAGCGTGCGGTCGGCGAGCTCGCGCAGGACCGCATCGCCGGCCGGGTGGCCATGACGGTCGTTGACCCGCTTGAAATGATCGACATCGACGAGCATCAGCGCGGTGTCGCCGCCACCTCCGGTTATTCGGCCGAGCAGACCGCTGAGATGTGCGAAGACATAACGGCGATTGTAGAGCCCGGTCAGTTCGTCGGTCAGCGCCAGCGACAGGCTGCGCTGGTAATTGTCGATTAGCCTTTCCTCCAGGCGTCTGCGGCGGATTTGAGTCCGCACTCGCGCCAAGAGCTCGTTGCGATCGACCGGGCGGATCAAATAATCGTTGGCGCCGAGATCAAGGCCCTTGGCGAGCCGCGACAGTTCGCTGTCATCGGCCATCAGCAAGATCGGCAGCCGGCGCGAGGTCTCGTTGGCCCGCCATTGCGAGACCAGACGCAGCGGGTCGCCATCCGGCAGCGACAGGCTGACAATGACCAGCTCGACCGACCCATCCACGAGAGCTTGCGCCTCGGCACAGGAAGCGGCGCGCAGCACCGAGGCGGCAACCGGCTCCAGCGTGTCGATAATCCGCGATGCCGTGCCTCCCTGTTCGGCGACGAGCAAGATCCGCGCGGCGGTCACATCCTCGGTGGGCCCCTCACTCGCTTCGGCGGTGCCGAAGCCGCGGCAAACTTCCTCGCGTAAGCGCAGCTCGTCCATCGTTCGCTTCAAACGCACCAGGGAGCGCACCCGCGCGAACAAGGCGGTGTCATTGACCGGCTTGGTCAGGAAATCGTCGGCGCCCGCTTCCAAGCCGCGTAGGCGGTCGGCGACATCGGACAGTGCGGTCACCATCACGACCGGGATATCGGCGGTCCGCGGGTTAGCCTTCAAGCGGCGACACACCTCAAAGCCGTCCATTCGCGGCATCATCACGTCGAGCAGGATGATGTCGGGCAGCTCCGCCTCGGCGATTGCCAGCGCTCGCGGGCCGTTATCGGCACTTACGCTCTCGAAATACTCGCCGGAGAGCTTGGCCGCGAGCAGCCTGACATTGAGCTCGACGTCATCGACGACCAAAACGCGGGCGGTCATTGCGGAACAGCCCCTTTGTTCAGGGCAAAAAGCGCTCGATGGTGCGCATGAAGCCGGCCACCGAAATCGGCTTGGCGATATAGGCCTCACATCCGCCGTTACGAATTTTCTCCTCGTCGCCCTTCATGGCAAAGGCGGTCACGGCGATGACCGGGATGCTACGCAGATCATCGTCTTCCTTGAGCCACTTGGTAACCTCAAGCCCGGATACTTCGGGGAGCTGGATGTCCATCAAAATCAGGTCCGGCCGGTGCTGCCGCGCCATCCGCAGCGCCTCCACCCCATCCTTCGTCTGCAGCGTGAAATAGCCATGTGCCTCTAGGAGATCGTTGAAAAGCTTCATGTTGAGGTCGTTATCCTCGACAATCAACACTCGCTTTTGCGCTCGCCGGTCAAAATTGTCGTCCCGTTTTATCATTTCGACCGTCATCCTCGCCTGGCCCCCAATATCAAAAATCGCGATGGCGCCGCGGTGCACTGGGCTCGGCTACCGGCCGGCCTTCCCCAATTGCACATTCGTCGTTCTACGGAGTTTGGTTTAACAATTGGTAACTGTCGGGCAGGATGGCAAAAAAAGCTGCAGCCGAATCGGGCGGCCACCGGCAAAGACGATAAACCGCTCGGCGGTAACCGGCGGCTTGGCTTGATGACGTAAAACAACCTGCGAGTGCGCAACCATGGGGGCGGCCTTCCGCATCGGGATTGATCTCGGCGGCACCAAGATCGAGGCAGCAGCCATCGACCGGGCGGGTATGGTCCGGCTGCGCCGACGAATCGCGACGCCCGCCGGCGACTATGACGGGACGATCGCGGCCATTGCCGGCCTCGTCGCGGCGATCGAGAGCGAGATCGGCGCCGGCGCTTCGGTCGGGATCGGCATACCCGGCACACTTGTCGTCGGCACCGGGCTTGTCAAGAACGCCAATTCGACCTGGCTCAACCATCGGCCGCTCGGCCATGATGTCGAGGCCGCGCTCGCCCGCCCGGCGCGCTTTGCCAACGACGCCAATTGCTTTGCCTTGTCGGAGGCGATCGACGGCGCGGCTGCCGGTTGCGGTACGGTGTTCGGGGTCATCCTCGGCACCGGGGTTGGCGGCGGCATCGTGATCGGCGGGCATCTGCTGGTCGGCGCCAACGCGATCGCCGGCGAATGGGGGCACAACCCACTGCCCGCGCCGCAACCCGATGAGTTGCCCGGGCCAGCCTGCTATGGCGGCCACTCGGGGTGCATCGAATCGTTCCTGTCCGGGCCCGGGCTTGCCGCCGACCATCGCCGCCACTCCGGCACCGATCTGACCGGGCCGCAGATCGCCGCCGGCGCGGCCAGCGGCGACCCCGATTGTCGGGCCAGCCTCGATCGCTACGCCGGCCGGCTCGCCCGCGCCCTCGCCAGCGTCATCAATGTGCTCGACCCCGACGCGATCGTCCTCGGCGGCGGTCTCTCCGCCTGCGCCTTCCTCTATGACGAGGTACCGCGCCGCTGGGGACCGCACATCTTCTCCAATACGATCGTGACCCGCTTACTACCGCCGCGCCACGGCGACTCGAGCGGGGTGCGCGGCGCCGCCTGGCTGTGGCCGCCGCCGGAGAGCGAATGACCGCGACCTTGTGCCGCGATTGCACCGCCCTGGCCGCGGCGCCGACGGTTCCGGAGCGCTGCCCCGAATGTGGCTCGCCGCGGCTCGTGGCGCATGACGAATTGGCCGAGCTCGCGATCGCCCATCTCGATTGCGACGCCTTTTACGCCACGGTCGAGAAGCGCGACCGGCCGGAGCTGGCCGAGCTGCCGGTCATCGTGGGCGGCGGCGCGCGCGGCGTCGTCCTCGCCTGCTGCTATGTGGCGCGGCTTTACGGGGTGCGCTCGGCGATGCCGATGTTCAAGGCGCTCCCGCTTTGCCCCGACGCGGTGGTGATCCGCCCGGACATGGCGAAATACCGCGTGGTCGGTCGCGCGGTGCGGGCCGAGATGCAGCGCCTCACGCCGCTCGTCGAGCCGCTGTCGATCGACGAGGCGTTCCTCGATCTGAGCGGCACCGCGGCCTTGCACAAGGCCGCCCCGGCGCAGCTCCTGGCAGCGCTGGCGCGGCGCATCGAGGCGACGCTCGGCATCACCGTCTCGATCGGGCTCAGCTACAACAAGTTTCTCGCCAAGCTCGCCTCCGATCTCGACAAGCCGCGCGGCTTCGCGGTGATCGGCCGGGCCGAGGCGGTAACCTTTCTCGCCGACAAGCCGGTCGGCTGGCTGTGGGGGGTGGGCGGCGCGATGCAGCGCCGCCTCGCCGCCGACGGAATCATGCGGATCGGCCAGCTGGCGTCGCTTGATCCACGCGAGCTGGCAACCCGCTACGGCCGGCTTGGTCGACGCCTGGCGGGATTGGCGCGCGGCGAGGACGACCGCCGGGTCGACATCGAGGGGCGGGCGCGCTCGATCTCGGCCGAGACCACCTTCGCGCGCGACGAGGCCGATCGCGACACGCTGGCGCGGGTGCTGTGGCCGCTCTGCGAGAAGGTCGCCGCCCGCTTGAAGCAGAGCGCGCTTGCCGCCGGCAGCGTGACCTTGAAGCTCAAGACCGCCGATTTCCGCCTGCGAACCCGCTCGCGCCGCCTCGCCGACCCGACCCAGCTCGCCGATACGCTGTTCCGCACCGCGCGCCATCTGTTGGCCGGCGAGGCCGACGGGACAACACGGTTTCGCCTGATCGGGGTGGGCGCCGACGGGCTCGTCGAGGGTGCTACCGCCGATCTGCCGACCCTGTTCGACCGCCCGCGCCATCTCGAGGAAGCGATCGACGATACCCGCCGGCGTCACGGCGCCGGGGCGGTGCAGCTAGGCCGGGGATTGCCGGAGGCCTGACGGATCGCTCGGAATTCCCTGCGGGCAGGGAATTTTTTCTCTCGGCGAGGGTGAAATAGCCGGCAACGCCTTGATTTCCGTGGATTCCTGCTCCGGCGAGGCGTCGCGGCGCAGGGAATTTTTTGCGCAGCCGCAGGGAATTTTTGCGCAAGGCGCAGGGAACGAGCAGGGAATTAGTCCGGTGCATAAATAGCGCCTCAGAGAGCAATCAAGATGCTGATAATTATCGTGTAAATTGGGTATGCGGTGCCGCAATGTCTAGCAGGCCACGGCCGCGTAGCGGCGTAGGATGGGTTGAGCGGAGCGAAACCCATCAAGGCTTAGCAGCATGCCGGAATAGCGATGGCTTCGCGATGCTCAGCCCACCTTAGGTGCTTGCAGTCAGTCAGTACCGACACAAGATGTTGAATCCCAACAGCGTCCATAGCTACGCCGTCCATCGCGCTTCCCAACGTTTGGAGAACGCCCCGTGACGCTCATTGTGACCGTTAATGGTCCCAAGTCGATTTGGCTGCTCGCTGATCGCCGACTGTCCATTGAAAATCGCCCACTGAGGGACGACGCCTGCAAGGTCATGTTCCTCGAAACGATCGATGGAGTGGCTATTTTTGGGTACGCCGGCCTTGGAGCGACGGGCCTCGGAACTGAACCCGCAGATTGGATGACCAAGGTTCTCCGTGGCAGAAACCTCTCCCAAGAACAGTGCATCCAAGCACTGGCGGAGGCGATGAGCAAAGAGTTTCCGAGACACATGGTTCGCATGCCCTGGACGGGCGGCGGACCCGCTCACCATGTGTTGGTTCCCGCATTCCTTGGCGAAGAGCCGAGGCTTTATGGGATCGAGCTGGTATTTGGGCCCGATCGCAAGGGCTACATTCGCTGCACGCGCCACGTAGTTGACAAGCCGGCCCTCGCTAAGCCACCACCGTTGGGAATAGCTGGGAGCGGCGCGCACTACCTGATAGCGCAAGACAAGAGGTGGGCGCGTAGCCTGCTTCGCATGGTTAAAGCTGCCGACAGTGGTCGCGTGTCGCCGCTTGCAGTAGCGGACCACCTTGCGAAACTGAACAATGAAGTCCATCTAGGCGTCAGAGACAAATCAGTGGGGCCATGCTGCATAGTTGCTTGGCAATACAGCAAGGGCAAAGGGGTTAAAAACAGCGGACAAGGACACCAGTTCTACACAGGAACATCTCGTGACGCCAGCTCACCATGGCTTCCCACGATTACGAATGGCATGGATTTAAGGGCTATTTCTGACGTGATATGGCCGCACCTGCGAAGAAGGAACCGGGCGATACGAGCGGGCCAGCCGGCAAAAGAGCTGAACAGGGATGAACTGAATGCAGAATTGGCTCGTCTCCCGGTCGAACCCGACGAGAACTTTCGGTAACGCCTTTTCCGACGGGTCGCATCACACCGGCCCGCAGCGACGGACAAATCCGGCGGCAATCCGCCGCCGGATCAGCAGGCCAGTTTGGGCAATGGCTCGATGTCGTCGAGCGTGGCGCGGATCGCATAATCGCCGTAATCGATCATCATGTCGCGCGAGACGCCGTTGTCCAAGAGCAGCATGCCGAGTTCGTAATCGGGCTTTTCCTCCTTCTGATCGGCCGGAAAAAAGGCCAGCCGCACGCGCCAACCCGGGCGGTTCAGCAGCGGGCTTTTCTTGACCGTCTCGGGATCGGGTTCGACCTTGGGGCCGATCACCGCCGAGACCAGCACCGCATTCTCCACCGTCGCGCCATCGAAGATGTGCTTCGAGATGAAGTTCTCGCCGGCCTGCGCCTGGTCGATCAGGAGCATCGTGTGCGCGCTCGGAAACAGCATGCCCGCCGGCAGCTTGAAGCTTTTGCCCTCGGGTTTCTCGAAATTGGCGGCGCCGCCCTGGCCGGGCGCGTCGAGCTTGGCGGTGCCGCGAATCTCCTCGCTATCGGCGCCATTGCGCGTCTCCTTCTGGTTGAAGCGATAGCTGAGGCCATCCTTGGCTTCCCAAGTCACGAAATTCGACGCGATGTTGACATCCGCCGATTCGGAGTAGCCCATCTTGAGCCGATAGCGCTGCTCGACGGTCCAACCATCGCAGCTCTCGCCCCATTGATAGGCCATCGTGCCGCTAGCGCCGGTGATCCCGGCATCGCCATTGGCGCGCCCCAGCGTCATCGTGTAGAGCGCGCGGTGCGTCATGATCTCCGCCGCGCCGGCCGCGCCGGCACCGAACCCGGCAGACAGCCCAGCGGACAGCAAGCCCAGCGCCATTGCGGCCGGCCGGCCAATCGCGAACAAGCGGTCGATCATCAAGGGCAAAACTCCCGGGGCGGCGGCGGGTCAATCTATGACGCTAAGCCGAGGGTGCTGCAAGCCGCGTGCCCGCCGCGGCCGGCACCCCCCAACGCAGCGAGAATGGTCGATTGTTGTACGCTCGCGCCGCAAGGTCCGTTCCTGCCGTTCCGCGCGTCCTTCGATAGGCGCCCCACCCGGCGCTCCGTCTCCTGCGCAAAGGACTTGTGCCGGACGCGCTCTGCGGCTAATTCTCTGCCATGGCACAGATCAGCCGCCATAGCCTCGCGCGATTTTGGTACCGCCTGTACATGCCGGCGGCCTAGGATCGCGTCTGTTGCGTTTTCCCGAAGCCGCCCCACCGAGGCGGCTTTCGTGTTTTTGGGGTTTGCGAATGCTGATGTCGCCGATGGTGGAGCGGCCTCCAACCCAGGAGGTAGTCCATGCGTAAGATTTCCCGCGGCGTTTGCATTGGGTGGGGTGGCCGGTCATGACCCAGGAATGGACACCCCAGAGCTGGCGCGGCCTGCCGATCCGGCAGGTTCCCGGCTATGCCGACGAAGCCGCGCTCGCCCGCGTCGAAGAAACTCTGCATCGCTACCCGCCACTGGTCTTCGCCGGCGAGGCGCGGCGATTGCAGGACCGGCTCGCCGACGTCGGTGCCGGCAAGGCGTTCCTGCTGCAAGGCGGCGACTGCGCCGAAAGCTTCGCCGAGTTCCACCCCAACAATATCCGCGACACCTTCAAGGTGCTGTTGCAGATGGCGGTGGTGCTGACCTTTGGCGCCGCCTGCCCGGTCGTCAAGCTGGGGCGGCTGGCCGGCCAGTTCGCCAAGCCGCGCTCGTCGGAGACCGAGACGCAGAACGGGGTCACGCTCCCCTCCTACCGCGGCGACATCATCAACGGCCTCGATTTCGACGCCGCCGCGCGCGAGCCCGATCCGCAACGCATGGTGCAGGCCTACAGCCAATCGGCCGCCACCTTGAACCTGCTGCGCGCCTTCGCCCAGGGCGGCTATGCCGATCTGCACCGGGTGCATGCCTGGAACCAGGATTTCGTCGAGGGCTCGCCGCAAGGTGAGCGCTACCGGGCGCTGGCCGACCGGCTGACCGAGACGCTCGATTTCATGGCGGCGTGCGGGTTCAATTCCGAGACGACGCCGCAGATCCGCGAGACCGAGTTCTACACCTCGCATGAAGCGCTGTTCCTCTCCTATGAAGAGGCGATGACCCGGGTCGATTCGACCACCGGCGATTGGTACGACTGCTCGGCCCATCTGGTGTGGCTCGGCGACCGCACCCGGCAGGTCGACGGCGCGCATGCCGAGTTCCTGAGCGGGATCAAAAACCCGGTCGGGATGAAATGCGGCCCGACGCTGGAGCCGGACGATCTGTTGCGGCTGATCGACAGGCTGAACCCGGACAACGAGCCGGGTCGCCTCACGCTGATCACCCGGATGGGGGCGGACAAGGTCGCCGACAAATTGCCGCCGCTGATCCGCGCGGTGCAGCGCGCAGGGCGCCACGTCGTGTGGTGCATCGACCCGATGCACGGCAATACGATCACCTCGTCGAACGGCTACAAGACCCGCATCTTCGACCGCATCCTCGACGAACTGCACAGCGCCTTCGCGGTCCATCTCGCCGAGGGGAGCTATGCCGGCGGGGTGCATTTCGAGCTGACCGGGCAGAACGTCACCGAGTGCGTCGGCGGCGCTCACCAGCTCAGCGAGCAGGGCCTCGGCGCCAACTACCTGACGCATTGCGATCCGCGGCTCAACGCGAGCCAGGCCCTGGAGCTCGCCTTCGAGGTCGCCGAGGCGCTGAAGCGCGAGCGTCAGGGGCGAGCGATCGGCAATGGTACCGGCAGCGTCAGCCGATTTGCCGCGGAGTCGTAGCCCATAAAATCAGCTGCACAAATAATGTCATTCCGGGCCCGCGTGACACTCGGGAACCCGGAATGACAATTCTTGGACAATCCCTATAAGCTGGGCGATTGCGAATTTGACCCTGAGGGCGGCTGAGAATGACCGACGACCTCGCCGCACGGACCGACAGCTACTTCCTGAAGACCAAGGCGATCGTCGGCCGGTTCGGCGATCGCGAGGCGACCTACGCCGTCTTCATGCGCCGGCCGGTCATCTGCACGCCGCGTTTGGCCATCGAGTTTCTCGAACGGATGGCGGCCGAGCGCGGCACCAGCTTTAAGATCGAGCTCAACCACCCCGAGGCCGCCTGGGTCGGGGCCGGCGAGCCGATCTTCTACGTGAGCGGGCCGCTTTTTCATCTCGTCGATCTCGAAACCGTCCTGCTGCAAAAGATCGGGCCGGCTTGCGTCGCCGCCTACAACGCCTCGGCGATGTGCGCCGACCTGCCCAAGGTGGCGTTTCTCGCGATGGACGCGCGGCACTGCGCCGGCGCCGAGATGGCCGAGATGATGGCCTATGCCGCCGCGGTCGGCTCGGCCCATGCCAAAAAGGTCGCCGGCGCGGTCGGGTTTATCGGCTGCGCCGCCGCGGCGACGGCGCATTTCTTCGGCCGCGAACAGGGCTTGGGGACGATGCCGCACGCCCTCATCGGCTATGCCGGCTCGACGGTCCGTGCGGCCGAGATGTTTCACGAGACCTTTGCCGACGAGGCACTGACCGTGCTCGTCGATTATTTCGGGCAGGAGACCAGCGATGCGGTAGCGGTCGCCCGGCGCTTTCCCGAGCTCGCCGCCTCCGGCCGCCTCGCCTTCCGCATGGACACCCCGGGTGGGCGCTATTGCGAGGGGCTCGACCTCGCCCGCTCCTACGACGTGCTCGAACGCTATGCGCCACAATCGATCCGCGGCTATCGCACCGAAGCCGAACTGCGCTATCTGGTCGGCACCGGGGTCTCCGCCGCGGCGTTGTGGCGCTTACGCCAGGTGCTGAACGAGGCCGGATTTCCCGCCGCCAGGATCGTCGCCAGTTCGGGCTTCGGCCCGGAGAAATGCCGAATCATGGCGGCCGCCAACGCCCCGATCGATGTGATCGGCACCGGCTCCTACCTGCCCGAACTGTGGAGCGAGACCTACGCGACGGCCGACATCATCGCCTATAACGGCAAGCCGATGGTCAAGGCCGGGCGCGAATTCCTGCTGCGCAAGCACACCGAAGGCTAGCCGCAGACCTGTGCCCCTAACCTTTATGGTGAGATGACAACCGGGCATCGCCGGGCTAGGCTGCTCGGACGGCTCTGTCGGTCGGCCAATGAGGGTGAGCAACGAACATCGCGGCCTTCCGTGGAGCAGAAGCAACAGTCAACCCGGTGCATGCGTTCGGCTACCAGAGCTCGCGAGGCGTCAATCCGAAAAATCGCCAGGTGCCTTAGCTTCTAATCTCGAATGACCTGGGCAATCCGCCTCGCTGGTTCCGCGCCGCCTCATTTTACGCCGGGTTCGACCAATCTGGGAGGTAACGATGGCGGACGTCCGCCCGATCAGCGCATCGGCACCCGGCGCCGGCTTTGTGCTCGGCAGCAAGCTCGACAGCATCCCGTTCAGCGCCTACCACATCTTGATCATCGCCGTGCTCGCGCTCGTCGGCTTTATCGAGGGCTACGATCTGGTGATGACCGGCTCGCTCCTGGTGTTGGCCAAAGCACCGCTGCACCTGACTGACGCCGACATCAAATGGCTCGCGGTCGGCCCAACCTTTATGCTGTGCCTCGGCGGGTTCCTGTCCTCGGCGGTTTCCGATCATTGGAGCCGCAAGACGATCATGCTGATCGGGGTGATCGCCACGACGTTTTTCACGCTGCTGGTCCCGCTGGTCCAAAGCGCCGAGCAGCTGATCATCGTGCGGTTGCTGACCGGCATCGGCGCGGGCGGCGCGGTCTCGGCGGCGTTCCCGATCGCCGCCGAATTGATGCCGGCGCAGCACCGGCGCACCTACGGGGCCATCTATGAGATGTCGCTGGCGGCTTCCTTCACGGTGGTGCCGTTTATCGGCGGCCTGCTTGCCGGCAACGAATACGCGTTTCGGTTTCTGGCATTGCCGGGCGGGCTGGCGATCACCGTCGTGCCGGTGCTGATCTATTTTGTGCTTCCGGAAAGCCCGCGCTGGCATTTGCAGAAAGGCCAGGCGCAGGTTGCGGTCGACATCGTCAATCGGATCATCCGTCGCGCCGGCAGCCGGGTACCGCCACTGACGGTGGAGGTGCTCGGCGACCACATGGAAGCCGCCCGTGAGCAACTGCCGCCCTATTGGGCCTTGTTCGCCCGCGGCCAGTTGCGCTGGACCACAGTCGGGATCCTCTCCGGGGTCTGCGCCGGGACCGCCTATTTCCTGATTTCGGTGCTGCTGCCGAAGGCGCTCAACGATCAGGGCTTTGCCGTCAGCGCGAGCTTGGGATTGACCTCGATCGTCTATGCGGCGAGCTTTTTCGGCAAGGGTTTCACCGGCTTCCTGATGGAGGTCATCGGGCGGCGCTGGACGATCGCCTATGCGCTCATCGGATCGCTGCCGGGCCTGGCGCTGATGCTGCTGGCGCACCGCGCCGGGGAGTATGCGAGCGTGGCGATGGTCGCGGGCGGGCTGATCATCGGCTTCACGGTCCTCTCGGCGTTCACCGCGACCCGCGTCTATCTGTCCGAGCAGTTCCCGACGGCGCTGCGCGGCCGCGGGCACATCTTTGGCGAATCGTTTGCGCGGCTGTTCGCCGGCGGCCTCGGGCCGCTTTTGATGGAACCGCACACCGGTTCGGCGCCGATCTTCTTTGGCACGATATTTATCGTCGTGGCGATCGGCGCCTTCATCCCGCTGGCCTTCGGCCGCGAAACGGTGGGCCAGCTCGAAACCGTGACCAAGGGTGCTCCGGCATATGCGTGAGGCGGCGCGTCCGGGACGCCGCTCCCGACCAGCCCGCACCAGCGGGGGCTGCTGCAACCGGCAGATTGCGGGTAGACTGGCTGCATGAGCGACAGCGCGGCGCACCGCAATCTCCTGGGTCAGCGGGTCGGCGCGCCGGTGCCGGGCTGGTCGCCGCGATCGCTGCCGCCGCGCACGGCGATGGCCGGGCGCTTTTGCACGGTCAAGCCGCTCGACCCCGCGCGTCATGCGGCGCAACTCTTCGCCGCCTATGCCGAGGATCGCGAGGGCCGGATGTGGACCTATCTGCCGCGCGGACCCTATGCATCGCTGGATGAATATGGGAGCTGGGCGGAGGCGGCCTGTCAAACCGACGACCCGCTGGTCCACGCGATCCTCGACAACACGACCGGCGAGGCGGTCGGGACCGCGTCGTACATGCGCATCGAGCCGAATGTCGGGGTGATCGAAATCGGCAGCATCACCTATAGCCCGCGCCTGCAGCGCCGGCCGGCGGCGACCGAGGCGATGTACCTGATGATGCGCCGCGTTTTCGACGAACTCGGCTATCGCCGTTACGAGTGGAAATGCGATTCGTTGAACCAGCCGAGCCGCGATGCCGCCGCTCGCCTCGGCTTCCGCTATGAGGGCCTGTTCCGGCAGGCCTCAATCACCCGCGGGGGCAACCGCGATACCACGTGGTTCTCGGTGATCGACAGCGAGTGGCCGGCCTTGCGGGCCGCTTTCGAAGGTTGGCTCGATCCGGCGAATTTCACCGCCGACGGAACCCAGCGCCGCAGCCTGGCGAGCTTGCGATCAAGCGCCGGTTGAGCGGCGATCCGCCGCTAACTGCTCGGCGTCGTGTCATGGTCATTAATGGTACGTTGCCGTACCACTAATGGAAAGTTGTCGATATGGCTGCCGATCGGCACGCGCCGCCAAGAACCGGCTGGGCCAAAATCGTAACCGAGCTTCATGTTGCCGACTTGGATGTCAGCCTCGCTTTCTGGAAGGACATTATCGGCTTTGAGGTTGCCTACAGTCGCGTAGAGGAGAAATTCGTTTACTTGGAGCACCCTGAAGGCCAGCAAATTATGCTCTGCCAACGTCATGGCCGATTTGAGACGGGACCGATGCAACCTCCGCTTGGGCAAGGTGCGATATTTCAAATTTATTTCGAGGATATGACCCGGATTCTGTCCGATCTCATAGCCCAAAAATGGCCGATCTACCTTGGCCCGCGCGAAGTCTGGCGCAAAACCGGCGACCGTGAATCCGGTCAGCAGGAGGTCTTTGTCCAGGACCCTGACGGTTATCTGCTGATGCTGGCTCACAGCATTGGTGAAAGAGTTGCGAACTGAGGCACTACCGATCTGCCGCGGTCCTTTGCGAGGAGCGCGGCGATTAAGCAATCTCGCTCGACGTTGAGATCGGGGGGCACGAGATTGCGTCGCTTTGCTCGCCATGACCGCTCCTAGACGGCCGTCGCTGACGCTGCTGGCGGCGGTGACCGCGCTCGGTTTTTGCGCCCTGCACATGGTCGTGCCGGCGCTGCCGCTGCTCGCCCGGGTGTTTGACGACACCCCGGCGCATGTCCAGCTGGTCTTGACCCTTTATCTCGCCGGAATTGCCGGCGGCCAGGTGGTTTACGGTCCGCTGTCAGACCGGTTCGGCCGCCGCCCGGTGCTGATTGCCGGCTTGGTGACTTTCTTGGTCGGTACGCTGCTCTGCGGCGTCGCCTGGTCGGTGACGGCATTGGTTGTCGGACGGGTGCTCGAAGGAAGCGGCGCCTGTGCCGGCATCGTCCTCGGGCGGGCGATCATCCACGACGTCTACGAGCGCGAGGCAGCGGCCCGCGGCATCGCCATCGTGATGATGGCGATGACCCTGCCCCCGGCGATTTCTCCAGCGGTCGGCGCCTACCTCGCCGAGTGGGTCGACTGGCGGGCGATTTTTGCCCTGCTCGCAGTCCTCGGCGCGATCGTGCTCGGGCTGACGGCGGCGCGGCTCGGCGAGACCAACACCCGCCCATCGCGGCTCGACCTCGTCGGCATGGCTGGTTCCTACATCGCCCTGGCCCGCTCCCCGGCGTTTCTCGGCTTTGCGCTGTGCAGCGCCTGCACCAGCGCCTCCTGGTTCACCTTCATCGCCAGCGCCCCGCATGTGCTCACCGAGGCACTGGGCGAGCCGCCCAGCACCTATGGGCTGCTGATCCTCCTGCCGATGGCAACCTACATGCTCGGCAATGCCGTCGCGGCCCGCTTCGTGCTGCGCCTCGGCAGCCCTCGCCTGTTGATCCTCGGCCGCGCGATCGCCGTCAGCGCGGCGGTGGCGATGGCGCTGTGGTACAGTTGCGCGGGGCTCAGCCCCTGGACATTGTTTCTGCCGATCGCGCTGTGCGAGATCGGCGACGGGTTGAGCCAGCCGGCTGTGCTGGCCGCCGGCCTTAGCATTCATCCGCGGCTCGCCGGCACGGCCTCGGGGCTGATGGGCTTTCTGCAAATGACGATTGCCGCGATGGGTACGTTTGTTGTTGCCTTGCTGCCGTTCGACATCGCCGTCGACATGATCGTGGTGGTCGGCGGCTTCATCGTCCTGGCTTTGGGCTTTGGAATATTTGCGCTGCGCCGGCCGCGCAGCGGCTCGATGCCGGACCTGCCGGTATTGCGACTGCGGAGGGAGGGGTCAGCATGATCGATGAAACCCATGATCGCGCGCGCCAGAGCTGGGTCGCCTCGGCCAACGGTCACGCCGAGTTTCCGCTGCAGAACCTGCCCGTCGGGGTGTTCAGCCCGCCCGGCCGCACCGCGCCCGATGCGCAGCCGCGCGGCGGCATCGCGATCGGTGACATGATTTTCGACCTGCGCGCGGCATCCGAGGCCGGGCTCTTCTCCGGGTCGGCCGCGACCGCGGCGCAAGCGGCCGCCGGCGCCAGCCTCAACCCGCTGATTGCGCTCGGTGCGGCGCCCAGACGAGCCTTGCGCCAGCAGGTCTTCGCGCTGCTTGCCGCCGATGGCGCGGGGCGGGCCAAGGCGGAGCCGCTCGCCGCCCGGCTCATCCACCCTGCCAGCGACTGCTGGCTGCACCTGCCGGCGGCAATCGGCAATTTCACCGATTTTTTCGCCGGGATCCACCACGCCACCAATGGCGGAAGGCGGCGCGACCCGAACAATCCCTTGAGCCCCAATTACAAATACGTGCCGGTTGCCTATCACAGCCGCGCTTCCTCGGTGCGCGAGTCGAACGTGCCGGTGCGCCGGCCGAACGGTCAGCGCAAACTGCCCGACGAGGCGGCGCCGAGCTTTGGGCCGTGCCGCAAGCTCGATTACGAGCTGGAGCTGGCGGTGTGGGTCGGACCCGGCAACCGCCAGGGCGAGCCGGTCGCGATCGGGCAGGCCGCCGAGCATATTTTCGGGCTGGGGCTGGTCAACGACTGGTCGGCACGCGACGTTCAGCAATGGGAATCGCAGCCGCTCGGGCCGTTCCTCGGCAAGAGCTTCGGCTCGACCGTGTCGCCGTGGATCGTCACCGCCGAAGCCTTGGAGCCGTTCCGCGTCGCCCAGCCGACCCGCCCATCCGGGGATCCCGGCCCGCTACCCCATCTGTGGGACGATCAGGACCAGCAGAAGGGCGCCTTCAACATCGCGCTCGAAGCGCTGGTGCTAACCCCGCAGATGCGGGAGCGAGGCCTGGCGCCGCACCTGATGTCGCAGAGCAACACGACCGACCTCTATTGGACATTGGCGCAACTCGTTGCCCACCACACCAGCGGCGGCTGCAACCTCGTGACCGGCGATCTGTTCGGCACCGGGACTATCTCGGGCCCGACCGAGGCGGGTTGGGGCAGCCTCAGCGAGCTGAGCGCCGACGGCCAACGCAGGATCAGCCTTGCATCGGGTGAGACCCGCGCGTTTCTCGAAGACGGTGACGAGGTGATCTTCCGCGCTCATTGCCGGCGTGACGGCTACGCCCCGATCGGCTTTGGCGAATGCCGCGCCCGGATCGTCTAGCGGCGAATACCGGGTCAAATCTCGTCTCGCTCCTGCGCCGGTGGCCGGGCAAGCCAGCCCGGCGCCTCGCTTTACGATTGCAGCACCAGGTTGAGAATTACGGCATATCACAACCATTTAGAGCAGTAATGCATTAAGTCTTCCTCAATAGAGCAATGGTTAACTCCGGCGAGCAAAGTACCGGAGCGAATATTATGACGGCTGTTTTCGCGGCGCCGCATGCGCCGGTTACGCGGCGCATCGAGCAGGTATCGGGCATTCGCCCGATTACGCTGCTGATTGCCTCGGGGATCGTGCTGATCACGGCGATATTGATCGCTACCGGAATTGCAGCGAGCCAGTTGCGGCAGCAGGCGCTCTACAGCACCGAAAGCGAGTTGGGTCGGATCGACAGCGTTCTCGCCGAATCGATCGACCGTTCTTTCAACATGGTCGATGCGCAGCTTGCCCCCATCGCCGAGCACCTGCGCGACGCCGGGCTTACCGACAGCAGCAAACTGCCGCAGGCTGCGACAGCGGTGCAAACCGGCGCTGTTCCGCAGGGCAAAATCGGCCAGCTCCCGTCGTTGTCCGGGGTTGCGCTGCTTGCCGGCGATGGCAGGGTCCTGGACCAGGGCACTGCTCCGCCGACCGTGGCCGCTGGCGGGCGCGATCTTGTCGCAGCGTTGCGCGCCGAGCCGGCCAGGACCAGCATCATCGGCGCGCCGATCCAGGATCCGCAGACCGGTGCTTTCAGTATCCCGCTGGCGCATCGCATCGACGGACCGCAGGGTGTCCTCGTCGGCGCCGTCGTCGGCATGGTTCAGGTGGCTGATTTCACTGATTTTTTCTCCGCGGTGCCGCGCGACCAAGATGCGGTGATCATGCTGCTTCGCCGGGATGGAACGATGCTCGCCCGCTATCCCGAGCAGCCCGGCGCGACCGTCCCAATCGCCAAGGGTTCGCAACTCGATGCCGTTTTCGCCGACGTCACGGCGATCATGGTTCGCCGTGTCAGCGAAAGCGGTGGCGAGTGGCGGATCGAAGCGTGGCGCGCCCTCGCCGACCACGACGTCGGCGTCGCGATCAGTCGAAACGCCGAAATGGCACTCGCCGGCTGGACCCGGCAGGAGGTGTGGTTCGGCGGTTTCGCCCTGGCCGGCGCGCTGGCGATCGGGCTCATGGTCTATCTGATCGCCCGCCAGTTTCAGACCCACGCCGTGCTCGCCGAGATCCATGCGGAGAATGCGATCGCGGTGATCAACGCCGAGAAGATCGAAATCGAGCGAGCACGTCTCGCTGCCGAAGCCGAGCTGCTGAAGAGCGAGCGGCTGTCGGTGCTGGGCCAGCTGACAGCGACCGTGGCACACGAGCTGCGCAACCCGCTGAGCGCGATCCGCAACAGCTTGTTCACGGTCAAAGAGCTGGCCGCAACGGCGGGGCTCAAGCTGGATCGGCCGGCTGCCCGCATGGAGCGCAGCATCGAGCGTTGCGATCGCATCATCTCCGACCTGCTCGAATACACCCGCAACCGCGAGCTGAAACTCACCAGCGTCGGTTTCGATCGCTGGCTCGCCGGAGTATTGGCGGAGCAGAATGTCTTGCCGGCGATAGCGTTGAACACCGAGTTGGCCGCGGCCGAGGAGGCCGTGCCGATCGATGCCGATCGGATGCGGCGCGTCATCATCAATCTCGTCGAGAATGCGGCACAGGCCCTCGGGGAGCTGCCATCCGACCGCGAGAAGCGGATCACGGTGCGCACCGGCGCGGTGGACGGCGAGCTGATGCTGGTGATTGAGGACACCGGGCCTGGAATCCAGCCGGAAAACCTCGCCCGCATCTTCGAGCCGCTGTTCAGCACGAAAAGTTTTGGCACCGGGCTGGGGCTTCCAACCGTCAAGCAAATCGTCAACCAGCACGGCGGCACGATCGAGGTCGACAGCGCGGTCGGACAGGGAACTTGCGTAACGGTTCGCCTACCGCTGCAGGCGGCGGCGATGGAAGAGATAAAGGTGGCGGCATGACACGCGTTCTGATTGTCGATGACGATTGCGACCACGCGGAGAGCCTGGCCGACGTAATCGAGATGCGCGGTCATACCGCGCAGCTCGCGTATAGCGGCGAAGAGGCGATCGATTGCTTCCGGGATTCCGATTTCGACTTCGTGTTGCTCGATGTGAAGCTGCCCGGGATCAACGGCGTGGATACCTTTCTCGAGCTGAAGAAAATCCGGCCAACCGCTCAGGTCATGATGATGACCGGCTACAGCGTCGAGCAACTCGTCGCCCAGGCGATCGACGGTGGCGCGCTCGGCGTGCTGCACAAACCGTTCGCGGCGACACAAGTTCTCGAACTCCTGAGCAAGGTCAAGCAGCGCGGGCGGGTGCTGATCGCCGACGGCGACCCGGATTTCGTCGACTGCATCGTGCCGATCCTCGAAGGCGCCGGGTACAGCGTCGAGGTCGCGGCGAGCGGAGCCGAGGCCCTCGAAAAGATGATCGGCGAGCACGTTGATTGCCTGCTCCTCAATCTGCGACTGCCGGTTCTGTCCGGCGCCGAGCTGTATGCGCGGCTGGTTGAAGCTGGTCGCACCGTGCCGACCGTCCTGATGACGGGCGGCCGCGAGGACGCCGAGCAGGACGCGCGGCTGCGGTCGCAAACCTGCGGCATGCTGTTCAAGCCGTTCGATCCGAACGCGCTGCTGGCTGCGATCGGTTCGGCAGTCTCGCTCGGCCAGGCAGGGTAGCGATGCCTCAAGAGGACGCAACCGTGCGCGCGGTCATGATCATCGATGACGATCTCGGTTTCGCCGAATCGATCGCCGATATGCTGCAGCCGCGAGGCTACACGGCGCACTACTTCACCAGCCCCGAGGGAGCGCTCGCCGCGCTGCACGATGTGCATGACGGCACCGCCCCTGCTCCGGTCGCTCTGATCGACGTCCGGCTCGGCGGGAGCGAATCGGGGGTCGACTTGATCCCGCGTCTGCGCGCCGCGGCGCCCGAGCTGATCTGCGTGCTGATGACGACTTCTATCGACAGCCAGACCGCGATCGCGGCGCTGCGCCGGGGCGCCTATGACTATTTCGACAAGACGTGGGACCCGAACGCGCTGTTTGCAGTGCTTGAACGCTGCTTCGACCGCGTCGCGCTGCGGCGCGACCGCGCGGCGTACGAAGCGTTGCGGCTCGCCAAGGAGAAGGCCGAGGCCGCGAACCGCGCCAAGTCGGGTTTTCTGGCGACAATGAGCCACGAGCTGCGCACGCCGCTCAATGCGATCATCGGATTTTCCGAGATGATGCAGCGCGAGGTGCTGGGCTCGCTCGGCAACAAGCAATACCGCGCCTATGTCGCCGATATCCACAGAAGCGGCACGCATCTCTTGCAGATCATCAACGACATCCTCGACCTGTCGAAGGCCGAGGATGGCAAGCTCGAGCTCTATGAGGAGGTGTTCGACCTGCGGGACACGATCCGTTCGGTGCATCAGCTGATCAGCGCGCGCATCGGCGATGGCGGCCTGTCCGATTCGGTCGAGCTGCCGGCTGACCTGCCGCTGCTGCGCGCCGACGAACACAAGACCAAGCAGGTTCTGCTCAATCTCGTCACCAACGCCGTCAAATTTACCCCGTCCGGCGGTCATGTCGGGATCGCCGGCCGGTTCGACCCGGAAACCGGGCTGAGTCTCTCGGTAAGCGATACCGGCATTGGCATCGCGCCGGGAGATATCGCCCGCGTGATCGAACCCTTCGAGCAGGTTGATTCCTCGTTCACGCGGGCGCATCAGGGAAGCGGGCTGGGCTTGCCGCTGGTCAAGGCGATCGTGGAACTGCACGGCGGCACCCTCGCGATCCACAGCGAGGTCGGTGTGGGCACCGAAGTGAGCGTGACCTTCCCGCTGCAACGGGCCGTTTTTGGGCCCTCGGCCGCACAGTCGCGCAGCGCCGCCTGATTATCCGATCCGGTGACCCCAAAGCTGACGCCAGCTCGGCAAGCCGCCGAGCGGCTCGGCTTCCGTCACTGCACGCATGATCGCGCGCGCGAGGCAGAACGCGGCAGCAGCGCCGAGCCGAGCCAACGTTGCCGGATCTACCTCGGCCCCCTCGCCGCCCGGGCCGACCGCCAGCGCGAACACCGTATCGCCATCGAACGGCGTGTGCGCCGGGCGGATTGCCTGCGCCAACCCGTCCTGCGCCATGATCGCGAGCCGGCGGCACCCGCTCTTGCCGAGCGGCGCGTCGGTGGCCACTACGGCGATCGTCGTGTTCGCGCCGGCCGCGATTGCCGCGCAGGCGGAGAAATCCTCCGGGTCAAGCGGAGCGGCGGGCAACGCCGGTTGGGGCGCGATTTCGCCGTCGAGGGCTTGCTCGGCCGCCCATAGGCGCCCGCAATCCGGCCGCACCGCTGAGCCCCAGCTGTTGACCGCGACGAGCGCCCCGACCATCGCTTGATCGCCGAGGCGCAGCGACGCGCTGCCGACGCCGCCCTTGAGGCGGCCGGCCTTGGCGCCCAGCCCGGCTCCGGCATTGCCGAGCTTGAAATCCGGACCGGCACGCGCCAGCGCCTCGCGCCCGAGCCGGCGATAGGGCGGCTCGCCCGACCACGCCCGGCGTCCCGGAAAGGCGAGATCGAACAGGATCGCTGCCGGGACGATCGGCACCCGCACATTGCGGACGAGAAAGCCGCGCCCGGCGGCGGCAAGCCCCTCCATCACCCCGCCGGCGGCATCCAGCCCGAACGCCGAGCCGCCCGACAAAACGAAGGCATCGACCCGCTGGACCAGCGCCGCCGGATCGAGCAGCTCGGTCTCGCGGCTACCAGGCGCGCCACCTCGAACATCGACCGCGGCAATCGCCGGCCTCTCGCACAGCACGACGGTCGTGCCGGTGATGCCGGCCCCGTCCTCGGCCTGGCCGACCAGCAGTCCCGGTACGTCGGTGATCAGATTGCGCGGGCCGGGCTCGGACATCTTGCCCCTCCAAGCGAGTCGAAGAAGAAGTGAGCAACAACCAATCGCCGGGAGATTGCTTCGCTTCGCTCGCAATGACACCAAAATAAGTTGTCGTTGCGAGGAGTTCCGGCGCATCGACGATGCGCCGACCGACAGGCGAAAGCCTTGCTTGCGCCGAGAGGGGGCGACGAAGCAATCTCGTCGGATCGGTGCTGTCGGAGCGGATGTGATGACGACCACGCTGATCAAAAACGCCGCCTGGGTGATCGCCTGGGACGAGCGGTTGGGCCGGCAGGTTTATCGCCGCGGGGTCGACCTCGCCTTCGGCGGCGACCGCATCCTCTTTCTCGGGCGAGATTTCGCGGGCGCTGCCGACCGGGTAATCGACGGCAGCGCGCGCCTCGTGTTGCCCGGTCTGATCAACATCCACTCCCACCCCGAGCACGAACCGCTCTACCGCGGCATCCGTGAGGAGCACGGCCTGCCGAGCATGCACATGACCGGGCTCTACGAGCGCTCGCAGGCGCTGTCGGCGACCGATGACGAAGCCCGCGCGGCAAGCGCCGAATTCGCCTATTGCGAGCTCTTGCTCTCGGGCGTTACCAGCCTCGTCGACATCTCGCCGCCGTGGCCGGGCTGGGTCGATCTGTTCGCGAAAAGCGGGCTGCGCGGCTTTCTCGCCCCCGGCTATGCCTCGGCGCGGTGGTATCTCGAAGACGACCATGAGCTCCACTATGCCTGGGACGAGGCGCGCGGCCGCGCCGGCTTCGCCGCCGCGCTTGCAACGATCGACGCGGCGCTCGCCGATCCCTGTGGGCGGCTGTCGGGTGTCGTCTCGCCGATGCAGATCGACACCTGCACCGCCGATCTCTTGCGCGACAGCCGCGCCGCGGCTAAGGAGCGCGGCCTGCCCTTCACCACGCATGTCGCGCAGAGCGTCAGCGAAGTGCGCGAGATGATCCGCCGCAACGGACAAACACCGGTGCAATGGGCGCAGGCACTGGGCCTCCTCGGCCCCGGCACGATCCTCGGGCACGCCCTCTTCCTCGACCACCACTCCTGGATCCGCGGGTGGACCAATACCGATCTTGCGATGCTCGGCGACAGCGGGACGGCGGTCGCGCATTGTCCGACGCCGTTCGCCCGCTATGGCCACGTCCTGGAGAATTTCGGCGACTATCTGCGCGCCGGCGTGACAATGGGGCTCGGCACCGATTGCAGCCCGCACAACCTCGTCGAGGAGATGCGCAAGGCCACGGTGCTGGCCCATGTCGCGGCGCGCGACATCACCAGCGTCGCGACGGCGGATGTGTTTCATGCCGCCACCGAAGGCGGCGCGAGCGCGCTGTTGCGCGACGATCTCGGCCGGCTGGCGCCGGGCAAGAAGGCCGACATCGTATTGGTCGACCTCGCATGCCCGCAGATGCAGCCGGCGCGCGACCCGCTGCGTTCATTTGTCTATCACGCGGCAGACCGGGCAGTGCGCGAGGTGTTTGTCGACGGCCGCCAGGTTGTCGCCGACGGAAGGGTGCTGATGCTCGACCAGGAAAGGGCCGGCAGCCGTCTGCGCGCCGCGCAGCAGCGCATGGAGGCGGCGGCGCCCGGGCGCGATTACCGCGGCCGCAGCGCCGCCGAAATCACGCCCTTGAGCCTGCCGGTGGCGAAGTGACGAGAATAACCGGACCGCTTCACGATAGGTCACCGCGATCATGCCTTTAGCCAGCCGCCGCACGCGACGGCCCAGCATCGACATCTGGCCAGGTTTCGTCGACGCCTTGGCGCAGCTGTTGATGGTGATCATCTTCATCCTTCTGGTGTTCACCGCCGGTCAGTTCTTCCTCGCCAACGCCCTGTCCGGGCGCGACAAGGCGCTTAAAGAGCTGCAACAGCAGGTCAGCGAGCTGAGCGATCTGCTGGCGCTCGAGCGGCTCGCCACCGCGGATTTGCGCGCCAGCGCCGCCAGCCTCGCGACCCAGCTTAAGGCCGCGGCGGCCGAACGCGACACCCTGAAGGCGCAACTCGGGGCGCGTACCGAGCGGGCCGAGACCGCGCTTGCCGCCGAACAGCAGACCAGCGCGGCGGCACGCGCGCAGGTCGAGCAGCTGACCGCCTCAATCGCCGCGCTGCGCGAGCAGCTCGCCCAGATTGCGGCGGCGCTGGACGTGTCCGAGACCAAGGTCAAGGACCAGCAGACCCAGATCGTCGAGCTTGGACGCAGGCTCAATCTGGCGCTCGCCACCAAGGTGCAGGAGCTGGCCCGCTACCGCTCGGAGTTTTTCGGCCGGCTGCGCGAGATCATCGGCGATCGCCCCGACATTCGCATCGTCGGGGACCGTTTTGTGTTTCAATCCGAGGTCCTGTTCGCGCCGGGCAGCGCCGAGCTCGGCGAGACCGCGAAGCAGCAGCTCGACCCGGTGATCGCCGCGTTGCAGGAGATCTCCGGCAAAATCCCGCAAGACGTCAACTGGGTCCTGCGAGTCGACGGCCACACAGACCGTCGGCCGATCCATACCGCGGAGTTTCCCTCGAATTGGGAGTTGTCCACGGCACGGGCGATATCGGTCGTGCGCTACGCAATCGCGCAAGGCATCCCGGCCAACCGGCTTGCCGCCGCCGGTTTCGCCGACAAGCAGCCGCTCGATCCCGGCAACAGCGAGGAAGCCTACAGCCGCAACCGCCGGATCGAGCTTAAACTGACCGAGCACTAACGCGCCGCTTGCCACGACGCGACGGCTCGCCTATGGGCTCGCCGTGGCCGATCTTGCATCAACCCATGAAAACGGCGACGTCGAGGCGTGGCCGGCAAACGCGACCGAACCGCGGCTGCGCGACAGCGACCTGTTCCTGATCCTGCTCGCGGTGTGCGCCGGCGCCCTGGCCGGGCTCGGCGTGATCATCATCGATGGCTTGCTCGAAGCTTTGCATCGGCTGGTCTTCGATCTGCCCGCCGGCGGCCATCTGAGCGATGGAGCCGATTTGCCGTGGGTTCGGGTGCTGACGATGCCGATCGCCGGCGGCATTCTCGTCGGCACCGCCTTAGCGCTGCTGCGCCGCTGGCGCCCGCGCGAGGTTGTCGACGCGATCGAGGCCAACGCGCGGTTCGGCGGCCGGATGTCGTTCGGCGACAGCCTTGGCCTTGTTGCGGTGACGCTGCTTTCGGGCGGGTTCGGCGCCTCGGTCGGGCTCGAAGCGGCGTACACCCAGCTCGGCGCCGCGCTGGGCTCGCGTCTAGGCCGGCAGATCGGGCTGCGTCGCGACGACATTCGAACTCTGGTCGGCTGCGGCGCCGCCGGGGCGATCGCTGCCGCATTCAACGCCCCGCTCGCCGGCGCGTTTTACGCCTTCGAGCTGATCGTCGGCAGCTATACGCTGCAAACCCTGGCGCCGATCGGCATGGCTGCGCTGATCGGCGCGCTGACCGTGCGCGGATTGAACGGCGGCAGCCCGATCTTTCTCGTCTATCGCCACTTGGATCTCGCCGCGCCCGATTATTTTGCGTTCGTTGCGATGGGCCTGGCGTCGGCCGGGCTTGGCGTTCTAGTGATGAAGGGGGTGACCAGAACCGAAGCGGTGTTCCGCAGGCTGGCGGTGCCGCGCTGGGCGCGGCCGGCGCTCGGCGGAGCCATCGTCGGGCTCCTCGCCCTGCCCTTTCCGGAAATCCTCGGCAGCGGCCATGGCGGCATCCTGCGGGAACTCCATTCGGGCTACGATCTACCGCTGGCAGCGGCGCTGATCGCGGCCAAGACGCTCGGCTCGGCGATCTCGATCGGCTCGGGTTTCCGCGGCGGCCTGTTCAGCACCTCGCTATTCATCGGCAGCCTGTTCGGGACTTTTGTTGCCGAGCTGTTGGCGCGCATTGCCCCCGCTATGGCCCCCGATCCGGTGCTTTACGCGCTGGTGGGGATGGGGGCGGTCGCGGCGGCCATCGTCGGCGCGCCGGTCACGATGATCATGCTGGTCTTGGAGACCACCGGCGATTTCTCGGCGACGATCGGCGTCATGGCGGGTGTGGTCATCGCGGCCTTCGCGGTGCGGCACTGGTTCGGTTATTCTTTCGCCACTTGGCGGTTCCATTTGCGCGGGCTGAAGATCCGCAGCCCCGAAGACATCGGGTGGCTCGACGAGATCAAGATCGGCCCGATGATGCGCCGCGACCCGGCGGTGATCGCGGCCGACCAGCCGATCGAAGAACTGCTCCGACGATTTCCGCCGGGCAGCACCACGCAGGTCTTCGTGGTCGATGGCAGCGGCCGGCTGTGCGGCACGATCGATCCCGCGGAGGCCGGTCGTCCGGGTCCCGCCCGGGAGAGCGCTACCGTCGCTGACCTGGTTTCAGGCCCGGCCGTCTTTCTGCTGCCCGGCGACGATCTGCGCACCGCTTTGGTGCGTTTCAGCCGGGCGGCGCAGGAGAGCCTGCCGGTTGTCAATGATGCCGAGCGCGGCCAAATTGTCGGGTATGTCAGCGAGGCCTACGCGCTGCGTCGCTACGCCCAGGAACTGGAGCGGCGACGCAGCATCGGCGAAGACGATGCCGGGATATTCAGCCCGACGACCGGCACGAAAGCCGCCACATCCTGACGTGACAAAATGGCTGGGGTATTTTCGCATGGCTGGGGTAGAGTAGATGCAACGCTTCCCAACCGGGTAACATCGACCAAGAGGTAAAAATCCATGGCGCAAGTCGCGCTGCGCAAGATCGTCAAGACGTTTGACAAGACGCCGGCGGTCCAGGGGATCGATCTCGACATCGCCGACCGCGAGTTCATCGTGCTGGTCGGCCCGTCAGGCTGCGGCAAGAGCACGACCTTGCGGATGATCGCCGGGCTCGAAGAGGCGACCTCGGGCGAGATCTATATCGGCGATCAGCTGGTCAATGACGTGCCGCCGAAGGACCGCGACATCGCGATGGTGTTCCAGAACTACGCGCTCTACCCGCACATGACGGTGTTTGAGAACATGTCGTTTGGGCTCCGCCTGCGGAAGTTCCCCAAGGCCGACATCAAGGAGCGCGTCGAGAACGCGGCGCGCATCCTCGACATCACCGATCTACTCGCGCGCCAACCCAAGCAACTCTCGGGCGGACAGCGCCAGCGGGTGGCGATGGGCCGCGCCATCGTGCGCAATCCCAAGGTGTTTCTGTTCGACGAGCCCCTGTCGAACCTCGACGCCAAACTGCGCGTCCAGATGCGTACCGAGATCAAAAAGGTCCATCAAAAGGTCACCACTACCACGGTGTACGTCACCCACGACCAGATCGAGGCGATGACGCTGGCCGACCGCGTCGTCGTGATGAATGCCGGACGGATCGAGCAGATCGGCACACCGGACGAGGTCTACCATCGGCCGCTGACCCGCTTCGTCGCCGGGTTCATCGGTTCGCCGGCGATGAATTTCCTGGCCTGCCGGCTTGTCGAAAACAATGGTGGCCTCATGGTCAGCCTGTCGGACACACTGAACCTTCCGGTTCCTGCGGAGCGCGTCTCGCGTTACCGATCTCATGCGGGCCAGGAGTTGATTTTCGGCTTGCGCCCGGAAGACGTCATCGAAAAACGGGGCGATCTGCCGCCCGGCCGTGCCGGGTTCGAGGTGCAGCTCGATGTCGTCGAGCCGATGGGCATGGAGACGATGGTCTACTTCATCGTCGACGGGGTCGAGGTGTGCGGCCGCGTCAATCCGACCGCGGCCGGTAAGGCCGGCGAGATGATGCCGCTGGTCGCCGATCTCAATCACATGCACCTGATCGATCCGCGCACCGACCAGGTGCTCTAAGGTCAAAATCCAATCGGATCGGCGCGGCGTCAGAGCGACAAACGCGCTCGCGGAACCGATTGCAACGGTCGGGAGTTTTCCCGTTGCCGAGCGCCGGCTCGGATGTCTCACGAGGGTGGGCCGCAGTTACCGAGGATCTAGATCGGTCCGATCACATCCGAACATCCGATACGCCTTCCCCGGGCTCGTCCGGGGGGTCCATGTCTTGATCAGCCATCGGCGTCCGGAAAGACGTGGATTGCCGGGTCAAGCCCGGCCACGGGGTTTAGAGAGCTGATTCCATTTGAGCGCCTGCTGATCCAACCAGTGACCCACTTCGTGCGCATCAACGGACGTCGAGCGATCTTGGACCGCTGACGAACGGGCTGTCCCGGAGATAAAATCGCAGGAGGCGGCTCGCATCCCGCGAAATGCCGATCCTAAGGCTCTGTCCGATTTCGCCGGGTTCGTGGCCACCGCCTCCGAGCCACAGAGGGCCTTGTCGGCAAAGATCGAGCCCATCGAGCGAGCGATCAACCCGCAACGCGGCGGTGAGCCTTCCTGGTCCCCGCGCCAAGTCGCGCAAGCGCTCGATGCCGCGATTTAGCCGCATGATCGGGACGCCTTCGAGCGGCTCGAGCGCCCTGATGAGGATTCCGGCTCCGATCCCGGGCATCTCGCTCGAAACGTTCAGCATCCATGAGCTGCCGTAGGCGAGATAAACATAGGCGTACCCCGGCTCGAGAAAGAGCGAGCGATTGCGCCGAGTGATGCCCCGGTAGGCGTGCCCGGCGGCGTCGCCGACAACATACGCCTCGGTCTCTACAATACGGCCGCTGGCGACGCCTTCAGGCAGCACCCGCACCAATACCTTGCCGATGAGATACCGGGCGAGAGAGACCGTATCGATCGGCAGTTCCGAGCGAGCGAGGGGCAGATGGCCGTCCTCACGGTGGCCGGGTTTCAGGGCATCCGCTCGACCCATTGCGCGCGCGAAGAGCCCGGTTCGAACGGATCGCCGAAATACTGGGTCTCGCGGGCCACCTTCCCATCGAGAAACTCCATGATGCTCACGGTGTAAGACGGCCGCCCGTCATAAGTCAGCACATATTCCGTGACCCAGAGCTTGCCCACGCCGATGATCCGCCGCACGGCGAAGCGTTTCCGGTTCGGCTGTGCGGCCCGAGAGGATTGAATCTTCCGCCGGCCACGGATGCGCTCGCCCGATTGCGGATATTCGAGCACCGCGTCCTCTCGGTAGATGTCGTGCTCCGTCTCGAAATCGTTCGCATCGGAGGCAGCCCAGTGGCGATCCAAAGCCGCTCGTGTTTCTTGATCTTTCATATTCGAATTTTCCCGGGCGATGGCCGTCGATGTCGAGCGCGTTGTACCGTGCGCGGCTGGGGTGCCGGCACCTTCGGATGGGCAGGAGAGCCGCGCGGAGCGCGAAGGCGGGTTCGGGGGCGACAAATGTAATCGTGCCGGTTCCCTCATTATTCGATTGACAATAACAAGACAATATGCTATAGAAATACGATGGTGGGGTCCAATCTCATAGTAATCGCTGCAGCGCGCGTTTGTGGCGGATTTGCAGTAGACTTCGCTGCAAGATTTGCTGCTCGTAAACCAGAAAAACTGAGGATTTCCGCCGCGTTCGAGCCGTAACTCGCTGCAAATCTCCTGCAGATACAGCGAATGGGCGCGGCAGACGAGGCTTTCCGCGGGTTTGCCGGCTTTGACCGAGCCGTTGGGGTGAAGGGCTGACGGCGTCAGGTTTCGGAGGTAACGATGGATTTGCAGGACAAGGTCGTCGCGATCACCGGCGCAGCCCGCGGCCTCGGCCAGGAATTCGCGCGCGGCCTGGCCGCCGCCGGAGCGACGATCATCGCTGGCGACATCAGCGACTGCGGCGAGACGCTCGACCTCGTGAAAAACGTCGGCCCGGCCGGCGCCGTCGTTAAGCTCGACGTCACCGACCCCAACTCAGCCCGCGAAATGGTTGAGACCGCATTGCAGGCATTCTGCCGGCTCGACGCGCTGATCAACAATGCCGCGCTCTACGGTGCCCTCCACGGCGGCCGTTTCGACGCGATCGACGAAGCCGAGTGGGACGCCGCGATGGCGGTCAATGTCAAAGGGATCTGGAACTGCTGCAAGGCTGCGGTACCGGCGATGCGCCAGAGGGTCGTGCAAGCGGCGGGCGGCGGCAGCATCGTCAACATCGCCTCGCTCGCCGCGACCTACGGCATGCCCTTCGGGCTGCATTACACGACCTCGAAAGCCGCCGTCATCGGGCTGACCCGAGGCCTGGCGCGCGAGCTCGGCCGCGACCGCATCCGCGTCAACGCGCTGGCGCCCAGCGCGGTCATCACCGAGGGTACCCGCGAATTCTTCGGCGAGAAGCTCGACCGGGCGCTCGATACGATCAAATCGAGCCAGACGATCCAGCGCAACCTGATGCCGGCGGATCTGGTCGGGACGGTGATCTGGCTGGTTTCCGATGCCAGCGGGTTTGTCACCGGACAGACGATCGCAGTCGATGGCGGCACGGTGATGTTGTGACACTGGCTTCGAGAACGGGGCGAAATTCGTGGAACTGGCGGGAAAAGCAGCACTGATCAGCGGTGCCGGCGGCGGCATTTGCCGGGCCATCGCGGTTGCCTTTGCGAACGCCGGCGCCGCTGTCGCCTGCATCGACATCGACCCCGCTTCGTCGGCGGAGACCGCACGGCTCGTCGCCGAAGCCGGCGGCCGCTCGCTATCGCAGGCCTGCGACGTCGCCAGCGAAAGCCAAACGCTCGCCGCCGCCGAGGCGGCGCATCGGACTTTTGGCCGGCTCGATATCCTGGTCTGCGGCGCCGCTCCGCACGATCCGAGCGGCACCGTCATCGAGACCACACCCGCCGATTGGCAACGCGTGCTCGACATCAACCTGACCGGGGCGTTTCTGCTGAGCCGCGCGGTGCTGCCGTCGATGATCGCCGACGGCGGCGGATCGATCATCTTCATCGCCTCGCAATTGGGTCGCGTCGGCAGCGCCGGGCGCGCGGCGTATTGCGCGACCAAAGGCGGGCTGATCCAGCTCGCCAAGGTCATGGCGATCGACCACGCCGCGCAGAACATCCGGGTCAACACGCTGTCGCCGGGCGCGGTCGAGACGCAGCGGACGCTAAAGCGCTATGGCTCATTCAGCGCCGCACGCGAGCAGTTGGGGACGAAGCACTTGTTGGGCAGGCTGGGGCGCCCCGATGAAATCGCCGGCGCCGCGGTGTTTCTCGCCAGCGACGGCGCGAGCTTCGTCACCGGCAGCGATCTTCTGGTCGACGGCGGGTATACGGCGGTCTGAAGCGGACCGCTCAGGCCTGGAGCAGCTCCAGCACTGCGCCATCGGGGGCAAAGGCGGCGGCGAGCAGCGGGCCCCCGCGACCGGCGCCGGCGTCGAGCGAGACGGCGAATTCAGCCTCGACAAGACCGCGCCCTTGCCGGTCGAAACCACGGATCACCCGGCCAAAGCCGTCGAACGGCGCGGTCAGATCGAGAATGTCGCGCGCCGCCCACCAGAAGGCGTCGCCTTGGCCAGCGAGCGGGCGCGAGGCATCGACCCCGGCATGGACGAACAGCAGCTGGTCGTCATCGCTCAACGCCGCATGCCGCAAATTGGCGAGCAGCATCCGGTGCCCGGGCGCAGCGTTCATGGCGTTGCGCAATCCGCTGGTCCACCGGGTAATCGTGCGCGGTCCGTCGCGGGTCGCGGCAAAGCCATGCCGCAATTCTCCACCATAAGCGCTGACAGTCGCTTCGACGCCCTCGCGCACCATCCAGGCGAGCACGTCGCCGGGATTGGCGGCGAATTGCAGCTGCAGCAGCTTTTGCCACATCTCCTCCTGCGCGCCCCGCAGGAACACGGCATCGCAGGCAAAACCGCGCGGCCGGGCCAGGACGCGGCGGCGAAAATCGAGCAACTCGTCGATCGTCGCGGCAACCGCGCCGCCGCGGCCCAGATAATTCCCGAGATAGACGATCCGGTCGCCGTCGCTAAACCGGCTGGCGATACGGTCATGCAACCGGCCGAGGCGCTCCGCCTCGCCATGGATCGAGGCTATCGCCCAGATCCGCCGCCCGTTGCGCAATCGGGCGAATTTCTCGTTTGCTGCGCGACCCTGCACTTGCCGCGCTCCGGCGCGGATTTGTCGCTGGCCCCCCGTTCAGGCGGACAGCATTTGCTCGACACGCTGGGTCGCGGTCATCTCGTCAATCCGCTCGACCGCTGCGTATTCGCGCACAAACCGATCGAGCGCCGCCTGGTAGATCTGCCGCTCGCTGTAGGACTGTTCGGGCTGGCCGGTATTGCGGAACAGATCGCGCACCACTTCGGCGATCGAGCCGGGATCGCCCGAGGCGATCTTGGCCTGATACTCCTGCGCCCGACGGCTCCACATCGTGCGCTTCGCCCGCGAACGGCCGCGCAACTTGCCGAGTGCGGCATCCATTTCCTTGTGGCTCGACAGCCTGCGCAATCCCGAGACCTTGGCCTTGCCCAGCGGTACCCGCAACGTCATGCGATCCTTGTCGAAAATGACGACAAAGACGCTCAGCGTGTCGCCGGCAATCTCCTGCGTTTCGATCGCGGTGATCTTGCCCACGCCGTGGGTGGGATAGACCACAAGGTCGCCGGTGGCGAATGGTACCTTCTCGGCCGTCATATTCGCCTCTCGAACAACCGACCCGACTGGCGCTAATGCGACGCATTCCGCGGCTGCCGACCGTACGGCTACCGTTCACGATCTCGACAAAGCGCGCGGAACCAAAGGGGGAAGCGCCGATAGTGCCAGATAGGTATATACCACAACATGCCCGGCCGAGCCAGCACATCAGCCATGCCCGCCCGACAAGGCGGGCGGGGTCGCCGTCCCGGAGCGTGCCCGCCCTAGCGGCCGCCGGGGTTGGGGCTGAAGAATTTCTCGTACTTGCCCTCAACCCCTCTCCATTCCTCCGCGTCCTCCGGAGGGGGCTTCTTGCGGGTGATGTTCGGCCAGGCCGCCGCGTATTCGCGATTGAGCTCAAGCCACCGCTCCGCCACCGTCTCGCTGTCGGGGATGATCGCTTCGACTGGGCATTCCGGTTCGCATACCCCGCAATCGATGCACTCGTCGGGATGGATGACGAGCATGTTTTCGCCCTCGTAGAAGCAATCGACCGGGCACACCTCGACGCAATCCATCAACTTGCAGCGGATGCAGGCTTCCGTGACGACGTAGGTCATGATGTCGGGTTCTTCTCCTCGTTCATCGCCGTGTTGCGCACGGATGATATGGGGCGGGCAAGCCCGAGCCGCACGCAAAAGCGTTGGCGTTCCCGCGAACCAGCACCACCGCGCCCGCCCGTTATAGCCCGAGCGGGTCCGCTTGTTCACTGACTTGCCTAGCACGCGTCTTGCCGCGGGGGCAAGCCCATGCCGACGAATAGTCCGCCTTATTTGCGCGCCGAACCCGGCCCGCCCGAGACGTGGGTGACCCGGAAGAAAATTCCGCGAAATTTAACCCGGTGTGGCACGTTATCGCCCCGGCGCCTCAGCTCAGACCCGGGTTTCTCGTGCGCAAACGCGGCACCATCCTCCTCCTCCATTTCGCCGGCCAGATGCCGCTCGCCGGCATCGCCTGGCAGGCGGTGAATCATCTCGTCGGGCTCGAAAAACTCGGCTACGAAGCGTGGTATGTCGAGGATCACGGGGCCAATCCTTACGACCCGCGCATCAGCAGCGTGGTCATGGATTGCGGTTACAACCTCGACTATCTGCGCGACGCGATGGAACGGCATGGCTTTGCCGGACGGTGGGCCTATTGGGACGCGATCAACGATGTCTATCACGGGCTCTCGCGCGAGCGGGTGCGCGCCCTCTACGCCGAGGCCGACGGGCTGATCAATCTGTGCGGCGCGACCGGGCTGCGCGAGGACCATCTGCGCTGCCCGGTGCGCATCATGATCGATACCGACCCGGTCTACGAGCAGATCAAATATGCCAAGGCCGACCCGGCAGCCCGCGCCTATCTCGGCGCGCATACGCATTTTTTCACCTACGGCGCCAATCTCGGCAGCGAGGCATGCCGGGTGCCGCTGTGCGGTATTCCCTGGCGCGCAACCCGGCCGCCGGTCGATCTCGATCTGTGGCCGCAGGCCGCAAGCGGTTCCGATAGCGGCGCACCGCCCTGCTTCACGACGATTGCGACCTGGGAGAACAAGGGCAAGAACATCGAGTTCGACGGCGCCACCTATCTGTGGTCGAAGCACCTCAACTTTGTCAGATTCCTCGATGTGCCAAGGCATCGGCCGAAGACCTGCTTCCAGATGGCGATGTTGCCACCCGATGATGCGGTGCGCCGCCAGGTCGAAGCCGCCGGCTGGAGCCTCGTTGATCCGCGCCCCGTCTCGGCCTCGATGGCGGCCTACCAAGCTTTCATCGCCGGCTCGCGCGGCGAGTTCACAGTCGCCAAGGACATCTACGTCAGACCGAACAGCGGCTGGTTCAGCGACCGCGCGGTATGCTACCTGGCGGCCGGGCGGCCGGTTGTGACGATGCGGACCGGCTTCACCAGCTTCTGCCCGGTTGGGCGCGGCTTGTTCGATTACGCGACGCACGAGGAGGGGCTCGCCGCGATCGACGCGATTGCGGCAGACTATCCTCGCCACGGTCGTGCCGCGCGCGAACTGGCCAGCGAATATTTCGCCGCCGACCGGGTGATCGGAAAGCTTTTGACGGAGGCCGGGCTGTGAGCCGCGCGCCTGCCCCTTTTCACGGGCATTCCGGCTTGACAGAGGCCCCCGCCCGGAGCACACGACCGCCCGAGACATGCTCCCTCCTCGCTAATCGACTGATACACGCAGCATGAATTTTGTCGAGATATTGTGTCGGCCGCGGTTCGCGTTGACGAGCGCGACCGACCCGGCCAAGATATCGCACCACAGCGCGATCGACCGGCTCTGGGACCGGCTTGCCGGCGTGGCGCTCGTCGCGGCCTTAATTCTTGTTGTCCTCACCTTCACCGATTACGGCGTCACCTGGGACGAAGACGTCCATAACTGGTATGGCGTTTTAGCCCTCGATTACTATCTCTCGCTGTTCGCTGACCAACGCGCGCTGCATTGGCTCAATCTCTACGATTACGGCGCCGCCTTCGACATGGTGGCGGCGGTGCTGAACCGGTTCTCGCCGCTCGGCGTGTACGAGACTCGCCATCTGCTCAACGGGTTGGTCGGCATCCTCGGCCTCGCCGGCTGCTGGAAGCTTGGACGGGCGATGGGCGGCCCGCGCGCCGGCTTCATCGCGCTGATCTTCCTGCTGCTGACCCCGAATTACTACGGGCAGATGTTCAACAATCCAAAGGACATCCCGTTCGCGGTGGGCGGCGTGTGGGCGACCTATTACATGGTGCGGATCCTGCCGACCCTGCCGCGCCCGCCGCTGCGGCTGTTGGTCAAGATGGGGTTGGCGATCGGACTCGCGCTTGGGGTGCGGGTCGGCGGGCTGCTGTTTGTGTGCTATCTCGGACTGCTGCTGGCCCTGTCGGCCGCCTGGCAGGCGGCGATGGCGCGACGGGCGCCGGTCGCGGTCGCGGCGGGCTGGACCAGCCTGTGGCGCGTGCTGCTGCCGGTCGGCGCCATCGGGTTCGCGGTCATGCTGGTGTTTTGGCCGTGGGCGCAACGCGATCCGATCGGCAACCCGCTGCGCGCCCTGGACGCCTTCTCGCATCAGTCCTTTCCGTTTGACACCCTGTTCGATGGCCGCTTCATCCCGGCGAGCAACCTGCCCTGGGAATACCTCCCGACCTATATCGCGCTGGCCCTCCCGGAACTGATCCTCGTCCTGTTGATCGCGTCGGTCGTCCTTGCCGCGATCGGGTTGGCAAAGCACGGCGTGGGTCTGCGGCGCGAGGCCGCGCTCGGGATCTTTCTGCTGGGCTTTACGATCGGCTTCCCGGTGGCCTATGCGATCGCGATCAAGGCCGTGCTGTTCGACGGCATGCGCCACTTCATTTTTGTACTGCCGCCGATCGCCGTTGCTGCGGCGCTGGCCATGGACCGGGTGCTGAGCGGGCTGTCGCGCATGCCGTATCGGCAGGCGATTTACGCCGCGTTCGGCCTCTATGGCGGTGCGCATGTCACGACGATGGTGCTGCTGCATCCCGACCAATATGTCTATTACAACGCCTTTGTCGGCGGGGTCGAAGGCGCGCAGCACTCTTTCAAGCTGGATTACTGGGCAAATTCCTATGCCGAGGCAGTCCGCGGTCTGGAAACCTATCTGCAGCGTCAATACGGCGCCGATTTCGAGAAACGCCGGTTCACGGTCGCGGTGTGCGGTCCGCCAGCCTCCGCGATATACTATTTCCCTGACAATTTCCGCTTCACGCGTCAGCGGGACACGGCCGATTTTTTTATTGCCTTCACCAAGGACAATTGTGATCGCGCGCTTGCGGGTCGGGAGATTTATCGCGTCGAGCGGATGGGCGCGCTGCTCTCGGTGGTGCTCGATCGGCGCGATATCGTGGCTGAGGAACGGGTCGCGAAGCGCCCGCTGGCGCACGTCTCGCCGCCGCAATCGCCGGTTTCGGCTTATCCATGAACGATCGGCCGAAAGCTGGGCGGAATAGACAAGCGGCGGATCGCGTTCTGGTCTGGGCTTAGCCCGCCGCCTGTGCCTTGGAGATCCCGCCTGGACCGCGCCGAATATGACAAGCTCGACCGGTCCGAGGAGCGGATGTGGTGGTTCGCTGCAGCTCATGCGAACCTGCTGCTGCTGTACCGAGCGATGACCGGATCGGCTGCCGCCCGGCGGCCGCTCCTCGATGCCGGATGCGGAACCGGTGGACTGCTCGCCCGGCTCGCGGCCGATTATCCCGACCGCGCGATCGTTGGGCTCGACTCCGACACCGCCGCCTGCGCACGGGCGGCGGTGAAAAGCGCGCGCCCGGTATGCGCCGGGTCGGTCAACGCGTTGCCGTTTGCCGACGCGGCGTTCGGCGCGATCTTCAGCGCCGATGTGCTGTGCCACCGCGACGTCGATGAGCGCGCCGCGTTGGCGCAGTTCCATCGCTGCCTGTGGGACGGCGGCGTTCTGGTTCTCAACCTGCCGGCCTACCCCTGGATGCTGTCGCGGCATGATACGGCGGTTTACAATGTGCGGCGTTATACACGACGACACGTCGCGCGGCTTTTGCATTCGGCGGGGTTCCGGCTCGTTTTTGCCAGCTATTGGAATATCTTGCTGTTTCCGATCATGGTGTTGACCCGCAAGCTGATGCCGCAAGGCCGGCGGGCCACCAGCGATGTGAGGCTGTATTCGGCGCCGGTCGAGGCGCTGGGGCGTGCCGCGACCGGCTTTGAACACACGCTGCTGCGCCGCGGAATGCGATTTCCCTTTGGCGGCTCGCTGATCGCCGTCGCCGCCAAACAAGCGATCGAAGGGGATGGGCATGCCTGATGCCGCACCGACCCCTGCGCCAATCGCGCCGCAATTGGCGCTGACGATTGTGATCCCGGTCTATAACGGGGCGGCGAGCATCGCGGAGCTCGTCGCCGCGCTCGAAGCGCTGACGATCGACGGCGGGCACGAGATCGTGCTCGTCAATGACGGCAGCCCCGACGACAGCCTCGCCATCTGCCGCGACCTTGTCGAGCGGGCGCGGGTGCCGATCACGCTGGTCGAGCTGTCGCGCAATTATGGCGAGCACAACGCGGTAATGGCCGGGCTGCGCCACGTCCGGGGCGCCCATGTGATCACGATGGATGACGATCTGCAGAACCCGCCCGAGGAGGTGCGGCGGCTGCTCGCCTTTGCCCAGGAAAGCGGGCATGAGGTCATCTACACCCATTATGACGAAAAGCAGCATGCGGTCTGGCGCAATCTTGGCAGCCGGTTCACCAACTGGGTGGCGGGGCTCGTGCTCGACAAGCCAACCGGCTTCTATCTATCGAGCTTCCGCTGCATGAGCGCCTTTGTCGCCCGCGAGATCACCCAATATGAGGGGCCCTTTCCCTACGTCGACGGGCTCATCCTGCAGGTCACGCAGGACATCGACCGGCTGCTTGTCCGCCATCTGCCGCGCGCGGTCGGCCGCAGCAATTACACGATGCGCCGGCTGTTGCGCCTGTGGCTCAGCATGTTCGTCAACTTCTCGATCATGCCGCTGCGGCTGAGCACGTTCACCGGCTTCGCGCTGAGCCTCATTGGGGCGATCGGCAGCATCGTCGCGCTTACCGAGGCGCTGTTCTTCGACCCGCCGGCGGGCTGGGCCTCGCTGATGGCGGCTGTGTTGCTGTTGTCCGGTGTGCAGCTCGTCATTCTCGGCATCATCGGGGAGTATCTCGGCCGGGTTTACCTCACCGCCAACAGGAAGCCGCAATCGGTGGTCAAGTCGGTGATCCGCGCCGCCTCGGCGCTGCCGGAGGCGGGCCGGTCGCCGGTGCGGCTGCGCGAGCGCGCGTGACGGGCCTGGTCGGTGGCGATCTATTATATCAGCCTTGCCGGCGCCATCGTGCTCGGCGTCGTCGGGCAGATCGCGCTCAAATCGGGGGCGCTCGGGTCGCCGAGCGTCGCGGCACAGTTTTTCAATCCACTGACCCTCGTCGGCTTCGCGATCTACGTCGTTGCCGCCTTCTGCTACATCCTCGCCTTGAAGAAGATCCCGGTGTCGGTGGCGTTTCCTTCGGTCGCGGCGAGCTACGCCGTCGTCGCCGTCATTGCACATCTCTTGTGGAACGAGCCGTTCGGCTGGCCACAGCTCGCCGGCTTGCTGCTGATCGGAAGCGGCATCGCGTTGATCCACCAGCACTGAGAGCGCCATCTTAATGCTGCGGGATGGTCAGCAACGTCGTCGGGAGGGTGGCACCTGGCTGCGCCGGCGCATCGGTGACCAGAGCGGCGTGGCCCGGGTCGGGCGCCGTCGCGAACCCGGCGGCGGCATACTGGCCGAGGAGTGCGAGGTCGGCGGTATGCGCCCCGTCGCTGACGGTCTGCTCGCCAGCGGCACCGGTGATCGCGGTTTGGAACAGGCTGCCCGATACGATGGTCTCCACCAGCGCATTGGTGGTCAGAAGGCTCGCGACCGCGGGGTTGGCCTTGGCCTGAAACTCCGCCGAATCCGAGAAACCCACCAGAATCTGCGCCGCGCTCTCGCCGGTGGCCAGCCAGGTGTTGATTTCGGCGGTCGATCCGCTGCGTCCCAACACGTTCGGGTACAGCGCCTGGATGAAAGTCGTCAGCGTCGCTGTCGAATTCGGGTTTCCATAGCGAGATTGAAATTCGGCCGACGCCACGAAGTCAGCCGCGAGTTGAAGCTCACCCACCGTCCCACCCGAGGCGGGATCGATGGCATGGATATTGGCCGCGAAGCCCGGCTGGGAATCCGGAACCCGGCCGAACGCCGCCTGGTACAAGCGCACAACCGGCCAGGCATAATTCCGAGCCTCGGGCGAGTTGACGATGTCGGCGATCACCTGCGAGGCGCTGAGCGGCCCCGAGGACTCGGCCGCAACCCATGCCGTCTGCTCGCCGGCGGAGGCGGCGCGACCCAATACGTCGGAGTAGACCGTGTTGACCTGAGCAGCCGTCAACGCGCTTGGCGGCGGCGGGGGCGGGGGCGGACCCGGCAGGGGGGGCGGAGGCGGTGGCGGCGACGCCGGGCTCTGCGACGTCAGCGTCCACCCGATGACATCCATCAAGCTGAGATCGGTTGCCGTGACGATGCCTACCAACCCTGTGGGGGCGGCGCCATAAGAGTCGTAACCGCCAAAGACCAGCGTCGATTGCTGCTTGATGCTCGACGGGTTCCAATCGGCAGCGTCGCCCGAAACCAGAACGGGGTTGTTGAATTGCGTCAGCAGCGTGGTGCCGCCGATCGAAAAAAAAGCCTTCTTTCCGTCGGCGCCTCCAGTGAGATCGCGCACGCCCGGCGCCGAATAACGGAACAGGTCTACGATGCCCCAATCGTTGTCGGGGGCCAGCCCGAGGCCCCCGGCCCGCCCCATCCCTTCCGAGATTTCGTGCTCGAGCGTGCTGACCGCGTCAAATTCACCGGCGACGGGATCGCTTTGGTTGAAGAAATAGGAATCGGCGCTGTTAAGGAATACGGTGTCATCGGTGCCGGTGGCGATCGCGGGCAACAATCCCAACGCCTGCGCCAGGCCATCTTGGATGAAGAACCCTTGTCCGGAGGTGATATCGGTAGAGGGGAGCGAGGCAATCGCGGCGGCGTCGTTCGCGCTCGTCGCACGACTGGTCAAGGCGCTCTTCAGGCTCGCGTAGCTGACCGTCAGACCGTCCTGGCTATTCTCACCGACGAAGCCGTTTACTCCGCCATTCTGAATGCTGAAGGTATAATCGAGCGTGACTGAGGTCGAGATCTGACTTTGATAGAAATTCTCCGCGGCAATTATCGCATTCACGTAGTTTTGGCTGATATTGGGCTCATAGGTGTTGACGAAGACCAAGCCGCTGCCGGGTAGGGTCACGGTCTGACTGGTGTAGACGCTCTGTAGGGTTGCCGGCGCGGACGCAGACAGGCCTTTCGCGTTGCCGGGAGATTGGCCAACGCCCCAAATTCCGCGGTCGTCACCGTTCCAGCCGACGCTGATGGACTCGACAAAAATGTTCGGAGTTAAGCCGTTGCCGGCTGCTGGCCACTGCGTTACCGGCTCGCCGCTCGCCGCAATCGGCGACGCATCGGCGCTTTGCCCTGCCGTTAAAGGCGAGCCTGCGCCGGGAGGGGAATTGCCGTAGACCTTCCCGGGGAGCGCCGATCCCCCGATCAAGGCTGCCTGCTCGGCCCGATCGGTTGGCGGTTCATCCAGCGAGCCGCTATTTGCGCGCTCTGGACCGGTCGAGGGCGCCTCTGGCGACCCGGGCACGACGGCTGCGCCGTCATCCGCGCTCAAGGCAAGATCCGGGCTGCCGGCGGCACCTTGCGCGCCTGGATCGCCGGTTGGGAGGCTGGCGGCCTTGGTGTGGATCGGCACGCCGCCGGAGGACGCATCGCTGCCGTCGGTCGACTCGGGCTTGGCAGCGCCGTTTGCCAAGATATCGGTGTCCATGCGGCCCGATCGCCCCTTCCCGCTGTTCCCGCCGCGCGCCGGCCGCCGCGGCGATCAGGTCAAGCCGCGCTCCAGCAAACCCGCGAGACGGCGAGCAAAGGCCGGCGGATCCGGCAGTTGCTCACCTTCGACGATGCGAGCCTGGTCGAGCAGCAGCCAGGCGAATTCGGACAGTTGCTCGGACATGCCACTCTCGCCGACCGCGGCGGCCAGGCGCTCTATTAAGCGGTGACGAGGGTTAAGTTCGAGTATACGCTTTGCGGCGCTGTCGAGCTGGCGGTGCTGCTTCAACAGCCGCGCGAGGTGCATGTCGATATCGCCTTCATCGGCGACCAGGCAGACCGCACTGTCGGTCAGGCGCTCGGAGCTGCGCACGTCCTTTACCGCATCGCCGAGCGCCAGCTTGAAGATCGCGATCAGACTGGCGAGCTTGGGCGGTGGCTCCGGTGTGTCGGCGGCCGCTTTGGTCTCGTCGGCCGGCGTGATCTTGTCGAGGTCGGCCGCACCGCGCGTCGCCGATTTGAACGGTTTTTCGTTATAGGCGCCAACCCCCGACACCCAGAATTCGTCGATCGGGTCGGTCAACAGCAGAACCTCGACCCCGCGGGCGCGGAACCCCTCGAGTTGCGGGCTTTTCCGCAGCAGATCGAGTGTATCGCCGGTGATTGTATAGATCGCCTCCTGCCCCGGCCGCATCGCGGCGACATACTCATCGAGCGACACCAGCCCGTCCCGGATCGTCGAGTGGAACCGGGCCAGCGAAAACAGCGTCTCGCGCTGCTCGCGGTCCTCGTAGAGGCCCTCCTTCAGCACTGCCCCAAAATTGTCCCAGAATTTGGCGTATTCCTCGGAAGCCTCGCTCGCCTTCTTGGCCAATTCGCCGAGCACGCGGCGCGTCAGCTGCTGGCGGATGCGCGCCACCATCGGGTTCGACTGCAGCATTTCGCGGCTGATGTTGAGCGGTAAATCCTCGCTGTCGACGATGCCTTTGACGAACCGCAGATAGGCCGGCAACAGGTCGGTCCCCTCATCGGTGATGAAAACCCGCCGGACATAGAGCTTCAACCGCGGCTTGCGCTCGGGATCGAACAGATCGAACGGCTTCTGCGACGGCACGAACAAGAGATAGGTGTATTCGAGCGTACCTTCGGCCCGCGCGTGCACGGTCAGCCACGGCTCGTCGAAGCCGTGGCCGACATGATGGTAAAACTCCTTGTACTGGTCCGCGGTGATCTCGGAGCGCGGCCGGGTCCACAGCGCCGAGGCGGTGTTGATCGTTTCGTCCTTGTTGCCGTCGGCCAAGACGATCGGCAAGGCGATGTGGTCGGAGTAGGTCTTGACGATCTGGCGCAGTCGGTGCGGCTCGAGGTAGTCCTCGTCGCCCTCGCGCATATGCAGTGTGATCCGCGTGCCGCGCGGCACATTGGCGGCGGCTTCGATCGTAAAGCTGCCCTGGCCGTCCGAGACCCAGCGCCAGCCCTCGGCCTCACCCGCCTTGCGGCTCAACACCTCGACCTTGTCGGCGACCATGAAGGCCGAATAAAAGCCGACGCCGAACTGGCCAATGAGGCTCATATCCGGCTTGGCATCGCCGCTCAGCTCTTTCATGAACGCCGCGGTGCCCGAGCGCGCGATCGTGCCCAGGTTGTCGATCAGCTCGTCGTGGTTCATGCCGATCCCGTTATCGGCGACGGTCAGCGTCCGGGACGATTTGACCGGGGTCAGCACGACCCGGTAATTGGCGTCGCCCTCGCCCAGCGCCGGCTCGGTCAGCGCGGCATAACGCAGCCGGTCGCAAGCATCCGAGGCGTTCGAGATCAATTCGCGCAGGAATATCTCCTTTTCGCTGTAAAGCGAGTGCGCGACTATCTCGAGAAGACGGCTGACTTCGGCTTGAAAGGTTCTGGTTTCGGGCGCGGTTTGCTCGGTGGTTTGCTCGGCCATGGCGTGGGTAAAGGTGTGTGTCTGGACCGCGGAGACATATGTGCCCCGAGCACGGCCGCCGCAAGACGCCGACGCGCCATAGAATATCGGTTTGCAACGCGTTGCAGCGCGCCTGCCAGCGATCGGGCGAGTCGCACACCGGTCGACACTGGGGATTCGGTACGGCGCGAACGGGAGTGGCCGCCAGCCAGCGACACCTTGGCTCTTGCTCTGCCGCGGCCGGTACCGCACCTTTAGCGACATGGTGATGCTCCGTTCCGCACCGCGCCTCGTCGCGGTCCTCGGGCCGACCAATACCGGCAAGACGCATCTCGCGATCGAGCGCATGCTCGATCACCAAAGCGGCATGATCGGCTTCCCGTTGCGCCTCCTGGCGCGGGAGAACTACGACCGCATCGTCAAATTGCGCGGGGCGCGCGCGGTCGCCCTCATTACGGGCGAGGAAAAAATCCTGCCCCCGAACCCGTCCTACTTCGTCTGTACGGTAGAATCGATGCCGCTCGAGCGGCCGGTCGAGTTCCTCGCCATCGACGAAATCCAGCTCTGCGCCGATCCCGAGCGCGGCCACGTGTTCACCGCCCGGCTCCTGCACGCCCGCGGGCTCAGCGAGACGATGTTCCTCGGCGCCGATACGATCAGGCCGCTGCTCCGCCGCCTGGTTCCGCGGGCCGAATACATCAGCCGGCCGCGGCTTTCGACGCTGTCCTATACCGGCCACAAAAAGGTGACGCGCCTGCCGCCGCGCAGCGCGGTCGTCGCCTTTGCCGTCGCCGATGTCTTCTCGCTCGCCGAGCTGGTGCGGCGGCAGCGCGGCGGCACCGCCATCGTGCTCGGCGCGCTGAGCCCCCGTGCGCGCAACGCCCAGGTCGGCATGTTCCAGGCTGGCGAAGTCGACTACCTCGTCGCCACCGATGCGATCGGCATGGGGCTCAACATGGATCTCGACCATGTTGCCTTTGCCCGGGTGGCCAAGTTTGACGGGCGCGGGCCGCGCCGCCTGTCGGCGGCCGAGATCGCCCAGATCGCCGGGCGAGCCGGCCGGCACATGAGCGACGGCACGTTCGGCGCCACCGCCGATGAGGGACCGCTCGATCCCGCCATTGTCGCTTCCGTCGAGGAGCATCACTTCGAGCCCCTGACCCATGTTTTCTGGCGCAACACCGCGTTGCGCTTCGATACGGTCGGGGCCTTGCTGCGCAGCCTGGACGAGCGGCCGCCAAAGCCCGGGCTGGTGCAGATGCGCGATGCCGACGATCATCGCGCGCTGCAGCTCCTGTCGCGCAATGCCGAGGTGACAGCTCTCGCGACCAATCCGGGTGCCGTTCGCCTGTTGTGGGAGGTCTGCCAGATCCCCGACTTCCGCAAGGTGATGAGCGACAGCCACGCGCGTTTTCTTGTCCATTGCTTTCTGCATCTCGCGGAGGCGGCCGGGCGCTTGCCGAGCGCTTGGGTCAGCGCGCAGATGACCCAGCTCGATCGCCTCGACGGCGACATCGACACGCTGATGGCGCGCATCGCCCATATCCGCACCTGGACCTACATTACCCATCGCGTCGATTGGGTAGAGGGCGCCGCCGATTGGCAGGACCGCGCCCGCGGCATCGAGGACCGGCTGTCCGATGCGCTGCACGACCGCATCACCCAGCGCTTTGTCGATCGCCGCTCCGCCTTTCTCGCCCGTCACCTTGCCAGCGATGCCGAGATCTTGGCATCGGTCGACAAGGGGGGCGAGGTACGGGTCGAGGGTACCTATGTCGGCCGGCTCGACGGGTTCCGCTTTGTGCCCGACGCCTCCGCAGGCGGCGCCACGCGCACCCTCGTCACCGCGGCCAACCGCGTATTGCGCAGCGAAGTGATGACGCGGGCGCGCCGGCTCGCCGCAGAAGGCGACGAGGCTTTTGCGATCGATGCCGGTGCCGCGGTGCTGTGGCGCGGCGACCCGGTCGGCCGGCTTATCGCGGGCGAGTCGATGCTGACGCCGCGGGTCGAGCTGCGGGCCGGCGATTTTCTCGATGGCGAGGCGCGCGAGCGGGTGCGCCAGCGCTTGCAGCTCTTTGTCAGGAGCGAGATCGAAGGCCGGCTCGCGCCGCTCTTCGCCGCGCAGGCGCTGCCGCTGGACGGCCCCGGGCGCGGTGTCGTGTTCCAGCTCGTCGACACGCTCGGCTGTCTGCCGAGCGCGGACGTTGCGGCGCCGCTCAAGGCGCTCGACATGCCGAGCCGGCGCGCGCTCGGCCGGCTCGGGGTCCGCTTCGGCCGGGAGACGATCTATGTCGAGCCGTTGCTTGGCATTGAGGCGGTGCGTTTTCGCGCTCTGCTCTGGGCGGTTCGCCATGCCCGCATCGTCCCGCCGCTGCCTGGGGCACGCCAGCGGGGCAAGGCGATCGCGGTCGATCCGGATTTGCCCGCCTCGTACTACGCCGCGATCGGCCGGCGCGTCATCGCCGGGCTGGCGCTGCGCCCCGACCGGCTCGAGCGGCTTGCGGCAGCCGCAAGCGTTCGCGCGCGCCTTGGCCGCTTTACCGGCGATCCCGAGCTCGCGGCGATCGCCGGCGTTGCGCCCAGCGAGTTGCATCGGCTGCTGCTCGCGCTCGGCTATCGCGCGGTGATCGAAGCGGGCGACGAATTCTTCATCGGCAAGCCGCGGCGCCGCGGCATCGGGCCGCGGTTCGGCACGCGCCCCAAGCCGCCCCGCGAGGGCCATCCGTTTGCCAAGCTGAAGGAGCTCAAATTCGCTTGACCGCGGTTGCCGTGGCGCCGGAACGCGCCAAGACTCGCCTCGACCAATGGCTGTGGTTCGCCCGCCTCGCCAAGAGCCGCTCGCTCGCTGCCCGGCTCTGCGCCGCCGGCGCCGTGGCGATTAATGGCAGCACAGTGATTAAGCCGAATCAGGGGGTGCGGGTCGGCGATTTCGTGGTGGTGCCGCAAGGCGGCGTGCAGCGCACGGTGCAGGTGTTGGCGCTCGGACACCGGCGCGGGCCCGCAACCGAAGCCCGCGCGCTCTACCGGGAGACTGCGGCGACGCGCTTGCGGGACGTTCCGCCGGATTGGGTGCCGCTGCTCGACGAAGATGATGCGGCGGACCGGGTCTCCGTCGCGCCGAGCGGAGCGCTTCACACCGTGATCGTACCCTCGAGATAGGGCGATGCCCGGCCGGCGATCGTCACCCGGTCGCCGTTGAAGGCGCAGGACAGCGCGCCGCCGCGGCGCGACAGCTGACGGGCTTCGAGGCGGTTCTTGCCGAGCCGCGTTGCCCAATAGGGAATCAGCGTGCAATGCGCCGAGCCCGTTACCGGGTCCTCATCGACGCCGCGCGCCGGGGCAAAAAATCGCGATACGAAATCGATGCCGCCCGTTCCGGGAGCCGTGACGATGACCGCGAACTTGTCGAGCGCGGCCACCGCCGCGAGATCGGGCGACAGCACGGCGATGTCATCGGCGCTATTGTAAACGGCGAGGTAATCGCGCGAGGTAAGGAGCGCGGCGGGGCGCCGGCCAAGCGCGGCGGCCAGAGGCTCGGACATCGCGCAGGGCACCGGCGGACGGGACGGGAAGTCGAGCGCCAGAAGATCGCCATCGCGGCTGACCGTCAGCACGCCGGCCTTCTCGGTCTGGAAAGTGATGCTGGCGCGCTCGGGCTGGAGCCACCGGAACACAACGTACCCCGACGCCAGCGTCGCATGCCCGCACAGATCGACCTCGGTCGAGGGCGTGAACCAGCGCAGGCGATAGCCCTCGCTCTCGGGCACGAAAAACGCGGTCTCCGACAGGTTGTTCTCAGCCGCGATTGCCTGCATCACATCCTCGGGCAGCCAGGTTTCGAGCGGGCACACTGCCGCCGGGTTGCCGGCGAACGGCCGCTCGGCAAAAGCGTCGATCTGATAGAGCGGGATGCGCATCCGGTCAGCTCCGTTAGATATTTCGCAGGATCGCCTGTTTGACCTCTTGGATACGGCCCTCATCGCGTCGGTAAAATGTCCACTGCTTGATGCGCTTTGAGCGGACCAGTCCCGCCTGCGACAGAATTTTGAGGTGTTCGCTGACGGTCGGTTGGCTGACGCCGAGTTTTTCGGCAATGAGTACGCCGCACACGCCATCCCGGACGAGGTCGCCGTCAACCTGCGGCGGGAAATGCGCGGTTGGGTCCTTCAACCATTCCAGAACCTGAAGCCGGCGTTCGCTGGCCAACGCTCGCATCGCCTGTGAGATTGACATATTGCTAATTAGCCATTTCCCGAAGTATAGTCAAGAGAGGTTTGCCGCCCCCACGCGGCGCTGATCAGGGCGGTTTGAGATCATGATGCCAGGAGTCGATCTGATGGGCCCAAACGGCGAGGTCATCGGCCGTGGTGAGATTGCTGCCACCGGGCGGCTCATCAGACCGCGCATCCGCCGGACACCAATCGTCGAAGTCGATGGCGGAGATTTCGGATTGGCGCCATGCCGCTTGAGCTTCAAGATTGAATTGCTGCAGCACGCCGGCTCGTTCAAGACCCGGGGCGCGTTCGCAAACCTGCTGATGCGGGAGATCCCGAAAGTCGGCGTCGCCGCCGCCTCGGGTGGCAATCACGGCGCAGCGGTCGCCTATGCAGCCATGACGCTCGGCATTCCTGCCAAGATCTTTGTTCCGGCGATCTCCTCGCCGGCGAAGATCCAGCGAATCCGCGACTACGGCGCCGACCTTGTCGTCGGCGGCGATCGGTATGCCGATGCACTCGCCGTCAGCGAGGCATGGGTCGCGCAATCTGGCGCGCTCGCCATTCACGCCTTTGATCAACGGGAAACCCTGCTCGGCCAGGGAACAGTCGGCCTGGAGCTCGAGGACCAGGTGTCCGATCTCGACGCGTTGCTGGTCTCGGTCGGCGGCGGCGGGCTGATCGCCGGTATCGCCGCCTGGTATAGACGCAGGGTGCGGATCATCGGGGTCGAGCCGGAGGCGTCCCCGACGCTGACAAGGGCGCTCGAAGCCGGCCAGCCCGTCGCTGCCGAGTCCGGCGGGATCGCGGCCGATTCGCTGGCGCCGCTGCGCGTCGGCGAGCTGGTCTTCCCGATCGTCAGGCGCGATGTCGAACGTGTCGTTCTGGTTTCCGACGACGCCATTCTGCAAGCCCAACAGTCCCTCTGGACGACGCTGCGGGTGGTCGCCGAACCGGGTGGTGCCGCCGCCTTCGCGGCGCTGCTGTCGGGCCGCTATCGCCCAGGGCCGCGCGAGCGGGTCGGCGTATTGCTGAGCGGCGGCAATACCGTCGCGGTCGCCTTTGATCGGTAAAAAGACAACCGGGAAGGATCAATCACGCGAGCGCAGCGGGTGGGCATGGTCGAGCGGTCCATGGCCGCGGCCGAAGCCGGGGGCGCTCATGATCGCGCGGCGGACGTACTCGCGCGCCCGCTCGACCGCTGCCGGGACCGCGAGCCCCTGGGCCAGACCGGCAGCGATCGCGGACGCCAGCGTGCAGCCGGTGCCGTGGGTATGGCGGCTCTCGATCCGCGGGCTCTGCCAGACGCGCGGGCCGGCGGCCGATGCGAGGACGTCATAGACCGTGGCGCCGGCCAGATGCCCGCCCTTCAGCAACACCGCACGGCAGCCAAGGCCGAGCAGCCGTTCGGCTGCGCCCTGCATTGCGGCGAGGCTGTCGATCGCGCGCCCGGCGAGAATTTCGGCTTCCGGCAGGTTGGGGGTCAACACCGTGGCGCGCGGGATGAGCAGGCGCTTCAGCGCCTCAATCGCGCCTGCCTCGATCAGCGGCGCCCCACCCTTCGCCACCATCACCGGATCGACGACAAGCGGGGTCGCGGAAGCTCGTGCCGCAAGCACCGACGCCACCGCCTCGATCACGCCAGCATCGTGCAGCATGCCCGTCTTGACCGCATCGGCGCCGATATCGTCGAGCACCACCTCGATCTGCTGGCGGATGAACTCGGGAGCAATCGGCAGCACGCCGAAGACACCTTCGGTATTTTGCGCGGTCAACGCGGTGATCGCGGTGGCGGCAAAGGCATCGAGCATCGTCACCGTTTTGATGTCGGCCTGGATGCCGGCGCCGCCGCCCGAATCCGAACCGGCGACGATGAGAACCCGCCCCTTCATCACTAAAACCCGGGCATCATTCCGCGGCCCGCACCGGCGCTTCGACCGCATCGAGGCTGCGGCTGGCGGCCAGGATCGCCTCGCAAATCTCGTCGACGACGCCGGTCAGCAGCGTCTCGTCCTCGCCTTGCGCCATGACGCGGATGACCGGCTCGGTCCCGGATTTGCGGATGACCAGCCGACCGCCGGCGCCGAGCCGGGTTTCGCCCTCGGCGATCACCCGCTGCACGCGGCGCGATTCGAGCGGCTCGCCGTTGCCGAAGCTGACATTGCGCAATACCTGCGGCACCGGTTCGAAGACGCGGCACACTTCGCTTGCGCGCCTTCCGGTCTCGACGATTGCCGCCAGCACCTGCAACGCGGCAATCAAGCCGTCGCCGGTCGTCGCATAGTCGGCGAGGATGATGTGGCCGGACTGCTCGCCGCCGAGATTGCAGCCGAGGCCGCGCATCTTTTCGACGACATACCGATCGCCGACCGCAGTCCGGTGCAGCCCGATCCCCCGCCCGGTAAGGCAGCGTTCGAGGCCAAGATTGGACATCACCGTGGCGACCAGCGCGCCGCCGGCGAGATGGCCGCCGCGTGCCAGGTTTGTCGCGATCAGCGCCATCAGCTGATCGCCGTCCAGAAGGACCCCGCGTTCGTCGGCGACGATCAGCCGGTCGGCGTCGCCGTCGAGCGCGATCCCGATATCGGCGCGCCGTGCCAATACCTCCCGGCGCATCTGTTCGGGCGCCAGCGCGCCGCATTCGCGGTTGATGTTGAGCCCGTCCGGCGTCACCGCGATCGGGAACACCTCCGCCCCAAGCTCCCAGAACACCGTCGGCGCGACCTTATAGGCGGCGCCATGGGCGCAATCGACGACGACCCGCATTCCGTCGAGCCGCAGCCCTTTGGGGAAGCTCTGCTTGACAAACTCGATATAGCGGCCGGCAGCGTCATCGAGCCGCTTGGCCCGCCCGAGCTCGGCCGGCAGCGCGCGGTGGGTGGGCCCGGTGTCGAGGCAGGCCTCGATCGTCGCCTCGAACTCGTCGGACAGCTTGTACCCGTCCCGCCCGAACAGCTTGATCCCATTGTCGACAAACGGGTTGTGCGAGGCCGAGAGGACGACCCCGATATCGGCCCGCAGGCTGCGCGTCAGCATCGCGATCGCCGGGGTCGGGAGCGGCCCGACCAACACGACATCCATCCCCATCGTGATGAAGCCGGCAGTCAGCGCAGGTTCGAGCATGTAGCCCGACAGGCGCGTGTCCTTGCCGATCACCACGAGGTGTTTGTGCGCCCCACTATGAAAGCATTCGCCGACGGCCATCGCCACCTTCAGCGCCGTCTCCGGCGTCATCGGCTCGATATTGGCGGTGCCGCGGATCCCGTCCGTCCCGAAAAATTTGCGCGCCATCGCACCCCCATCCCTAAATGTTCTGGATGACAGCCATCATCCGCATTAGACGCGGGCGACAGCGATGGTCCTAGTAGAAATAGATGACCAAATCGTCAGGAGCCGGAGTCAATCCGGTCGGGGCTTAGCTGCCCGGCTGCGGTTCCGGCTCGGGGCCGATGCCGCTCGGCCGTCCCGACGGCGGCACCGAGCTGCGCCGGCCCGGCCGCGGCTCATCGGGCACCGGGCCGCTGGAGGCGGTGTCGCGCACGATCCGTTCGCCCTTGATGACCCGGCGGATCTCGTCGGCCGACAGCGTCTCATATTCGAGAAGCCCTTTGGCCAGCAACTGCAGCTCGTCGAGATGCGCGGTCAGGATCCCGCGTGCGGTGCGCTCGCCTTCATCGACGATGCGGCGGATTTCGTCGTCGATCACCTTCGCCGTCGCATCGGAGACGTTTTTGCGCTGGGTGACCGAGTGGCCGAGAAAGACCTCTTCCTCGTTCTCACTGTAGCGCAACGGGCCAAGCTTGTCGCTGAACCCGAACTCGGTGACCATGCGGCGCGCCAGGTTGGTGGCGCGGCGGATGTCGTCGGCCGCGCCGGTAGTCACCTTGTCTTCCCCGAAGATCAGCTCCTCAGCGACGCGGCCGCCAAACAGGCTGGTCATCATCGCCTTGATCTCCTGCTTCGACTGGCTGTACTTGTCGCGTTCGGGCAGGAACATGGTCACCCCGAGGGCGCGGCCGCGCGGGATGATCGTCACCTTGTGCAACGGCTCGTGCGCCTCGGCATATAGCATGCACATGGCATGCCCGGCCTCGTGATAGGCGGTCAGCTTCTTCTCGTCCTCGGTCATCACCATCGAGCGCCGCTCGGCGCCCATCATGACCTTGTCCTTAGCGTGCTCGAACTCGTTCATCGCCACCGAGCGCTTGCCGCGGCGCGCCGCCATCAGCGCCGCCTCGTTGACCAGATTGGCGAGATCTGCGCCAGAAAAGCCCGGCGTGCCGCGCGCGATAATCCGCGGATCGACATCCGAGGCGAGCGGCACCTTGCGCATATGGACCTTGAGGATCTTCTCGCGCCCGACGACATCGGGGTTTGGCACCACCACCTGACGATCAAAGCGGCCGGGCCGCAACAGCGCCGGGTCGAGCACGTCGGGCCGGTTGGTGGCGGCGATCAGAATGACGCCCTCATTGGCCTCGAAGCCGTCCATCTCGACGAGCAGCTGGTTCAGGGTCTGCTCGCGCTCGTCATTGCCGCCGCCGAGGCCGGCGCCGCGATGCCGGCCGACCGCGTCGATCTCGTCGATGAAGATGATGCAGGGCGCGTTCTTCTTGCCCTGCTCGAACATGTCGCGCACCCGGCTGGCGCCGA
>Ga0073928_10000118_pt1 | contig 179652 bp, 169 predicted proteins | sample PaiPotPPA55metaG_FD_76969 | JGI IMG/M metagenome (GOLD analysis project Ga0073928, IMG submission 76969) | Iron sulfur acid spring bacterial and archeal communities from Banff, Canada, to study Microbial Dark Matter (Phase II) - Paint Pots PPA... ...
ACCTTCGATGCGACGCCGCGCGTCTCGTACGTCGTGAGCGCTCTCAACCTGGTGGACACGTGCTGGGGCGGAACCAAGGAGCCGTGGACGGTTGCGGCGAGCAACAAGGCATGCTGGTATGGCCTGCCTGGCTACGCGCCGCTCTCGTATGGCGGCAACTTCAACAACCCAGACACGACCTTCCAACCGCTCGTGCAGTATCCGTACCAGCCGTACTTCGGCCTGACGGGTGGCGAGACGACCGGTAACGGCGCGGTCGCGCCGGTCCAGCTCCAGTTCGAGGTCAAGGTCAAACTCTAACCTCGAGCCGGCACGACGCCAACAGAGGCCCTGAGCGATCAGGGCCTCCTTTTTTGAAGTCTAGGCGTTTGTAGCGCGCGAGCGAAGCTCGCCGTAGCTTCCCGAGCCCAGCTCGGGCTGTCGTAGCGCGCGGCGATAAATCGCCGCGACTACATTATTTGTCTGCGCCCACCTCGCACGCTTCGAAGGCGAAGTCGTAAAACCCGACGCCGGAACGCGTCGGTGATATTCGCAGCTCGTGCTGCCCGAAGTGCCGGTTCATGATGAGCTCGTAAGCCCGTGGGGCATCGACGTTGACGTACGAGTTGCCGCTCGCATCGTACTGGATATCGCGACCGGCGTCCTCGCGCGCGAGCGGCTTGCCGTCCTGGGTCAGTTCGACTCGCATCGGTCCGCCCGATTCCGGCGTTAGCACCGCGATCACCTGGATGGCGTGATAGCGTAAGCTGAGATAGCCGTTGCCGCCGCCGAAAACCATCGCTTGCTGGTGCCGCGATGCGTGCCAGTAGCCTTGCAGATACAGCCGACCGTCGCGATGATCGGCGACGTTGTCCACATAGTCCGTGTCGATGGACGGATCGTTGCTGGCTGCGCCGTTCGCGATCATCTGGCCATGCCACGGCCCGACGAACGTTTCGGGCGTATGCTGGTAACACACCGCGCCTGGCTTGTCGTAGCTGTCTTGCGGCAAAAGCGCCATGACCGGCGGCAGACGCAAGGACGGGCTTCGCGCCTTGAGCAGCGCCTGTATCTTGGCTTCGGTCTGCGGGTAGTTGCCCTCGCCGATCTCCGTATCCACGAGCTTGCCGTCCTGGTCGTACAGATATTCGGTCGGCCACGCCATGGACTTGTAGCGATTCCAAATCGTTTGGTCATCGTCCATCACTACCGGCCAGTTCACGCCAAGGCGCTTGACCGCCGCAGCCACGTTTTGTGATTCCCCCGAGAAATTGAATTCCGGCGTGTGCACGCCGACGATGACGAAACCGTCGTCGCGATAGCGGTGGTACCACGCGCTCAAATAGGGAAGCGTGCGCAGGCAATTGATGCAGGTATATTCCCAAAAATCGACGAGCACCACTTTGCCGCGCAGATCTGCCGACGACAGCGCCGCCGTATTGAGCCAACCGGTCCCGCCCGCGAGGCTCGGAATGCCCTGAACGTCGGCAGCAGCGAGGCAGAACACAGCGGCCAGGCTCGCCGCCCCAAGAGCAAGATATTTCACGACGCGAGGAACGACGTTTCCCCCGACGGTCTGTCGGGCGCTGCTTCCACCGTTGCGGCACATCGGGCGGCAGCTGAATAGAACAGCTCGAGGAACCGGCCGCGCAATGCCGCTCGGTCTTCAAAGCCGACGCACCACGCAAGATCGCGCGCCAGAAGGGGACCGAACTGGTGGACTTTGGTCAGCCCTTCACGCGCACCGAATCCAGAATCCCGCCACGGCGCTGCTGCCCGGATCGCATCGAAACTTTCCGCGGTTCGGCGTCGGCAGCTCAGACGACCGCATTGCACGAGCGCGTGACGAAGAAACGTCGCGAAAAACGGTGGTTCCTTTATTGCGCCCGCTCGGCCGTCGGCGTCGCACAACGCACGGCCTCGTCGCACGATCGCGTCGACGAACGAATCGGAGAGGTCAAAGCTTCCGAAATCACGATCGCGCATGTCGGGCACGACGAACATGTCATGCAGGTAGAATTGCCGCCCGAGGGCGACGGCGGATTCCCAGGCTTGGACGCGCAATGTTTGTGCTTCGTCGAATTCTTTGAGCCCATCCAGTGCGAACGCCAGCGACGCCTGAGCGAAACACAGCGATCCGAGCGCACCTTGATCGGTCGCGATCCCCACGGCGCGTTGCGCGGTCTCGCGCGCGACTGCGGCATCGACGCGGCATTGAATTCGGCTTTGCACCGCGAGCGCCTGACCGGTGATCCACGATGTGGGGTAGCGGGCGCAAAGCTCGGCCGAGGGTGCCCACGCGTGACGTAGCTGCACGCAGGCCCGACCGGCGACCGTGCGCACGCACATCGCGAACTCCGGTTCGACCTGTTCGAGGGCGAGCGCCGCGAAATTCGCATTGTCGATGGCCTCATGCCACCGCATCTGCATGAGCGCCAACATCGAGAGCGCGTCGGCCGTGCGCGCCACGACCTTCGGATCGCGCGTCACCGCATTGATGGTCGCGAGCTCGGAAAAGATCTGGTTCGCCTTCTCCGAGTCGCCGTCGTCGCAAGCTTGTTCTGCCTCGATGACCAGTGCCTGCCCGACGAGCGGCCCATATCCGAGCGCGTACGTTTTCATGCGCTCGACGGCTTCGCGTGCCGCCGGCATGTCGCAGCGGCAGAGCGCCTCGAGGCGTTCGAGATACGCGAGTTCGAACGCCGCACGGGCGCCGGCCGGCGTGGCCGGATCGAGCGCGATGCTGCGAAGCTTCCGCTGCCAACGGCCGGCGAGCTTCGGCCGGCCGCCGGCGAGATGACTGCGCGCAACCGCCGTCACTGCAAGGAATCTCCATGGATCTCCGCAGCGCTTGATCATGTGACGAGTCACAGGTTGTCCTGCGCCGATCGCCATGCGCACGATCTCGTACGCGATCTGTCCGCTCGGCTCCGGTACGGCCGCTGAATAGAGATCGTAGGCGGTCTTCGCATCGAACTGCGCCGCAAGCCGAGCGAACTGGATCTGCTGGCTCTCCTGGCGGTCCGTTTGCAGCTCGTGCTCGAGCGCCTTGGAGATCGCCTCGATGGCCCGTTCGCGGTAGCGGAAATACGAGCGGATCGAGAGCCCCATCATCCCGGCGACTCGGTGCGATTTGATTCCATCCACGTCCTGCCGAAAGATGAGTTCGCGCATCAGCTGATCGGCGTGGCCGGAGCCCGGAATCGCTTGTCGGATCAACCAGACCATCGCGTCTCGCGCCGAGTTGGCCTGCAGCGCGTCGCGCAAAGCGGCGACGAGCGGATGTTTCTCGAGCAGCATCGGGTCGGAGAGCATGCGCAGAAGGCGACGCGTCTCGCGATTGCTCCAATTGACGTCGCTCATGCACCCGTCATTCACAGAAAAGTTTGCATTTCCTAATGCTTGGCGTCAATTTTTTTGTTCATCTTTTCAGGGTCTGAAATTTTCATGAAACCGTTGCCGCGTGCGGACACATTGATGTCACGTCATTGCACGGTCGATCGCGCCGAAATATTGGCCCGAAAAGCGAATCACCGGTGTTGGGGTCGGTGCGCGCGTGCGTGACCGCAGCCCCATTTCGCGATTCTCGGAGAGGGAACAACTCAATGCGAAAAGCGCTACTCAACGCAGCCCTCTGCGCGATCCTGTCGCTGTGCCAGGGAACATGGGTACTGGCCGGCACGACGGGAGCGCTAACGGGCTACGTGCGCTTGCAAGACGGTTCGCCGCTTGCAGCCGCGTCAGTCACCGCGAGCTCGCCGTCGCAGGTCGTCTCGACCCGCACGGACAGCACCGGTCACTTCTCGTTCGTATCATTAACACCCGACACGTATACGGTGACGGCCAGCGAGGACGGCTTCGATACCGTGTCGCAGGCCGGCATCACGGTCATCGCCGACAACACGCAGACGGTGACGCTGCACACGCAGCGCACGGCGAAAGTCATCGCGGTCATTCCGGTTCGCGCTGCGAATCAGCTGGTGCGACCCGGCACGACGGCCGACGTCTACTCCATAAACGCCGCACAAGCAGCAAAGCTGACCACGCTTGGCGGCGGCGGCGGTGCGGACACTGCGTACGGCGCGATCGCGGCGCAGCCGGGCGTGGTTATCGCGGGCCAGCAAATGGGCTGGATGCAGTCGATGCACATCCGCGGCGGCGACTTCAATCAAGTCGGTTACGAGTATGACGGCGTTCCCGTCAACCGCTCGTTCGATAACTACGCAGCCAGCACGCTGTCAAACATCGGAGAAGGCGAGGTGCAAGTCTATACCGGCGCCGCGCCACAGAACGCAGAAGGTCAGGGCCTGTCGGGTTTCATCAACCAGGTCATCAAGGACGGCACGTATCCTGGGTTCGCCAACTTGGACTTGGCCATCGGGAGCCCGGGGTTGTATAACAAGATCAATCTAGAAGTTGGAGGCGGCACGCCGAGCCGCAACTTCACGTACTACGTGGCGACCGGCGGCTACAGCGTGAGGCCGCGCATCTACGATAACAGCGACGGCGCCGTTTGGGACTCGCAATTCGGCCAACCGTTCGATTTCTACGCGGGCAATCAGTTCGGCGGTGGGTTTGCGGGCCAAGCTCCATCCCCGTACTGCACGACCGTTCATACTCCCGACAGCTGCGACAGCAACTACGCCATCCTTGGCAGCTTTCTCGGCGGTAAGAACGTGCCGCTGGGCGTCGGGCCGGGCGGTTACATTCTCGGTCCGTTCGCCTACCAGTCTTCGACGGTGCCCGTGGGCTCGTTCAACGATCGCGAAAATGTGGTGAACCTGCACTTCGGTTTGCCGCATCGAAACGATTCGGGCAAGGATGACATCCAGCTCCTCTACAGCAACTCGTATTTGACGAATCCGCAAGATGCTGGGGAGTCGGCTTGGGGCGTGCCGACGTTCGCGCTCGACGCCGCCCAGGGGTTGGGTTTCTATGGCATCCAGTCGCCGGCGGCACCCCTGAAAGGCGCCAACTGGTACGGCGGCTTGCAGATGACGACGCCGATCACGACGCCCTACACATCGGGATGCCCCGCGCCGTGCGGCGCCATTCCGTATGACTACCCGGCTTCGAATGTTCTGGGTGCATACGCAGGCGTCCCAGGGCTTCCCGTCAACAGCCTCTTGCCTTCGGGCTTCACCGACCAGGTGTCGCAGAATGGCCAAGGCATCTTCAAGCTGCAATACCAGCACAACATCGGATCGAACGCGTACTTGCGCGTGTACGGCTACAGCTACTACTCGTGGTGGTATCTGTACGGTCCGGAATCGACGAACAACGCATTCGTCGGCTGCTGTCCGCCGGACTATCAGCTCATCACGCACACGCGCGGCGCCAGCGCCCAGTTCGCCGATCAGCTCAACGACAAAAACCTGTTCACGGCACAAATCGCCGGCGTCGCTGCAACGACGACCCGCGACAACAACACGCAGATGCTCAACGTCCTGTCGCCGGCGCGGTCGCTGGCATTCGACTTGGTCGACGCGAAGAATCCATACGCCGGGCTCTGTTACGGACCTGGACCGAGCGGTGGGTCCGTTGAATCCTGCGAACCCGGAGCGGTCGCGTTAGCCCCAGGCGCTCTGAGCTTTGCCAGCGTGTTCGCCGGCGGCATTCCAACGGCCGCAGCAACGGGCTGCGGGCCGACCTTCACAGATCCTTGCGCCTACCTTCAGGTCGAGTCTGGCCCCTTCGCTACGTACAACAACGTCAAGCCGACGTTCTATTCCGGCTCGCTGGGCGACCAGTGGAAGCCGAGCGAAAAGCTGCTGCTGAACCTGGGGCTGCGGCTTGACAGCTTCCAGTTCCAGGGCGGGCAGACGAACTTCGGCAAGATCAGCACGTTCTGGTACAACGCCTTCAACAACGAGTTCTGCGTCAGCGCGTTGGCGGGATCCAGCCCGGTCAGCAAGATCAACGACCTCGCGACGTACTTCACGCCGCTGGCCGCCGGGCCGATCACGCCGCAGACGCCGTGCACGTCGATCAACGACCCGACCAACCCGGGCCACACGTACCTGGACGCGAATCTTGTCGACGCCTCGGCGCAGAAGTTCACCTATACCGAGCTGCAGCCGCGCCTGGGCGGCACGTTCACGGCTTCACCCGACGACGTGATCCGATTCAGCGTCGGCAAGTACAGCGATCCGCCGATCACAGCGGTGGAACAGTACAACACGCTCCAATTCAACAGCGCCCAGTTCTTGGGCTCGCGTTTCCTACAATATGGCCTCAATACGCCCGGCCACGAGCTTGGGCCCGAATCGTCTTGGAATTCCGACCTCTCATGGGAGCACCGCTTCGCGAACAGCGACGTGAGCTTCAAGCTCTCGCCGTTCATGCGAAGGACGAGCAACCAGTACCAGCAGTTCTTCCTGGATCAGAAGACGCTGTTCGTATCGCAGCTCCCAATCGGCAAGCAGACGTCCGAAGGCGTGGAGTTCCAGCTCCAGAAGGGCGACTTCAGCCAGAACGGATTGTCGGGGTTGCTGTCCTACACGTATACATGGACGTACGTTCAATACGGATCGCTGCCCGGCAACGGTGGAACGCCGTTCACGCCGATCAACAACGCAATCAAGACGTATAACGCCTACACGTCGTTCTGCGCGAGTAACCCGACCGATCCACGCTGCGGCACGACGACCAACTTGAGCACCGCGACACCGTGCTACACGACCACCGGCATGCCGGATGCCGGCTGCGCCAAGGGAAGCATAGCGAACCCGTACTGGAACGCTCCAGTACAAGGTCTCTTCGATCCGAATGGGCGCTATATGCCGTACACGATTTTGCCGAATGGCTTCAACTCGTCGGTAAACTCGTTCTCGGTTCCCAACGCCGGAACGTTGGTCTTGAACTGGAAGCACGACAAGCTGTCCATTACGCCCGCGCTGCAATACTTCGGCGAGGGCTTCTACGGAGCTCCGCTGCAGAGTCCCGGCGTCGATCCCGCGACGAACTTGATTCCGGGGAACGGGTTCGCCAGCTCGCTCACCGATGGCGGGTGCACCGGTGCGCTGGCCGCGAGCTCTTCGGATCCGCGGTATCCGTACGGATTCCCGTCGGTTGGAACCGGCGGTCTGCCGTACGACGCGACGACCTGCCTGTCGAACATCCTGATCCCAGATCCCTACACCGGTAAGTTCGACAACCTCGGCGCGTTCCGGTCGCCGCAACAACTGCTCGGCTCGCTTCAGATCAGTTATGAGGCGACGCCGCGCATCACATACGTCGCGTCGGTCAACAACCTGCTCGACACGTGCTGGGGCGGGTCCAAGGAACCATGGACGGTAAGTGCCGGCAACAAGGCGTGCTGGTATTACGTGCCGGGCGCCGGGGTGGTGCCGTCCACGGGCAACTTCTCCAACCCGGACAGTACGCCACAGACATTCGTCCAATATCCGTACGAGCCGCAATTCGCTGCGGGCGGCGCCTTGGCACCCGGCGGCGCCATCGCACCGGTTGAGATGCAATTCGAGGTCAAGGTGAAACTCTAAGCTACGACGTTGTCTCCTCTACGTGCAGAGGCCCTGAGTTACTTCAGGGCCTCTCTTTGTTGAGGTCGACCTCCCTAATTGTGGAGGTCGAGCTTGCTACTGCGGCGAGCAGTACACGCTTCGTCCTTTCGCCGCAGCGCTCTTGGTCACGCATGTCGGGCTCTGGATCTTTCGAAGGTTCGTCGCCGACACGCGCGATCCAGACGTCACCCGGATGACGGATGCGGTTTGGTTGGATTTCCCGTTCTTCGTGGTCGTCATGGCCATGCGAACGGAGACGTGCGCGGCCTGCAAGCAATCGAGCTTGAATTGAATCGACTGAATCGACTTGTAGCCCGGGCGCTGCACGGCGACGACGTACGTGCCGGTCGGCAGCCGCAGGAATCGGATCGCTCCGCCGCCGCCGGTCACCCACTGGGTGTGAACGGGGCCGCTGAGCCTCACCGCGGCGCCCGCGATCGGCTGGCTGGTCTTGACATCGATGACGTTCACGACGATCTGGCCATCCTGGCTGCAGCTCGACGCGTTCGACGCGAGCGTCGTCACGCCGCTGTACGCCATGACCTGCGGTTGCGAGATCGCCGGACCGAACGGCGCGCTCGGCCCAGTATTTCCAGCACCGGAACCGACGATACCACCGGATCCAACCGTGACGCCTGGCGCGCCCGTGCCGCCCGGGGAGCCCGTGCCGCCACCGCTGCCAGCGATCGACGCGGCGCACGCGCCGCCATTGACCGAGACGCAGCCACCCGCAGCGGAGCTATTGCCGCCGTCTGCAAGCGCCGTTCCAGTGTTGGCGACGACCTTCGCGCCCGCAGGGGCACCTAAAACGCCACCTGACGACGCAGCGCACACCGCGTTCACGGTGACGCAGGCATTCGCATCGACGAGGTTCGCGACGTTGCCGCTCGCCTGAACGATGGCATGCGTGTTGTCCAGCGGTTGGACGATGACCGGCAAGCTGGCGGCCAAGCCAAGACCTGCGGTCGAGCCCTGCAGATCGACTTTGCTTCCGTCGGCAAGGCCCACCGTCAACGCATGAGCAGAAACGCTGTCGACCGTTCCCGGCATGCCGCGGCAGCCCGCATTGATGGTCGCGCACGCCCGCGCGTCCACGAGATCCGCGACGTGCGCGCCGGCGACGACTCGCGCGTGCAAGTTCGAAAGCGGCGTGACCGTCACAGGAGCGCCAACGTCGACTGTGAGGCCATGCACGTCGCCGAGCAGGGTGTGCAGATCACCGTTTGCCATGCGCACGGCGATAGACGCCGTATCGACGGCCGCAACCGAGCCGGACAACGGCCGCGCTCGGCAACCGGCATTGACGGTCACGCACGCACCGGCGTCGACCGCCTTGAACACGCTGGCGCCGATCGCGATCCGCGCATGCAGGAAGTCGAGCGGCGTCAGCGTCGCGGCCACACGCGTTCGGCTCTTCAGCAGTTGCGTCGACAGGAGATAACTCACGACGTCGCCGTTCGGCAATTGCAGCGTCAGACGGTTGCGCGAAGCCGCAACCACCTGAGCCATCACGCCGTTGCCCGCTCGAACCTGGCCGCTGGCCAGGGCGACGAGCTCGTCGACCATCGATGCGGCGACGAGCGTTTTCACGTGGACGCCGTCCGGTATGGCCAGCACGACGGTCTTGCCGCGCAGCGCCGCGAGGATGTTGGAGGTCGGCGCGTCGACGATGAAGCTCTGCAACGCACCGCCAGAGCGGAGGGTCACCACCGACCGGTTCACCTGTGCGACGACGCCGAGGTAGGCATCGTTGAGCAGCGAGCCCGGCGGGATTCGGAGCACGCCGAAACTCGCCGTCTGGTCGAAGTCGTTCGATACCGCGACGACGCTTGCGCCCATCCGCACGCCGAGTTTCGCCGCCGCGCCGGACCCCAACTTGATCGTGTGGATCTCACCGTTGGGGCTGAGGAACGTGGCGATGTCGTCGGAGACCGACGTGACGATGCCGCGGATCGCATCGTGCTGTCCGACCACCGAAGTGATGTGCACGCCGTCCGCCGCGCGCAAGATCACGGACTTGCTGACGAACGCGCGCAATGCCGCCGCTGCGTCATCGCTCGCGATCAGATTCTTGGGCCCTTGGGCCGTCGCCACCGTGACCGCATCACCGCTGACGCTGACGAGCGTGCCTTGGGTCCGTTGCTTCAATTCCATCACAACGGCAGCGGCGGCCGCGCGCGGGACGTGGAGCTGCCAGGCAAGCTCGTCGAGCAGCGCCGGATCGGAGAACAGGCGCTCGCTGCTGATCGGGCTCGCCAAAATGGAGTTCAGCGTGTCGGTCGGTCCGTCAAATTGACTCCCGGCCGAATTGACGCCGGCGCCGCCGCCGAGGCTGCCCGCAACCCCGTTCATCGTTCCGGAGATCGCGCCGGCTGCGCCGCTTAACGCACCTCCGACGCCGCCCCCCAACAGACCGCCGGAATTTTGGCCTGCGAGCGATGGCGACACCGAAGCTGCCGCGACAAATAAAAAGGCGAGCACACTAGCCAGGGCTCGCGTCTTGACTTGCATCATAAGGAAGGGCCTCGCTTCACCGTATCCGGCCGCGACCGGACTCGACGAGTAGGCGGTCCCTCCGTTTTTTAGTATACGGCGACCGGCTCTGAATTATGCATGAACAATGCCAACTGTGATGCCCGTCACGAACGGGAATCAATTAATTGTAGAGGTCGCCCTCGGTCGACCTTATTCGGAAAAGCGCTACGGCAGCGGGTGCGCTTGGAAGAAGTCCCACATGGCGGAGTTCGCATCCAAGTCCCGCGTCGTCTTGCCGATCAAGAACGCGGGCAAGTACTGCTCGCCGTCCGGCCACGTGTGTCCGCCGCCGACGATCGTGTAGAGTTCGACGGCCGCTCCGCCGGCGCAGCTCGAGTAGGCAGTCAACCGCACGGCCAGGTCGTCGTCGCCTCCCGCAGCGCGCACGTCACTGCTGCTCGGCGAACCCGAGCACCCATCCAGCGCGGCCCAGCGCGCGATCGAATCGGCAGCGCTCATTGTTTCCCCGCGCGAGCCGCCGCCGGGGCCGTGAATGGTCCCGCCGTTGTACGGCACGAGCGGATCGGACGTGCCCTGGAAATACACGATGGGCACGGGACGTGACGGATGACAGCCGGGTTCGAGTCCCACCGAAAGCGTCGCCGCATCCGGAGCCACCGCAGCGAACACGTCGGCCGCGTCACAGGCCAACCGCTGCGACATGAAGCCGCCGTTGGAGATGCCGGTCGCATAGACGCGGCGCGGGTCGATCCGATACTGACCTTCGATTTGTTTGACGAGCGCGCGCATGAACGCGACGTCGTCGATGCCGCGCGAATCGTTGATGCCGCGCCCATCGGACCACAGCTTATCGACGCCGTCCGGGTAAACGGCGACGAAGCCATATCGATCCGAAGCCGAGTCCATGCCGGATATCCGCACCATGCCGGCGCCGGTTCCGCCGCCTCCGTGCAGCACGACGACCAACGCAACGGGTTTCGATCCATCATATGAGGCCGGCACGTGCAGCGTGTATGTCCGAGTGAGGCCGCCCGAAGAAAGGGACCCGTTGCAATCGGCCCCGGCGGAGCACGCTACCATCGCGGCAATTAGTCCTATCATGAGCAAGTTTCTTCGCCCAAAGAGCCTACTGGTGCTCGCGCCTCGCTTGTGAGAAGATGAGAACGAGGCGAGAAATGGGGCATGTCTCATCATCCGTTCACCGGACTGCCTCGTTCTTGTCACGAAGGGCGGTCGCCCGCAGTCATATGGATAGCCGCGGTCGTTTATGGCCGCGCTGGTAAGGAATTTCGTTCGATGCCCGAAGTCGTTTTTGGATCCGCGGCGATGGCCGCACTGCTCGCAATCGCCGCCTGGGCGGGTGGCTCGCCCGCGCAGCACACCTTCAACCCCCGCCCGCCAACCCGCATCTGGTAACGCGTAACGGGTCACCTTGCGGCGGTCGGCTTTAGCCGACCGTTTTGTTTAGGTCGCGTAACGGACCACCTTGGAGCGGTCGGCTTTAGCCGACCGTTTTTATTAAATCTCGACCGTTAGACGGCTTGCGCGTGAACCTGCTGCAGGGCCATCCACTCGGCGAAACGGTCCGCCGGCATGGGTCGGCCGTAGAGGTAGCCTTGGGCCACTGTGCAGCCCTCGCTCATCAGCCAGGCGGCTTGTTCGTGCGTCTCCACGCCTTCGGCGATCACGCCGCGGCCCAGGCTCAGCCCCAAAGCGATCACGGACTTGGCGATCGCCGCGTCGTCGCGGCCCTCCGGGAGCTCGCGCACGAACGTGCGGTCCACTTTGATGGCGTCGACCGGTAGTTTTTTCAAGTAGGTGAGCGACGAATAATAGGTGCCGAAGTCATCGAGCACCACCTTGAGGCCCATATCGCGGCAGCAGCTGAGCGTCGCTTGAGCGATCTCAGGATCTTGCAGCGCGACGCTCTCCGTGATCTCGATTGCGATCGCGCGCGGGTCGACCGCGCTGAGCCGCACGGCAGAGGCCAGGTGTTCCAGAAAGTCCGGATCGGCGAACTGCGCCGCGGACACGTTGACCGACAGCTGGAAATCCTTGCCGCTCATTCCCCACGAGCGCAGACGGCTGAGCGCTTCGCGCGTGACCCACTGGCCGATGGGCACCATCAATCCCGATTCTTCGGCGACGGCGAGGAACTCGCCGGGTTCGGCGATGCTGCCGTCGGGCTTCGCCCAGCGCAGCAGCGCTTCGGCGCCTACCACCTCGAGCGTGTCCATGCGCACGAACGGTTGGAAGTACAGGCGCAGCTCGTCTCGGGTGAGCGCTTGACGCAGACCCTCTTGAATGCGCTGGCGCCCGCGCAACCGTTCGGCGATCTTCTCCGAATAGAAGCAGTAGACGTTGCGCCCCTCTTCTTTGGCGCGATACATCGCTGCATCGACGTGCGCGAGCAAGTCGTCGGCCGAATCGCCGTCCTCAGGGAAGAGCGCGATGCCGATGCTCGCCGAGAGATAGAAATCGTGATGCTCGACCCGGAACGGCGCGACCAGCGCGTCGCACATGCGCCGGGCGAGCGCGTCCATCTCGGCCGGATTTGAGATCTCCGGCACGAGCACCGCGAATTCATCGCCGCCGAGCCGCGCCAGCATTTCGCCCTCGCGAATGATCGGACGCAAGCGGTCCATGGCCTGGACGAGCACGCGGTCGCCGGCGGCGTGACCCAGCGTGTCGTTCACCTGCTTGAAACGATCGAGGTCGATGTAGAGCAGCGCGAAGCGTCGCTGCGTGCGCCGCGACTGCGGGATCAGCTCCATGAGGCGCTCGCGGAAGCGGGCTCGGTTCGGCAAGTTCGTCAGCGGATCGTGGTAGGCGAGGCGCGCGATCTCCGCCTCTTGCCCGGCGAGCCGAAGCAGCCGGCCGAAATAGGCGGCGAGCAACTCGACGTAGGCTCGGTCCTCATCGTCGAACGGCTCGTCGCGCGGCGACACGTCGGCGAACGACAGCACGTAATCGCGCTCGCCGACCCGGATGGGCGTCGCGATGCCGCACTGCAGCCCGAGGTCCTGAAGGACTTGCAAATCTTTGAAGGCGGGGTCGCTGAGCAAGCTGGATGACGCGAGCGTGCGCCCGGCCGCGAGCGTGCGGCCCGACAACGTCTCGTCGAGCGTACGCCCGCCGGATAGCCATTGCGTGGTCATCGGATGCGTCGCGATGTCGAGCACGAGCTGGTCGCCGTCGCGGTGCGCCAAGAGCCCGGAGGTGAGCTCGAGCGCGCGGGCGCCTTCGGCGAGCACGTCGTGCGTCAGTATCTGACGATCGATGTCGGAGCGCGCGATGAGATGCCACAGCCCGTCGAGCCGGCTCAGCCGGCGCTGCGCCCGATGCACCTCGGCTTCCAATTTGCCGTCGGCGCGCTCGCGATCCGTGACGTCGCGGAAGCTCCACACGCGCCCCACCGGTTTTTTGTTGACGCGTTGGGGGATCGAATAGCGCTCGAAGACGCGTCCGTCCTTGAAATTGAGGACGTCAAAACTCTCGGATTCCGGATTCGCGTAGAGCTCGCGAACCTTGCTGATGAAGGCGTCGGGATCCACGAGCTGGCCCACCGCGTAGGCAAGAGCGTCGTCGTCGTTGCCGGTCGCGAGCACCGAATCGGGGATGCCCCACATGCGCACGAAGCGATCGTTGAAGCGCACGATCTTGCCGGCATGGTCGACGATCAGCAAGCCGTCGGCCGTCGCCTCGAACGCGGCAATGAGGAGAGAGCTTTCAGGAATGCCGTTGCCGGACGGGTGTGTGGCGCCGGCGAGCCGGCGGGTCACTTTGCCGTTCTTTAAGGCTGCGGGACGCGAGCGAGTTTGTCCAGGCATCGAGATGCGGTGATACCCCCGAGGATGAGACTGCGCCCCCATACCTTTGTTACCCAAGTGCGTCCCGTGATAGCGTCCGCTTGCTTGGCCGCTGCTCGGGAGGCAATCGCAGAGGCCGCCCCCTCGAGAAGCGGCCCCTGCATCCCCGGCTCAGGAAATCGGTGTGCTCGAGCTTGGTCGACCCTACCGCTGATGGACGATCGCGTCGCGCACGGCCTTCACGCCGCCGTGCAGCAACAGCATCAGGAAGTTGGGCGAATTCAGTTCCGGGCACGTCACATCTTGAATGTTCGCTGCCCGGTGGCGCGAGAAATCAGTCGAAAACTTGAACGCGACCGTGACCGGTACCGCGCGGGTGTATGGTTGACCAAAGGGGTCGGCAGGCCGAGGACCGGCCCACGGACTCGTAAAGGATGTGGGGTTCTTGCCGACGGACCCGATGACGAGCATCGGGGCGACGGGAGTCTTGCATGCTGCGGCGATGCTCGGCGCACCGAGCAAGGCCAAAACCATAACCGCAAAAGCGACCTGTTTCATACGTTCACGTACTTCGTATTATAGACGCCTTTTGGCTGCCGCAGACGGGGCTTAGGTCACACTTTATCCTGACCTGTAGCGGTCGACCTGCAATGAACAGGGCCCGGTTTTCACCGGGCCCCTGTTTTGAGCGACTTCGTCGTTATCCGCGGTACGCTTGGCGCTGCTGGAAGCAGTCCTTGCAGTAGACGGGCTTGTTGCCGCTGGGTTGGAACGGGACTTCCGCCACGCCGCCGCAGCTCGAGCATGTCGCTTTGAACATCTCGCGCTGGCCGCCGCCGTATCGGGATCCGCTCCGCCCGCCGCCGCCGCTCGCTTTGCGCGCCGCGCGGCAATCAGGGCATCGGCTGGGCTTGTTGGTGAAGCCCTTTTGAGCGAAGAACTCTTGCTCGCCGGCCGTGAAGACGAACTCCTTGCCGCAATCGGAACACACGAGCAGTTGATCGGAATACATGGTCTTTTGAAAACTCCTCTAGCGCACTGTTAGAGCCTAACAGAACGCTCGTCAGTGATAAACGGTCGGGGTAGGATTTGGGTTTAGACGAAATCGCATCCGGGACCAAACCCAAGCATAGCACGGTTCGGGCTTGGCAAGCAAGCCGATTCGGAGCCATTTTCTGTCGTTTTCCTCCAAATGGAAGCGCCCGCGTGCGACGGCGGGCGCTTCGCGTGGACGGAGTTTTGTCGTTGTCTAGTTGCTGTTGCCTGGTTGATCGCCCTGGCCGTTGTTGCCGTCGTTCGGATGATGGTGGCGTTTGCCGTTGCCGCCGTTACCGTTGCGGCCGTTGTTCCAGGCGTTCTGATAATTGTTGTAGTTGTTGCCGTTGAAGTAACCGTTGCGGCCGCCCTGGTCGTCGCGGTCGTTGTCGCCGCGGCGGTTGTAGTCGCGGCCATTCATGGCCGCGTTATTATAATATCCGTTCGGATAGTTTCCATAATACGGAGCGTTGCCGTTTGCACCGTACGGATAGTTCCCGTACTGATTGATCTGCGTCGGCGCATATCCATAGAGGTTGTACGGCTGGCACTGCTGCCCGTAGCCGTCGAACGTGCAGATCGTGCTGCCGTTGTTGCTGGTGTAGATGGTGGTGCCGTTCGGATAGACGATGCGGCCGTCGCCATAGACCGTGCCGCCATCTCGCGTGTAGCCGACCACTGAGTTCGCATAGGCGCGCTTGTGCTGCCAGTTGTCGTAAAGGATGATTCCCGTCGCCGCGAGTGCGCCGAGAAGGATGTTGCGCGTGCTGACTTGGCCCGCCGTGTCGGCGCGCGATGGCGCCAGCGTGCCCCCGAGCATCGCGAGCACGAGCACCCCCGCGAGCAGGGCATATCGCACCCCCATGAGTTTCCTGAGAATTGACATCGTGCGATCTCCCTTCACTCGTAGCATAGCGCGCCAATCGATGGAAGGTCCTGAGAGCAGCCTGGGTTTGTTATTGAAAGGCGCGCGAAGGCGCGAACCGAACTCGGCTCGACATGGCGGATATCATCGATCCAAACGAGTCAACCAAGCCGTCGATCTCACGCCGAGGCTTTATCGGCGTCTCCGCACTCGCCGGCGTCGCGGCGGGCAGCGGGCTTGCGGCGACCGCCACTGCGGCCGCGCAGTTCGGCACGGTCCACGAGCCGCTCGTGCCCGAGAACGACCCGGCGATCACCATCGTCAACGTCGAGCTGCCGCGTCCCGACGTCACGATCGACGGCTATGCGGCGATCCCGCGCGACGCGACGCGGCTGAGTCCCGGCGTGGTCGTCGTCCAGGCGATTTGGGGTGTCGACACCCAGCTGCGCGACGTCGTGCGCCGGTTCGCGAAGGCCGGCTTTGCAGTCATCGCGCCGAATCTGTACTTTCGATTTCACGCGCCAAGCGGCGACGGAGCGACCGACATCGCGCCGTTTAAGGCGATCGCCCAACAGCTGAACGACGATCAGGTCGACGGCGACCTCGTCGCGGGAGCGGCCTGGCTGCGCCAGCGCGCGGGAGTCGATCCGCTGCATCGTCCCCCGAAAGTTGGCATCACCGGGTTTTGCATGGGCGGCGGCATCGCGCTGCGGGTCGCGGCCACCGCGCCCGCGTTTGACGCCTGCGCCATCTGGTACGGGCGCGTGACCGACCAGGAAGCCAGCGAACTCACGATCCCGATGCTCGGCAGCTACGGCGGGCGCGACACGAGCATCCCGGTCGACGGCGTGCGCGAGTTCCAATCGCGGCTGACGGTCCCGAACGAGATCAAGATCTACCCCGAAGCGGGGCACGCGTTCTTCGACGATCAGCGCAAGTCGTACGTGGCCTCGGCCGCGACCGACGCCTGGTCGCGCACGCTGGCCTGGTTCACGCGCTATTTGTAGCGGTCGACCTTGGTCGACCGGTCGAGCAAGCTCGACCGCCACAATCATTTACACGAGCCGTTGGTGCGTGCGTTTTTTCCAGAAGAAGTTGTAGTAGGTATATTGCAGCGCCAGCACCACGACGAACGAGATCGGGTAGCCCATCCATACGCCGTTCAACCCGAAATGATGCATCAGAATGTACGCGGCCGGAACTTCGATGCCCCATATCGCGAAGATCCCGTTGATGGTCGGTACGAGCACGGCGCCGCTGCTGCGCACCACGCCGCTCACCACCGCGCTGTTGCCGAACAGCAAGTACGACCACAGCGTGATCATCAAGAGCGTGTGTGCGATGTCCAGCGTGTGCTGGTCGACGATGAACCACCCCAAGATGACGCGCGCGAACACGTAGCACAGGGCGATGAGCACGCCGCCGATGGCGTAGTTCAGCCCCACGGCGGAGCGTACGACGGTGCCGAGCAGATCTTCTCGTCGCGCGCCGATGCATTGCGCGCCGAAGATCGAAGCCGTGATGCCGATCGAGATCGCCGGGAACTGCACGTAGCTCACCACCTGGTTGACGGCGCCATATGCCGCCGTCGCGCTCGAGCCGAATCGGTTCACGAACGAGATCACGGCGATCTCAGCCAGCGAGAGCATGATGACTTGGATGCCGGTGGGCACGCCGATCTTGACCACCTGCCACAGGATCTTCCAATCTACGAGCATGTCGCGCGCGGTCTCGGCGTCGAAGCGCAGCGGGTGACGCACGCGTCCGAGCCACCACAGCATGGCGGCAAAGGCGATCGCCTGGCTCGCCAGCGTCGCCAGGGCCGCGCTCACGACGCCCAGCTGCGGCAGGCCGACCCAGCCGCGGATCAGCGCCGGGGTGAAGACGAGCGAGAGCAGCGTGCTGACGATCAAAAAATAAAACGGCGTCGTCGAGTCGCCGGTGCCGCGCAAGAACGTCGTGTAGGCCAGATACGGGAAGATGATCGGCGAGATCATGAACACGACTTTCGCGTATGCGTCCGCCTGCGGCAAGATGTTCGCCGGCGTGCGCAGCGCCATGAGCATCGACGGTGAGACGAGCGTGCCGACGACCGCCACGACGATGCCCATGGCGAGCGTCGCGCCGAGCACGGTGCCGGCGACTTTTTTCACTTTGTGCGCGTCGCCCGCGCCATACGCTTGGCCGATCAGCACGTTGCTGCCGCTGGCCAACCCGATCAAAAACGCGAACAACAAGAAAACGATCGGGAAGACGGCGGATATCGCCGCCAGCGCGTTCACGCCGATCATGCGGCCGATGAAAATGGTGCTGAACGTCTGCGACGCCGATTGCAAGATGTTGCTCAGCATGAGCGGGATCAAGAACACGAAGAACGACTGCCACATCGGTTTGCTGGCGTCAAAAATGTTGACGCCGGGCCGGCGAACCGGCGTTGCCGGCGTTTGTTGTTGCGAGGGGGCTTGAGCCATGAGCCGGCCTAGTGCGCCGCGACCGAGGGGTTGGCCTCTTCGCGGGGCGCATCCACCTCTGCCGAATCCGAATCCGTTCGGACGCGCGTGACGCCCCACGCGAGCGCGATCGAGACGATCATCAGCAGCGCGGCCAAAAACCACGGCGCGCCAGGCAGTTGCACTGCGCGCTGCTTGTCGATGAAGGTCGCGAACGTCAGCGTGAAGAGGCCGGGTCCGATGAGCATCGAGATGCCGCGCATGCTGCTGAGTGCGCCTTGCAGTTCGCCTTGTTCGGATGCGCTGACGCGGCGCGACATGATGCTTTGCGCCGGCGGACCGGCGAGGCCCCAGAGCGCGATGAGTGGTATTGCGGCGAGGAAGAGCGCGCCGTTTCCGGCGGCGCCGAACAGCGCGAAGGCGGCCACCCCCGCCAAGAGCCCCGCGAACAGGACGCGCCGCTCGCCGAGCCGCTCCACCGCTGCGCGCACCAGCCAGGCCGACACGAGCATGGACATCGCGCCCACGAGCGCCAGCGAAACGCCGATCGTGCGCTCGTCCCAAGCGAAGCGATAGATCACGTACAGCACGTAGACGTTCGGCAGCACCTCGTGCGCGACGTAGACGAAGAAGTTCACGGCCGCAAGCCCGAAGATCTCGGAATGCGAGCGCAAGAGCTTGAGCGAGCCGAGCGGATTGGCGCGCCGCCAGACGAGAGCCGTCGGGCGCTTTTCGGGCGGCAATGACTCGGGCAACACGATGAGTCCATACACTGCGTTGGCCACGCTCAAGCCGGCCGCCACCCAAAACGGCAGCCGCGGATCGACGTTGCCCAGCACGCCGCCGAGCGCCGGCCCGAGGATGAAGCCGATGCCGAATGCCGCGCTCAGCATGCCGAACGCGCCCGCGCGCTTTTCGTGCGGCGTGACGTCGGCGACGTAGGCCATCGCGGTCGAAAAGCTCGCGGCGGTGATGCCTGAAAGCGTGCGGCCGACGAACAGCCAGCCGACGTTCGGCGCCAGCGCCATGATGAGATAGTCGAGACCCATGCCGAAATTCGAGAGCACGATGACCGGGCGCCGTCCGAAGCGATCGGAGAGCATGCCGAGCACCGGTGCAAAGACGAATTGCATGAGCGCAAAAATCGTGCCGAAGACGCCGAAGATCTCCGCGGCGTGCGCGGCGTTGCCGCCCATGAACGTCACCACGAGCTTCGGCAACACCGGTACGATGATGCCCAGCGCGACCATGTCGAGCGTGGCGGTGAGGAACACGAACGCGAACGCCGCGCGCCGAGATTTCATCCTATCGCCTTCGCCGCTGGCTTCAGCCGAGCGACCAGCGCGTCGAGCCACAGCTCGACGGCGCGCCCGACGCGCGCGCGGTCGTTAGTCGCGCACAGGTCGAGCAAGAAGCCGCGGAAGCCCGCGAGGATGATCGTGGCTCGCGCCCGGGCCTCGCCGCGCGAGCATCCGTCGCGGGCGAACGGCGCCTCCAAGAAGACGAGCCAATCCTCCACCGCATGCGCGAGAAACCCGGCGAAGCGCCGCCGATTTCGAAGCGCCATGCCATAGACTTCGAAGAACAAGCGGAACCCCGGCAGCGCCTTTGCGGCGCTCATCTCAGCCCAGATCGCGCGGCACGATTCGAGCGGCGAGGCGCCGTCCGCGCTTCTCAGACGCTCAAAGACGGCCTGTTGGCGGGCGCGCGCCCGGCTGAGAATCTCGAGCACGAGCTCCTGCTTGGACGAGAAATAGTAGAGCAGGACCCGTGGGCTCGAGCCCACCGCCCGCGCCAGCGGGCGCAGCGACAGATCGGCAATGCCGTTCTTGTACGCGTACGCGGCGACGCGTTCGAGCAGCTCCGCGCGGTGCGCGGGATCGGCGACCCGGCCCATGCGGGTAGGATATCATACTTGAAACAGTCGTTTCAAGTATAATTTTGCGTTACCGCTTCGTGCAGGTGGTGTCCGCGCCCACGAGCCACACCGCGCCCTTGCGATACTGGTACAAATCGTGGAAGGACGTCGCGCTGAGCTTCGTGATGGAATCGCGCGACTGCACCGGAGCCGTCAAGCCGTACGACCAGCCCGTCAGCACGGTCGTGCCCGGGGTGTTCGGACCGCTCTCGCCGGCGTAGTCTCCGAGGTTGTCGACGTTCGTGCTCCACCAAACGTTCTTGCGCGAATCCCAACCGATGAAGCCGTAGCCCGACTGCGTCGGCGACAATTGCGTGGTGACGATCGTGGTGCCGGCCGGGCCCCAGGCGAATGCGATCGGCGTGTGCTCGGTGTGGGCCGGGGCCTTGCCCATCGCGGGCAGCTTGGTGGCGCACGTCCACTTGCCGATCAAGTACCGAAGGTCGTTGATAGAAGCCGAGGCAGAAGTCGTCGCCGCCGTGCAGGCGAGGGAAATCGCGACGACCGCGATTCCCAAAGCAAGACCGGGTCTGCGCATGCTTCTTCCTCCTCGTCGAGCGCTGCGCACGTGCTACTCGTTTCGAGGGGAGAGTCCCTCGGCCTCAGAACGCCGCCGTGTGATCGTCGTTGGCTGGGTGCTCATCGTAGTCGGGATCTGCTTCGTGCTGTTGGGATTTGCCGGCGCGGCGATCACCGCCGTCGGCGTGATCATGATCGCGTGCGGCGTCTGGTTTGCGTTCGGACTCCACCTGCGCGCTGCCGGCTGATTGTAGCGGTCGACCTTGGTCGACCGGCGTCAGAACGGCTTTGCGATCATCGCGTACACGATGACCGCCATCAAGACAATCATGAGATATGCGCCGACCGGACGCTCCGCACGAATTGCTTGCTCCAGTTCTTCCGAGGGTTGCGCGTCCGGCGAACGGATGGCTGCGCCGAGCACCCGTGCATGCCGGCGCATCGTCGAACCGATCCCGACGACGCCGGCCAAAACCACCACCACGTACGCCACGACGAGCCATCCCGAGCCCAAACGCGAAATGCTCGAAGCCGGCCAGGACAAAGCCCAGGATGACCGCAAGCCCGAGCAGGATGCCGACCCAGCGCGCGTAGCGAAACGCCGCGCCGAAGGTGGTTCGAATGACTCGAACGTCGCGGGAGCGCGCGATCGCGACCAGCAGAAAATCGAACAAGATCAAGAAACCAAACGCAAGCGTCCCGAGTACGACATGCGCCGCGATCATCAGCGAATGCGGTCCCATCCCGTCATCCATTTCTCATCCAACCTCTCCCAGCCGGGCATAAGGATTTCATCCTAAGATAGGCTCAAAGGAATGCTTCAATAACCATCATGCAAGACACTACTGCAAGCTCTCAATTTCTACGGTTGCGTGTTTGGGCGCTGACCGTCGCATCCGCCGCGTCCGCGTTCGTCATCGGGATTCTGTCGCTACCGATTCATTTGCTCAAAATGCATCGCGTCGGCAGAATGGGTCCGATGCCGCCGGGCGGAGCGCAAATGCAACCCTGGCCCGGGCCGAGCGGCGCTCCGCAACCATTCGGTGGCGCGATGCAGCCCCACCCGTGGGGCGCTATGCACCCGATGTTGCTGCATCATGGACCCAGCGTTGCCGTTCTGCTGATTTTGGTGGTGGTCTTCGCGATCGTCGCCGGCATCGCGGGCGCCATCGTCGCCGTCGTCTACAACGCGCTCCTGCCCCGCGCCTAAGACCGACGCGCCCCCGTCTATTGTGGCGGTCGAGCTTGCTCGACCGGTCGACCAAGGTCGACCGCTGCAAATAGCCTCGAGATTAGCGCGTTAGGGCCGCCAGCTCAGCGCGCGCCTGATCCGCATACACGGGATGAAACTGCGGGTTGAGATCGAGGGCGCGGCGCAGCAGCTGCGCGGCTCGGGCTGCGTCGCCGTTGTGTGCCGCGATCGTGCCGGCGTGAAACAGCAGGCGCGCATCTTGCGTTCCCTGGGCGAGGGCGCGCCGCGCGTGGGTCTGCGCTTGGTTCCAGTACCCCGACTGGGCGAGCGCCCACGCCAGCGTGTCCTCGGCGAAAACGTCATCGCGAACGGCGACGTCGCGCCGCGCGATGGCGACCGCGTCAGCAGCGTGCAAACCGTGCTCCGAGTAGAAGATAGCAAGTGCGCGGTCGTTGATCCGGTGCGCGTTGCCGATGCGCTCGATCGCCTCGATGGTCGCTTCGGTCAAGGCTGCGCCGCGGGCATCGCCCAACGCGCGCTGCGCGTCCGCCTCGTAGCCGAGGGTCTCCGGCAGCGGCATCAGATTCGCTGCGCGAGAGGCAGCCTCGAGCGCCTCCGGCCAGCGCTTTTGCCCCCAGTACATGCGTGCGAGGCCGTTGAGCGCGCGCGGATAGTTCGGAAAGATCGCAAGCGCTTCGCGGAAGCGCCGCTCAGCCGTCACGCCGTCGCCCATCGCCCACGCCAGCTCTCCCGCACGGAAGTGATACCACGCGCGCGCTTCGGCGGGATTGTCCATGACGCTGTCCACAGCGCCCATCGCGAGATCGATGAGCCGGCGCGCGTCCGCTAGACGGCCGGTCAGCTCGTCGTAACGGGCTTGCGCGGTGTACAGGTTGACGTCGACCTCCGGATTCGCGGGAACGGAGCGCAGCAGACGCTCGGCAGCCGGGTAGCGGCCGAGTTCGGTCTCGATGCCCGCGGCTTGTGAAATCGCGGTGCCGTTCCACGGTTCGATCGACATCGCCGCGCGAGCGGAATCGAGCGCGTCCCGAAATTCGTGGAGCGATTGTTGGGCTGACGCCAGCGCCATCTCGGCGTTGATGTTGTTGCGGCGCAGCAGCCGCAGCGAAAGTTTTGCCATGCGCTCGCCGCGCAGCAGGTCTCCGACGTCGCCGGTTTCCCGGTAGCGCATGAGATACTGCGAGGCCAGCATGCGGGTGATGAGCTGATCGGGATGCGCGCGTGCGTCGCGCTCGTAAAATGCGACGATCGAGTTGCGCTGCAGGTAGTCGGCGATCACGGGAGCGGGCGTCGGCGCGGACGCCAACGCGGCAGCCTGGATGCCGAGGAACGCGGGCCACGCAGCGATGGCCACCAGGGCCACCGCTGCGAGGACGCCGAGCGTGCGCGCGTTCACGCGACCTAGTTGGCCGCTCCCAGATACGGGAACGCCGTCGAGTAGTGATGCCCGCCGGGCCCGACGTTGTCGGAGGTCAGGCATTTGGATTCGTGGTTGTCGTCGGGCGTCAGCTTGAGCGCCGGCAACGTGTTGCCGAAGATGGCGCCGAGCGAGATGTCGATGACGTCGTCGGTGAGACCGCGGCCGCCGAACTTGCTGCCCGTCGCTCCGCCGGTCTCGGTGCCGAGATAGGCGGCCTTGACGCCGGTTTGCGACAGATCGGCGAGCATCTCATCCGGGATGAGCACCGCCTTGAGCGTGTTGGCGATCGCGTCGGATCGGCCAGCTACTGTCTTCGTGAAGCTCACGATGTCGTCGCCGAGATAGGGATCGCTCGTCGGCGCCGCGCGGTTGGTCGCGTCGTGACGATCGAACGATTCGAATGCCTCCTTCACCGCGGGCCGCGCCAAGCGCTCGATCTGCACGTAGGCACCGCCGTACGGCGAGCTGGGGTCCTTGACCGACGTCGACGCCCACACGCTGATCTTGCCGGGCGCGCTGCCCGACGCGGCCAGCGCCGCACGCGGCAGCTCGATCGCGAGCGTGAGCACGTTGAACTTGTTCGACGACAGGAAGTCTTGCGACGGAGACGTGTCGCAGCCGCTGCCCGCGGCGAAACCGCGGAAGCCGGTCGCCGTCGCGGCCGGAACCGTCTTGCCCATGCCGTGGTTGCCAAAGTTGCGATCGGGGATGATCGCAAAGAAGCGCGCGAGATCGAAGAAGAACGGATCTTCACGCGGACCGGCAAACACTTTCATGCCGGCGACGCGCGCGTGCGTGTTGTACTTGAACGAGCCGGTCGACTTGATCCAGGTGTTCTCCGTGCCGACCTGGTTCGGCGCGGCCGGACCGTGCAGCGTGATCGTCTGCGTGCCGTTCGACGGCGCGCTGGCCGAGAATTGGATCACGAGATCTTCCACGTGATCGCCGGTGTTGTCGATGCGGAACTGATACATGACGCCGGGGTCGAAGAACGTCGAGCCGCCCTGCCCGGCGGGGATCAGCGGGTGCACGTTCATGGCGAGCACGACGTTGTTGTCGTTGTCCGGCGCTGGGAACAGAAAGACGTCGGTGAGGTCGGCGCCGGGGCGGGCAAGCACCGCCGGCGAGTCGGCGTGGTCCGAGCCGAGACCGACGCGCGTCGCATACAGCGAGGCGGCGCCGGCCATGCCCGCGAGCACGACGATCGCGGCGATGATGCCGATGGCTTTACGAGTCATGTTGGGTCCTCCAGTGAAGGTAAACGTCCATGCGAAGACGAGCAAGAGCGCACCGACGAGGATCCCGCTGACCGCGAGATCCGGCACCGGCGACGTCCATCCCAGCGCCTGCGCGAGCTCGTAGGATGCCACGGCAAGCGCGAGCGCTGTGACGGCGATGATCCACACGCGCGTCGCTCGCACGAGTTCGAGCGGCTGGCGCGTGCATAGTTTGTAGACGAGCAGGCTGTCGAGCGTGTCGGTGACGGTCATGCCAAACGAGAACATGAGGCCGATGAGCAGGCCGAGCGCGATGCCGCCGCCGTTCGTAAGCGCGAGCGCGTAGGTCGCGACCTGGCTCGAGGTATCGAAGCCCAGCCCGAACAGCAGGCCGATGGGGATGGCGGCGAGCGGGGTGGATGCCGCGCGCAGCGCGCGGGGCAGCAGCTGGTTCTTCACGCCCGCGATCGGGCCGGCGCGATTGCGCAAAAGCTGGCGCAGGTTGAGCACGCCGATCGCGAGCAGCGTGACGATGCTCACCCACGTTCCGATTTTTTCGAGCAGGGCGCCGTGCAGCGCGATGCGGCTGCCGAGCAGTCCGGCCAGCGCCGCGATGGCGAGCACCATGACCGAGTGGCCACCCGCGAACAGCGTCCCCACGAACCGGCCGAAGCGTGCTCTTGCACCGAGGCAGTTGCGCGTGAGATTGTCGATCGCGGCGAGATGATCCGGATCGGCGCCATGCCGCAAGCCCAACACGAAGACGGTGAACGCAACGACTCCGAACGTCACGATGCCTCTCCCCCAACGTTGTAGAGGTCGACCTTGGTCGACCTATGGACATGAACGTGGCCTGGTGAAAACGCATATCCGGCGACGGCGGCCAGCGCGAGCAGTGCCACGATCAACACCGGTGCATGCAGGCTCGATGCAGCCGCGCCCTGACCGAGCATGCCCGCGCCGATGACCGAGATGACGCATGCGGTGACGAGCGGGCCATAGCGGATCAGCGCGTCGAATCCTCGCCAGTTCGATGCCCATGCCGCGCCGTGCACGAGCGCGATGCCGAGGCCCGTCAACACGGCCGCGAGCCCGATGCTGAACGCGACGACGACGACGAGTCCGTAAGCCAGTTGATGCAGCGTCAGCGCCGCGAGCAGCACGACGAGCGCCGCCGGGCAGGGCGCGATGTTGCCGGTCATGGCGACGAGCACGACGCTCTTGAACGATAGTGGCGCGTCGCCCGCCGGCGCCTCGTGCCGATGTTCGTGTCCGTGATCGTGCCCGTGGTCGTGCGCCTCGCCGCGGCGCGACTTCACGTAGCGCGAAAGCGCATTCGCACCGAGCGCGGCGACGATCGCTCCCGAAGCGAACGTCACCCACGGATAGACGTTCTCCGGTACGATCCATTGCGCGGCTGCGAGCATGAGCACGCCGAGCGCCAGCACGCCGGCGGTATGCGCGAAGGTGAGCGCGACGGCAAGCACGAGCGCCTGTTTGGAGGTCGCCCGCGCGCCAACGAGCGACACGGCAAGCAGCGTTTTGCCATGGCCGGGCTCGAGCGCGTGCAGCGCACCGAGCCCGATCGCCATGGCGAGCGTGAGCAGGACAATCCATGGATTCGCCGCGCCCTTGGCCAGCATGTCCGACAGCGCGCTCGAACGCACGAGCGACGCGGAGCCTGCCGGGGTGGGGACGATTTGATCGCTCGTCACCGAGCGGGCGATCACGCGGCCGTCGCGAGAAAGACGGAGTGCGACGCCCGCGACGTCGCGCGGCGAGCCGAGCAGCGCGTTGGGATACGAACGCAGTTCGTGCGTGGGCTCGGTGTCCGGCGCCACGACGATATCCTTCCAGCCGATCCGGCCAGGGTAGACGCCGTCCACGATTTCGATCCGGCCGATGGCAGCCGAAGGGAGCGCGGCCCGAAATTCATCCGTCCAGTACAGCAGCGGCAAGCCGCCGGCGCCGGGCCGGGTGATCGCGCGAGCCGCGCCGGGGCGAAGCTCGAGCAGATGGCCGTCGGCGGTCACGTGCAAACCGGTCGTGACGACGCCAATCTCGTCCTGGGCCCAGCGGGCCAGCGCCGGATCGCGTCGGCTGCCGTCGATCCCGCGCTCGTGCATGATCTGAAAGCTGGGGATCTCCGCGATATCGAGCACGTACTTGATGGCGATCGCGCGAGCGCTCGTGCGGACCTTTGCCAGGTGGTTGATCGTGAAATTGCCCAACGGATGCGCCGAAGCCGGCACCGCTGATAGCAGCGCCATCACGAGCGCGCACAAAAATAGCCCCGGTCGCATGTTCCCCGCCGTTCCTCCGCTCCAGGCGTGCAGTCTACGGCCGTAACGAAACATCCCTGCTTCCGGATGTAGTGGAGCGGTCGGCTTTAGCCGACCGTGAGGAGCGTAGCGACGAATTGGAGCGGTCGGCTTTAGCCGACCGTGAGGAGCATGGCGACGAATTGGAGCGGTCGGCTTTAGCCGACCGTGAGGAGCATGGCGACGAATTGGAGCGGTCGGCTTTAGCCGACCGTGAGGAGAGCGCAGCGACGAAAATACCAGGCAAGCCTGCCGGTCGAGCCGAACGCGCCAACATGCGCCACACACGCTTCGGTCGCGCGGGTACACTCGTACTCGCTGCGATTTTGGGAATGCTGTGTCCGTCACCGGGACACTTTAGTCTGTCGGTCGTCGCCTCCGGACGTAGCTTCGCGTTCCAGGTCGCAAGTCACAACCGGGTGATCCGGGCCGTCGTGCTGACTCGGCACTCGAAAAAAGCAGCCTCGCGCCTGCCGTTTGCGGTCATCATCGTGACGAAGGCGGCCGATACGGACTGCGCCTGATCGTCGGCGAGCCGTCGTGACCGTCGCACCGCCCAAAACCCTGGTCACGTTGCGGATCAATGGGCTCGATGTCCAGTGCTCGTTTCATCCGAACAAGACGCTGCTGGAAGTCTTGCGCGAAGACGTCGGCTTGACCGGCACCAAGCACGGTTGCGAGATGGGCCACTGTGGGATGTGCACGGTGCTCCTCGATGGCCGGCCGGAACTTTCGTGTCTCGTGCTCGGCGTGGAGGCGGTTGGGCGCGTGATCACGACCGTCGAGGGTCTAGCCCAAGGCGGCAAGCCGCATCCGGTTCAGCAGGCGTTTGTCGAGTGCGGCGCGGCGCAGTGCGGCTACTGCACGCCGGCGTTCGTGCTGACCTCTGCGGCGCTGATCGCGCACAACGCCGATCCGTCGCTGCCGGAGATCAAGGATGCGTTGTCGGGCTGCCTGTGCCGCTGCACCGGCTACACGAAGATCTACGAAGCCGTGCAGCTCGCCGCCACCCGCACCCGCTCAGGTTCGTTGTAGCGCTCGACCGAAGGTCGAGCCAAAATGAAGAGGCCGGCGGTTATGCCGGCCTCGAGCGTTCAGGTGGTCTTAGTCGTGGTCGCCTTCATCATCGTTTTCGTGATGCTTCTTCCAGTACTGTTTGCAATGTCCGGGCGGCCAGCAACTCGGACGATAGCCGCGCGGGAAATACGCCGTAACGGCCGTGTTCCGGCACGGCACGCCATAGCCGTTGAACGTGCAGATCTGCCTGCCGTCGTTGCTCGCGTAGATCGTCGGACCGTTCGGATACACGATCCGCCCGTCGCCGTAGACAATGCCGCCGTCGCGCGTGTAGCCGACGACGGAGTTAGCGTACTGCACTTTGTGCTCGTAGTTATTGTAGAGGATGAGGCCGACGGTCAGCGCGACCGCGCCGAGTATGATGTTACGAGTGGTGGTGGTGTTTGCAGACACGGGAGACATCGTCGCCGCGAGAAGCGACAGCACGAGGGCCCACACCACGATTGCCATGCGTAGCGGGCCAGTGCGCTTGAGCGCTAGTTCCATGGAATCAACACCTCCAGAGTATGATTGTACCCATCTGACGGAACGAAAATCACATTCCAGAGGTTCCAAATCTTGTGGCGGTCGAGCTTGCTCGACCGGTAACCAGCTAGTGCCGCTCTACCTGAGATATCCAGTCGGACGGCATGAAGGTCGCGATCGCACCGAGCTCGGGCCCGCTGAAGGAATAGGGTTGACCTAGCGTCTGCGTCAGCCACACGTTGCCCGCCGCATCCGTGGCGATTCCTCCGCACGTTCCTCCCGGGCCGCCGTGCACGCTGATGACGCCGGCGGCGGTGATGCGGCCCACAAAACCAATCTCGCAGAACCACAGATCGTTCTCGCGTCCACCAGCGATGTCGTGCGGCGTGTCGACCAGCTTGGGACTCGCGAATTCGGTGATCTTTCCGCCTGGTGTGATCCGCCCGATTCGGTTCGCGATGCCCTCGGTGAACCATAAGTTGCCGTCGGGCCCGGCGGCGATCGCGCCGGGTCCACTCTTGAGTCGCGGTAGATCGAATTTCGTCATTCGCCCGCTCGACTCGATGCGCACGATGGCGTTGATCGATGACAGGGTCGCCCACATGTTGCCGTCTGGACCCAGCGCGATGCCCGTCGGCGCAATGCGCCCACGCGCGCGCCCAGCTACACTCCATGCCCGCGGCATTTCGTACGCCATGAACTTACCTGCAGACGTGATGCGGGCGATTCGATCCGGCACCTGCGTGAACCAAATCGACCCATCGGGGGCAGCCGCGATGCCACCCGGCCAGCGAGGTAAAGGGAAGATCTTGATCGCGCCCGAGGGCGAGAGCCGCTCGACTCGGTTTTCCTTAGAGCCGTCGATCGACGCGACCGTAAACCAAATCGATCCGTCGGGCGAGCGGGCGAGCCCGTTGATGACCTCTTTGAAATCGAACCTCAAGGGCTCGATGGACACAGCGCCGTCGGGGCTCATGCGCCCGATCGTATCGTTGGTCGAATTCGGTGCGTTGACGACGAACCACACGACGCCGCGTGGGTCGACGATCGGTTTCTTAACCCAGGCAGACGGATAGGTCGAAAAAAGCCGATAGAATTCGACGCGCTGCGGTACCGTCGTTTGCGTGCAGCCGACGGCGAGTGCCAGCGCTGCAGTCGAACACGCGAGGCTCCGAATCATCGAACGCACTTGAGATCGAGTATACACGACTGTGCCTGAAAAGGCGAGAAGTCCACGTTCGCCCAACTGACGGCGCGACGTGCGGATAGTATGGATCATCGCGGCTGCATACGCGTTCGTGCACGTTGTATTCGCCGCGCTGCGCTGGCACGATATGACGATCGGCGCCGACACCGGGATTTTCGCGCAAGCGATCCTCAATGCCGCGCACGGCTTCAGCGACGGGCCCGAAGGCGGATCGCATTTCCACTATCATTTTGCGCCGCTGCTCGCCGTGTTGTATCCGGTCGTCGCCTTATCTCGGACTCCGCTTTCGTTGCAATTCGTGCAGATCGCGCTCGTCGCGCTGACGGCGCCCGCAATGTACGCGCTGTTCCGACCCTATGCGAGCCACGCGCTGTGCGTGCGGCTCGCCGCCATCACGCTGCTCTACCCTCCGCTCGCCGCGGTCGGCTTTACGGAATTTCACGAGACTGCGTTTTTCCCGATACTCGCCGTGCTCCTGATGTGGGCGGCGGATCGCGCGCGCTGGGCGTGGTTTGCGGTGATCGGTGCCGCGTTGATCCTGACGCGCGAGGATGTCGGCATGGAACTTGCCGCGCTCGGCATCGGTCTCGCCGTGGTCCTTTGGCTGCGCCGGCAACGCGGCGGCGGCGCAGGTCTGCTGTTCGGCGAGCCGCGCCAGGCGAACGCGACGGCGCTGGCCTTCGGGGCGCTTGGCGTCGTCGCCGCAGCTGTGGTCACGACGTATTTTCGCGCCGTCTTTGCGACCTACCATTCGTGGCTGCCGAGCCGCGAGTATGTCTACTCGTTTGCGAACGGACCGGCGCAGCTGTTCTTCGCTGTAGTGACGAAGCCGTGGATCGCGATTCCGGACATCGCGAATCTCGACAAGCTCGGCTACCTGCTGCAGGCTCTCGTGCCGCTTCTCTTTCTTCCACTGCGAAACGCCTGGTCGCTGCTCGCTGTACCCGCGCTCGTCATCATCCTGGCCAGCAGCGACGGCGGCATTTACTACGTAGGCCATCATTACACCGCGATGTGGGCGCCCTGGCTGCTGCTCGGCGCCGGCGTCGCGCTCGCCCACATGGAACGCCGCGGCGCGGCGCACCGCGCGATTTGGTGGGCCAACGGCGCGATCGCGGCGTGCATCGTCACCCTGGTTACCTTCAATCCGATGCATCTCGGCTACTATCTGCGTCCGCAGTATGCGGATCTCGCGTCGGCCCACGCGGCACTCGCCTGCGTTCCGCGCGGGGCGAGCCTGTCGACCCACTCGATGTGGTTCGCGCAGCGGGGCATCGAAAATTCGAACTCGACGATCAACGCGGCCGACGGCGTCGACTATTTGGTGTACGCCCTGGACTCCCCCGATCTGCATCCGTGGACGGCGAAGCGGCTCGCGGCGAACGTGCGCGCCGGCCGCTACGTGCAGGTCTGCCGCTTCGGCAACGTGGTCACCTACAAGCGCCGCGCTCTGCGCTAACCTTGCGGCGGTCGAGCTTGCTCGACCGGTCGACCTAGTGGATCTAGAGGACCGGCGATTCCTCCGCGCGCGGTACGCTTGTGATGGTTCGCGGGATGCGCCGGCGCGAAACGAACCGGCCTCCAAAGCGCTGCGCGATCCAGTAGTAGAGCGTAGGCACGACCAGCAGTGAGAGTACCGTCGAGGCGATCAACCCGCCGATAACCACGGTCGCGAGCGGAGCCTGCGTGGAGCTGCCGGCTTCGATGCCGATGGCAAGCGGCAGCATGCCGCCGATCGTGGCGAGCGTCGTCATGAGCACCGGACGCAGCCGGATAGGCCCAGCGCGCAGCAGCGCGTCGCGCACCGGCACCCCGTCTTCTCGCAGCTGCTTGGTGAACTCGATGACCAAAATGGAATTCTTCACCGCAATGCCGACGAGCATGAGCGAGCCGATGAACGCGGTGAGGCCGAACGCGCGCTGCGTGATCAGCAGCGAACCCACGATGCCCACGAGCGCGAGCGGGACCGCGGTCATGATCACGAGCGGGTCCATGTACGATTCGAATTGCGCTGCGAGCAGCATGTAGATCAGCACCACGGCGAGACCGACCGCGAGCCACAGCGAACTGAAACTGGTCTCGCCGCGCTGGATCTCGGGGCCGTATTCCCAGCGGTAGCCCGCCGGCAGCGGATAGGCGCGCATGACGCGGCCGGCGTCGGCCACGATCGGGCCGAGTGGCCGCCCGCTGATGGGCGCACTGATCTCGATGCGGCGCTGCCGGTCTTCGCGGCTGATCGCCGATGGCCCAAGGCCCTCGCTGAGCGTCGCGATGCCGCCCAGCGTCACGCCGAACGCAGCCGGCGTAGCGCCGGCCGGGCCGCTGGTCGACGAGCCGATGGGCGTGAACTCGAGACTCTGCAGCGACGGATACGAGCGGCGCTGCTGCGCGGGAAGCTCGACGACGATCGGATACTGGATGCCATTGATCTGATAGTACGAGGCGATGGTGCCGTTCGTGCCGGTGCTCAAGAGATTCGCGAGGTCGCCCGTGCCCAGCCCGGACATCATCAGGCGCGTGCGATCGATCGAGACGTCGATCTCGGGTTGGGAGTTGGTGACGTTCTTGTCCGGGTCGCCGACGCCGGGGATCTGCGCGATCGCGGCCATGACGCCGTCGGAAATGGTTTGCAACTTGTTGATGTCCGGGCCAAAGATCTCGAGCTCGAGCGCGGTTTGGCCCTGCGAGATCTGGCGCTGCACGATGTCGATCGTCTGGCCGCGCGCGATGGTGCCGACCATCGCGGCGCGCAAGGCGAGTTCGTTTGCGGACGGTGGCTGCGCCGCACGTCCGCGGCCCGCGCCGCCGCCGTTGAGCCGCGCGCGCCACTCGCGCACGAACGCGGCCGACGCGGCGCCGCTGGTCTTCGGCGCGAGCGCCACTTGGATGCTCGCCCGGTTGGTGATCGATCGGACGTTGCCGCCGAAGCCAGCCTGGCCGATCGTGGCGCCGACCGAGACCACGCGCGGATCGCGGCGCAGCGCATCTTCCACCGTTCGCGAGATATCGTTCATGGCTGAAAGCGCGGTGCCGTTGGGCGCTTGCAAATCGAACTGCACGAAGCGCGAGTCGGATGGCGGGAAGATCTCCGTCGGCAAGACTCCCAGGCGCAAGGCGATCACCGTCACCGCGAACACCGCCGCCGCCGAACCGAGCACGAGCTTCGGCCGATCCAAGCAGAAGGCGAGGGCACGGCGATACGCCGCTTCGACTCGCCCGTAAAGGCGATCGAACCTACTTGCGAACGACTGCGGCGGCTGCGCCGCGCTCTCGCCATCGCCCGTTTGCTTGCGGCGCAGCATTTCGGCCGACAGCATCGGCACGGTCAAAATCGCGACGATGAACGAGATGCCCACCGCGCTCATCACGACGATGGCGAACGGACCGAAGATGAGGCCTTGCAGTCCCGGCACCATCATGAGCGGAAAGAAGACGGTGACCACCGTGACCGTGGAGGCGAGCACGGCGCCGATGATCTGCGTGGTCGCGCCTTCAGCTGCATCCGTTGGCTGCATGCCGGTCTTCAAAAAGCGCGAGATGTTCTCGATGACGACGACCGCGTCGTCGACAATCAACCCGACCGCCAGCGCCAGTCCTCCGAGCGTCATCACGTTCAGCGTCTCGTGGCATGCGTAGGCGATGAACAGCGTGCCCAGCACCGAGACCGGCAGCGAGATCGCGACGATGACCGTCGCGCGCCACGAATGCAGGAACAGCATGATGATCAAGACGGCGAGGATGGCTCCGTAGAAAGCCGTGTGCTGCAGAGAAGCCAGCGCCGTCAGGATGAATTCGCGCTGGTCGAGCAAGGTACTGAACTGCATGCTGGGATAGCGCTGGCGGATCTCGTCGATTTTTTGCGTTACGCCCGTCGCGACCGCCACCACGTTGGCGTCCGGCTGAGCGGTGATGGTCAGCGCCACCGACGGCGAGCCGTTGAGACGCGAGAAGACGCGCTGTTCTTGAATGGCGTCGCGGACGGTGGCGATGTCGCGCAAGCGAATGGGAATGCCATTCGAAACGGTGACGATGGTATCCGCGATCTGATCGGGCGATTTGTACAGCGCGTTCGTCCGAATGCCGTATTCTTTGGCTCCGATCTGGATGACGCCAGCAGGCAGGTTGACGTTTTCGTTCGCGATGCGGGTGAGCAGCGTGTTGAACGTGAGGCCCACGGCCGCGAGCTTGCGCTCGTCCGGCTCGACCATCAGCGCGCGCTGCGCCACGCCCGACACGCCGACGCTGCCGACGCCTTTCACCGAAGCGAGCTCGTCCGACAATTCGTTGATGATGATGTCGGAGAGGTCGCGCTGCGTGCGCATAGGGTCGGTGACATGCAGCGCCAAAACGGCGGTCGCGTTCGGATCCGCCTTGATGATCTGCGGTTCTTGCAGCGCCGGGTCGTTCGGCAGCGACGCGCGGATGCGCGCGATCTGCTGCTGCACGTCCACGGCCGCCACGTTGATGTCGGTGCCGTAGTCGAACTGCACGCGAACGGTGGATTGCCCTTGCGACGAGGTCGATTCGAGGATGTCGATGCCCGACACCCGGCTCACCGCGTTTTCGATCGGGCGGGTCACGCTGGTCTCGATGGTTTCCGGCGACGCGTTCGTATACGCCGTGCTGACGCTGAGCACCGGCGGCGCGAACGCCGGCAGCAGCGCGACCGCAAGCCGCGGCAGCGCGAAGAAGCCGAGCACGACGATCGCCAGCGTGAGCATCGCCACGGCGACGCGGCGAGTGACGGCGAAGCGAGCGACCGACATACCCTTGAGTTTACCGCTTACGCGCCGTAAGCTCCTACGACTGCCCGACGGGATGGTCGGCTGAGCGCGAACTCCATGCTCGGCGGCCATCAAACTGGCCATGCGTTATAACAATGTATTGACTGCGAAACGCTTGCCGTGCTAGGATGGGTCGATGAAGACGCCGATCCGACGCATTGGCAACTCTCGGGGCATCCTTCTCCCAAAGCCACTGCTATCGCAGCTCAATTTCGGGGCAGAGGTCGACTTAGAGATAGAGCAAGACGCGATCATTCTACGCAAACCTCGCAATCGGGTCAGGGAAGGTTGGGCGGAAGCGAGCAAGCAGCTCGCCGAGCGCGGCAACCACCGCAGCGTCTGGCCAGAGCTTGCGATGAAAGGCGACGCAAAGCTCAGGTGGTGACTCGCGGCGAAGTGTGGCTGGTCGCCCTCGACCCCACCATCGGCCGCGAGATCAAGAAGAGTCGGCCGGCGCTCGTAGTCTCGCCGGACGAGCTCAACCAATCGCTTGATACCATCGTCGTCGCGCCTATGTCGACGGGCGCATCGCTCGCGCCGTATCGGATACCGGTTTATTTTCAGGCCAAACGAGGGCTGATTCTCGCAGATCAAATCCGGACAATCGATAAGCAAAGACTCGTGCGCCGATCAGGCCGCGTTTCCGGCAAGGTCCTCGCTGCGACGCTTCGCGTGTTGCAAGAGATGTTCGCAGAGTAGCGAGGCCTTGACATGTGACCATATAGTCACCTATAATAGACCACGCATGGACGAGGTCTTCAAGGCGCTGGCCGACCGCACGCGGCGATTGCTGCTTGATCGGTTGTACGCCAAAGACGGTCAAACCCTCACCGAACTCGATCGCGATCTCAAGATGACGCGATTCGGAACGATGAAGCACTTGCGGATCCTCGAAGGCGCCGGTCTGGTGGTGACGCGAAAAACCGGACGGTTCAAACGCCATTATCTCAACCCGGTGCCGATCCAGCGCATCCACGACCGATGGGTCAGCAAATACGCGTTGCCCTGGGCGAGCGCGTTAAGCAAGATGAAGACGATGATGGAGGCAAGCAAATGACGACCGCGACCGGATTGAAACACGTCTACGAGGTCTACATCCGAACCACGCCCGAGAAGCTCTGGCAAGCCCTCACCGATCCGCAGATTTCCAAGCAGTACTTCTACGGCGGCGCGTTGACGTCGGAGTGGAAGCCGGGCGCGAGCTACGCACTGGTCGACGAAGACGAGCACAGGAACATGTTGGAAGGCAAGGTGCTCGAAGTCGACAAGCCGCGCAAACTCGTGCACACGTTTGCAGCGCAGCAGGATGACGATCGCAACGACCGACCCTCGCGCGTCACCTGGCAGATCGAGCCGATGGGCGAGGTCTGCAAGTTGACCGTCGTCCACGACGATTTCGACGGCGAGACCGCCACCTACAAGTCCGTGCAAAGCGGCTGGGGTCCGGTGCTGTCGAGCCTGAAGACGCTGCTCGAGACCGGCAAGCCGCTCAACATCCCGATGCCCAACTAAACGAAGTGGGACCCGCACTGCGGGTCCCTTTTTCTTCGCACAAGAAGAACTCCGCGTGGCCATTGTCATCATCGTCGGCGCTTGGTGCATCTGTTCGACGACACGCCGCTGGTCGGTGTGCACAACACCATTCAAGCGGCCATGGGCTGGCGAAACTATCATCTCTGGGCGTTCCGGCGCGAGCGTCAGGTGGTCGCGACCAACAACGAAGATGACCCGGCCGGCGTGCGAGCAGGCCGCAAGCAGCTCAAGTCATTCTTGCGGGCGCAAGGACAAGAGCTAGAGTACGTCTACGACTTCGGCGACTGGTGGCGTCATCGACTGACACACGAGGGCGTGGTCGAACGCGAAGGTCGCAAGCGGTACCCTCGATGCGTCGACGGCGCCCGAGCCTGCCCGCCGGAGGATTGCGGCGGTGTTCCAGGCTACGAGCGAGTCGTCCGCACGCCCTGGTCGGGGAGGTACGCGCATTACGATCCCGAGCGATTCGACCTGAGGGCGACGAACTGGCACGTTCACGACCTCACGCTGCGGGGAGGGGTTCGCTGTTGATGGCTCGCATTCGCCAGCCCCGCCGCCGCTCAGCCTCAAAGCAAGTCGCGCAATTCCCGCGGATCGATGTAGATTCGGCTTAGGATGCCTGCAAGGGTTCCATTCTTGAGTTGTCGATGTCTTGGCACGACGCACCAACGGCTATCCGCGTGGCTGATGACGACATGCGAGCCTCGCTGTCAGACAATCGAAAAGCCGACCTGTGCAAGGGCGGCTATCAATTGATCACCAGAAATCTGCGGTAGCCGAGTCAAATTCCAAAAGCCATGTCGACATTCTTCAGTTGGGGCTCGCCTCCCGCGAGCATGCCTCGGGCGCGTCGCTCCTCCAAACATAGCTCCATGGCCTCGCGAGCGTTCGCGACAGCCGCCTCGAGCGTATCGCCTTCGGTCATGCACTCGGGCAGCTCGGCAATGGTGACCGTGAAGCCGCCCTCTGGAGCGGGCTCGAGTTTCACATGTAGGATAAGGTCGGGCATTTGCATTTGTTATTATCTCCCAGAGTCCGACCCGCTGACGAGTACACGGATTGCGCCACTTGAGGACCGATTGGCCGGGAACGCCGAGCCCCAGCCCCGAATCGTTCCGCCGCGAGACGCGATCTAGGACCAAGGGTCGGTAGATTTAATTCTTCCGTCTTACAGGGAGGCCTCGATGCTCAGAGTGTTGCTCTTGCTCGCAGTTGCATTCGTATTCGTCGTCGGATTTTCGCAGGTGGTCCCTTCGTCGACCACTGCGTCCCCAGTCGTCAAGTATTGTGACGGTCCTTGTCACCACCCCATGCCGCATCCGGGCATGATTCAACACGTCATCATCATCGTTCAAGAAAATCGCACCCCCGACAATCTCTTTCAGGGTCTTCCCGGCGCGGACATCGCCAAAGGCGGCACGAACTCGAAGGGGATATACGTCGCCTTGATGCCGAGGCCGCTCGCCAACCGCTACGACCTCGACCACAGCCACACCGGCTTTAAGACCGAGTTCGCGGGCGGCGCGATGAACGGCTTTGACCTCGTCAAGATCCGCTGCCGCAAGCCATGCCGTCCGACCGCGTTCGGCTACGTTCCGCGCAAGCAGATCATGCCCTACTGGACGATGGCAACGACGTACACGTTCGCCGACCGCACGTTCCAAGATAACCAGGCCCGAGCTTCCCGGCGCATCAGTTCCTGATCGCCGGAACGTCGACGAACGCCCCGGGCAGCAAATTGATGGCCGCGGAAAATCCGCAGTATCCAGGCCTGTCGGGCTGGGTGAGCAACGGAAAGAATTGCGACGGCTCGCCCAAAGCGAAGGTGACGATGATCGATCCGCTTGGGAATGAGACGGTCGTGATGCGCCCGTGCTTCGATCATCCGACGCTCATCGATCTGCTGAATGCGAAGGGCGTATCGTGGCGCTACTACGACGCGCTCAATCTCGGCTACTGGTCGGCCCCCGACGCCATCAAGCACTTGCGCTACGGCTCGGCGTGGTCGAACGTCGTCATGCCCGAGACCACGATTCTTTCGGACATCTCGAGTGGAAAGCTCGCACAGGTTTCGTGGGTGAACCCGACGTGCGCGGAATCCGATCACGCCTCGTGCAACAAGGGCACCGGGCCGGCCTGGGTCGCGTCGGTGGTCAACGCGGTGGGCAAGAGCAAGTACTGGAATTCGACCGCGATCTTCATCACCTGGGATGACTGGGGCGGATGGTTCGACCACGTGAAGCCGCCGGTGCGCAGCTCGTACGAACTGGGCTTCCGCGTGCCGCTCATCGTCATCTCGCCGTACGCGAAGCTGGGTTACGTGTCGCACGTGCAGCACGAGCAGTCCAGCATTTTGCGGTTCGTGGAAGACAACTTCAAGCTCGGAACGCTGGGCTACGCGGACTCGCTTTCGGATGACTTGTCGGATTGCTTCAACTTCTACGGGCCTCCCGCGAAATTCGTGTACATTCCGACGCCCGGTTGGCGCATGGCTGAGATCATCAATCACCCGCCGACAACCGAGCCGGCGGACGACGACTTCTGAGAGAGGAGATTGACGCCGACTTAGCGCCGATGCTATAGTTGGCAGTGCGGAGTGGCAACGGCCGCGGGCGAGTAAGCGCTCAAAGGGTTCCAAAATAGAAGAGTCTCTGTTTTGGAACCGGGCGTCGGCCCGGTTCCTGCATTTTCCGAAGCTCTTATGGCTTCGCCATCGTCTCGAGGTGCCCCAGTGCGAAAGTTTGGCGTTCCGGACCTAGGTTTAGCGAGCCGGCATCGTTACCTAAACGGGTCCGCCAGTTCGAAGCGACAGGATTCCCTCTGGCTTGGATACCCGGACGAGATACTCGCATTTTCGGCGTTCGCGGACTCGCTAATCAAATACGGTCAGGCCGGTAAATGGGTCCCTGCGTATCCGATCACCGTCGAACGCGCCGTTGCGATCGTAGATTTCGTTTCACCGTCGGAAGAAGATGCAAATGCGTTGTTGCGATTTGGCTGGACCATCTCTTTCGAGCAACCTGCCGTGACCGACGAGATATTCAGCCATCGACGGGTCAATCAGCAGAACAACGAAGGCATGCGCGAGATTGCGATCGTAGCCACCGGGACCACGCATTTGGACTATAAAGCGTGCGTCGGTCATCGGCTACCCCGTGCCGACGATCCGCGCCACAAGAAAGAAAAGCTCATGAATTTCTACGACGTCATCACGGCCGTCGGCGATGGGATCGGCGTTTCGGAAGTCTACCTTGTGTCGAAGTGGAAGCCCGGCCGGGAACTGAGGGCTAAGCTGGCCGATCACTTGTTCAACCTCGTTTGGAGACCACTTGCCGGCGTACCATCCGAGGTCCTAAATCAGATTTGCCATGTTCATTACTGGCATGGCAGTCGCAGACGCGGGCGCAACTTTCTTGCAGACGTGTGGCGGCGCAGGTGACCGAGATTGGCGCTGCCATAGTCGCTGCGATATTCCGACGAATTGACGAACTACACGGGCGCCTTGGCGGAAGACCGACAAGGTCGCCTTCTCTCTCGGACTCGGAAAAGTCTCGGCCCGCTGACTCATCATCAGCGGGCCGCTCTTGATCACTACCGAAGCCCGTCAAGCTACAGGGATTATCATAGCAGCGGCCTCGGATAAAAGCAAGGCTGCGCCCAGCCCGTTGCTACCGCGCAGCCGCCGTTTTCCGGCTGGAGAAGCCGGGAGTCGAACCCGAGGCCAGTAGCTTGACGGGCCTTGGCCGTGACCGCGCCTTCCCCACCCAAAACTCATCACGCAGAAGAGGCGCTTGTCAATGAAGAAGAGCTCCTCCCGAGCGCAGCGGCCTGCTGAAGTTTTTTTTCAAGCTGGCCCAACGCGCGGGTCACGCTGACGTATCCCCGGGGCGACTTCGCGCTCTGGACGCCTTCCGTTCTGCCGGCTAGTGCTTAGTCTGGCGCTGCCTCCGACCAATCGGCGGGGAACACCATGCCCGTCTTGCCGTGCGCTTCGATTTTCGGCATGAACCAGTCGCCGGGCTCGACCGAGAAATGCGCGCGGATCCTTTTGCCCTCATGCGTGAAGCTGAGATCATAGGAGATGCTCCCACCGGGTTCGTCCCAACCTATTTCTTGATACGCGTGCGGCGAAATGTCGCCAAGGGATTCCGATCTTGGCTCCGTTTGCTCCGGCGGCTTCTCGTCGTCCACCGTCACCCAGCCCCCGACCGTTTTCTGAACGTCGCAGAGCGGCGCATTCGTGTTGTTGTACTGCCAAAACTCAAGCGACCAACCGCCAGCCGCGACAAGCATGTACCACGGATCGGAGAGCGCGATGCGTTGGCGCAATTCGTACTGGGCTCTTTCAAGCGCGATATCCAGAACTCTCTCACCCGCGAGGGGATAGCGCTGGAATCGCTTCGTCTTTGAATCGTACTCGCGCCAGAAGCGTCGATTGTCGGGCGTTGCGGGCAGTTCCGCCCCATCGTAGAGATTTGCGATGCGATCACAGAACTTAAGTGCGCGCGCCATCTTGTCTCGGGAGATCCGTTCAAAATACGCCTCGTCGGCCGGCCGGGTCGGATCTGCCTTGGTCAGCAAGTCGACGAGCTCGATTACCCGCGGGGCATCGATCTGTGCCGCGAGTTTCGCTCTTGTCACTGGCGTATCTTCAACGACGTCGTGCAGCAACGCCGCGCACACGGCACCTTCAAATTCCTCCGCCGGGACCCCGAGATCGCGGGCGTAGCCGAGAAATCGCTCCGCGACTTCGCGTGGGTGATCGATGTATGGCGTCGTGCCGTCCTTACGGAACTGGCCCGCATGCGCGCGTTCGGCGATGGAATCCGCCAAGCGCGCAAAGGCCGAGCCTTGGAGATATCTCGCCAGCTCTTCGGGCAGCGGTGCCGGTGCTTTCGGAGCGGTCGGTTTTGCTTCGGACTCGTCGGACATGAGAAACGCCCTCCTTTTTGGGAGGGCGGTCACGATTCCCAATCTCATCTTATCAAAAAGCAATCTTGTAAATCAAGATTGGCGCTGCCATAGTCGCTGCGACGTTCCAACAAATTGACGAAACTCGAGCCGGATGATATAGTGCTGGTGCGGAGTGGCAACGGCCCGAGCGGATTCTGCTCGAAGAGTTCCAAAATAGAAGACGACGTTCTGCTTTGGAGTTGGGCCGCGCTCGGCTCTTTACTTTTTCTTGGAGAACAGCATGAAGCGATTGCAGTTTATCGCTCGCAGCGCGGTAGGGATGGTTGTTGCGCTCGTTGCTCCACGCTCCGCCGCGGCAAAGCCGATCGTGCGGCGCCAACCCGAATGGGCAAAGCGGCTCCTGAAGGACCTCAAGCGCGGTAAGAGACGGTACGAGCACTACATTCACGCGAGCTACTGCTGTGGCCAATACGATAATCATAATACATCCGATTGGGTAGCCAAACGAAGCGCCCGGTGCTCAAGCATTTGTGGGATCTGCCGCTGGATGTATTCGATAGAAGAGTGGCCCGACAAGCATTATCGCCGCGCGCCGAATTCCGTGCTGGACTGGCTTGAACAGGAGCCCGTCGACGGTGAATTGATGGCGCAGATTGCGCATCACAAGCACTAGCGCGAGGACCTTTTCGCGGCGCCCGGTAAGCCCTTGGCCGATGAAGTTCTACGTGGCCGTGACCGACCCGGCGTGGTTTGGTTTCTTGCGCGAGCTCGACCCAGCGGTCGACGAAGTCAACTTTTGGACGACCGGGCCGCACGGCGTAAGCCTGCCGGTCGGCACGCCGTGGCTCTTCAAGCTTCGGGGTCGCAATGTCATAGCAGGCGGCGGATACTTCACGCACTCGACCCAGATGCCGCTCGACATCGCCTGGCACTACTTCGAGCGAAAGAACGGTGCCGGCTCGTTTGGCGAGTTGCAGAACGCGATCTCGAGAGCCAAAGGAGCGCCCGTCAATGCGAGCACGCCGATCGGCTGCATCGTGTTGTCGGAGCCGTTTTTCTGGGAGCGCCAACGCTGGCTTCCCGCGCCGCAAGACTGGCGGCCGCAAACCCAGCGCGTTAAGATCTACGATGCCGAAGAGCCAAATGGCCGGCTTGTGTGGCAGGGGGTGCTCGCCCGCGCTGATCGGCCTGTCCTCCGTACGCAGAGCGCGCTCGGCAAACCGCAGCTGATCCAGCCCAGACTTGGGCAGGGTGGTTTTCGCACCGAAGTGCTCGACGCGTATGGACGGCGCTGCGCGATCACAGGCGAGCGCGCTTTGCCGGCGCTGGAAGCCGCGCACATCGTTCCGTTCGCGGACGTCCATGCCCACGATGTGCGCAACGGGTTACTCTTGCGCGCAGACATCCACAATCTTTTCGACTGGGGATACGTCACGGTGTCGCCCGATTACCGTTTTCTCGTGAGCAAATCTCTTCGCGACGAGTTCGAAAACGGCCGCGACTACTATGCGCTCCAGAATCGCGCTATCGCGCTGCCGGATCATCCATCGGCGAGGCCAGATCCGACACTGCTTGAGCGCCACCTCTCGACCGTGTTCCGAGGTTAAACATGCACGAATATCCGGACATCGCGCGGCTCAAAATCGAGCTCGAAGGGACGGCTCCGCGCGTGTGGCGCCGCGTTCACGTTTCATTCTTCACAAAGCTCGGTGGACTCCATCGCATCATCCAGGCTGTGATGGGGTGGGATGACGGCCATCCTCACCGCTTCATCCTCTCGGGAGACATCTACGACCGAGTGGCGCCGGGCGAAGCACTCGATGCCGTGCTCGAGCGCAACTGGCGGCTGGACTCTTCATTTTATCGAGATACGTCCTTCGTGTACGCATATGGCCCCAACGATCGCTGGCTGCACCGCATCAGCCTAGAGGAGTACCTCGCTGGCAATCCCCATTGGCGCTACCCGCGCTGCGTCGGTGGTGAGGGGGCATGGCCGCCGGAGACCGGAGAACCGTTCGATGTCGGCCGCGTCAGCCGCCGGCTCTGGCGCCGATATCGCTATCGGCCCAGGTTTCCCTGAGCCGACGGGCAGGATACAGGTCTGGGGCGGCCAAACAAGATATCCATATATATAGATAGCGCGGTATCTCTAACGTGAACAAGGAGGCAATCAGGCCGATGCGGGCGACAATGGTTCCAATTAGGCTGGATGCCAAAACCTATAAAGAGCTCAAGATTCGCGCGTTGATCGAAAAGCGGCCCATGGCCGATATCATCCGGGAGGCGATCGCGCTGCATTTCGAAATGAAACCGATGAACAAGAAGCAGTTCAAGACCTATCTGATGGAGGGTCTGGAGGAGAACAAGGCGATCCTCAAGGCGTTAGCGCGACTGTAGCGCCTTGGCAGACGATCCACAGGACTGCATCTGCCTCGATGTCGACCAAGTGAAGGCCATTCATCGGGCGGTCACCGGCGAGCGAGCCCCAAGCATTCGTTCGCCGGAACTCTTGGATTCAGCAGTGCACGCGCCGCTCCATACATGGGGCGGCGAGGACGTCTACCCTAGCGTCCTCCACAAGGCTGCTGCGCTGCTGCGCTCGTTAGCTGAAAATCAGCCCTTTGTCGATGGCAACAAGCGGACCGCTGGATGGCCGCATACATCTTCCTGCGAGCGAATGGTCTCCATCTCCAGGCGACGGTTGACGAGGCGGTTGCCCTCATGCTGCGAATCGCGGACAAGTCCGCCGACATCGAGGCCATCGTGGACTTCCTGCTGGATCACGTCCAGTAACAGCCCCTAAAGGCTCAGCGGTCCCGATCACCAGTCGATGAGCCGGTCACTCGACCTTATCCGCCCAGTCGAAGCGCAAAAAGCGCGGATCCACCGGCACATTCTCGGCCCATTTGTGTTCGTCGGCGATGTGTTCGGCGAACCGACGCGCCATCTCGGCTGCGTCGGGCGGATCAAGCACGCGGGCATCGCCGCCGAAGCCCAACACCCACGCCACGACCTCACGGAAATCGCCGACCAAGAATGTGAGTCGCAACGTCCCATCCGGCAACTCTTCGCGCGCGATCTCGGCGGGCCAGCGCCGCGCTTCCACGTCGGCTACGCGGTTCGGTGCTATTTCGACCGTGATTTTTTCCGGCGATCGCGCATCGTCCACAAACATCCCGAAACTGTAACGCAGTCGTTCATCCAAGCTCGGCGCAGAAGCAACGACGAGCTCTTCGCCGATTTCGACGTCGCTCATTCGATCGATCGCGAAGAACTTCGGTTTCCCGCGAGTCGTTTCGGTCCCCCAAACATAGAGGCGCCCGGAATAATTGAACATGTCATAGGGGTAGATCGATCGGTCGGAGATCCGCCCATCCTTACTCCGCCGGTAACGAAAACGCAACTCCCGACGCTCGCGGACGGCTGTCTCTGCGGCCTTAAGATTTCGGTAGATTGCCTTAGCCATGCGCGGCATGGGCTGGCGCGGTGGCGGAAGGGCTGATTGCACCTCGGGATCGAGCGTTTCCAACTGTCGATCCCATGCGTCGAGCTGCTGGCCGAGCCCCTCGACGAACGGGCTACCTAGGCGCGTGACATCGACGCGCAACGTCGCAAGTGCGTCGCGCTTGCGCGGGTCCATTGTCGGCGGAGGCGCCATCATCCAGTCGCGCGGCACACAAAACTTCTTCGCGTCTGCGTCCCAGCGTAGCACGCAGCCGCGTTGCGCAAGCTTTTTCTTGATGCGCGGCCATGTGCTTGCCGAATAAGTCCGGCCATAGATTTCCCGGGCGTGCTGGGTCGTGATCTCGCGCTTCGCGTTGAGCTCGTTGAGGAGGTCGACGAACCAGTCCGACCTCTTTTTGCGCGCGCTCATGATCGTTTGACCCCGTCAGAAAATGAGGGGGTCAAATTTTGGCGGACTGGTTCATGGCCAAGCCAGCGTGCTACCATCGAATCGTGATGGACACCCGAGAGTACTGGCGTAATCAAACCCGCGAACGCCGAGCGAAAGCTCGCCAATCGGGCGCGTGCGTCATTTGTATGACCAGACCAGCCCGCAGCGATCGCAAGACGTGTGCCCCATGCTGCGAACGAGCTGCGGCCACGACGGCGCGGCGCCGGAATAGCTTCAAGGCCCACCTCTTGGATATTCCAGCCCACGTAGTCGCGGCCATTTATGGCTGCGCGTCCACCGACTCGCGAACGAATACCATCCCGGCTGCTAATGGAGCGGTCGGCTGTAGCCGACCGACAGACAACCATGAAAGTGCCAACTAGTCAAGAGATAGCGAACGCGATGCTTCGAGCTGCGGACGGCTCAGGCGTGACGGAAGAAACACTCTGCAACACGCTGGCCTTTGAATTCAGTTATTGCAGGGGAACAATCGAGAGGGCCTCGGCGGCCGACCGCGAGCTCTTCGCGCGCCGCTTCGCGACCGTGCACAAGCGCCTCATCCAAAGAGGCCTCATCGCGGTCTCGGCCGATGGTCTCCTCAAAACGACGGCTCATGGCCACGCATTTCTCACCGCCGGGAGTACGCACGCGAAATTGGTTGCGCGACCGGACGAGTCGACGCCAGCTGACGCACTGCCAGCAGCTTTCGATGATGAGGAAGATGTGGATCTTGAATCTCTCATGCGTGAATCAGGGCTGCGCTACGAGCAAACCGACGATTACTACAGCATCACGTTCGAGTGTAAGCTGCGTCCGTGGATCATGCTGGCCAAGATCTCAAACGGCTGGCTTCGCCTGCGTACCGACGTCATGGAGCTTCCAGAACTGGCGACGCTGCGCACGAAGCTGGTCGATACGGCGCTGCGGATGAACGACAATCTGACAATGGTCAAATTCTGCGTGTCGGGCAGACGCCTGTGCCTTGATGTCCAGTACCCGGGGGAGCATCTCGACACCATGGCGATCAAGAATCTCATTAGCGTGCTCTCGAACGCTGGCGACCGCAGCTATCCCGAGCTGTTCCGGATTGCGGTCGGGGATGCTGAATTGGCATCCCTTGAGGCGGCGTACAAGAGGAGCGCGTGACAGCTGCGAAGATCGCCAATTACATCCGAGGCTTCATGAGATCGGGCCGTCGAAATCCGTTGGTGAGGTCATTGATGGCGCCTAACCAAGAAACGGCAGGTCCTCTGCACGGTCGTTCAGCGCAATTAATTGATCGCCATTGCGGCTAACGAAGGCGACACCGTTACGATCTAGAACCCGGCCCACCCAACCTGCATCGTCCTGCGGCGGCCGACCGAAAGCAAGCACCGGTTGGGCCCCGTTGATCTCCGTCTCATAGCGTATCCGGTAATCGAAGAGCTGTCCCATACCGTAACGCATTCGGTCGACAGCGTGCCTGGCATCGTTTAAGCTCTTTGCCTCGATCAACATGCCACGTTCGCCAAGCGTGGCGAATAAATCGATGTTGTTGTTGTACCAGGTCGATCCGCCCAGGTTGCGGATTCGTCTCGTGATCTCAGACAGGATACGTTGATGGTCGGCTCGTGCCCGCTCTTGGAGTGCGGCAGCTTCGTACACGTCCACCGGCGTGCCGGTCGGAACATATCCTGCGCCGTTGGGAACGATGCTCAATTCGCGCAGACGATCCTTGGGGAACGTCAAGGGTCGGGCGGCAAATCCTTTTGCCGTCACTTCGGCCGTGCTCGACAACATGGAGATGCCGATATCTGCAACAACCGCAGCTGCAAGTATTTGCTGGTACGCGACGTCGGAGATTTCGCGGACCGCTGATTGCATCGGTGGGATTTCGGGAGTACCGGATTCGTAGTAGTTACCATGCGAGTCGCGCAGCGGAACGAGGTTGTCCAAAGGTTGATACTTGGCGATGTCGACGAACCGGTGATCGGATCTCTTCGGGTCGGGGGTCACCTCGCCAAGAATGCCAAAGCCGAAATAGTGCAGCGAATCGACGCGGGGTGTAGACTTGCCCAAGGGCCGGTAGTAGATGAAGCGGTCGAAACCTTTGACACGCGCGAAGTACTGCCGAGGGTAATGATACAGCGCGCCCTCTACGTCCAAATATACTCGGTCAGCGGGAGAGTAATGCTGACTTAACACCACCGGCATTGGAAGGAGGCGTTTGCCGACAACAAACAAGGACCTTGCCGGCTTCGCTCTCTAAACCAAGGGCCAATGAAAATCTACGTGGCCGTCACTGACGACGCATGGTTCCGCCATCTCCACGGACTCGATCCGAGGCCCGAAGAGGTCAACTTTTGGAAGCCGGGCGGACACCAGGTGAAGCACTTGGTTGGCACGCCGTGGCTCTTCAAATTGCACGCGCCCAACAATTACATCGTAGGAGGGGGTTACTTCACGTACTTTACGCAGATGCCTTTGCACATCGCTTGGGAGTCATTTGAGCAAAAAAACGGCGTTGCATCCGTCACCGACCTCCAACGCGCCATCGGTAAGTATCGAGAAGGTGCGACCCTTGCGACACCCATTGGCTGCGTCGTTTTGTCCGAGCCGTTCTTTCTCGATCCCGACCGCTGGATTCCGATCCCCGAGAATTGGTCGCCGAACATCGTCACCGGGAAGAGCTATGATACAGAAGAACCCGCGGGCACCCAGCTCTGGCAAGCAGTCATAATGAACCGGCTGCATCCCATTACCCCGCTCGTACAAGCGGAAGCAGGGTACGGGAAACCGCAAGTCATCAAGCCACGTCTCGGACAGGGCTATTTTAGGCTCAGAGTGACAGATGCATACGACAGGTGCTGCGCGGTAACCGGCGAGCGCGCCTTGCCCGCGCTGGAAGCGGCGCACATTGTGCCGTTTGCGGATATTCAAACACACGACGTTAGAAATGGGTTGTTACTCCGCGCAGACATTCATAGGCTGTTCGATCAAGGCTATGTGACCGTCAACTCTGATTACCGATTCCTCGTGAGCGGATCGATTCACGCCGAGTTCCACAATGGGGCGGATTATTACAAGATGCACGGGCAAACAATAACATTGCCAGCAGATAAGAGCGCTCTGCCGGACCGAGGCTTCTTAGAGAAGCACCGCAAAACGACGTTTCATGAGTAGCCGTCAGGTCGAGCCCCTAAGGATCCGGCTTTCGAAGAAGCGGCGAGTGCCGGCGTCCATGAAATAGACGAAGCAGCCTTTCATTCCGCGCGTGAGCAAGACGCGGTACGTGTTCTTGACGTACGAGAGGAAGTTGCCCTTGGCGCGCTTAGCAACGACGCTATCTTTGGAAAACTCCTTGCGGCCTTCCCAACCCCCAACACTAGAATCGCGCTCGAGGTCCTTACCAAAAATCACCCCGATGTAATCAAACTCGAAACCTTGAGCGGTGTAGATGCAGCCTATCTGGCTAATCCCGTTCGGATCAGATGCCCAGAAGTGGGACCGCGGCACTCCCGGAGCCAGTTTTCCGGCGTCGGGTTTTGCGTTCCACGGCCGGGCGAAGTTCCCAATCACGACGTCGCTGATAAGTGTTCCATCCGGCTGTGGATCTGACCAAGGCCAGCAAAAGCCTGCAGCGACTCGCCCTGTCGACCCTTGTGATATCTTGGAATGGATCGCGCTTTCGAGTTCCTCGGGCGAATCAACGATCTTGAAGTCAAATGCGTCGTTCGGGTCCCAGTATTCCGTCGGCGTGGCTCGGACGGCCAACGTGTTATCCACCCACTGAATGAACGCGTCTGAGCCAGCGCACCGAAACTGCGTGCGAAGTTCCTCTTCGACTAACGTGGCGCCGAACTTAGACGCAGCCTCGCGAACGATGGAACTATTGCCGACCTCTCCCGGCCGGACGACCTGGTCGTCGTCGATGAAGAAGACGCTCACCTTTGCAGCACTTACGAGTTCCTCGATTTGCGTCTTAGTCGAGCGCCGCGCTTTAGGCGTGTACATGCTATTGCTACTCTCGCGGATGCGATGCGCCTCGTCCATGACCAACACGTCGATGTCGTTGGGCTCAGCATCCACATAGCCGTTAAAGTACTTGAACTGTGCCGTTGCTCGGCTGCCTACGATCCTCCGCACGTTCTGCGTAAAGGCACGCGAGCCCGTCGCGTGCTGAGTGTTAAGCCCTTCGTGCGATAACGTTCCGACGACGTTCAGCGCCAGCAAGGACTTGCCAGTCCCGGGGCCCCCCTTCACCAGGACTACAGACTTGCGAGGTTGACGAAACCCCTTTCTCGCATAATCGAGAATTGTGTTGAAGACGACGATCTGATCATCCAACAGCGTGAATTCATTTGCCCCCCGGATCATCTGGGCCGCGTGATCCAGCAGTTTCTTGCTCGCTCGGTATCGGCTTTGGAGGACCTTGTTGAGAACAACCTCACCTTCGCCACCTTCAAGCCGTAGGGACAGGTAGGCGGCGAGTTCGTCGGCCTGGTTGCCAGCAAACAGCGGATAACGCTTCAAGACGTCAGCGAATTTGCTGCCGTAAAATGGAGACATTGGATCGTAAACAAAATTATGGGCGTAGCTGCAAGCTCCCAATACGATCGCGCCGTCCCCCTGGAACGCCGTGCTCGTGTCCGACAGGTATTGGTTATAGTGCGCAACCTGCACGGATGGGTGGGGCACAACCCTTTCTTTGCCTCCAATATAGGTGACCACGCACTCCTCGACATCTGTAGGACTTACTCGATCCCACTGTTTCAGCTCGACGATCACCGCGTGTGGCGTCCGCGTTTTGTCGTGACCAGCCAAAAGGCAGTCAAGGCGCGCCGAAGTCAGCGGAAGCTGCATCTCGAGAATGATGCCATGATCGCGGAGATTAGCGTACATGATCTGGACGGTAAGGGCTTGCAGAGAATTCTGCCAAGATCGAAGTTCGGATACCGTTGGCGGATATCCGAAAAACGCTTGGAAGTTAACCTTCAGTTTTTCGGCGATTGTGTGCTGAACGGCATCCTCGACAAATTGCTTTGTCGTGCCACAATAGAGCCGCATCGCCAGGCTATATAGCGCCCTGATCTGGCTTAACCCTTTGGGAGGATATTACTCGACGCCCAACTCGGGCAAGAATCTAGCGAGCCTATGAACAATAAACAAAAGCCGAAGCTTCGAGCGGGACTATGAAGGAGTCGATGGACCTCGCCTCTACCAACACCAACCCTGACCTCGACGCCCTTCCACCTACCGAAGGCAGCGAGGTTACCGCCTTTGCCCGGCGCGCAGGGAATACACACCCCGACAAGGCCGAGGGGTTTAGCGTTCTGGGCAAAGCGCTTCCCAAGGTCGATTCGTTTTCTAAAGTGACTGGCGCCGCCCAATTTGCCGACGACATCTTCCTGCCCCGCATGCTATACGGCAAGCTCCTGCGCAGCCCTTACCCGCACGCGCGCATCAAAAAAGTCGACGCAACGAAAGCCCTCCAGCACCCCGGCGTCGTGGCAGTCGCAACCGGCGACGAGCTGACCGTTCGCTACGGCATCCTTCCCTCCAGCCCCGACGAGCACGTGCTCGCGATCGACAAAGTCCGCTATGTCGGTGATCCAATAGCAGCTGTCGTCGCCGAAGACGAACTGAGCGCCGAGGAAGCGCTCGAGGCCATCGAGGTCGAGTACGAGCTGCTGCCCGCGATCATGTCGATCGACGCCGCTCTCAAAGACGGCCTCCCCAAAATCCATGATGACATGCGCCATCCCGAGCCCGCAAACATCCACAAGCAAGTTCACCTCGAGTTCGGCGACGTCGACGAAGGCTTCAATAACGCCGACCGCATCTTTGAAGACGAATACTTCTTCGAGGGCAACAACCACGCGGCCATGGAGCAGCACTCGGTGGTGGCCGACTACGGCACCGACGACAAGCTCACCATCTGGGCCGCCACCCAAACCCCGCACTACCTGCATCGCATCGCCGCAGGCGTCCTCAAACTCCCGGCCAGCCGCATCCGCGTCATCGCGCCGCCCACCGGCGGCGGCTTCGGCGGCAAGACCGAACCCTTCAGCCACGAACTCGCCGCCGCGTATCTCGCAAAAAAAACCGGCCGCCCCGTGAAGATCACGCTCACGCGAGAAGAAGTGTTTTACGCGCACCGTGGCCGCCATCCCGTGAAGCTCAAACTCAAGACCGGCGTGAAGAACGACGGCACTATCACCGCGCACCACCTTCAGACCTGGCTCGACGGCGGTGCGTACGGCTCGTATGGCGTGGCCACCACCTATTACACCGGCGCCATCAGCACGGTCACCTACAAGATCCCCGCGTACAAGTTCGACGGCATCCGCGTCTTCACGAACAAGCCGCCGTGCGGACCCAAGCGCGGCCACGGCACCACGCAACCGCGCTATGCGCTTGAATGCCACCTCGACAAGATCGCCGACACGCTCGGGCTCGACCCCGCCGACTACCGCCGGCGTATCGCGGTGGATCCGTACTCCACCACGGTCAACCATCTGCGCGTCACGTCGTGCGGCTTGAAGGAGTGCATCGAAGCCGCCACCGCGCGCACCAACTATCGCGAGCGCCGCGGCAACCTGCCCAAGGGCAAAGGCGTGGGCCTGGCCGCGAGCGCCTATCTGTGCGGCGCCGGCCTTCCTATATACTGGAACGCCATGCCGCACTCGGGCGCCATGGTGAAGGTCGATCGCGGCGGCGGCGTGACCGTTTACTGCGGCACCGCCGAATGCGGCCAGGGCTCTGACCACATGCTCGCCGCCATCGTCGCCGAAACGCTCGGCGTCGACGTGATGGACGTCCACGTCTGCTCGGGTGACACCACGCTCACGCCGGTGGATCTCGGTTCGTATTCCAGCCGCGTGACGTTCATGGCTGGCAATGCGGCACACGACGCCGCCGAAAAAATTCGCAAGCTTTTGGCCGACGTTGCCGCCGAGAAGCTTGGCGTCGCGGTCGATCGCATCGGCTTCGGCCGCCGCCGCGTCTTCGACATGGACAAGCGCGAAAACCAAATCACGTTCCTCGAAGCCGCGCAACTCGCAGAAGCCAAATACGGCACGCTCGCCGCCGCCGGATCGTACACGCCGCCCAAACTCGCTGCCGATTACAAGGGCTCGGGCGTCGGCCCGTCGCCGGCGTACAGCTACAGCGCCGCGGTGGCCGAAGTCGACGTCGATTTCGAAACCGGCATGGTGACCGTGGAAAAGGTGACGCTCGCCCACGACTGCGGCCGCGCGATCAATCCGGATCTTGTCGAAGGCCAGATCGAAGGCAGCGTCTACATGGGCCTAGGCGAAGCGCTCTACGAGGAATCGGAATTTCGCGGCAACCCTGGCGTGCACAAGATCCCGAACCTACTCGACTACAAGACGCCGACCACGCTCGACACGCCTACCATCGAGTCGATCATCATCGAGACCGACGACAAAGAAGGCCCCTTCGGCGCGAAAGAAGCCGGCGAAGGACCGCTCAACCCGGTGATCCCGGCGATCGCAAACGCCGTGGCCAACGCGATCAAGCAGCGCATCAACTCCACGCCGATCACGCCCGAAAAGGTTTTGCGCGCACTCGACCACGCCGACGGCAAGCCCCTACGCATCCGGAAGGCCGAAAAACAGTTGCTCCCAGCTCGCTAAGTGCTTTTTAGGGCCTGGCGTGCACTCTTTCGAAAGAGGCGCCCACCACTGGTCGGAGCAACGCGCCGTCAGACCGTAACAGCAATGCGTTCGACGCGCCGACGGCGCCGGGGTCTGGCAATAGAAAGATTCGGCCATGAAACGCAGCGCAAAACCGAAGAGGAAGACCTCCGCCTCAAGAACTGGGCGCAGGTGTGGTATCTGCGACGAACCCGGATCCCTGACGAAGACGCCCTGTTGTGGCAAGCTGATTTGCGACGATTCCGATAGGTACGTTCCCTTTTCTTATGCGAGGAACAGCTGCTTCCGCAACCATTCGCGCTACACGTTGTGCTCGCACCATTACAACGAAGGCCATAGCGGTGACTGGAAGGGGTGCGCCGCTTGCCGTGAATCCTTCGAAACCGAGATGTACGTGTGGTACGGCACGAATGAGTACAACTTCGAGCGCCTTGAAAACCCGCCGGAACATGAGCCTACAATGTGCGCGCAGTGCGGCAAACGTATATCGTTAGGTGAGGGCGGGCACGCGTTGAAGCCAACCGGCGAGTACCTTTGCGGCTCCTGCTTCGCCGTCGGCATACGACCACAAACGCGGAAGACACGGTAAGGCTCAGCGAATATCAGCATTGCAGAAAAGCGGAATTTCTGCTAGAATTGGCCCATGAGGGCAAAGGCAAAGTCAAATCCATCGAAACGGAAGGTTCGGAAGCTGCTCGTCGTGTCATCGCGCGGCACCATTACTTTGCCCAAAGACTTCCGTAAGAACGTAAGCTTCCTAATGGCGGAACATCGGGACGACGGCGTGATCGAGCTCAGGCCTCAGGGCACGATAGATCAGGACCAGACTTGGTTCTGGACGGAGCGCTGGCAGCGCATGGAACGCGAGGCAGATGCGGATATCAAGGCGGGTCGCGTGCTCCATGCGAAACACGTTGACGAGTTCATTGCCAAGCTCGAGCGCGATTGAAGTATAGCTGGACGGCGCGCTTTCAAAACGACTACCGAAAACTCGGAGAACGCGAACAGGCTTTGTTCCACGCCGCAGTTCGCAAGGTTAACGCTACGTATCGCGATTACCGGCGGAATCATGATCTGGGAACGCTACGCTGGCCCACCAGCCTGCGGGTCAAGAGAGTAACAGGCGCACTGGGTGTTTACGAGTTGACGTGGTCGTTCGGCCGTCCGGCCGGGCGGGCGACGTTCGAGTTTTTCAAGAAAGGAAGTCAGCTCGGGATCCTCTGGCGGCGCATCGGCGGGCATGCCATCTTTAAAGAACCCTGACCCTGAGCAGCTTCGCGTGCAGGCACCTGGCAGGCTCTTGCGTCACGCGTGATCGCCGTGATAGGATAAGGGCATGCCAACCGTCGCCACCCGAAACAGGGGCGCCGAGCGCCTCCTCGACCAGATCCGATCGATCTTCGGTCTTTCCGAGAACGAGCTCGCGGATACCCTCGGCGTGCGGCGGCAGTCGATCGCCGAGTGGCGCGAATACGGCGTGCCGGCGCAACGCATGGCCACGCTGGAGCACGTCGCGGGCCTGGCCAGAAAATTGCGCGACGAGCTCATTCCAAGCCACATCCCCGAAGTCGTGCGGCGCAAGGATTCCTGGCTGAACCACAAGTCGATCCTCGAGACGATCGCGCACGACGGCATCGACCCCGTCTACGCGTATCTCCACCGACTGTTCACCTATCGCGGCGCGTGACGGCATTTCGGCACGTCCGCCGCAGCGGCGCGTATTTTCGCGTCTGTAAACCCGAGTGGGGCGACTGCGCCGATACGTCCTATTCGAAGCGATTCGGCGGACGCTGGACTCCGCCGGGAGAGTTCGGCGCGCTCTATCTGTGCGCGACCATCGAGGTCGCGGCAGCGGTCGCGCGCTCGCACCATGCGGGGCGCGCCATTTCGCTCTTCTCGCTGCGGCCGAGCCGTCGACCGCAACTGCAGACCTTCAACGTCCGGCCGACGCGCTGCGTCGACGTCGTCACAACCAAAGGCATCGCCGCCGCCGAGCTGCCGTCGACTTACCCCTTCGCGGTCGAGCGCGAGCGGTGCTGGCCCGCGGCGCAGCGCGCGTACGAGACGCGCGAACGCGGCATCGCCTGCCGATCGGCGGCGGAATGTGCGGCAGGTCACTGGCTGGGCGAGGAGCTTGCGATCTTCGATAACGGTCCGTTGCCGAAGGCAAGCGGTAAGCGCCGTGCGTTTTCCGAGTGGTATACCGACCTCGTGCCGCTATGATCAGCCGCGCATTTGGCCGATACTATCAGCACACAGGGAGAAACAGCATGCGCGGATTCGTAGCATCCATGCTGGCGGCGTGCGCCATCATCATTTCGGCTTGCAATTCCAACAACCAAGTCGGGTTGCCGCCTCCCGGCAGCACGCCCCCACCCCAAAACCCGAACCTCTACGTCACCAGCTGCAGCGGCACGCACTTCGTTAACGTCTATGACCCGCCGTTCGGCGCCTTGACGACTCCCTCGATCAGCGTGCCGTTCCCATCCGGCGCGGTTTGCACGAGTAGCGTTCTGCCGTTGCCGAACAACCTGCTCGCCGTCGGCACCTTCGGCAGCGGATGGTACATCTTCCAACTTCCGCTGACCAACTCGAGCGCGCCGATCGGCCACGTGACGACGCCGTCCGACGTTGGCGGATTTGCCGTTGACGCGTCCGGGAACCTGATCGTGTCGGATCACAACAATGCCCAGATCGACGTCTTCAATCCGCCGTTTTCCAGCAGCAGCGCGTTTTCGGTTCAGTTCGCTTCGGGAAGCTCTCCGTATACGCTGGCGCTCGATTCCAGCGGCAAACTTTTTGTCGGGAATTGCGGCTCGAGTACGGTAACCGTCTTCACGCCGCCGTTCACGAATTCCACCACGCCGACCGCCACAATCTCCCCACCGAGTGGGAGCTGCACGGAGGGCATCGGCGTCGACGTCTCGGGCAACCTGTACGTCGGCAATTTCGGCACGAACACGGTGTACATCTATAATCCGCCGTATTCGAACTCGAGCTTGCCCGTGACGACGATCGCCGGCGGTCCCAGCGGCACGAGCGAGCCTGCCATATTCGCGTTCGATCACGCCGGTAACGTCTACATCGAGAACTACGGGGCCAACACGATCACCGCATTCACGCCCCCGCTCTCTTCTGCGAGCGTGCCGTTGTTCACGATGCCCACCGAATCGCAGCCGTTCGGGATGGCCTTCGGCCCGTAGCCGAGCGGCTTGCCCGATCGTGGAGCTCCTGATCGTGCGTCACGCCGACGCCGGGTCGGCGGACGCGCAGAAATATCCGGATGATTCCAAGCGTCCGCTGTCGGCCGACGGCAAGAAGGACATGCTGCGCGTCGCGGGCGGCATGCGCAAGTTGGGCCTCGACTTCGACGCGATCTACGACAGCGGCTTCGTGCGCGCGCGGCAGACGTCAATCTGCATCTGCCAAGCTTTCGATCTCGATCCGTCGGAAGTCCGCACGCTTACTGAGCTCGCTCCGGAGTCGGATCCGGCGCTTACAGCCGCTGCATTGCGAAAACTACGAGGGCCGAAGCGCATCGTTCTGGTCGGGCACCTGCCGCATCTCGGCCGGCTCGTGGGCTATCTCGTCGCCGATAATTCCGACTTGCCGATCGAGATCAAAAAGGGCGGCGTGTGCCGCCTTGAGGCCGACAGGTGGTCGGCCGGGGCGGCGACGCTGATTGCCGCACTGCCGCCAAAAGCGTTGCGCTCGGTCGTGAAGTAGCTTATTTCGCGTAGTCGCCCGCGCCGAGCAGGTGCACGGAGACGTACGGCTCGTTGCCGATGACCCACGAATCGGTGCCCGGGCGCTATGTGGAAGACGTCGCCCTTTTTCAACTCGACGACGTTGCCGTCGGCAATCGCGGCAGTGGCGCGTCCGCGGACCACCATCCCAACGTGCTAGACTGCACACAGCGTTTGACGTAGCGCCTTCCCGACGTGCTCCGACCAGCGCCAGCCCGGCTCGTAGGTGGCTCGACCGAGGGTCATGCCGCCGATGCGAATCAGCTCAAGCTTGCCCTTTTCGAACGTCAGCGAAGGCCGAGGTTTGTTTCTTTGATCGAGTGGAAGTCGGCGGGGAGCGGCGGCAGATCGCTCGTGAGATAATCCACGAATTCGTCGCGGCTCAGGCGAAACGGTTCGTTCTCACGGCGTTCGTGGCCGATGGTGGAGATCGGCTTGCTGTCCATGCCGCGCCCGCACACCGACCCGGCGTAATGGCCGGGGTAGATCTCGGTGAGTTCCGGCAGCGCGAGCAGGCGCTGCAGGCTCTCGTGCAGCTGCGCGGCGCGATCGCGGATCTCGCCTTTCGAGATGTTGTCGATCGAGAGGTCGACGCGGCCGACGTCGCCGACGAAGAGCGTGTCGCCGGTGATGACGACCCAGTCGTCGATCGCGAGGCAGACATGCTCGGGCGTATGGCCCGGAGTGTGGATGACGGTAAAGCGCCTGCGTCCCACTTCGAGGACTTGTCCGTCCACGAGTGTTTCGTGCCCAAAGCGCACGTCCGCGCCGGGGCCGTAGTAGAGCGGTGCACTGGCGAGCGCGGCCAGCTCGCGCGCGCACGACACGTGATCGGCGTGGACGTGCGTGTCGATCACGGCGGTGATCTTCATGCCGCCGCGCGCAGCCTGATCGGTATATGCCTGCGGGTCGCCTTGCGGATCGATCGCCGCGCACGCGCTGCGCGTCGCGCAGCCGACGAGGTACGAAGCGCAGCGCTTTTCGTCGTGCAGGATCTGGCGAAAGTACACGGGTCCGGCGCTTCGGTGACGTCCTCGCTAGTCCTTCGTCATGTCGACGAGGATGATCGCGCGCTGATTCGTCTTCGGCAGATTCTTGAGCGCCGAGACGACCATGCCGACCGGACTTGCCGGGTCGAGCATGTCGGAGACCGTGAATCCGACGGCGCGCTTTGCCTCGGCGTCGACTCCGGCGCGCAACGGCGCTGGCAGCGATTGATACTTGTCGATGAGATCGAGGGCGACGCCGAGATGGTCATGCGCGATTTTCGGATCCATGAGGATGACCGAGACTTCTCGCCGGTCGTCCTGCGTCGAGAACAGCGTGCCGAAAAATCCCATACCTCGGCCCATCTGCGCCCGCGACTCGTCGCTCTGGCTCCCTTTGACTTTCAGGCCGGTCGGCGGGGCCGCCTCGCGCTTGCCCAGCCACGAGCGCAGCTGATCGAGCGACGCCGGCGTCGTCGCGACCACTTCGGTGCCGTGATAGGGCGGCGGTGGCGTCGACGAGTTGCTTTTGCCGGCTTCTGATGCCTGAACCGATTTGATCAACGCGCCCGTGTCGAATTGCGCCACGCCGACGATCGTGCTTGGCTGGTACAGCGCGAAGTCGCTCGGGTTGGTTTGGGCCGGATGCAGGCCCAGCACATTCACCGGCGGGTTGTGAAAACAGCCGCTGGCCAGCGCCGCAGCCCCAATAAAAACGCACGCCATGGACCGGTTCATCATTCGATTATCCTCCAGGGCCAATGCTACCAGCGGTGCGTCGGGCCGGCGTCAGGTCGACCAAGGTCGACCTCTACAACGCTCGCGGCGCGGGTCGACGCGGGTCCGACGGGGCCACGGTATGATGGGCTCGATATGGCGGAACGCTCGGACCATCTCTTTGTCGTTCGCATCTGGCGGGAGGCGGGGAAAGACTCCAATGGCCAATGGCGCGGATCGGTGGATCACGTCGGCTCCGGGCGCAAGCAGTATTTCGCGACCACCAGCGACCTGGTCGAGTTCGTGATGCAGCGGCTTGAGGAACCCCACGAGCAGTGATGACGTTCCCTATGCGAACGTCCGCGCGAGGATAGGTTGGATTCGGCCGGCGGCCGAAGCACCCGAACCAACCTGAGCGCTGGACGCTCGGGGAGCGAATGCTGCAGATCCACTTCCTGGGCCAGCCGCGCTTTTTTGTCGACGGCGAACCGCACAAGTTTTCGGGATCGCGCAAGGCGCTGACGCTCCTCGCGTACCTGCTCTTGAACCGCGGCGTGCCGCTCGCGCGCGATTCGGCGGCGTTCACCTTGTGGGCCGACGACACGGAAGAGGACGCGCGCGCCGATCTGCGCCGCCACCTCAACTACGTCAAAACCGCGTTGCCGGCCGCGCCGCAGCAGCAACCCTGGATCTCCGCCGAAGGTGACACGCTGCAATGGAACCCGGTGGCGCCCGCATGGTTCGACGTTGCCGAATTCGAGCGCTCTGCGGCCGTGCCCAACGAGCGCGCGCGCGCCATCGAGCTCTACGCCGGCGATCTGCTCGAGAATCTCTACGACGACTGGCTTTTCCCCGCGCGCGAACGGCTGCGCAATCTGTTCATCAGCTGTTTGAACGAGCTGCTGCTCGATAGCCGCAGCCGTAGCGATTTCGCCGCGGCCATCGCGCTGGCGCAGCGCATCTTACGCGTCGATCCGTGGCGCGAAGACACCGTGCGCCACTTGATGTCGGTCCGTTACGAGGCCGGCGATCGCGCGGGCGCGCTGCGCGACTACGACGATTTCAAACGCCGCCTGCGCGACGAGATGGACGTCGATCCAATGCTGGAGACCAGCGCGCTGCGCGAGACGATCGTGCGCAATGCGCCGGTCGCGGACGTGCAGGTCCCCGAACGCTCGGTCGCCGGCGACGAGCGCGTGGCCGCGCCGTCATTGCCGTTCGTCGGACGCGACGCCGAGATGGACGAGTTGCGCGCGCTGTGGAACCGCGCCGCGCACGGTCGCGGCGGCGCGGTTCTGATCAGCGGCGAGCCGGGTATCGGCAAGTCGCGTCTGGCCTCGGAACTCGCGTTGCTGGTCGGCGCTCAAGGCGGGCGCGTGCTCGTCGGCGGCACGCTGCATCCCGAAAGCGCGCCGTACCAGCCGATCGCAGAAGCGCTGCGCTCGGCGCTGCCGCTCGTCGCGGGTCTCGACCTGCAACCGATTTGGTTATCTGCGGTGGGCCAAATCGTGCCCGAGTTGCGCGCGCGGCGAACGGATCTTCCGCCGCTTCCCGCGTTGGACCCCGAGCGCGAACGCGCGCGTCTCTTCGAAGCGATGGCCTCATGTCTGCAAGGGTTCGCGAAGCCGCGGCCCGTGCTGCTCGTGCTCGAGGACCTGCAATGGGCGGGCGAGGCAACGATCGCGGCGCTCGAATTTCTCGCACGCCGCGCGATCGCGCAAAGCGTGCTCATCGTGGGGACCTATCGCAGCGGCGAAACCGATGCCGCGCATTCGCTGCGCGAAGCGCGACGGCGCCTGCAGCGCGAGGGTTTGGTCGGTCACCTAGACCTCGCGCGCCTCGCCGAATCCGCCGTGCGCGACGTCTTTTTGCGAGTGCCCGAGCTGCGCGGCGCCAGCGAATCGGCGGCGGCCCACGCCTACGCCGAGAGCGAAGGCAATCCGCTGTTTCTGGGCGAGGTGATCCGCGACAGCGTGGAATCGGGATCGGCGCCGCGCAACGCGATCCCGCACGGTCTTCGCGACACGATCCAGGCGCGCGTCTCCCGTTTGTCCGAGCAGGCTCGATTCGTCGCCCAGCTCGCGGCGGTGGTCGGGCCCGTGTTCGACATCGATGCAGTCGCGCAGATCAGCGGCTGGCCGGAGAGTCAGACGCTGGATGCGATCGAGGAACTCGTGGATCGCCACGTCGTGCGTGAAGCCGGCCGCCGCGCGGCGTTCGATTACGCGTTCACCCACCATCTCGTCCAGTCGGCGATCTACGACGCGATTCCAGCCGACGGCCGCGCGCGCTGGCATCGCAGGGCGGCGCGCGCGATGCAGAGCATTCACGGCGATCGCGGCGACGAGATCGCGGCGATGCTGGCGACGCATTTCGATCGTGCCGGCGACGCGGCCGAAGCCGCCACGCAGTATCTCGGTGCCGCGCGAAACGCCGCGGCCGTCTACGCGAACGACGAAGCGCTCGCGCATGCCGCGCGCGGTCTCGAGCTTTCGTCAAATTCGGACGAGCGCTACGAGCTGACCGCCCTGCAAGAATCGCTCGACGGCCGTCTGGGCCGCAGAACCGAGCAGCTCAGCGCGCTCGACGAGCTGGAGCGCATCGCTCGCGAGTCGGACGACATCGACCGCCGGTGCGACGTGCTGGCTCGGCGCGTCGCGCTGCACCGCGCGATCGGCGAGCGCGAGCAAGAGCTCGCGCGCCTCGAGGAGTTCTCGTCGCGCGCGGATTCGTCGGGCGATCCCGATTGGCGCGCGCGCGCGCAGCTGTCGCGCGCCACCTACTACGTGAGCGTCGGGAAATTGGATGACGCCCGCCGTTCGCTCGATTCGGCGCTGCTCGCGCCATCGAAGCGAACCAACAAGCAGATCGAGACCGAATGCTTGTGCCGGCTCGCCTACGTGCTGACGCTGCAGGGCAGTTCCGCGGAAGGCATCGCCGCCATCAGCAGGGCGATCGCGGCGGCCGAGGCGAGCGGAAATCAAGCGCTGCTCGCGCAGAGTTTGTTCACCGCTTCGACTGCGGCGGCGCTGCGTCAGGATTTCGCACAGACGCACCACTTCGCCGAACGCGCGCTCGAGGCGTATCGCGCGATCGGCGATCGGGAAGGCGAGGCCGATTGTTGCGCGCGGCTCGGCATGGCGGCAGGTCGTCGCCTGCTGATCGATTTGGCCCGCGAGTGGTACGAGAAAGCGCGGACGATCTACGGCGCGCTCGGCAAACGCCAAGGCCAGGCCGCGGTGAGCCTCAACGTGGGCCTCATGTACTATATGGTCGGACTCGTCGACCAGGCGTTGGATGCGAACCAAGCGGCGGCACGCATCTTCGAAGAGCTCGACGATCTGCTGGGCATCACGCTGAGCACGCTCAACATGGGCATCGCGAGATACACGCAAGGCGAGTATGAAGAGGCCAAGCGCCTCTCGCAGCGAGCGCTGGAACTCGCTCGCTCGCTGGGAAGCGCGCGCACCGAAGCCGCGGCGCTCGGCAACCTGGGCGCGGTCGAACGAGAACTCGGCGACCTGTCATCGGCGATCGAGCACTTGCACGCCGCGCTCGATGTGCGCAAATCGACCGGCACGAGCCCGGACGGCGCGCTGGACCTTGCGGAACTAGCGATTACGTACGCGCGGACCGGAGATAAGGCGGCCGCGCGGCGGACCGCCGATGAATTGATGTCGCTCGACGAGAGCAGCTACGAGATGACCGTGTCTCCGCAGCTCGTGCCGTCGGCTGCCGCGCAAGCGTATCGAGTCGCCGGGCAACGCAAACGCGCCAGCGAAGCGCTCGAGCGCGCCCGCGCCATTCTCGCGCGACGGCTCGCGAAGTTGCCGGACGACGCGCGCACCGCGTACGAGCGCTTGCCCTACAACCGGGAGCTGCTTTCGAAATAGCCCGAGCTGCGCTCGGCAAGCTACGGCGAGCTTCGCTCGCGCGCTACACGCTTAGGTCGACCAAGGTCGACCTCCACAACAGAGAAAAGGCACCGGCATGGGGAGCTTACTCGACCATCCGGGTTGGGTCGTAACGCTCGTGATCGTCGGCATCCTCGTGTTGATCGCGATCGCGTTCGCATTCATCGCCGCGCGCTGGCGAATCGAAGACGATCCGCGCCAAAACGAGGTGGCCGGTGCGTTCGCGCATCTCGTCGGGATCACGTACGCGGTGCTGCTCGGTTTCATGGTGGTGGTGTCGTGGGAGAGCTACGACCGCGCGGTGTTGGACACCCAAATAGAATCGAGCGCGCTCGGCGATCTCTACCGGACGGTGTCGGGCTTCCCGAGCGCCTCGCGCGACCGCGTGCGTGCCGACATCGCGGCCTACGTCCGTTTGATGTACGTCGCGGAGTGGCCGGCGATGCAGCACGGCGGCGAGAGCGATCGCGCCCAACTCCGCGCCGATCGAATCGTGTCGGAAGTCGACGCGCTTCGCCCGAAAGATTTCGCCGAACAGAATCTACAGGCGGAGTCGCTGACGCTCGCGCACGCCTTCCTCGACGCGCGCCGACGACGACTGACGAAAAACCAAGAAGGCATGCCGGCCATGCTCTGGTGGACGCTGTGGATCGGAGCCCTCGTCAGCATCGGCTTCACCTTTTTCATGCGCGTGCGCAGCCAAGGCCGCCAGATGGCGATGGCTGTAGGCCTAGCGGTGATCATCGGATTGCTGTTCTCGCTGGTCGTCGTATTCGAATACACGTATCGCGGGGAGATCACCGTGCCGGTAACCGCGTGGGAGCAGCTGGATCGAGCATTGACCAGTGGCGTCTACTCGCGCTGACGCGTGGCTGCTCGTGTGCACGCATGTGCAAAATCCTGCGCTACGGCGCCACATGCTCGCCGTCGAGACCTGCATGCGCGCCTACGCGAGGAAATTCGGCGAGGACGAAGAGCGCTGGGCCGCGCTCGGCCTGCTGCACGATTTCGATTGGGAGATCCACCCGACTGCGGGCGAGCATCCGGAGCTGGGCTGCCGCATGCTCGAGGAGCTCGGCTGGCCCGCCGATATCGTCAAGGCCGTGCGCGGGCACGCGGCCTATTTGGGCGTTCCGCGCGACACGCTCATGGCCCGCGCGCTCTTCGCGTGCGACGAGCTCGCCGGATTCATCGCCGCGGTGACGTTCGTGCGGCCTAACAAATCCATCCGCGAAGTCAGCGTGGACTCGGTGAAGAAGAAGCTCAAAGACAAGCGTTTCGCCGCGAATGTCAATCGCGACGAGATCGTCCAGGGAGCCGACGAGCTCGGCGTGCCGCTGGACGAGCACATCGGATTCTTGATCGAGGCGATGACGAGCGATGCAGAAGAGCTTGGCCTGTAACGATAAGGACATTGTGGCGGTCGAGCTTGCTCGACCGGTCGACCAAGGTCGACCGCCACAAGCGTGTTCGTGTCGAACCGGATTAGACGACGGATAAAGCGAACGGGGATGGCGTGAACGCAGTGCACCCGCGCGAGCATTTCTTCTATAAAACGGGATGCGCGTTCTGCGTGATCCTCGCGCTCAGCGTCATCGCCGTCTGGGTGGCCGCCTATTTTCTGCACGGGCCGACTTCGACGGTACGCCTGCTCTACCAAGTGATGCTCGCGAGCTTTTTCCTCGCCGCAGTCTCCTACCTGATCGATCACGTGAAATACGGGCGCTGGCTGTGGGCGTTCGTAGATGGCCTGCTCGCCATCCTCGCCGCATATTGGATCGTCATCTTCACGCTGAGAAACGGGCACTAGGAGCGAACGAGACTCAACCCATGCTGCGCTTGCCGCCGTTTCGCTACGAACCCGCGCGATCCACGGGCGAAGCCGTGGCGCTGCTCGCCAGGCACGGCGCCGACGCGCTGCCCGTTTCCGGCGGCACGGACCTCTACGCCAACATGAAGCAGCGGCTCTTCACGCCAAAGGTCGTGGTTGGGCTGCGGTCCATCGCCGACTTGCATTTCATTCGGTTCGACGAGTCCGCCGGTCTCGATCTCGGGGCGCTCGCCACGCTAACCGACATCGCGGAGGACGCCGCAGTCAACGCGAACTACCACGCGCTCGCGCACGCGGCGCGCCAGATCTCGACGCCGCAGCTGCGCAACATGGGCACGATCGGCGGCAACGTCTGCGTCGACACGCGCTGCAACTGGTACAACCAAAACTTGGACTGGCGCAAAGCCGTCGGCTACTGCATGAAGAAGGACGGCGATATCTGTCGCGTCGCGCCGTCGAGCCCGAAGTGCGTGGCCGTCAACTCATCCGATACCGCGCCGGTTTTGCAGGCGTTCGGCGCGTCGGTGCGCCTCGTCGGGCCGGCAGGCGAACGCGATGTGCCCATCGCCGACTTCTACAAGAACGACGGCATGCGCGCATGGGCCAGGCAACCGGACGAGATCGTCACCAAGATCAGCGTGCCGCTTCCGAAGCCGGGCACGCGCAGCTCCTACCGCAAACTGCGCTTGCGCAACTCGTTCGATTTCCCGATTCTCGGCGTCGCGGCGGTGGTTCAAGTCGACCGCGATGGGGTGTGCCGCGCCGCCCGCGTCGTGTTGAATGCCGTCGCCTCACGGCCGGTCGACGTGCCGGGCGCTGCCAGCGTGCTCGTCGGCTCAAAATTGAGCGGCGACGCACTCGAAGCCGCTGCCGAAGCTGCATTCGACGCAGGCAAGCCGCTGGACAACACCAGCGCGACCATTCCGTATCGCAAGCGCATGCTGCGCGTCTTCGCGCGCCGCGCGCTCGACGACGTCGCGCAGCAAAACTAGACTCGCGCGCGCTGGCGATGCTTGCGCGCTTTGGCTCGATTGCCGCACACTGCCATGCTGCACCACTTGCTCGACCGGTTTTTTGACTGATCGTAAAAGACCCACAGGCAGCGATCGTCGCCGCACGCCTTGAGCCGCTCCCACGAGCCGTCAACCATGCCCGAATAGGCCGCCGAGAGGATCCGGCCGATGGCCGCGTCGACGTCCTTCGCGTCCGGCGCGAGCTCGGCGCGTCCCGTGCGGTCGAAGCGCACGACGAGTTGCGCGCGAGCGGCCGCCGCGTTGAGCGTGTCGAGCGTGCCTGCTTTCGCCTCCATTCGATTGTTGGCCGCCAAGAGCTCTCGAAGCGCCTCGCGCACGTCGAGGGCCCGGCGCAGATCGCGCTCCGTCACCTTTGCGCTCTTGTCGAGGAGATGGTGGTCGACGAGCCAGCGGCGCAAGTCGTCGGGGTGCTTGAATTCGTCCGAATCGGGCAACACGTCCAGCGTGTTCACGAACACCTGAACGATCCGTAGCGGATCGGGCGCCGGATCGCGTTTGCCGGATTCTAGGCCTTCGAGTTCGGTGGCGATGGGACTTAACCTCCTAAAGTACTTGACAGGTTACCCATACCTATTATACAATGTTTGCAGGTTACTGTCTAGAGGAGTACCAGCCATGATGAAGATTCAAAGCGCCGCGGAGCGCATCGAGCACGATCAAGAAGAGTCCGTTCTGGGGTTCGGCCGCGTCATTCGGTACATGTCCGAAAAACTCGGTGGATTCGGCGGCTGGGGCCCACGTTCGATCCAGTAGGCGGTCGAGCAAGCTCGACCTCCACAAAGTCGAGCAAGGTCGACCAAGGTCGACCTCTCCACATCAGGTCCGGCAGCAGACCTCGAGTCGGTTCCCTTCGGGGTCTTCGAAAAACGCTGCATAGTACGGCTGCGTATACTCGGCGCAAACTTCGGGGCCCTCGACAGCGCGAGCTCCCGCTTCGCGCACCGCGGCGGCGGCGCGGTCGACTTCGGCCCTCGTTTCCACCCCGAACGCGATCCGCGACCGATTCGGCACGTGAGACGCGTCTTCGTCAATGACGAAGAACGATTGCGCGCGGTCGTCGTGGTACCATTCCTCGGAGATTCCGGAATCGACCTCGCGCTTGCTCGCGCCAAGTGCGATCATCAGGGCATTGTAAAACGGACTCATGCGTTTCAGGCTGCTCACGCGCGCGTCGATATGATCGTATCTCATGATGGCCTATCCTAGCATGCGGAGGAATTTTTGGAAAGCGTTCTCGAACGGGAGCGCCGCCCGAAAGGAGCCGACGGATGCGCGGACCGGTGCGATCCGGAAATCGCCGCCGAATCTGGTATTGGTTCTTACTGATACCCTATCTGTTTTTGCTCTTTCCGGCAGCCTACGCACGGGTCGATCCGGTGCTGGGCGGTTTCCCGTTTTTCTACTGGTACCAGCTCGCCTGGGTCGTGCTGACTGCGCTCCTTACCACAGCAGTGTATTTCCTGTCCGGAGATCATGGTTAACGTACCGGCGCTCGCGGTGGCCGCAACGCTCTTCGCGCTGGTCACCGTGCTTGGTTTTGCGGCGTCGCGCTGGCGTCGCGCCGATCTCAACCTGCTGAGCGAATGGGGACTTGCCGGGCGCCGCTTCGGCACGCTCGTGTCGTGGTTTCTGATCGGCGGCGACCTCTACACGGCGTACACGTTCGTGGCCGTGCCGGCGCTCGTGTTCGGAGCGGGCGCGCTGGGATTTTTCGCCGTGCCGTACACCGCGATCGTGTTTCCGTTCATGTACGTCGTGATGCCGCGGCTCTGGACCGTGGCGCATAAACGGGGCTACATCACCGCCGCTGACTTCGCGCGCGAGCGCTTCGACAGCGGCGGGCTGGCTCTCGCGCTCGCGGTGACCGGCATCCTTGCGACCATGCCGTACATCGCGCTGCAACTCGTCGGCATGCAGGTGGTGATTGCGGAGATGGGGCTGCGCGGCGACTGGCCGATCGTCACCGCCTTCGCCATCCTCGCTGCGTACACGTACTCGTCCGGTCTGCGCGGACCCGCGCTCGTCGCAATCGTTAAAGACGCATTGATCTACATCGCGATCATCGCGGCCATCATCGTGATTCCCGCCAAGCTGGGAGGCTTCGCGCACATCTTCGCGGCGGCCGCGAGCGCGTTGCCGCTACGGCCAACGCCGGGCGCGCTCATCTTGGCGCCGAAGATGTTTTTCGCGTATGTGACGCTCGCGCTTGGCTCCGGTCTCGCCCTCTTCATGTACCCGCACGCCATCACGGGCGCCTTGAGCGCGTCAGGGCCGACGGCGCTTCGGCGCAACTGCATCCTCTTGCCGGCTTACAGCGTGATCCTCGGGCTGATCGCGCTGCTCGGTTACATGGCGATCGCCGCCGGCGTGCATCCGGCGACGCCCAATTTCGCCGTGCCGGACCTCTTCTTGAAGATGTTTCCGTCGTGGTTCGCGGGCTTCATCTTCGCCGCCATCGGCATCGGCGCGCTGGTGCCGGCGGCCATCATGTCGATCGCGGCGGCGAACCTGTTCACGCGCAACATCTACCGGGAGTATATCAAGCGCGAGTGCACGCCCGCGCACGAGGCCGGCGTCGCGAAGTTCGTTTCGCTGGTGGTGAAGTCGGGTGCCTTACTGTTCGTGCTGCTGCTGCCGACCTCGTACGCGATCAACCTGCAGCTGCTTGCCGGAAGCTGGATCTTGCAGACCTTCCCGGCGGTGATCGTGGGATTGTACACGCGCTGGCTGCATCGTCGCGCGCTGCTGTGGGGCTGGCTCGCAGGCATGCTCGCTGCGACCGCGATGGCCGCATCCAGCGGCTTCAAGGCCTCGACGTTCGCGATGCAAATGCACGGCGCGTCGGTGATTGGGTACATCGCGGTGTTCGCGCTCGCGATCAATCTTGCGGTGACGGTCGCGCTGACCTTCGCCTTCGACGCGCTCAAGCTCGCGCGCGGCAACGATAAAACGCTGGCGTCGGACTATGTGTCGTAACGATCATTTACGATCGACCTTCGGTCGATCGCGACGTCGAGCTTCGCTCGAGCACAGCATGGAGCGAACGCTCGGCCCGGCTCATTATCATAATTTGCCGATGAAGTCCGCGATCGCTTTGGTCAACGCTGCCGGCTGGTCGATCATCGCGAAGTGGGCCGAGTTGGGAATGGGAACGACCGTCACGTTCGGGGCGCCGGTGAAGAGGGTCTTGTCAAAACCGACAAAGGTGGTCTCGAGCTGGGCGGGCGTCATGCCCTGCATGAACTGCGGATACGTCGGCGGCACCTTCGCCGGAACGGGCGCGACGACGAGCACGGGGATCGTGATTTTGCCGAGTGACGGGCGCAGATCCGCAGAGAACATCTCGTCCGAGTACTCGGCGACGGACGCTTGATCGACCTTGATCGTCAGCGCCGCGACTTGCGCGGCGGCCGTAGGATCCGTCACCATCATCGCGATCGTGCGCGCGTTATCTTGCGCGAATTCCTGCGGGGTCGACAGCCGGACGCTCGTCGCGATCTGATCCGCCGCGGCTTTGCGCTGATCGGCGGTCGACTGCACCATCGTCGGAAAGACGGGCAGGCCGTCCACCGTCACGATGCCGCGAAGCAGGTCGGAATGTTCCTCCGCGAGACGGATTGCGAGAAAGCCGCCCAAGCTGTGGCCGATGAGGATCGGCTTCGCCAGATGCTCTTGCTGGATGAGCTGCACGACGTTCGCATCGGCCTGGTCGATGAGCGGCGGCGAGAACTTCGCGGGCGGCACGCCGTCAAAGCCGGGTAGAGTCACGACGTAGACCGCGTGCGTGGCGGAAAATTCGGGAATCTGCGAATCCCACACCCACGAGCCCGACGACAGACCAGGAATGAAGATCAGCGCGGGGTCGCCGCTGCCAAATTTTTCGACGCGCATGCCGCCGACGCTGAAAGTCGACGCCGGAGTGGGGCGATTGGCGCCGATCGCCGGAGCGGTGGCGGCCTGGGCGACGCTCGAAATCGAAAATGCGGCCAGGGTTGCGACTATCAAGGCGGGTTTCATCGATTCTCCTTCGGTCGGCTAAAACCGACCGCTACAACATTCGGCGAGGAAGGCGTCATTTGCGGGAGGCGGCGATGCGCAAAAGCAGCTCGTCGTCCGAAAGCCGCTGCGCGTCGGCGCCGAGTTTTGGGCGCAAATTGCCGGCGATCCGCGCTGCGGTGTCGTCCGCCACGCCTCGCGGCAGCAGCGTCCGGCGGTCGACGTAGCGCTGCACGAGTGCGAATTCATCGGGCGTCAACGCGTCGGCTCCGCTCACGGCGGGCTGCTGCGGCGCGGCGGCGTCGCCCGACAGCCATTTGCCCGGGTCCGTCACCGAAAACGCGCTGTCGCGGACCACGATGGTGCCCGCTGCCAGATCGCCTAAGCGCTTATTCTCGCTCGAGAGAACCATGCTGATCGCGGACACGGTGTAGAAGAAGGCCGCCTCGATCAGGCGCACGAGATTGCGCAGCAGCGACGCGGTGAAGTCGATCGGATAACCGCCATCGCGCACGACGCGGATGCCCATGAGTTTCTTCCCCGGCGTCTGCCCGTTCCACCACGCTTCGAAGGCGATGAAGTATCCGAAGCCGAGCAGGAAGGCAAACGTCACGATGATCGACACGTACACCGCTTCGATCTGCCGCGGATGGATGCGCAAGTGCGCGACGAGGGCGGAAACGCGCGGAGCCGTCGCGGCGAGCAGCAAAATCACCCCGAGCATCGCGGTCAGCTGCAGGACCATGTCGCACGCCAGCGCCAAAAATCGGCTGCCCAGACCGGCGAGCTCGTAGTAGAAGGCGATGCTCTCCGGCGTGCGGACGGTTACCGTGCGTTCCAAGGCTCACCGTCAGGGCGCGCAGAACGCCCGCGCCACATGACCCAAGCGACGTTCGTCGAGCGCCGGCGCAGCGGTTGGCAGCGGCTCGAAGATCTGCTCAAGACCGTGGAGCGCCACGGCTTGCGGAAGCTAGCGCCGGAAGACATCGAGGAATTTGGCCGCCTTTACCGGTGGGTGACATCGGATCTCGCCTTCGCCGACGGCCGCAGCTTCGACCCGCAATTGCGCGCCTACCTCCACCGGCTCACCGCGCGGGCGCACGCGTACGTCTACGGCAGCGCGGCGCAAGGCGGATGGGATCGCGTGATCGCGTTCGTCAGCGATGCGTTTCCGAACGAAGTGCGACGCTCGAAATGGTACATCATCGCCTGCGCGGCGGTGTTCCTGCTCGCCGCAGTGCTTTCGTATTGGCTCGTCGCGAGCAATCCCATCAACGCGTACGTCGTGCTTCCCGGCGACATGCTGCATACGATCCATAAGAGCCTTCACGACAGCAATTTCGCCTTCGATCGCGATCTCTCGCCGCTCATGTCGACGCTCATCATCCAAAACAACATCCGAGTGGCGATGTTCGCGTTTGCGGGCGGCGCGTTGCTCGGCGTGCCGACGGCCTGGATGATTTGGGAAAACGGCGTCATGCTCGGCGGCTACGGCGCCCTGTTCGCCAACGCCGGCTTCGGCTATGATTTTTGGGCGACCGTCGCGCCGCACGGCGTCTTCGAGCTCACGGCGATTCAGATCGCCGGAGGGGCGGGCTTGTTGCTCGCGGAGCCGGTCTTCAATCCCGGCCGGTTGAGCCGCGTCGACGCGCTCACGCGCAACGCGCGCCGCGCGGGCGTGCTGTTCCTCGGCGTGTGCCTGATGCTGGCCTGCGCCGGGCTCATCGAAGGTTTTTTCACGCCGCAACGCGCGCCGTCGGCCGAGCTTCGTCTGGCGGTGGGTGCGGTCTGCGCGGTCATTCTCGTCGTCTACTTCGGGTTCGTCGGGCGGCGTTCTGCGTGACGACGAAGTTCACAGCGAGCGACGTCGCGCCGATGCGCGTGCATCTGCCTTCCCAGCTCGCGAACTGGTTCACGCTCAGCCCCTTCGTCTGGAAGGCGGACGGGCCGTTTCGGCTGCTGCTGCGCGTCGTGAATCGCGACGAGAATCCGGAGAAGAAAATCTCGCGCATCCATTACGGCGAGTGCCCGAACGGCTTGGACTTCCACGTCGAGCCGGAGCCCGTGATCGCTCCCGGTCCGGATGCCGCCGACGCCGGCGGCTGTGAAGATCCGACCCTCGCGATGGATCACCAAACGCTCGTCGTCTACTACACGGGCTGGAATCCGATCGCTCGGGAGGCGCTACTGCTGCACGCCACCGGTCCCGACGTCCACCATCTCGTCAAGTGCGGCGCGGTGCTGCCGCCGTCCGACCGCTTTCGCTGGTCAAAAGAAGTCGAGATCGTGCGCGCCGCCGACGGCACGTGGCGTCTCTTCTTCGAGTATTCGGACGAGGGCAAATCCAAGATCGGCGTCGCTTCCGCGCCGCGCCCGATGGGACCGTGGTCGTATGGGGAGCCGCCGTTTGCGGCTCGCGAAGGCCAGTGGGATGACTGGCATTTGAGCACCGGTCCCATCGCGTCACTTCCGGGCCGAGGGCCGGTGATGTTCTACAACGGCGCCACGCACGAAGCGCACTGGCGCATCGGCTGGGTCGAGTTCGATCCGAATTACACGCGCGTGCTGGATCGCGGCGACGATTTTCTCCTCGGTCCCGGGCCGGTCCACGGCGATGACACCGATATCGCGTTCGCCGCCTCTGCCGTCACCGAAGGAGACGCGATCTATCTTTACTACTCGGTGAGCGATCGCGTGCTCACGCGCGCGACCATCCGCGCGGCTAGTTAGCGAAGGCGCTCGCGCATGCGGCAGCGGCTTCGGCCGGCGCTCGCGGGCCGAGCGGCACGCGCAAGTCCAGGGTATAGGTCGATGGCGGTCCGAGCCGGTTCTCGCTCGTCAGGTACCTGCGGTTGGTCAGGTTCGTTCCGGTGAGCGCGAGCGTCGCGCCGCCGCCGACGGGCGCCGAGACGCGAAATCCCGCGAGCAGCGTCGCGCCGAGGGGCTCGGTGTTGAGATCGTCGGCATAGGCGAGACCCAGAAAGGCAAGGTCCGTGCCGACGCCGACTCGCCCCGCGCGCGCGTCCACGCCGACGTCGAACGAACGGTTCGGCACGTAGGCGAGCCGATTGCCCAAGAGATCCGCGGGCCCAGCGGTGACGCGGGCGTACTGCGTGGTGCCCGAAGCGCGCACTCGAGCGCAGCCGCCGATCTGCTGCGAGTACGTGAGCGTGGCGCCATCCGTCTGCGTCTGCGCGATGTTGCCGCGCATCTGCAGCTTCGAGGTGACGGTTTCGAAGGCGATGGCGTCGTGCACGCGCGTGGTCGACACATCCAGCGTGAACCTGCCGCGCCCGACCAGCGCGTCGATGCCGGCCGAACGCGTGACGCTGCGTTCGGGAACGAGATCCGGATTCGCTGCGTAAACGGTGCTGCCGATCTGGAAGCCGCGGATGAGCTCGTTCAAGTACGGTGCGCGGAAGCCGGCGCCGGCCGAAACGCGCAGCGCGACGCTCGGCGTGAGGTCGTAGCGAAACGCGGCGCGCGGCGAGATGGCGGCATCGCCGTGGCTCGGGGGGCTCGCGAAGTGGTAGGTGCCCTTGACTTGCGTCACCGTTCGTAGGGCGTACGACGATACTTGGTCGGCGCGCGCGCCGAACAGCGCTTCGAAGCGCGGTCGCCGCCACGTCTGCTGCAGCGCCACGCCGCCGAGCCACTGCATGCCCGACCCCGAGTTCTGAAGCGCGCCGCTCGGGGCGAACTGCTTCACGAGCCCGCGCACGGCGCGCTCGTCCGCCCGAAGCGAGAACTCGCCATCATCGTTTTGCACTTGCCACTGGCCCGTGAGGCCGCCTTCAATCTCCGGGATGTCTTGGACGTAGCGCAGCGCCCCCGGCATCGTCGGAAACTGATCGGCGACGTTGGTGATGAACGCGTTGCGCGAGTACCAGCCGACGCTCACCAGCGAGCGCGGACCGGCATCGGAATACGTGCCGTCGAACTGCTGCACGCGGCGCGTCACCCAGTAGTTGGGCCGGCCCTGCTGCTGCTGATCGGCGGAGAAGAGCGCGCCGAATTCCCATGAGGTGCCGGGCGACCCCAAAACTCGGATGCGCGCGTTTTCGGCGCTGCTGGCCGATTGCGCGGGCGAATCGATCGGGCTTTGAAAACTGGGCGAGAAGTCGGAGTACGACGAGCGCCGGTCGCTGGCAAACAGCGACGCCGTCACGCGTGGCCCAAGCGGCGCGCGCATTCGAGCCGTCGCGCCTTGCGTGGCGCGCGTGCCGGAGGAGAACTCGACGTCGCCGTCGGGAGGAGCAAGCGCCGTTGAGCGAGGCCCGTAGGTGAACAGCTCCAGCGCGCCGCCGACCGCGCCCGAACCGTAGAGCGCGGACCCGGCGCCGAGCAACAGCTCCGCGCGTTCGATCGCTGACGGCGGATACATCGCCCAGTCGACCTCGCCGCCGAACGCGTCCTGGGCGGGGAGATTGTCGACGAGCACGAGGCCGCGGTCGCTACCCGCACCGTCGAACGACGCGCGCAGCTGGCCGTAGTTGGTGAAGGCGCTGTTGCTGCGCGTGTAGTCGGCGCCGGGCAACGAATGCAGCAACTGGTCCGTGGCGGTGACCGGGATGGCGGCAAGCGCCGCGCCGTCGAGCGCCGCTGCCGGCACCGGCAGCAGATGAAGGTCGCGCGGCGAGCCGGTCGCGACGCGCACGACGCCGACGACCGGCGCGACCCGTTCCAGGACCACCGTGACCGGGCAAGGGCCCGATGCGGTGATGGAGACGGCGGCGCTTTGGTAGTTTGGGGCCGATACCGTGACAGAAGTGCCCTCGCCAGAGAACACGGCGCGAGCGCCGGCGAGGGGCAATCCATCGGTCCCGAGGGCGCGAACCTCCTGGCAGCCCGCCGACGCCGTTTGCGCGGCGAGCGCAGTGAGCGCCGTGGTGAGGACTCCGACGATCAGCGCGACTCGCATGGTGCTCGACCTCAAGAGAAGATCTCCGGTCGACCAAGGTCGACCGCCACAAGTTCCAGTTACAAGAGGTTGCGCGATTTCACGTCGACGTAGGCGTTTATCAGCGACACCGTGAGCTGCGCGGCCGGCACATCCAGCACCGCTACGCCGCGTTGGCCCAAAATCGCGGCGGCTTTGCGCCGCTCCGCCTGCAAGTTCGCGGCGACACTGGCTCGATACGCGTCCGCCGGCGTCTTCGGGTCCACGGCCATCGCCTGCTCGATGGCTTCGTCGTTCATCAGCACGCAGATCACCAGATGGCGCGGCGACAAGATGGCGACGTTCGAGAGCACCGTGGCCGACGCGACCGGGTCGAACATGTCGGTGAAGAAGACGATGAGGCTGCGCTTGCCCTGGCGCTGGCGCAGATACGCGAACGCGCCCGCGTAGTCCGATTCCTCGAAACGCGGCTGCAGATCGTAGATCCGCTGCACCAGCCCGGCGCTGTGCCGCTCGCCGGATCGAGGTGGCACGTGCTCCAAGATACCTCCGGCAAAGGCCATGAGCCCGACCTTGTCGTCGGCGAGCGACGCGATCGCCGCGACCGAAAGCGCCGCTGTCACCGCGTAATCGAATTTCTGCTGGCCGCCGATGCGCGGCGTCATGAGCCGCCCGGCGTCCAGCACCATCATGACGGTTTGGCTGCGCTCGATATCGTGCTGCGCGACCATGAGCTTGTTGCGCCGCGCGGTCGCCTTCCAATCGATCGAGCGGAACTCGTCATCCGGCGTCCACTCGCGCAAGCTGTCGAATTCTCCGCCGCCGCCGCGCAGGCGCAGGCGCCGGAATCCGGCCTCCGCCAGCCGATTGCGGCGCGCGAGCATGCCGTATCGTTCCACCGCCGAAAGGTCCGGGTAGATGCGCGCCTCCTCCGAATCCGCGATGCGCCAGCGGCGCCGGACCAAGCCGATGGGATTCTCGACCCACAGGTAGATGAGGCCGAGCTGCGCGGCTCCGCGCTCGAGCGGCGTGACGGAGAGCCGCTCGATTTTCCGGCGGCCGGGGCCCACCACTCCGACGACCGCGTCCTCCGGGAACTGCAAGCGGTCCACCGGCGTGTCGACGATGCCGTAGCGCACGGCGACCCGCGAGCGATTGGCGATGGAATAATCCAACGTCGCGGGCGCGCGCAGCGCTAGGTGCGACACGGGCTCGCGCTCGAGCTCGATCTCGCCGCGTCGCGGCCCCAGCGCGATATCCGCCAGCAACAATCCGAGCAGCGCGGCGCCGGCCGCGAACGAAACCCACAGCAGTGCCGGAACGAACGCGCTGCACGCGAGAACGAATGCGATGACGATGAGCGCGCCGGCGAAGCGGCTCGTGATCCATGGAAACGCAGGTTCGAATCTATTCGTCGCTTCGCTCCAATTCGTCGCTTTGCTCCAATTCGTCGCTTCGCTCCTCACGGTCGGCTAAAGCCGACCGCTCCAATTCGTCATTCTTTGGGGACGGGGACGGCGTCGAGAATGCGCTTGACGACCTCGTCGGTCGTCAGCCCCTCGACTTCCGATTCGGGCCGCAGCATGATGCGATGCGGCAGGACCACGGCGGCCGCAGCCTTCACGTCGTCCGGCGTCGCGAAGTCGCGTCCGTCGATCGCCGCCGTCGCTTGAGAACCGAGCTGCAGCTGGATGGCGGCGCGCGGGCTCGCCCCCAAACTCACCTCGCCCGCCGATCGGGTTCGCGCGATGATCTCGTACACGTATCGCTCAAGGCCGGCCGACACGTGCACCGCGCGCACGCCCTGGCGCGCCGCGATGAGGTCGTTGGCATCCACCACCTGGCCGATGTCCTCGCGTTCCAGGTGCCGCGCGTCGAAGCCGCCCGCCGAACGCGCCAGCAAGCTGACCTCTTCAGGACCCGTCGGGTAGACGGTGCGCGATTTGACCATGAAGCGGTCCAGCTGCGCTTCCGGCAACGGATACGTGCCCTCGTACTCCACGGGGTTTTGCGTCGCGCAGACCATGAACAACGGCGACAGCGGAAACGACACGCCGTCGATCGTGACCTGCCGCTCCTCCATGGCCTCCAGCAGCGCCGATTGCGTTTTCGGCGGCGTGCGGTTGACTTCGTCGGCGAGCAGCAGATTGGTGAAGATGGGTCCCTTGCGGGTGAAGAACTCGCCGGTCTTCGGATTGAACACGGTCGTGCCGACGACGTCGGACGGCATGAGGTCCGGCGTGAACTGAATGCGGCGGAAATCCGCGCCGAGCAGGATGGCCAGCACGCGCACGAGCAGCGTCTTGGCCGTTCCCGGAACGCCCTCGATGAGCGCGTGCCCTTCGCCGAGCAGCGCGAGCATCAGGGCGAAAATCGGCTCGTCTTGCCCGATGACGATCTTACGCAGACCGTCTTGCAGGCGCTGCGCGACCGCTAAAACCGAGTCGGCCATAGCGCGTGTATTCCTTTCGTAGTCGGGCGCACAATTGCGCGCCCCGCACCAGTTCGGCGTTCGAGGGTCGCTCGTACGATTGCAAGCGGTCGAGCTCCAACAGGTCGCTGGCGTCGGTAGCCGTATCGGGCCCGCCGAGTTGGAGCCGGGCGTGCAGCGCCCGTATGGAGGTTGATTCCGGCATGCCCAGCGCGGTCGCGACGTCGCGCGCGCACGCGGCGACGAGATCGCGCAGCGCCTTGCTGCCCGCGCGTCCGCGCGCCAGCAGCGCGGCCATCGAGGTGACGTACTCAGCCGACGTCCGCTCTTCATCTCGGCGCGGCTGCGCGACCGGCCCGAAGCGCAGCGCCGTTCCGACCGCCAACAGCACGACGGCGAGCACCACGACCGCAAGCGCCGCGCGGATGGGAACCGGCAGGATCGTCCACCACGTATCGCCGCCGTTGTAGCCATGTAGCCATTCGTCAAAGGCCACGGTGCCGTGCGGCCCCGTTCCGGCGGTTGCGAGATCGTACGCCAGACGGGCGTTGTCGGCTCGGCTGAGCCGCGCGTTCGTGAACAGCGTCTGATCCGTCACGACTGTCACCGTGCCCTTGCCGATGGCGTAGTGCGCGACCACCGCACCGGCATGGTCCGCGACCAGCGGCGCCGCGGCAAGCGACGTCTTCGACGGCAGGCGCAGCCGGCTTGTGCCATCGACGCGACCGACGCCGGCAGTGGACGGCACGGGAACGAGCGCGATGGCTTCGTCGCGCCGAGGCCCGACATCGGCCACGTCCGGCATGTGGAGGAAGCGCGCATCGAATTCGCCGTCGGTGACCCAGAGCAAATGCCCGCCGCGCATCACCCAATCGTGCAGCGATTGATAGTCGACGTCGGCGAGCTGGCCGATGGTGTTGCCCGAGCGTTGGGCGCGGACCTCGAGTTCGATCGTGCTGGGGGCGGCGACGAGCGTGTCGATCGATTCGTCCAGATACGCCGGGCGCCGCTCGAAGCGCCCGACGCGCAGGCCCTCGCGGCGCAACAGTTCGTACCAGGCCGCGTACCCGCCGGCGCTCTTGTCGTAGCTGGAATAGGTGTCAACGCTCGAAAGCGCCGCCTGGCGTGCCCGATAGCTCGTGGCGATGAGAAACCCCATGGCGACGACGATCAGCGCGACGAGCGCGACCTCGAGCAGCGGAAACCGCGCGCGGTTCATGTGACGCCCACGCGCATTTCGAAATCGCGATAGGCGTTTTCGGCGGCGTTCCACTCCGCCTCGCCTGTCGGACGCTCGGCGTATGCTGCGAAGGTGAACGAGCGGGCCAGCCGGTCGAACGGTTCGGAGGCCGCGGACCGCGCGCGCCGCACGGCGCGTCGATATTCGCCCGCGGTGCGCGCTGCGTCGTAGCGCACGGCTCCGGATCGATCGAGCGCCACCAGCGACGCGCGGAAGAGCACCGCCACCGCTCGGCCAAAGCGGCCTTGGGCCGCGAGCTGGGCTGCCTCGTCGAGCAGGCCCCTGGCGGAAGGGCTCGCGCCGATCACCTCACCGATCGATTCCAGCGTGGATCGACGATGAAAAGTGAGGACGGTGCGCCAGACGAGCTGGAAGACGAGCGCGATGAGCGCGACGCCGACGACCGCCAACACGACGGCTGCCAGCAGCTTGCCGATCGTTGGGGATGCCGATGCGGCGTTCAGCGCACCACCGAACAGTTTGCCGAAGATGCCGGCGAGCCACTCGATGAAGCGCTCGAACAGCGATTTCTCCGGCGGCTTGTTGGGCAAGGGTTTGAGATTGTACGACGGATCGCGCAGGATCGCACTCGCCAGCCGCGATGGATCCGCGGCGGCGTTCGCGTTATGCGCACCGGCGACTTCGGTTGCGAGAAGATCGAGCGAGCGCGCGAGCGCGGCCAGATCGGCGTGGCGCTTTTTCCCCTTGTCGCGCCGCGCCGTCAGCAAACCGGCGTGCAGCCAATCGTCGAGCGAAGGAGACAACCTGGCTGGGCCGGACAGCGGCGCGGGCGGCACGTGATAGTCGGGAATCTGCGCGTTGCTCGCGGCGATGGAGCGCAGCCCTTGAGCGAGCGTCTGTAGTGCTTGAGCGAAGCTCGACGATTCGGCCGATCGCAGATCGGCCATGGCCATCGCTCCCCAAGTCAGTGCGACGACGACTCCGGCGACTGCGAGCAGCGGGCGCGTCATCGGGCGAGCTGATCGGCCAACAGGTTCAGGTCGAAGCCTTCCTGCCGGATGCGGATGTCGTAGTAGTAGAGCGCGACGACGACGAAGCCGAACGCGGTGAAGAGCAGGTTCGCGACCTGCGACATGATGATGAAGAACGACGGCGACTTCGTGATCCAAAACAATAGGGCTCCGGTTCCCCCCGCGACCAGCGATGCACCGAGGCTGAACAGCAGCAGCGCGAGCGCGACGAGCACCGATCGCCAGAACAACCCGTGGCCGAACATGCGCGAGAAGCCGAGCAGAAACGCGCGCAGCGGATCGATGCGCTCGAGCATCACGGCGACGAACGACCCCGCGAAGGCCATGTAGCCCATGAGCGCGACGACGATCATCGCGAGAACCGCCAAGATGATCACGATGGCCGCGAGGACGGCTCCGAACGTCTTGAGCAGCGCCGTCAGCCCCCCGATGAGGACGGCTCCGACGATCGTGACGGGTATGAGCACGGCGAACGCCATCGCGAGCGCGACCGTCCACAGCACGATCAGCACGAGGACGTAGAGCCAGCGCTGCAGCGCCTTGGCGTAGCAGTCGGTGAAGCGAACCTGCCCGCCCAGGTAGGCGCGCGAGATGCCGATGACGACGGCCGCGTTCGCGAACGGCATCCCGATGAAGAGGAACAGGTAGTACAACCCGCTCCAGTTCTCTGCGGCGAGGACGCTCGTCTGCAGCTTCGATACGTCCGGCGGCGTGCTCGGGTTCGAGATGGAGTGACGAAGCAGTTCGAAATACTGGACGAGGAAATCGTGGAACTGGAAATACTGGATGATCGCCAACGGCACGATGACGACCGCCAGCAATGAGAGCAGCGGCACGAAGTTGCGCAAGAACAGCGTCACCGCGCGATCGACGAGCTCGCCGATGCTCATCGGCCGCATGTGAAGGGCGGCGGCGGCCGCCGACTTCGCTGCGTCGTCGCCGGAATTCATGCTGCGCCCATTTCCGCTAAAGGTACCGGCGCACCTCGGCTTCGAACGTGCGACGGATGCAGGCACACGCGAATGCTGGCGCGCGTCTCGAGCCGTTCGACGTCGGATCGCGGCCAGCGATCGCGACGACGCGCGGCGGCATCGTCGAAAGCGAGCATTTCGTCTGCTTTGCAGTGTGCCGAGCCGACGGAACGATCCGCGAATCCAGCGGCGACGTCGAGCGGCCGCTGTTCATGCGGTCGGCCGCGAAGCCGCTCATCTCGGCCGTGGTGGCGGCAAGCGGCGCATACGAGCGCTTCGGGCTGGATGACGTCGAGCTCGCCGTCGCGACCGGATCGCACAGCGGCGAGCCGAAGCACGTGGCCGCCGTGCACAGCATTTTGCGAAAGATCGGGCTCGACGAGTCGGCGTTGCAGTGCGGGCCGCACCCACCCATCCACGGGCCCAGCGCGGCGGCGCTCGTGGCTCGCGGCGAAAAACCGCGCGCCATCCATAATAATTGCTCCGGCAAACACGCTGGCATCCTCGCGCTGGCGATGCAGCTCGGCGCCGGTGCCGCGAACTATCTAGCGCCGGGCCATCCGGCGGAAGCGCTGATCCTCGACGGATGCGCCGAACTGCTCGACGTGCCGCGCTCGAGGTTGATCATCGGCACGGACGGCTGCGGCATTCCGGCGATCGCCGTCCCCATCCGAAACGCCGCGACGTTTTTCGCTCGCATGTCCGATCCGGAATCGTTCGGGCCGAGATGGCGCGACGCAGTCGCGCGCGTGCGCGACGCGATGATCGCGCATCCGGATTACGTGGCCGGTACGGACCGATTCGACACGGCGCTCATGCAGAGCGCGCCGTCCGAGATCGCTTGCAAGGGCGGCGCCGAAGGCTACCATGCGGTCGCGGCGCTCGCCGCCGGCTTCGGGATGAGCGCCAAGGTGGCCGACGGGAGTGCGCGAGCGGTGCCGCCGTTCGTTGTCGATCGCCTCGCGCGGCTCGGCGCGCTCTCACCCGACCAGGCGAGGCGTCTGCAGTCCTTCCGTGTGGTCCCAATTGCGAATCATGCAGGCGTGCAGGTCGGCGAAATCCGCGCGCTCCCTTCGTAGAGGTCGAGCTTGCTCGAGCTGGCGAACCGTTCACGCATGAAGACCAGAGCAATCGTTTTGCTCGGGGCACTTTTCATGACGTGCGGAGCGCTCGCGGTTGCGTGCGCGCAAAGCGATCAGGATTCGATCATCGGCTTGACGCAAGAGGCGGCGAAGGGAACGTATCACGTCAACAACCCGGTGGTCACGCAGGTCGCGATCGCCGATGGCTACGCGCTTGCGACCTACACCGGTGAAAACGGCAGCGGCCAAGCGGCGCTGAAAAAATCGCAATTCTCGTGGCTCGTGCTGTGCATCAACGACTTCAAGATCGACGCCGCAGGTTTGGGCGGTTGCGGCGTGCCGAGCACAACGGCCTACACCCTCGAGTCATCGCTCCAACCCGTCTCGCCCTAACGCGTTGTAGGGGGTCGACCTTGGTCGACCTATCGTTTCAGGTCGAGCAAGCTCGACCTCTACAAGATTTGGGGACGTCTAGTTATTCGTGTAGACCAAAACGCCGTCGACAAACGTGTGGGAGATTCGGTTGTGCCGGTCCCAGACGGTGAAATCGGCCCGCATGCCTTCGCGCAGTATCCCCATCTCGCCGTCGATACCCATCGCGCGCGCCGGCGCCCACGTCGCGCAGACGACGGCTTCCGCGAGCGTGATCCCCGTCGCCGCCATGAGATTGCGAACGGCTTGATCCAACATCAGCCGGCTTCCGGCGATCATCCCCTCGGCGTTGCGAACCAGGCCCGCCTCCTCAGTCGAGCGCACATCGACCGGCATAGCATCGGACGTCAGCACCAGATTCACGCCCTTGAGCCGGTAGAGAAGCGCGAGCATCTCGAGCGAGACGTGCGCGCCGTCGGCGATGGCTTCGCAGAAGGCCGTCGGATCCAGCACGTAGGCGACCAAGATCGACGAGGTGCGGTGATGGATGCCCGGCATCGCGTTGAACGTGTGCGTGAGGATGTTGTAGCCTTGCTCGATCGCCGAATTGCCGACCGCGTACGACGCGCCCGTGTGACCGGCCGAGAGCACGACTCCCCGACGCCGCAGTTCGGCCGCCGCGCGCGGCGCGTCTTCCAGTTCGGGGGCCATGGTGACTCGGCAGCAGCCGGTCGTCCACGTGGCGAGCAGCGCTTCGATGAGGGCGGGCGTGGGCGACATGATGTACTCGCGTTCATGCGCGCGCCGAAATTCGGGATTCAAGAACGGCCCTTCGAAATGGACGCCGAGCGCGCGCGCTCCGGCCGGCTGCCAGCTCAAACACTTGTAGAGTTCGGCGGCCGCGAGCAGCGTGGGTTCCCACGGACCGCTCATGATGGACGGCAAGAACGCGCTCAGCCCGTGCGCTGGACCCAGGGTCGACATCATCTTCACCGTCTCAGCCGGTTCTCGGGCGAAACTCCGATCGCCGGTCCCGTTGACGTGCAGATCGATGAGTCCCGGCGTGACGGTGCTGCCGAACGGCAATTCGTAATCCAGATATTGCGGGCCGTCCTCGAGGGACAGGATGCGCCCGTTCTCGATGCGCAGGCAGCCCTGATGCGCCGTGCCGTCGCCCACGGCGAGCAGGGCGGGGCCGATCGTGCGCGCCGACATCACGCCACTGCGACGACGTCGCCCGTGAGAAAGAGACCGATCGCCGTTACGAGCGGGTCGAGGTCGCGTTGCAGCTCGAAGTCGTGGAAGAAGCCCGGCAGCACGACCAGACGCTTATGCTCCGATCCGATGTTGAGGAACAGGCGGCGATTCGTGTCGCCGTCGATCACGACGTCTTCCGTGCCTTCGATTTGCAGCACCGGCAGCGTGAGGTTGCGCGCCTTGCGGATGATGCCGATCTTTGCGCGCGTCGATCCCACCCACCAGCGGCCCGAGACTTCCCGCACGAAGAGCGGGTCGGCTTCCGCCGCCGCCACTGCATCCACGTTTTGCGGATCGCACGTCTCCCACAGAGAGATCGGCACCGGGTAGGTGTGCGTCGGCGCGGTCACGGCGCGAATCACGCCCTCGGCGATGGTGCGCTTTTTGACCGGCAAGCGGTCTCTGATCCATGGTGCCAGCAGGACCAAACTGGACGGCGCGGGCCCGCGCCGGCTGGCGCGCTCCAAGCAATAGCGCGTCGCGACCAGACCGCCGAACGCGTGGCCGACGAGAGAAACGCTCGCAAATGGCCAACGCGCGGCGGCCGCGGACAGCGCGATCGCGCAATCGTCGAGGTAGAACGCGAAATGGGGGGAGTGGCCGCGGGGACCCGAGGTCGCGCCGAAGCCGCGTTGGTCGTAGGCCAGCGTCGCGATGCCGCGTTCCGCGAGCGCGAGCGCGAGCCGCTCGTAGATGCGGCTATACGGACCCGCTCCATGCAGCAGGACGATCGCGTGTTGCGAGCGGTCGTCGCCCCAAGCTAGGTACGGGATCGTCGCCCCGTCCATGGCCGTCAACGTGCCGAGCGGTTCGTTCGGTGCCATTAGGTGCAGGATGTTCAAAATCGGGCCGTCGGCGCCCTACGGTCGAGCAAGCTCGACCTAGGTCGACCAAGGTTGACCTCGACAATCAGTCCCGTATCAGGCGCAGGAGCTCGTCGCGGCGCTGCGCCAGCAGCTCGGGCGTGTCCGCTTCCAGATTTAGGCGCAGCAGCGGCTCTGTGTTCGAGGGCCGCACGTTGCACCACCAGGTATCGTACTGAATCGTGACGCCGTCGAGGTGATCGACTTCCCGCGCGTCCGCGTACCGCTCTTCCAGTTGCGCGAGCTTGCCCGGGATGTCGGCGACCCGGCTATTGATCTCACCCGAACGAACGCGGCGATCGATGGGGCGCAGCAGTTCGCTGACCTTCTTGCCTTCGCGCGAGAGCAGGTCGAGCACCACGAGCAGCGCGATGAGTCCGGAGTCGGCGAAGTAGTGGTCGCGGAAGTAGAAATGGCCGGAATGCTCGCCGCCGAACACCGCATTGCGCTCGCGCATGATGGCCTTGATGTGCGAGTGGCCGACGCGGGTGCGTACCGGCATGCCGCCCGAAGCCGCGATGACTTCCGGCACGCTGCGCGAGCAGATGAGATTGTACAGAATCGTCGAGCCGGGGTGCCGGCGCAAGAGCATCTCCGCAACCAGCGCCGTCACCATGTCGCCGCCCACCAACTCGCCGCGCTCGTCCGTGATGAACACCCGATCCGCGTCGCCATCGAAGGCTGCGCCGAGGTCGGCGCCGTGTTCGCGAACCGCGCGCTGCAGGTCGACCATGTTCTCGGGCTCGATCGGACTCGCCGGATGATTGGGGAACTCCCCGTCCAAATCGAAATAGAGCGGGATCAATTTGATCGGCAGGCGCGAAAAGATCGCCAGCACGATGAGCCCGGCCATCCCGTTGCCGGCATCGATCACCACGGTGAGCGGTTTGATCTCGGCGACGTCGATGAACGATAGGCAGTGGTCGACGAAGTCGGGCAACGGATCGCGCGCAATGATACGGCCGCGCTTGCCATCGCCGCCCGAGCGGCCGCGCGCCACGCGGTCGCGGATCGCGAAGACGCCGGTATCTCCCGATAGCGCGATGGCCTGCTCGCGGCACAGCTTGAATCCGTTGTAGTCCTTCGGATTGTGAGACGCGGTGATCATCGCGCCGCCCGGGTAGCCGTAGTGACCCACGCTGAAGTAGAGTTCGTCCGTCGAGGTGAGCCCCAGGTCCACGACGTCCGCGCCGCGAGCGTTGACGCCGCGCGCGAACGCGTCGAAGAGCGGCTGCGACGAGGTGCGCATGTCGCGCCCGACCGCGATCGCGTCGGCTGCCAGCTCTTCGACAAATGCGCGGCCGATGCGCTCCGCGACGTCTTCGTTGAGCTCGGTCGGATAGATGCCCCGGATGTCGTAGCTCTTGAAGATGCTCAAGTCGACACGAGTCTGCACGTCAGCGAGCGCCGTGCACCATCGCGTAGTGGTTGAGCCATACGATCGCGATGACGACGATCGCGAGCGTCACCACGAGTCGCCACAGCTTGGGCGGCCTATCCATAGGCCGCCTCCATTCCAGGGCTGGACCACGGCTTCATTCTCGCGCCGTGCGCTGTTCTCGCGTGACATACGAAGCGAGCGCCGCGCGCGACCCGATCCCTAATTTGTTGAACGCGGACGAGATGTGGTTCTCGACCGTGCGCTCGCTGAGGACGAGCTTCGCAGCGATCTCGCGGTTCGACATGCCGGCCGCGACTAATTCCGAAATCTCGCGCTCGCGCTTCGAAAGCGGCGATGAAGCCGGCAAGCTCGCGGCGGTCAAAGCATCGGCGGCTCGGCTCCGGAAACGCTCGAGCAGCGGCTGGAGCATGCCGCCGGCGCCGGTGCCGGCCCGGACGGCCGCGACCGCCTCCTGCAGCGGGCGAGATTCCATCGCGGCGGCGAGATCGCTCGCTTCTTTCAAGAGCTTACGGCGCTCGGACGCGACGATTTCGCCGAGCGTCACGCGCGCGAGCACGCGCAACAACGGCTGAGAGCTCTCGTCCGCCCCAGCCAGCGCCAAGCGGGCACAGCGCTCGCGTTCTGCCGCGTCGGTCGCATGCGCCGACAGCATCAGATAGGCAAACGTTCGGCGCTCCACGGTTTCGTAACGCGGTCGGGCACCGGCCGCGCCGCCCCTGGCGGCTCCGACGAAGAACTTGCTGAACATCTCCACCGCCGGGCTCATGAGCGCTTCGAACATCGAGACATGACGTTCGAACGCAGTGTCGTCGCCCGCGATCCAGTCGAATTCGATCGCATCGGCGAGCACGGTTGCCTCGAGCAGCGTCAGGCCGGCACGGAACGCGAGCTCGATGGCGCGCTCGTAGACGGTCGCGCCGACATCGCGCTCGCCACGCGCTGCGCAAGCGTTCCCGACGCATTGCGAGAGGAACAGCGCGTGCGTGGCATCCGAAGCGGTCAGCATTGCGAAGAAGCGTGCCGCGGTCGAGTCGACGTTCGTATAGCAGCCGCGGAACTTCACGTCAAGGTCCGTTCGCAAGAACGTCACAACCGATCGCCCTGACTCGTCATCTGCTTGGAGCGATTGCTCGTACTCATCGACAAGACGCTCGGCATCGGAGAATCGTCCCACGTTGGTGAGTGCGCCGAAATATGCGCCGGCCACCGAGCCCCGCAGGGTCGGGGTGGCTTCGGCCGCGAGCGAACGCCAAATCGATTCGCATTGACGGATCCGCTCGTGGGGTTCGATCGACCCCGCGCGCCAAGTCATGGCAGCTGCCCACAACCGCGGATGTGCCGCCAGCGTCGCCTCATCCAATTCTGCCATGACGTCCGCATACTCGATCGATGGCGTCGACAGATGCGCGAGCTCTGCCCGTTCGATGGCGTGGGCCGCACGGTCGCGGTCGCCAAGCGCGAGATAAACCTTCGCCGCGCGCAAAATCGCGTTGCGCGCCATGAGTCCGTCGGCGGCCGTTCGCGCCAGCTCGCGGCAGCGCTGCGCATGGCGCGCCACGATCGTCGCAGCCAGCAACGGATTGACTTCGAAGGCATCGTCGTGGGACCGCGTAACCAGCGGCAGTCGCTCCGTCAGCTCGCGCAGGTGCGAACGTGCGTCATCGATGCCAAGCGCGCACGCGACGTCGATCGCCGTCGCCCGCGGCAGCGCGACGCACGCGAGCAGCGCCTCGAACAGCTCGCCACGCACGCCCGCCAAGACTTCGGCGGTCAGATAGTCGTGGAGATCGGCGAACGCCACGTCGTCGAGACGATCGAGCAGCGCCTCGAGCTTGCCTTCCCGCGCGAAGCGGGCGAGCAAAAAAACCGCGACGGCCCATCCGCGCGATGAGTCGGCGGCGCGCGCGATCACCTGATCGGGCACGTCGAGCCTCGCGAACGCCTCGCGAATCTCTACGTGGGTCAAGCGCAGGTCGGCGGCCGTCAGCGTCATCACTTGATGCGGTGCGACGCCGCGCCCGAGCTGCAGCGGCAGCGCCACCCGGCTGCACACCGCCACACAGCGTTCGCCCGAACCGCTCGCGAGCAAGGTCGAAAGGATCCGGCACACCCGATCGTTTTCCGCGATGCTTTCGGCGTTTTCGAATGCGAAGAGGGATCGGCCATTTGCGGCCGACCATGCTTGAATCGCAAGCGACTGCCAGGCATCCTCGTCTGCGCCGACGGCGAGCTCCTGTTGCGCCAGATTTGCGGCCTGCGCGGGGGCCTCGCGGGCGAGCGCGGCGATCACGTGCTTGCAGAAATCGACGATGCCGGTGATGTTGGCACAATCGCAAATCGAAAATTCGGAAAATTTCTTGGCCAGCGCTGCGACGAGCGTGCTCTTGCCGTAGCCGGCCGGCGCGATGACCTTGATGACGCGCGGATCCGCGCTCAGCAGCCGCGCGACGAGGTCATTGCGTTCGATCATGAGCTCCGACAGGACATGCCGATGTCGCGGACGATGAGATAGTCGTCGCGGTCCATTTCGGCGAGGGTCCATAGACACGCAAGCGTGACGGGCAGCTTGAGTGACAGGTCCGCGGACTTCGAGTTTGCGGCCGTCCGCAGAACTTCGCTCTCGCGATCGTACAACCCGAAGCTGCCTTCGTCGTCTTGGTTCGCGACGATGAAATCGCGAAACTCAGTAACCGCCAGCGACGTCGTCGAGTCGACATAGCGGCGCGCGCGCATCACTCGGCACGCGAGCTCGAGGTCGTAGTCTTGGAGCCGATCCACGGCGATCGCCTCGAGGACTTCGGCCAGCAAGGGGGGAGTCGACACGCGCCGCAACCCAAACATGGTGCACGCCTCGAGAACGACCATCGCCGACCGAGCCGCCTCCGGGCCAGATCCAATCAATCGTTCGGGTTCCACGCTGGACTCGTACGCCTGAGGCGGACCCGCCAGCAGGCCGAGTTGCCATGCCAAGAGCGCAGGTAGGATCAGGGAAGGATCGCTGACGCCGCTGGGCTGCCCGCGGATGCCGGACGCGGATAGTTCCGCATAGTCCATCAGCACGGCCGGCGCGCGGCCGCCGCACCGATCGGCAATGCAGGCGCACAGTAGGACGAGCGACGGGCTGGAATCCAGCAAAGACTCGAACGATCGTCGATTGAGGATCTCGATGAACGGTTGGATCGTTTCTGCGTTGGTTTGGCCGTTCACATCGGCCGCGATCGTAGCGATGGCCAACGCAGAGAGCGCGTGAGCGGCAGGTCCTGCGCTCAGCCGATCGACGAGACCTCCGATCCAGCGGCCAGCCATGCTAGCATAGATCGCACTGGTCTGATGAGTTATCCGGCTGAAGACCATAGGGCTGCGGCGATCGTCGCGACAAGCGTCGTGTGATAATTCGACCGAAAACGGTACTCCTCGGGTTCGGCTGCCGCCGCTTCGGCGCCCGCCGGATCGTAGGCCGGGCTCGGAACGAACCCGGACGCGTCTTGCGCCGCAGCCATCTGATTCCAGGCCAAGCGGACGATCGGCCGGGCCTCGCGCTCGATGCACGAGTATGCGGTGAGCAGCTCGCTCGTGAGGTCCCAGTTGCGTTTGTGGACGTAGAGCCCAAGCAGGCATGCTACGCGTTCCCGCATGCCTGCGAAGCGATCCGCAAGGATCGGGGCGAGCGAGCGCCGGCCGAAATCGCCGACGAAGAACAAAATGTGCGCGATCGCGTACGCATCCGCCGGCGTCATAAGCGGAAATGCAGGAACGGTCCACGCGACCGATCGCGCGAAGAGCGCTTGCAGGTCCGGCAACCGGCAGGGCAAGGCTGCGAGGTCGAGATGATAGCGCACGTCGATCGAATTCCAAACCGACCGATCGACCGCGTCGGAATACCGAAATGCGAGATGCTGTTCGAGTTGCCGGCGCAGGTGACGCAAGCCCGTCGTGTGTCCGGCCATCGTCGCATAGATGACGAGGTATGCGTAGAACAGATCGGCTCTGCGTGCGATCCCGCGCGCAAAGCCGGCGTCACACACCGTCGAGCGCAGATGCGCGACCAGAACCTCGACCTGCGCCCGTCCGACTACATTTGGCAGCCTGCTCAAGATCATGCAGGCGATGGACAGCTCCGCGAACGCTTTGCGCGCCAGCGCGTTCGCTTCGCGCTCCCCGGCGCTACCGTCAACCGGCGGCATCCGGAAGGTGCCGACGTTGCGTGCCAACCATTCGAGCGCGCCGTCCAAAACATCGTCCGGCACGCGTGCGGCTGCCTTCATTGTCGACCGCGCGTACGATCGATCCCAGAACGAGAGCCGCGCCTAATACTTCATGACACTGCAATACTCAACATAGATCACGGAGAGGGGCTTGGTTTCAGTCGCGGGTTTCTCGGCAACGTGTTTGGCGACTTCTGCGGCTAACGAGTCGAGATCCGTGATGCCCTTGCTCTTCAGGGTTTCCAGGATCTCCTTTTTGTGCTTCGCCCTCAGATCTTCCATGATTTGACATCCCCCGAGCTCTGAAATGGCTGAACCGGTCCGCGGCGATAGACGCGTCCCCGTTGCCGAGGTGGTTCAGACTCACCTTGGGGTCGGCCTGCCGTCGGCGGTGCGAGAAAATAGGTACTCGGACCAGTGTTGGGCGAGGGTTCTCCCGCATCCCCAGGCAGCTTCGGATTGGTAGCATGAGGAGGTCGAAGGCGCTTCGACCTTCGACGGCAAGCGAAAGGATGAACCACCAATGAACGAGCGCTACGCACCCACGAACAAGATCGCCAAAGAGGACGAAGATGCCACGTTGGGCTTCGCGAGAGTCATCCGGCACGTCGCCGTCAACGCCGGGCAGTTCGGCGGATGGGGACCGAAGACTGGGCTGTAACTTCCCAAAGGAGAGGCCCATGACGAACTCACTGGTAGCACAAACCGATGACGGCGCGGGCACTGCAGCTTGCGCCTCATCGTTGATCCTCGCGCAGCGCGCGTGACCCGAAGGCCACCAGCGCCAGGATCAGATAACCGATGCCGGAGACGACCACCGGCAGCCGCGCGCCGAACTGGTCCGCGAGATACCCGCCGATCACCGTTCCCGGCACGATGCCGATGAGCGCGACCATCCGCACCGCGGCGAACACACGGCCGATCTGAACTTCGGGGATGATGCGGATCCGCCAGCTCACGATCTGCGCCACCTCGAACGTCGCGACGGAGTTCGCCAAGCTCCAAAACAGGACGACCACCCACAGCCGGTGTGCGAACATGACCGGCAAATAGATGATGCCGTCGATGAGGTACGCCCAGCACAGCGATTTCCCGAAGGCCCAGTTGGGTGCGAAGCGCCCGGCCACCGACGAGCCCAGGATCGCTCCCAACGCACCGGCTCCGAGCGCCAAGCCCACCGCCGTATCGCTGCCGCCAAAATCCCGTTTGATGAAGGGGATGAAGACGGCGGTCGCCATGAGCCCGAACAGATTCAAGCCGAGGCTCAAGCCGGTGATCGTGCGCATCGGCGCGTCCGCCATCAAGAAGCGGTACCCCGAGCGGATGTCGTCGAGGAGTTCGTGCAGTCGCGGCGGCCCGGCGGGTTTTTCCGGGCCAAGCGTGCGGATGGTGGCGAGCGATGCCTGCGATGCCAGATACGTCAAGGCATTGATCACGAGTGCCGGGAGCGGCCCGCCCAACGCGAACAGCGCTCCGCCGGCGGACGGAGCGACGAGATTCGCGGATTGTTCCGCGACGATGATCGCGGAGATTCCCTGACGCGAGCGGTCTTTTCCGAGCATGTAGGAGATGCTGGGCGCTTCGGCCGCCAAGAAGAGGGCGGCCATGCTCGCGATGATCACGACGCCGAGGTACACTTCGGTGAGCGTCAAGATGCCGCGCCAGTACGCAAGCGCGAACAGGCCGACGATGAGAAAGCGCACGAAATCGCAGGTGATGGCGAGCCGGCGCCGATCGACGCGATCGGCAAGCGAGCCGCCGACCAGCTGCACGATAGCGAGCGGGAAATACTGCAGCGCGTACGTGAAGCCGAGCGACAGCGCCGAGCCCGTCAGGTGGAAGACCAGCAGCGGGATGGCGAGCGTGCGCAGGCCATCCCCCAAGACGCTGAATGCCTGGCCGGCGTAATAGAGACGGAAACTGCGCGATGCGAAAACGCTCATTCGCTCGCTGTGCTCGCTCACGGCCGGCTAAAGCCGGCCGCTCCACGTCATGACGCTCATCGCTGGGCTATACGCGCTTGCGTCGTCGCGGCCATTCACGCGACGACGCGCTTCGCTACGTTCGGTCACGGTCGGCTAAAGCCGACCGCTCCAAGTAGCGCGGCGACCTGATAAAAAGCGGTCGGCTAAAGCCGACCGCTCCAAGTCGCGCTTACAGGTCGTGGTAGAGATAGAATTCGTACGGCGTGGGCCGGATCTTGACTTCCTGGACTTCCTTCGTGCGCTTGTAGTCGAGCCACGTGCGGATCAAATCCTTCGAGAACACGCCGCCCTCGAGTAGGAACGCGTGATCCTTTTCCAGCGCGTCGAGCGCTTCTTCAAGGCTGCCCGGCACCGACTTGATCTTGCGCGCCTCGGCGGCGGACAAGTCGTAGATGTTCTTGTCGAGCGGGCCGAAGCCGGCTTTCGTGGGATCGATCTTACGCTTGATGCCATCGAGGCCGGCCATCAGCATGGCCGCGAAGGCAAGATACGGGTTCGCGGTGGGATCGGGCGGCCGGAACTCGATGCGCTTGGCTTTCGCAAAGCGCGGGCCGGTGAAGAAGATCGGGATGCGCACCGCGGCCGAGCGGTTGCCCTTCGAAAAGGCGACGTTGACCGGCGCCTCGTAGTGCGGCACGAGCCGCTTGTACGAGTTGGTCGTCGGGGCGCAAAACGCCATCAGCGCATCTATGTGCGTGAGCAGCCCGCCGACGTAATAATGCCCGGTTTGCGAGAGCTCCGCGTAGCCGCGCTCCGAATAGAACAGATTCTTGCCGTCCTTCCAGAGACTTTGGTGGACGTGCATGCCCGAACCGTTATCGCCGAACAGCGGCTTCGGCATGAAGGTCACCGTCTTGCCGTGGCGGCGCGCCACGTTGCGCGTGACGTACTTGTAGATCATCACCTTGTCGGCCATGGATAGCATCTTGTCGAACCGCATGTCGATCTCGGTCTGGCCGGCCGTCGCGACTTCGTGGTGGTGCATCTCGACGTCGACGCCCCAGTCCTTGAGCGCGAGCACCATTTCGGAGCGGACGTCCATGTGCTTGTCCGATGGCGGCGCGGGGAAGTAGCCTTCTTTCGGGCGCAGGGCATAGGCCATGTTCGGCGTCCCGTTGTTGTTGCCCGAATTCCAATGCGCCTCTTCGGAATCGACCGCATAGCTCATGTGAAACGGCTGGATGTCAAAACTGATGTGGTCGAAGATGTAGAATTCGAGCTCGGGTCCGAAATATGCCGCATCCGCCACGGCCGATCGCTTCAAGAACGCCTCGGCCTTGGTGGCCACGTTGCGGGGGTCGCGGTCGTAGAGCACTTTTTCGCGCGGGTCGTAGACTTTGCAGATGAACGACACCGTCGGGATGTTGCAGAACGTGTCGAGGCGGCAGGTGTCCGGTTCCGGCAACAGGACCATGTCGCTTTCTTGGATTTCCTGGAATCCGCGGATGCTGGAACCATCGAAGCCGATGCCGTGCACGAACGTCCGCTCGTCGACCTCTGAGGCCGGCACGGACGTGTGCTGCCACATCCCCGGCACGTCGATGAACTTGAAGTCCACGATCTTCGCGCCGTGCTTTTTGATCAACCCCAGCGCGGCTTTCGCCGCCGCCGTTCCGGCGCCGTTCGCTTTGGCGGCCTTGGCCGCGGTTGCCGTTGGCACGAGTGCTCCCTCCCTTACAAAAACGCGACAGGCATGACGTGTTGCCTGCCCGACGTTGTTCGGACGCCCGGCGCGGGCGCATTTCGACCATTGTCGGACGTTGACGCGCGCGCGTTGGCCAAGCGTCGGCCTGTGCATAATTCCGGGTCTCTAGTAGAGGTCGACCAAGCTCGACCTCTACTAGATCAGATCTGGCAGGCGCGGCAGAAGTAGGTGGCCTCGCCGCCGGGATGGATGACCGAAAGTCTATGCCCGCAGCGCGGGCAGGGCGCAGTCTTCTTGCCGTGGACCTGTAAAAATGCGCGGTCCTGCTTGTGCAGGGGATGCTTGCCGGCAGCGTACTGTGCGCGGATCGTTTCGACGGCGCTCGCCAACACCGAGCGCATGGCCGCGTACAGCGCGCGACGCTCTCCGGGCGAAAGCGTGCTGGCACGGCGCAACGGGCGCAGCTTCGCCGCGAACAAGACCTCGTCGGAATACGCGTTGCCCATGCCCGCGATGAAACTCTGATTGCGCAGCAGGTTCTTCAATTCGCCTCGGTGCTTTTTGAGGCGGCTTTCGAAGACCTCAGAACTCAAGGCCGGGTCGAGCGCATCGGGTCCGAGCTCCGCAAAGCCGGCGATCTCGCTGCCGGGTCGCGCGGTCAGGTAGACGCGGGCCATCGACGTCGTGTCGATGAAGCGCAAATCTAAGGCTCGGTCGAGCTGCAGCACAAAACACGTCGCCGGCAGCGACGGCGCCGCGCGACTGGCCAGGGCAAACCGGCCGCCGAGCATCGGATTCACCACGAGCGAGTCCGGCCGGTCAGCGAAATCGAACAGCAGGAATTTCCCTCGGCGCGCGACCGCAGCGAACGTCCGGCCGCGCATGTCGCGAACGAAATCGGCAGGCGGGTAGCGCAGGACCACTTGCCGCCGTGGATCGACCGTGACGTCGAGCACGGTTTTGCCGGGAAGGTGTTTGCCTAGAACGTCTTTGAGCAGCTCAAGCTCGGGCAGCTCCGGCACGTCACCCGTTCGACGGGTTCATCTGCACCGTCACGTTGACGGTCTGATCCTGAGTGACGTTCACCGTCGCGGTGCCGGCGAGGCCGGGCGCGTTGGCGGTGATGATCTCGGTCCCCACCGGGACCTGCGTGAGGGTGCAATTTCCGGAGGCATCGGTCGGGCTCGGGCACGTATTCGTGCTGCCAGCGTTGACGAGCGCACCCGCCACGGGCTGCCCGTTGCTTGCTTGAACGGCGTGAACGTTGACGGAGCCGAAGACTTGAACTCCGATGGCATTCGGGTTCGGGCATCCCGCAAGGGCGAGAGCGACGAGGATGAGGGCGCAAACGGCGAACTGACGCATTTGGGGGCACTCCGTCCCTGTAGCAGGATTCGTTGGTCCGGCGTACGTTCGCGCGAGAAAACGCTACCCCTCGTCCCGCGCCTGGAAATTGCCGAACGACCGATACAAAGAGTATACTCTGTCGTGCAGGGTCCTTTCGCTTCCGCGGCGGTGCGCGTCTTGAAGATGAAAATAGCGGTACTAGTTTTCGCGGTCGCGGCTGCGCTCGCAATCGCCGCAGTGCAGGCATGGGCAGCCCCGGCTTCTCAATCCACCTCGTCATCGGCGGCGCTCTTCGCCAAGGCGCAAGTCGAGGCGGCAGCCGGCAACAACGACGCCGCGTTGCAGCTGTTGCAATCCGCGGTGAAACTCGATCCCACCAACGAAAACGTGCAGAAGCTGCTCGGCGACGTGGAATACCGGCTGCAGCAGTACGCGCAGGCCGAAGCCACCTATAAGGCGGTCCTCGCGCGGGATCCGGGCAATCGAGACGTGCACAATCGCTTGGGCGGCGTCTATGCGGCCGAAGATCGCTTCAACGACGCCGTGTCGGAATTCAAAGCCAGCTTGCCGTCGGCTGAGGGATTCTCGAATCTTGTCGACGCGTTTGCGGCGCAAGGGCGCCTGAGCGAACTCGAAGGCGAGTACCAGCAAAACGTCGGCGAGCATCCGCTCGACCCGGTCGCGCACTATCAATATGGCGTGGTGCTCAGCCGCGAGACTCGATTCCCCGAAGCGGGCGAGCAGTTTTCGCAAGCCCTCGTTCTCCAACCGCACTTCGCCGAAGCGTATAACGCGCTCGGCAAAGTCTACGGCGACGAAGGCCGATTCCAAGACGCCATCAACGAATACAAGCTGGCGCTGGGCAACGACTCCAAGCTCTACATGGCTATGATGAACTGGGGAGTCGAACTGATTTTCTTGGGCGATTACCGCGGGGCGGTCGACAAGATCAATCAATCCATCGCGATCAAGCCAGATTTCGCATTGTCCTATGAGAATCTCGGCATCGCGTACGACTACCTCAACGACTTCACGCGCACGGTCGAAGACTATAACCACTCCATCGCTCTCGACCCGCGCGCGTGGGAACCCTATTCAAACCTCGGCGCCGTGTATCTGGATCACGGGCTTGTGAATCTCGCGGAGGCCGCGTTTATCAAAGGGCTGTCGGTCAATCCTCGTAACGCTGCGCTGCACTATCTGTTGGGCTACGCCTACCAGCAGCAGAAGAAGCTCGACTTGGCTCGGCAGCAATACCAGCTCGCCGCGGCGGAGATGCCCAACGATCCGGACGTATCGAGGCAACTCCGACTCGTGCTCGAGCCGGTCTACAAGCAGCAGCAGCGCTAGGCTTCGTCTTTCCGGTCGGCTAAAGCCGACCGCTCCAAGTAGCGTTAGGCTTCGACTTTTTCGGTCAGTAGCGCTCGGCTTCGTCTTTCCGGTCGGCTAAAGCCGACCGCTCCAAGTAGCGTTAGGCTTCGACTTTTTCGGTCAGTAGCGCTCGGCTTCGTCTTTCCGGTCGGCTAAAGCCGACCGCTCCAATTGTGGAGGTCGAGCTTGCTCGACCGTCCTTAGATCATCAGATCGCTGCGATCGCGTCGATTTCGATGAGCGCTCCCAGCGGCAGCGCCGACACACCGACTGTGGTGCGAGCGGGCCGGGCGTTGCCGACGAAGGCTTCGTAGACTTTATTGACCTCGGCGAACTTCGTCATATCGGTCAGAAAGATGGTCACTTTGACGACGTCTTCAACCGCGCAGCCACCTGCAGCCAAGATCGTGCGCACGTTCGAGAACGCGCGCTCCGCTTGGGCCGTGAGTCCGTCGACCAGCGTGCCGGACACCGGATCGACCCCCACTTGGCCGGCCGTGAACACGAAGCCGCCGGCCACGGTGGCCTGCGAATAGGCCGCGACGGGTTTCGGCGCGGCGTCGGTGGAAATCGGCTTCATCGGGTGCTCCCCTCATGCATGAGACGATAATCTACACGAAACCCGGATGTCCCTACTGCGCGGCGGCGTTGGCGGATTTCCGCGCCCGCGGTGAGACCTTCAGGCAAGTGGATGTCAAGGACGATCTTGTGGCGCGCGCGGAGTTCGAAAAGATCTCGCCCCAGTTGCGCGTGCCGACGATCGTTCGGGCCGACGGCGCCGTCCAGATCGGCTTCGACGGGTACTGAACGGTGCACTGACGGGGCGTGCCCCCGCCATCAAAGCGAGAGATACGCTTCGAGCTCCCAGGCATGCACCTGCGTGCGGTAGGCCTCCCATTCCGCGAGCTTCGCTTCGCGGAACCGGTGGTAGCTGTGATCGCCCAAGGCGGCCCGAACGACCGCATCGCCGTCCAGCGCGACGATCGCTTCCTGCAGCGACGCCGGCAGCTGCTCGATGCCGAGCGCCGCTCGCTCGTCGTCGGAGAGCTGCGCGACGTTGACCTCCACGGGATCGCCGGGCACGAGTTTGCGGCGCACGCCGTCCAAGCCGGATTTGACGATGCACGCGAGCGCCAGATACGGGTTGCACGATGGGTCCGGCGAGCGCAGCTCGATGCGTCCCGATGGAACGCGCACGAGCGCGCTCTTGGCGCGCTGCGACCACTGGACGAACGACGGAGCGTCGTAGCCCGGCACGAGCCGCTTGTACGAATTGACGGTTGGATTGGCGATCGCGGTGAACGCGCGAGCGTGCGCGAGCAGGCCGCCGATATACGATAGCCCCGTTTCGCTCAGGCGCGCAAACTCGGGGTCCTCGAAGAAGGCGTTGGCGTTGTCGCGCTCGAGGTATTGCGCGATGTGAAGGCCGCTGCCGTCTTGCTGCGCCAGCGGCTTGGGCATGAACGTGGCGAACATGCCGTGCCGCGCCGCAACGGTCTTCACGGCGACCCGCGCCGCTACAATCGCGTCCGCGAGCGCAAGCGCGCTCGTGGTCGCCAGATCGATCTCGTGCTGGCCGTGCGCGACTTCATGGTGCGTCGCCTCGACGCCGATGCCGGCCTCTTCGAGCGCCAGCACCATGTCGCGGCGCGCGACGTCGCCGCGATCGATCGGGCTCAGATCGAAGTACGATCCTCGATCCGTCGTGTGAATCGTGGGCTGGCCTTCCGCCGAGCGCTCGAAGAGAAAGAATTCCAGTTCCGCGCCGGCGCGCACCGCGAATCCCATCTCGGCGGCTTCGTCGACGACGCGCCGCAGCGCGCTGCGCGTGCAACCCTCGAACGGCGTGCCGTCCGGGTTGTGCACGTCGCAGATCAGCCGCCCCTCCGGCGGCCCGCCGTCCAGCCCTTTCAGTTCGGTGAAAGTCCCCAGATCCGGAGACAGATACATGTCGGACTCCTCGAAGCGCACGAATCCCTCGATGGACGATCCGTCGAACACGACCTTGCCCTCGAGGGCCGCTTCGAGTTCCTTGGCGGGCACGGCGACGTTTTTGATCACGCCGTGAATGTCGTTGAATTGCAGCCGCACGAATCGGATGTCCGAATCCTTCGCGCGGCGCAGCACGTCTTTCTTGGTCATGACTCCGACTCGCTGCGCATCTGTCGGATCGCGAGCGCCGCGCGCAGCCCGAGCTGGTCTCGAGGAGAGCGCAGATCGACTTTCAAGATCTGCGAGATCTGGTTGAGCCGGTAGAAGATGGTGTGGCGGTGCACCGAGAGGCGCTCGGCGGCTTCCTTGACGTTCTCGCCCACGTCGAAGTACAGGCGCAAGGTCTTCAGCAGCTCCGTCTTGTGTTTCTTGTCGTGCAGGGTGAGCGGGTCGATGAGCGTGTCGGCAAAGCGCGCGAATGCGTCGCGGCTCGCACCCGCGTCGAGCAGCGCGTACACGCCGAGGTCCGAAAACACCGTGACCGAGCCACGCCCGAAGAGACGCCGCCCGAGGGCGAGCGCTTGGCGTGCTTGGGCGAGCGAGACGGGCGTTTCGAGCAGCTCCGGATGGTGGGCGCCCAGCCCGCAGGTGACCGAGCGCGCCGCGCCGGCAGTCGACAGGTCGCGCGCGGCATTCGTGGCCGCCTGGCGCGCCCGAGCCACGTCGGCCTGACTGCGCACGGGAAACAATGCCAGGACGCTCTGGCCTGCGAGCGCCGGCGGGCACACACCGTCGGCGGACGCGATGGCCGCTGCGATCGCGTCTCGGGCATCCGGTACGGTGGCGCCTTCGACTTCAAAGATGCCGGCGACGTACGCGTGAGCGAGCGAAACGCCCGCCGCGGCAGCATCGTCGCGCAGCGCAGTGGCGTCCGAGAAAGCGCCTGCGAGGAATCGTTCCCAGAACTCGCGTTTGGCGTGGGCGCCTCCGGCTCCGCGCCGCAGGCACTCCACGCTCGCAGCGCTCGCCACGATGCGCAACGCGACAGCCGCATGTGCCGCCGGCTTGGCGCGCACGAACAGCGTCACGTAGCCGGCCGGCTCTCCGTTGCCGGTGAAGCCGCCGGGCATCGGGGCGCACAGCGCATGCAGCGATTCCGAAACCGCGGCGCGCGAAACGTGCCCGTCGGCCGCTTTCGGCTTGCGATAGAACGTTGCGAACGATGTCGGTACCCCGCGGCCTGCCGCGGCCTTCGCGCCGCGCGAATCGGCAAAGGCCAAATGGCGCCATTGATCGTCTTCCACGAGCACGGCGCCGCGCAGCTCGTCGGCCAACATCTGCGCCAACGCCTTGAGCCCGCCGCCGCGGGCGATGACGCCCGCCGCGCGTTCGGATAGCGCCGCAAGCTCCTCTGGCTTCACGTCAGCTGAACCCGAACAGGCTGGCGACGAGCAGCGCAGCCGTGGCGGCGATCGTGACGACGGCGGTCAACCATGCGATTGCGTTCCACGCCTTGCCGTTGACATACTTGCCCATGAGGTCCGCATCGTTCACCAAAAAGAGCATGGCGACCACGATCACCGGCAGCAAGATGCCCGAAACCACTTGGGAGTAGACGAGAACTACGAAGATCGGGACGTGCAGAAACAGGACCGCTCCCGCCCCCAGCACGATCAGCGCGACGTAGAGAGAATAGAAGACGGGCGCTTCGCGGAATTTTCGGCCCACGCCGGACTCGAACCCAAGCGCCTCGCACACCGTATAGGCGGTCGAGAGCGGCAGCACCGAGCCGGCGAACAGCGACGCGTTGAGGAGCCCGACGGCGAACAGGATCTCCGCGAGCCGCGGTCCGAACGGCGCGAGCGCGAGCGCGGCTTGGCTGGCATCGGTGATCGCGTAGATGTGGTGCAGATAGAGGGTCGCGCCGCACGCGACGATGATGAAATAGGCCACGATGTCGGTCATGAGGCAGCCGCTCACGACGTCGACTTGCGAGTAGACGAGCTCTTTCGGCTTCACGCCTTTTTCCACCACCGACGATTGGATATAGAACTGCATCCACGGGGTGATGGTGGTGCCGACGACGGCCAAGAACATGAGCAGGTACGCTTTCGTCGGCGAAAACGTGGGCACGAAGGTCGCCAGCGCAACGCGGTGCCAATCCGGGTGCACGAGAATGCCCGACACGATATAGGTGAGATAGATGAAACTCGCCGAGATGAAGATCTTCTCCACCCATTTGTAATCGAATACCAAGGCCAGCAGCGCGACGACCACGACGGCAACCGGGACTGCGACGAATCGCCCGATATGGAAAATCTCGGCGCTCGCCGCGACGCCGCCGAACTCAGCCACCGTGGTGAAGAGATTGGTGAGCACGAGGGCGCTCATGACGAACAGCGTGATGCGCACGCCGAATTTCTCGCGTATCAGATCGCCGAGGCCCTTGCCGGTGACCACGCCCAGGCGTACGCAGATCTCCTGAACGACGATGAGCGCGACCGTGACGGGGATCAGCAACCACAGGAAACCGTAGCCGAACTGGGCTCCCGCCTGCGAGTAGGTGCCGATGCCGCCGGCATCATTGTCGAGGTTCGCGGTGATGAAGCCGGGTCCGACGATCGAGAGGAACAGCACAATCGAGCGCCAGGCACGAGGGCGCTTGACGGTCGGTTGGATCTTCACCGTCTCCGCTGATTCCATAGTTGTTGGCCCGCTCCGCGAGCGCGATCAGTTCTTCGCCGCCGCTCGATCTCTCAGCGCCCGCGACCTCCCGACGTACGGGAACAGCTTTCTCACTTTCTCAGGCATCAGCACGTCGATCGCATCGTCGACGGTCACGATCCCGCGCATCCGGCCGTCTTCGTCGATGACCGGAACCGCCAGGAAATCGTAGCGAGCGATCATGCTCGCGACCTCTTCGCGCGACGCGTCCAGCGAGACCGTCACCACGTCATCGGTCGCGATATCCTTGATCGGAGTGTCCGGCGCCGCGCGGATCATATCTCGCAAGCTGAGGACGCCCAGGATGCACCCCTCGGCATCGAGGACATAGATATAGTAGACGAGCTCGGCCTCTTCGGCCGACTTTCGGATGTGCTCGAATGCGTCGGAGACACGCAGGCCGGGCGGCAGCGACAGGTATTCCGTCGTCATCAGGCCGCCGGCGGTCGCCTCGTCGTGACGCAGCAGCTCGCGGACGTCCTTCGCCTCTTCCGGTTCCATCCGGCTGAGGATGTCCGCCTGCGTCTGCGCATCGACCTCGGCAAGCAAATCGGCGGCGTCATCCGGATCCATCTGCTCGATGACGTCGGCGGCGAGCTCCGGCTTCAAGTCTTCGAGAATCGAGAGCTGCGTCTCCGGCTCGAGCTGTTCGAATGCCTCGGCTGCAAGCTTGTCGCCGAGCCCTTCGACGAGCGAGGCCTGATCGGCCGCGTTGAGCTCTTCGATGATCGCCGCAAGGTCGGACGGGTGCATCCGCTCCATGCGATCCTGCGGCACGCGCAAGCGGATCGGTTCGGACACATCGTGCGCGAGCGGCTGCACGGCATCCCACGAGATGAGCGCGTCGCCCATTTTGCCGCGAGACGCTCGCTCAAGGAGGCTCTTGCCCCAGTGCTTCAGCCCCAGACGCCGGAAGATCCCCGACACGCCCACATCGCACGCGATGAGCCGCAGCGAGTCGCCGGCGGGCGCGAGCTTGAGATCGTTCACCCGCACGACCTTGCGCCCGTCGACGTCGACGATCTGCTTGTCCTGAAGATCTTTCGCCAGCAGCAATTGGTCCGCCGGCTCAGCCGTGGAAGTCGCCGGGGCGGGCTCGGAGGCGAGCGACACTTCGCGCTCGGTGACGGCGCGAACCGACGAGAACGGCGCGTAGCGCAGCGAGCCGTCGCGATGCTTCAGATAGAAGCCGGTCACCGGAGGGAAGCTTTCGGCCGTGCCCGCGATCGCCACATCGACGACCTTGCCGATCTGCTCGCTCGTTCCGTTGCTGGCGAGCACGACCGGCCGTCCGACCAGCTGGCTCACAAACGTTTCTACCAATTCCAAGCGCGCCGTCCTCCCAGGCCATTGTACGGGGCCGCGCGGCGCGGAGTCAACCCGCGGCGGCGCGAACGCTCGGTTGCGCGTGGATACCGTGAACGAAGGCATAACGTCACGACTTGCATTCGCCGAGCGGATCGCCCGATCGGCGGGAGCGCTGCTCCGAGACCGTCTCGGCGAGCACGTGCGCGTCCGATCGAAAGACGTGCGGCGCAATCTGGTCACCGAGTCCGACACGCAAAGCGAGGCGTTGATCAAGTCCGCCATCGCCGAGGCGTATCCGGACGACGCATATTTGGGCGAGGAAACGGGGGCGAGCGGCGATGCGACCAAGCACGGCCGCTGGATCGTCGATCCCCTCGATGGGACCACGAACTACGTGCACGGCTACCGCTGCTTTTCGGTCTCCATCGCGTTTGAGCGCGAGGGCCTCGTGCAGCTCGGCGTGGTGTACGACCCGATGGCGGACGAGCTCTATCGCGCGCGCCGCGGCCAAGGCGCTTTCTGCAACGACGCCGCGCTTCGGGTAACGGATGCTCGGGAGCTCATCGACGCGCTGCTCGTCACCGGCTTTCCGCCCCAGCGAAGCGACGAGCCGCCCACAAACCTTCGAGCCTTCGCCGACCTCATGCAGCTGGCTCAAGCGATCCGCCGCGACGGGTCTGCCGCGCTCGATCTATGCTACGTGGCCGCAGGCCGCGTCGACGGGTTTTGGGAAACCGGATTGCACGCCTGGGATGTAGCGGCTGGAACACTCATCGTGGAAGAGGCGGGCGGACGCGTGACCGATTATCGCGGCGAGTCCGCGCATCTCGATGGCGGTCATGTCGTGGCATCGAACGGTCACATCCATCACGCGCTGCTGGAGACACTGCGCCCGTATGCACAAGAAGCGGTCTGACAGCTGGACGCCGGTCTCGTGTTGGCGCGAGGCGTTCGCGATCGAACATTCCGATCACGTGGCGCTAGTGGGCGGCGGCGGCAAGACCACCACCATGTGGTCGATGGCGCGCGAGTACGCGCGGCTTGGACCGACCGTGGTCACCTCGACGACCAAGGCGGGCGCGCCGCCGGGCGACGTGCCGCTCGTGACCTGGGCGGCGGAGCTCCCGAGCGGCCACGACCTGCAAGCCGCGATGGGCACCGCACTTCAGTTGTCGCGGCTCGTGGCGCTGGGCAGCGGGGTCCGCGACGGCCGCCTGGAGGGGGTCTCTCCGATCGTAGTCGATGAGGTCTTCTTGCGCTGCGGTGCGGGCTATATAGTTAATGAAGCGGACGGCGCGCGCATGAAGCCCTTCAAGGCCCCAGCCGAGTACGAACCGGTCATTCCCTCCACGACGACGCTTTGCGTCATTGTGGTCGGGCTCGACGCCATTGGCGCGCCGATCGATGAAGAGCACCTGCACCGCCCGGACAAGATCGTCGCACTGACTGGCGCGACGATGGGCGCTCCCTTGTCGGCCGAGCACGTCGCGAAAATCGTTCGCGTCTATTTAGAACGGCTCGAAGGACTCGAAAGCGTGCGCGCGGCGGTGCTCGTCAACAAGGCCGATAACGGGCCAGACGTGCCCGAGGTAGCCGCGCTCGCGTCGGCGCTGCGCGACCTGGACCTGGCGGAGATCGTGGTGGCGACGCAGCGCGACGGAACGCGCTTGTGGAAGATGTAGCGCTCGAGCGAAGCTCGACGAATGTAGCGCTCGAGCGAAGCTCGACGAATGTAGCGCTCGAGCGAAGCTCGACGACAGGGTCGACCGCAGGTCGACCGGGATCGAGCTCGCGCTCGATCCGATCGGCGACCTTCGGTCGCGAGCTACAATTCGGGGCACCGTCGGTCGTGTGCGTCATCCTCGCCGCCGGCGCTTCCATCCGTTTTGGTCGAAACAAGCTGCTTGCGAGCTTTCGCGGCAAGCCCTTGCTGCAGTACGCGATCGACGCCGCGTGCGGCTCCAGTGCCGTCGCGTGCTTGCTCGTCGTCGGCGACGACGCCGACGCGATCGAGAACGGCGTGGACATGCGGCGCTGCGCGCTGCTGGAAAATCCGGGCTGGCCGGGCGGCATCTCGACGTCGATCCGCTGCGCGCTCCGCCACCGCGCGCTCGACGACGGCTGCGTGTTCCTGGTCGGTGACGAGCCCTTCGTAACGTTGGCCGACGTCGACGCGCTCATAACTGCTTTCGCACGCCGACCCTCGTCGATCGTCGCGTTGAGCAAGCGCGGCGTGTGGGGCACGCCGGTGCTGTTTCCCAAACACGACTACGCGAAGCTGCGGCGGCTACGGGGCGACGTGGGAGCGAAGCGCTACGCGAAGACCCAACGCAGGCGCGTACAGCTGGTCGAGGCAACCGACGCGCTTGCCTTCGCCGACGTCGACACGCCTGCCGATCTTACCCGGCTCAGCCGCGTATCGAAAAGACCCTGAATTCGCCCGTTTCGTGATCGGGGATCTCCTGAACGGACGACACAACGGCCTCCTCGGGCCCCTCTTCGCAAAACGTTCGCATACGCTCCAGGTTTTCGCGCGGGCCCTCGGCCACGATTTCGACCGCGCCATCGCCGCGATTGCCCACCCAACCAAACAGGCCCAGCTCGTCCGCGAGCTCGCTCACGCTGTGACGGAAATAGACGCCCTGCACGCGCCCGTTCACGATGAGGTGGAGTCGGGGCATCAGCGGGCCGGCTCCAGCGCGGGAGCTCGCGTCGCGAGCAAACTGCGCAGCGAAAACGCGATGCCGAGCGCCACCGGTACATACTCCAGCACGTGCGCCGCGGTTGATGCTTCGGACGCGTACCCCAGCGGCGCGATCGCGATCCAACCGAGGATGCCGAATGTCAGCGGGCGCATGGCGCCCTCGAATGCCGTCGGCGCGAGTGGAAGCAACGCGACAAAGCCCGCCAGATACCACGGCCACACCGTCGGCGCGAGCAAGAGATACGCGAGCAGCACGAAGACGAGCGTCTCGACGAGGCCGACGCCGCGCATGCGCGCGAAGAACGCCGCAAGAACCGCAGTCGCGAACAACGCGGCGGCCCCGTTCTCGCCGAGCGCGATGTACAGCGTGTCGTTGAATTGAAAACGCGAGGCGAAGTCGTGCAAGAAGCCGAGGATGTCGTGATTCCAAAGGTAGAACGGCAGATAGGCGACGGCGACGCAGCCGAGGCACATCGCGACCGCCCGCCAGGCTCGGCGCGCGAAGAACAGCGGCACGAACGCAAGCGGGTAGAGTTTGGTCAAGATCGCAGCCGCGAGCGCAGCGCCAGCCGCCGATAACTTGCGCCGATCGTAGAGCAGCACCGCGGCGATCAGCGCTGCCGCGCACCAGACCTCTTCGTGCCCGCTCCACGCAAACTCCAAAATAGCGAGCGGGCTCCAGGCGTACAGGGCCGCGCGGCCCACGGGAAGTCCGCGACCGCGCAACGCGACGATCAGCAGCGCGAGCGCGCCGGCATCGCCGAGTTCCACGAACGACTTGATCGCGATGATGCCGGTTCCATCGATCCAGTAGGCGAGCGCGAACAGCGCGAGATCGAGCGGCGGGTACAGCGACGGCCAGTGATGCCAGTACAGATGCGGGTAGAGCCAACTGGCGTGGAACGAGGCAGTCGCGATCATGTCGGGCGCATGCACGTACGGATTGATGCCTGTAAGCAGCATCTTGCCATCCCACAAGTAGCGGTAGAGGTCGTCTGAGAGAAACGGCGCCTTGAACACAAACACGATTCGCGCGAGCGCGGCGACGGCCAACATAATCGCCAGCGCGGATCGATCCGTGCGGCTCCAAAGCGCGGCAGCACCGGCGAGACCGCAGCCGGCAAGCACGATGTAGGCTGCGACCTCCAGCCATGGGTGTTGCGCCGGATGGGCCACGACGGCGAGCACGCTTGCCGCAACAATGAAGCCCAATCCGCAGCAGACGATGAGACGGAGTGCCGCATCGGAGGGGGTGGGATTCGAACCCACGAGGACTCTCGCCCTAACGGTTTTCAAGACCGCCGCTTTCAACCGCTCAGCCACCCCTCCTCGGAAGCACTCGACTTCGAATCCATCAGCATTTGCATTGTGCTGACTGGAGTTAGGAGGTTTTTTGAAGATGCGTACTCGGCGACATCCGTCACGCGCCTCGTATTTCCTCCAACGAGCCGCGCTTCCGCACTCAGGGCAGGGCCATCGACCCTAGCAATTCACCGGCCTAACTTGGTTGCGTCCTGCAAGCAAGTTACTCCGGTTTCGTGCAGCGGCGGAACATAGAGCATGCTTTCGCGCGCTATAGTCGAGTGCGGGACTACTATAGATCACCGATGGGGCACCGCCTGACGGTGAAACGGTGAAAGGCGGCGACTGGGTTGCTCGTTCTTTACGAAGGATTCGATGACGAAAACCGGATCGGCGTCCCCAGTACCATGACACACATCCATGCGAACTTGCGGAAGCCCGGTAGGGCAGAGAACAGCGCGGCATCCGCGGCATCAAGCCCACCGAGCGCAGCCTCAAATATTCGCCACTTGCGCAACCCTACAGCGCCGAGCGACATTAAGTGAAAGAACTTCACCTCAACCGAGGCGAAGTGCTGGTGAGCGATCTGCAAATCGCTCATTAAGAGCGGGTGCTCATCCACACTACGCATGCTGGGCGTCATTCGCCGATACCAGTTAATAAAGACGTTATGACCGAGCGGTTCGAGGAAGATCGCGCTGCCCTCTGCCGAAAGTACGCGCGCGATTTCCGCGAGCGAACGCTTCACATCGAGGTGATGAAGGATCCCAGAGCCGCATACTACGTCGAACGATCCGACCGGAAACTCAAGATTTTCAGCGTCCATGACTTCGAACTGTAGCCTGAGGTCGTCGGCTGCGCGGGCAGCCAGACGCTCGATCGCGACTTTCGAAATATCGATGCCGGTCACATGTGCGGCCTCGGGCAGGTCGAACGCCATGCTCCCCTCGCCGCAGCCGTATTCGAGGACACGTTTGCCGGCTGCACGCCTATGGATTTCTTGTTTATGATACTCAGCGGACCGTCGCGTTATGGAATAGTACTTGCCTACGGCGTGCCTGCGGTGGTCAGCGAACACCTCATCGTGGAAATGCTGCTCGCGAAGTTTGCGTGCATCCAACGGCACGTGACTCAATGTCGCCCTGCGTTCATAGGGTATTCTAGCATTCGACATCTGGGAGGTCGCCGCTTGAGCCTTCTGACCCATTTTTAATGGAGCCGGCGATAGCAAACGATGGCAAGCCGGTTAACGGGCCTGGATAACGATTCAAGGCGACCCCAACATTCCAACTGGAGATGCCGGGTTGCCGCGCGCTCGTGCTACGTCGCGACGTCGTGAATCTCGATTTGGGCCTCTACCGGGCTGCCGCTCAGTCAGCTGACTGCTTGCGCTGGCCGGGCGAGCGAGGCGAGCCGGTTCGCAAGGGCAGCTGCAGCCACAAACGCGCCAACGGCGAACGCCCACTTCGCCGCGATGGGAAAATGTTGGCCGGACACGAGAAATGGCTGAAGGTTTGACGCCAGCGGCTCGGGACGCGGATACGGATCGATGAGGCCGAGCAGCGCGAGGCAGATTGAGAGCGTTAGCGCAACGCGGTAGAGGAAGCCGACCTTCGGCCCGGCCACCATATCGGGGAGAAATCCGAGCGGCAAACAGAGGCCGTACGCGAGCCCGGCAAACGATCGGAATCCATAGGACCAGCCGCCGAAATCGCTGGTCTTGAAGATCGCGAGCAGCACGTACGCGGCGCACGCAGCGGCCAAAAACAACACTTGCGTCTTGAACTGAAAATCGCGCGCCCGCACGAGCCGAACGAATCCATACACGCTGAACAAGAAGATCGGCGTGAACGTGAATAGCCCGAAGTCGCCGACGAGAGTGCGCATACCGTACGTGAAAAGGTCGGCGACGCTGTGAAAGCCGGATACCCCGGCAAGGGTTTCCTGGCTAAAGATGGATCCAGGATAGTTCCACAGCGCGGGGTTCAGATCGGCGGGTACGACGCTTCCGGTGAGCGCGACATCCGACCAGAGAAAAGCCGCGACCACCGGTGCCGCCCCGAAAAAAAACGCGAGCGCGCGCCGGGCCGGGCATCTCCACAGCGCGATCGGAGCGGCGATCAAGAACACGAAATACGGAAGCTCGACGCTCGCCGCCAGCGCGAACAAAAGGCCTGACAACAACGCGTGAACCCAGCCGTCGCGAACGCGCAGCAGCTGGTAGAATCCGATGATGGCCAGCGCGCCGGAGACGACATGATTCGCGAACACGCTGGAGTACGGCAAGAGCAGCGTGCCAAGGCCCGCAGCGACCGACACGGAGACAGCCCAGCGCTGGTCAACGCCGAGAAGTCGGAGCGATAGGAAAAGGTAGGCGAGACCCAGCGCGTACATGACGCCCACAACCATGAGGGTCACCAAGTAGTACGCAAGCGTTTCGCGCGGTCCCGGCGACGCTCCGAGGATCGACCGAATAACAAACGCCAAGCCTGCCGTGCCGCACACCGCTGCCGCCCAGCGCCGGTCGATACTCATCAGCCGAAGCGTCTGGAACAAATAGACCAGGCCGAGCGCGTAGAGGAGGCCGACGAATGCGAAGGTCAGGGCATATTGCGTGGTGGTGGGCCGAGACTGAAGCGACAGATCAAACATGGAGCGGAGCACGAATGCCACGCCCGCGCCATAGAGCGACATCGCCACGAGCTTGTCCGAGTAAAAGTGGCCACGATAGAGGTACTCGTCTTTGGTCGCATACCGCGACTGGTCGATGACGAACGTATGGCGGTCCACGAGCGAATCAATCGTCGCGATTCGAGACGAATCATTGCCATACGGTTGGGGCTTTGTCAAAAGCGCGCACAGGACTAAAAAGGCGATAAACAGTTTCAGCGCGACTCGGCGGTCGGCAGCGACGCTGACGATCTGTGACGACGGATCCGGGAGCCACCTCGTGATCGGGACTACTCCTGCAAGAGAAAGATCGCGCGAACGCGCGCTTCACGAATGCGGCGTCTGCCTCTGCCGCACGATAGTCTTGACATTCTATGCCGACTTGTGCGATGCGGAAAAGCTGCGCACCGCTTCACCGTATATCGCTTCGTACGCCCTTGCGTGGCCTTTCCATGTCAGCTCGCGAAGGGCGAAATCACGGGCGTTGCGTTCGAGCGCCGACCGGAAATTCGCATCAGCCAAGACTCGACGGAGTGCAGCGGCGAGTTCTGAAGGCTCGCCGCGGCGCACAAGAATGCCCGTCTTCCCATCGCTAATGATTTCGGGGACGCCCCCCACGCGAGCCGCGACGACTGCCCGACCGCTCATCATCGCCTCGCACACCGCGTTTGGCAGCCCCTCCGCGTGGCTTGGAAACGCGAAGACGTCGGCCGCATCGAGTGCCGTCGCAAGCGTGCTCTGGGCAGCCCGACCCAGCATGCGATATTCCACGCCCAATTGATCGAGGCGCGCCTGGAGCTCGGCGCCACAGGGACCATCGCCGGCGATGAGCGCGAGAGGGCGCAAATCCCCCAAAAGCCCAAGCGCCTCGGCGAGCTCGAAGATGCCCTTGGCACGGATGAGGCTGCCGGTGAACATGACCACCCTGCGCCCACGCTCGATGCCGAGAACGTCGCGCGATAAGGCGCGCGCTCTGGGGTAAAAAACTCCATCGTCCGCACCCATGAAAATAATCCTACAATCCTGGCGGCCCAGCCTCCGAACAGCATCTTGCACGGAGCCGCTTACCGCCACCACCACCGATGCTTGGTGCAACGCGGCGCGTGCCGCTGCTTCCAGATCGCGGCGTTGCCACGGCTCCACGTACGTATCGCTTCCCGGTGCTGAGATGATCAAGGGAATTGGAATGCCCGAACAGAGAGCAGCCGTTGGGAGGGTGCACCACGCATGTACGAGGTCCGGACAAAATCGGGAGATCGTTCTGCGCAGCTCGGCGGCGAATTGCCAGCGCACGAACGAGATGCCGAACAATCGGGGCGGCACGAATGCGCGAGCGCAGCGCACCGGGATACCCTCTCGGACATATCGGCTCGGAATGCGGTGATAGGTCCGCCACCGGCGATTGAACCCGAACGGCGGAGCCTTCGGCACCACGCGAAGCACCTCGACCTCGTGACCGAGGTTTCGAAGCTCGTGCATTTGGCGGAGGACGAAGATGCCCGCGTACGGCTCCTCGTCGGACGGGAAATCGCGCGGGACGACAAGGATGCGCATGCCGCTTGGGGCGTCTCCTCCGCGGGGATCGGATTGGGCAGAAGCCTTTTCATGAGGCGGGCCGGCAACCTTGTGACGTTTGGCGTACCGGTATGCGACCATTGGACCAAGTGGTCGCGGAGGCTGCCACGGAAACGAACACATCGTGGACACCATTCCATTCGTGAATCTACGTGCTCAAAATTGGGCTATCGTGCCCCAGATCGGCGCAGCGATCTCCATTGTCTTTGACTTTGCTCGCTATTGTGGCGCTGCCGCGACGAAAAAGAAGGAGATTCAATGCGCGCTTTGATCACCGGAGGAGCAGGATTTATAGGGTCCCATCTGGCGGACGCGCTCCTTTCTAGGGGCGCCAGCGTTGTCATCATCGATGACCTTTCAACCGGCAGCGTTGAGAACATCAGGCATCTCAAGCACACGCACAATTTCAACTACGTCATGGATTCCATCATGCAGCCTGCGCTGCTCGCGGAATTAGTTGATGATTGCGACGTCGTTTTTCACCTAGCCGCAGCGGTCGGTGTGCGCCTGATCATTGAGTCACCCGTCCGCACTCTGCACACGAATGTCCGAGGCACCGAGCTTGTGCTGGACATGGCTGCCAAAAAGAGAAGAAAGGTCTTGCTTGCATCGACTTCAGAGGTCTACGGAAAGAGCGCGAAAATACCGTTTCAGGAAGATGACGATTTGGTGATGGGTCCTCCAGTGCGTGGCCGCTGGAGTTATGCGTGTTCCAAGGCGATCGATGAGTTTCTAGCTTTGGCCTATCATCGCGAACGTGGATTACCGGTCATCGTGACCCGGCTCTTCAACACGGTCGGTCCGCGCCAAACGGGCATGTACGGCATGGTGGTCCCGCGCTTCGTGAAGCAAGCTCTGGCCGGCGATCCGATTACTGTCTACGGCGATGGAACTCAGTCTCGCTGCTTTGGCTGGGTGACCGATGTCGTCAACGCGCTGATCGATTTGACCGAGTTGCCGAATGCAGTCGGGCGGATTTTCAACATCGGCTCCGATGAAGAGATCACGATCATGCAGTTGGCTCAAGTCGTAAAGGACGTGACCGGATCGGATTCGCCGATTCAGTGCATACCCTACGCCGAAGCGTATGGCGAGGGCTTTGAAGATATGGTCCGCCGCGTTCCTGACTTAACGCGAATTCGAGAGACCACCGGTTACCGGCCGTCGCGCGGCATTCGAGAGATCGTTGCAGCGGTTGCTGAATACGCGACTCGTAAGAAGCATCACCACGCGCCCGCCGTTTCGATTTAGAACCCCCGCCAAAGCACGAATCTGAATGTCCAGATATCTCATTACTGGGATTGCGGGCTTTATTGGTTCGGCCTTGGCCCAGTCCCTAGTGTCTTTGGGCCATCAGGTGCGCGGCATCGATAACCTGTCAACTGGAAAGACAAAAAACCTCGACGCCATAGCCGACCGTATCGATTTCACTGTGGCCGACATTCTGGATGGAGCGGCCATGCTCAAAGCCTGCCGGGACGTCGAGTTCGTCCTGCACCAGGCAGCTCTTCCTTCAGTGGCCGGTTCGATCGATGATCCTATGACGACGCATCGGGTAAACGCGGATGGGACCTTGAGTCTCCTCTTGGCAGCGCGTGAATCCAGGGTGAGGCGGGTGATTTATGCATCCTCCTGCGCGGCGTACGGAGATGCCGAACTCCCGAATCGGGAGGAGATGCGGCCTCGGCCCCTCTCCCCGTACGCCGTTTCCAAAATCAGCGGCGAATTCTATATGGACTCTTTCTATCGTGTCTATGGACTGGAAACCGTTTCGCTCCGTTATTTCAACGTTTTCGGTCCGCGCCAAGACGCCGGCTCAGAGTATGCAGGCGTCATTGCAAAGTTCATGGGGTTGATGGTCCAAGGCGACAGGCCCACGATTTTCGGCGACGGCGAGCAGAGCAGGGATTTCACCTTCGTGGAAAATGTGGTGGCGGCGAATCTGCTTGCATGCACTGCGCCAACACGCAACGTGGCCGGCCAGGTATTCAACATCGGATGCGGGTCCCGAATCACCGTGAATCATGCATATCAAACGCTCCAGGCGTTGCTTGGCTTCGCTGGCGCTCCGCAGTACGGGCCCGCGCGGGCGGGCGAGATCAAGCACTCCTTCGCCGACATTTCGTTGGCGACCGAAAAACTCGGCTATGTGCCTCGCGTGGCCTTTGAAGACGGAATGAAGAAAACCATGGAGTGGTTCAAGGCCTCGCTAGCCGCAAATGAGGCCATGCGAGAGCGCCTTTAGCTAGGACTTTGGGACCACTTTGAATCGTCATTTTCCCCCGTTCGATGCTCGCGTCCCGGTTGTTATAATATTTGTGATCGCCGCCCTCGCGGGTCGTCGATCTGGTTGCGGCTTTGCGGCCGGAACCATTTGTCGGGTCGGAGGGCGCCGCGTATGGCGTTCTGCGGTTCGGCAAACGCGATAGAAAGTAGGCTAGTACGTAATGTACTCGACACCCCAAATCATCGCATCGCTAGACACGACTGAAATTCTCGGCGAAGCTCACGGCGCTACCTCCGGTAGCCAAACCGTCACTCGCTGGAAATAACGGTCTCGTGGGAGCGGCGCCGTAATGGCGTCCGCTCCCATCAGATAGCACCGTCACGCATGCGCGCGATCTCGTCCGTCAGCCGGCAGACCCAAACTTTTTCCGTGTTGGATCGGACGCTCGCCATTGAAACCGATTCGGACGAGATTATGCGCTACATCGATGGCGCATTTCGGCGCCTACGCGTCGACCCGGATCGCGATAGTCGGCCGCGTGATTTCGCCTCCATTCTCTACGGCCTCGGCACCGCCCCCTCGATCAGTTTCAACGCAGCTCCGGTCACGTTCGAACACCCAACGAAGGTCGATTCGGCCTTTCATGCGGCGTTCTACGGCAGCGCCAAACTGTTCCGGTTGAGCATGCGGCGCTCGACGGATTGGCATTCCGTGTACGCCGCCGCGCTGCGCATTCGCGATCGCGCCGTGTTGATCGCCGGCGCATCCGGCATCGGGAAAACTACGCTGACGCTCGAGCTCCTGCGGCGCGGTGCGCAGCTGTATGGAGACGAATTCGCCTGCATTCGTAAATCCGATCGATTCGTCGTCGGATTCCCGCGCACGTTCATGATCCGCGAAGAGACATTGTCGGTTATCGAGCAGCCGCCATTGCGCTCGACCTGCGAGCGAAGCGCTCCACGCGAACAAGCCGTCGCCGGCCGCGTTTGGGATCACATCGACCCCGCTGAGGTGTTCGGCGAAGACGTTTTTGCATCTCCCGCGCGGCTGGGCGCCGCCATCCTGCTCAGCCGAGATCCCGAGCGGCCTCCGTCCGCCGAACGCCTGTCATCGGCGGTCGCGTCCACCGAACTTGTGGCTCGATTCAACCGAGCCTTCGTCGAGTTCACGCATTTCGCCGATATCGCCGGATTGTTCGCCGGCATTCCATGTTACCGGCTCTGGATCGGCGAGCCGCGCGCAACCGCGGACGCCCTTCTCGGGGTCCTGACATGATCGCGCAGGTCAGCGCCGAGCTGCTCGAGCCCTATGAACCAACGCTGCCGGACACCAGAGCGCTTCGTGACCGTGCGCGCCATCCGGTGACGATCTCGTGGTTCGGCACGACCGTTGCGATGTGGTTCGAGGATCCGACTGCGGCCGAATTGGTCCGATCGCGCTACGCGAGTTTTCAAAGCTTCGGACCGCCCGCGCTCGCGCACGTCGCCGCGCACGATGCGAACGGCGACTACGTCTTTTGGATGAGCTCGGGACGCTCCCATCGATGGACCCGTTGTCCGCTCGATTCGGGGGCAGCCGCGTTTTTGGCCGACGTCGTGGTCCGACGCGCATACTTTTCCGAGCACGCTCCATTCGCATCATTCCACGCCGCGGCGATCCGTTCGGGCGACCGTGCGGCTGCGATCGTCGGCCTCTCGGAACACGGCAAGACGACGACGGCCGTCGCGTGCGCGCGGCGCGGCATGCCGATCTATTCAGACGAGCGCTGCATCGTGATCGACGGAACGGTGCGCCCGTTTCCACGGGCCCTCAACCTCCGCCGACCTTCCCTTCGCATGCTAGCGGCCGAGCGCGTGCCGGACGACGCGGGAATCGGAGCGCGGCTTCGGGAGCGGCTGCCCGGCGACTGGCCCTGCGCCGCTTTTGACGACCTCTTCGGAGCCGACCAGCTCGCCTCACCGGCACCGCTTGCGGCGATCTTCTTCATTGACGCGATCGGCAGCTTCGCGGAGGTGAGGCCGATGCAGCAAGCGGAAAGCTTGACGAAGCTGCTCGCAGCGCCGCTTCGCTCTGCCGCACGCGGGCTGGACCGTGTTGCCCAGGCCCTCTCTTTGATGCGCGGCGTTCAATCGTACGCGCTGACGCTCGGATCGCCCGACCAGACAGCGTGCCTCATCCAAACGGTTCTCGCACGCGCGACCCGAGGTTTCAAAGCGGTCGTATGCGCGAGCTGACCGCAGACCGCCTGGTGCCGGCCGAGCCGGCAAAACCGCACATACAGCCCGATTCGAGCATCGAGATCGTCCGTATGCTGGTGGCCGCGGGCAAGCGTCCAAGGGTCGCGATGGTGGGCCAGAGCATGCTGCCATCGCTGCACGAACCGATGGTCCTCGCACTTGGTCCAGCCGAACGGTTGCGTGTCGGCGACGTGGTTGCGTTCGAGCGCGGCGGTACTATCGTCGCGCACCGAATCGTCGGCATGGGCGGCGGCCGCATCCGGACCTGCGGGGACGCAATGACGTCGAGCGGAGAGGTCCTGGATCCGCAACAAATTATCGGTAAAATGGAGTCGGTTCACGCGAGCGACGCCGCCGATGCCGCGCGCGTCGACGATGTCTGGTTCCGCGTGCGTGGGCGGTTGCTCGGGCGCAGCCACGCGCTGAGAATCTTTCTTGCCTCGTTTGCCCGAGCGATGGGCGCAGCCATACCCTGGCGTCGCCAGCGCGGCTATGCCGCGCTGCTCGAGGCGATGATCGCGCTGGAGCACGATAACCCGACCGCATTGGCAGCGGCGCTGACTCTTGCCAACCCCGAAGCCCTCGCCGCTGCTGCGACACGCCATCGCTGCGCCGGACTACTTTTGACCGGTATGAGGCGGCACGCCGTTACCGATCCGTGGGATGGAGCGCTCACGGCCTCGCTCCAACGCTCGGGGACGAACGCAGTCCTGCGGTCCATCGGCCTGCGCCGGCAGATCTCCGAGGTCAGCGCGGCTTTGGAAGGCCGTGAAATCGAATTCGCGTTGCTCAAAGGCGCGGCCCGGTTGCACGTGGGCGAGGCGGACAGCGACCTGCATCCGACCGATGACATCGATCTTTTGGTCGAGGCGGGCGATCTCGACGCCGCCATCTCGGCGCTGAACTCCGCCGGGTACCGCGCCCTCGCGGACGCTCGGCAAATGGAGAGCTACCGCGCCGGTCATCATCATACCGCTCCACTGTACCCCCAATCGCCTGGGGTGCCTGTCGAGCTGCACACCTCGCTCGCCCCACACGGCGCGTCTTCGCTGCCTTCGAATTGGAGCGCGCTGTCTCCGCACCTGCGACGCATTGCGGGCACGGCGGGCAGCCGCTGGTGCTTGGACGACTTCGGCTCCGCGCTTCATCTCGCGCTGCACTCGATGGGATTGCGGCGGCTGCGCGATAGCGTGGTGTTGGCCAATCTGTTACGACGCATGAGCGAGCCGGCGCGCGCGCGATTCGCCGGCTTGATCGCTGCGGAGCGGCTGGACCCGATCCGACTGCAGGCCGCCGTCGCGCTCGCCGCCCGAATCGGAGGCGTCGAGTGGCCCGCCGGGCGCGCCGTGGTGCAGTATCTCGATTGGGCCGCACGCCGCGAGGACTTGCCGCAGCGGCTTCGGCGCCGTAGCCAGCTGGCGGACGACTGGCGAGCGGATCGCGCGCGAATGGGCAGCGCGCAGCGGGCAATTGTGCCGAAGACGCGATATGGTGTGCTCGGGCGCATCTGCGTGGCGATCTGCGCGCTCGCAGTCGCCGCGTTGCTTTCCACTCCGGGCCGCGCCGAAACGATCGACCGATGATCCAGGTCGAGCGCGTCAGCAAGTCCTTTCCGACGAGCTACGGCATCGCGTCGTGGCTGCGACATGGGGGTCGCCAGCCACGGCGCGAGGCACTGCGCAACGTCAGCCTCGACGTCCGCCGGGGCGAGCTCTTCGGTCTCGTCGGCCCGAACGGAGCGGGGAAGACCACGCTACTGAAATTGGTCGCGTCGCTCTCGATTCCGGATAGCGGCTCGATCACCGTGAACGGCATCGCCGCGCAGTGCGAGCCGCTCGCGGTGCGGCGCCAGCTCGGTTTGTGCATCAGCGAGGAACGCAGTTTTTATTTCCGTCTGAGCGTGCGCCAGAACATGGAATTTTTCGGTGTGCTTGCGGGCCTGCGCGGACGCGAGTTGTCACGCCGCATCGCAGCCGTCGTCGACATGGTCGACCTCGGCAACACGTTGGAAAGCCGATTCGACTCGCTCTCGTCGGGCATGCGGCAACGCTTGTCGCTCGCGCGCGCGATGATCGCCGATCCACCGGTGCTGCTCGTGGACGAGCCCACGCGTGGCGTCGACCCGATGCATGCCGAAGCGCTCCGGCGGATGCTCAGGGACGAATTGGTTTCGCGCCGTGGCAAAACGGTGCTGCTGACCACCAACATCTTAGAAGAAGCCTGGAGCATCTGCGACACGATCGCGATACTCAAGCGCGGCGCAATCGTCAGGTCGGGCGCGCCGCACGAGCTCGAAAGCGGTTTCAAGAAGGAGTTGCGCTTCCTGGTCGGCGTCGATCGGCTGAGCGGCGATCTGCTCGATCGCCTGCGCGGCCTCGCCGGCGTGAACCGCGTCGAGCCGGCCGATACCCGCGAAGGGCCCACGCTACGCATCGAACTCCTCCCGTCGGCGCGCGGCCTCACCGACCTGCTTCGAGCGTTGAGTCAAAACGGCACGCTCGTCCGGAACTTGACGTCCGAGTCGACTCGGCCATTCGACGTCTTCGTGGAATCCGAGGAAGACGACGATGGCGGCTAACGGCGCCCTGGTCGAACGGGGCAATCCAATCGGCGACGCCGCGAGCAAAGCACTGGCGATCTTTCGCCGCGACTCGCGTCTCGCGCGATCGTATCTGCTCGCATTCTGGCTGCAGTGGATCGGCATCGGCGTCGAGGTCGCCGCCTTCTACTACGTCTCGCAGCTTATCGGGCCGTCGCCGCTCTTCGGGTTCAGCGGACGGCCCGTGCCGTATTTCGACTACGTGATCATCAACATCGCGTTTGTGCGATTCCAAAGCACGGCCATCCAATGCTTCCAGCAGGCGATCCGGGGCGATCAGGTGCTCGGCACGCTCGAAGCGGTGCTGGCCACGCCGACCGGTCTCCCGCTCATCGTTCTGTCCGCCGGGCTTTGGGCGTTCACGCTGACGGCGCTGCAGGTTGCCGTCACGCTCCTGCTCGCATCGTTCTTCGGTCTGGACCTGCGCCACGTGGACCTCGCGAGCGCCGCGATCTTCGTGGTCCTCACGGTGGCCTGTATGTCGCCGCTCGGCGTCATGGGAGCAGCCGCGACCATGACCTTCAAGCAAGCAGGCCCGACGAATTTCATCATGGGCGGCGCTGCGGCGCTGCTTGGCGGCGTCCTCTTCCCGATCGCGAAGCTGCCGATCGCGCTGCAGTGGCTGTCGTGGCTGTTGCCGATCACGCATGCGCTGAACGGCATCCGCGGGGCGATGCAAGGTGCGAACCTCGGGCAACTCGCTCCGGACGCGATCTGGCTCGTCGCAGCGACGTGCGTGCTGCTGCCCCTCTCGCTCGTCGTGTTCGGGCGGGCGGTCAAGCGCGCGAAGATCGACGGTACGCTCGGCCAGTACTAGAGGGTCGCGAGCGGGCCAAGATTAAGCAGCGCCCTCATGGGCGACGCGCCGCGTCCCAAGGCGATCGAAGGCCTTGAGGTACGTGCGGTCGGCGATGAAGTGCTCGTCCACCAGCCGGCTGCGAAGAAGATCCACGTTCTCAATGAGACCGCCGGCGAAATATTGCGCCTGTGCGACGGCACCCGAAGCCGCGACGAAATCGTGGCGATCGTCAGCCAAAGCCGTAGCGCCGAAATAGACGTGGTGGACGGCGACGTGCAGCGGCTGCTCGCGCAGTTCCAGGAACTCGGGCTGGTCGAAAACCGCTAGCTAGTTGTCGATCGCGACGCCGGTCGCGCGCCAGACCGGCTTTGGATCCGGGGCCACGTTGTCCACGAACAGGACCGCCGCCGGACTTCCCGTATACGGCGGCGCGAAGACGTAGACGTCCGAGTCCCAGTTCGCTTTGTACGCGGCGACGTACAGATAATTGTTGGAGTCCCAGGTGAAGTAGAAGCTGTCGATCGCGCCGGGCAACGTGACCGTGTGGTCGGGCGCGCTCGAGCTGGTGAACGGCGGCTTGTAGACGTCCATCACGCCTTCCGACGGGCCGTTGGCCACATAAAGGTTTCCATCGGGCCCGATCTCGACGCCGTAATTATCGTTGATCTCGCCGAACGACACGAGCAGCGTGTTGCCGGCGCTCAGCGGTGTATACTCCGTAATGTGCTGGCGGTTGGCGACGAACACGTCTCCGTTGTTCGGGTCCACGCCGACGCCGCACGGGATCGCCACGTTGTCCGTGATCTTGGATGAAGGAACGGCCGTGCTCGTGACCGGGCCCGGGAACACAGCGATGTCGCTCTGGTACTCTTCCGACACGTACACGTTTCCGCCCGCGTCCACAGCACAGCCGCTCGGCGTGCTCAAGCCGACGAGAGAGAATGCCGGACCCGAACCACTCGAGATCGGCTGGGTGTAGACGTTCACGCGGTTGTTGTCCTTGTCGACCACGAATAGACGGCCAGTGGAGTCGGTGCACTCCGACCACGCCGACGCGAAACCGGAGACCACGCCCTGCATGCTGCTTCCCGATGTGATCGGCAGTCCGTAGTACAGCACCGATGTTGCGAAATTGGCGACGTACAGCCGGGTGCCCGCGAGCGGACTGGCGCTGGGGCTCGGCCGAGGCGACGGCATTGGCGACTGCATGCCGGTCGGCAAGCCGGTTGACGTGCATGCGCACGCGGCAAGCACGCACCAGGCAGCCACGGCAAAAAGCGAGCGTCGAGCGATGGCGTTCATGATTACTCCCTACGGTTCAACGGGCAACGCGTCTCTTCCAAAGACGCGCGATGAAGCCTGTCGCTTGCCACGAGAAAACGGCCAGGCTTGCGTACTGGATGAAAAGAGTTGCAGCGATCACAGCAGCAGACAACGCTGCGCCGGTCTTAAAGACGAGCAAGACCGCCACCACGAGCGGCAGCAGGCCGGGCAGCAGGCCAGGCACCGCCAGCCAAAGCGCAGGACGATAGTGCAATCCCGAGCGCAAACAGTTCCACGTTCGCTTCATCTGCGAGTTCAGCGCGGCCCAGAAGCCGGCTTCCGATCGAGATGGATCGCACAACATCACCGCAGGGATTTCCACGATGCGCGCACGCATCCGGCGGCATTCCAAGATCACTTCGCTGTCGTCGTCGAGCCCAGGGTTTTGCGCGAGCGCTTGCTTCAGGGTGCTGCGACGCAGCACGCGGACGACGCCGGCCAGCGCCGATACCTCTCCGTGCGCCGCGAGCGACAAGAATCGGTTCGTCCACACCGCGACCGTTCGCGACGACCACGACAGATCGAAGAGCTTGCCTCCCCGGACGAACGGCGACGCGATCGCGACGTCCGCGCCCGTCGATTCGAGCGAAAGCTGCAGGCGCCGAACGAGTTCCGAAGTGTTCACGCACGCGCGGTCCGTCAAGGCGACGAACGGGCTCGCGCCCGCCGCGATGACGGCGCGCAATGACTTCGGACCGCTACGGCCCGGCACGACGACCTGAACCGAAGCCGCGGGCAGCGCTTGGAGACTCAACACGTTGCATCTATTGTACGCGGCCGGTTGGCACCGTCCATAGAGTCGCAAGCGACCGGACGATGGGACGAACGTCTCAAGGCCAATACAGCAGCCCAAAAGCAGGTAGGAGAGCTGTGCATTCATCCACCCTCGCCGGCGGCCATATGCCGCCCGAATTCGCGGTTTCGCCCCTTAGCGTGATTCATGCGGCCAACCGCGATCCGCGCTGGCTCGCTTTTCTGGCGCGCCAACGTCCGACGCTCTTTCAATCCCCGGATTGGGCCGGCCTCATCCAGGAGGTCTACGGCTTTCCCGCTCGAGTCGCGCTTGCGTTCGAAGGCGATCAGCTCGTCGGCGGCCTTCCATATTCCGAGATCGACGATTTTCGCGGCCGACGCCGCGTTGTGGGCGCCTTCGCCGACGTCTGTGAGCCGCTCGGGGATGAGCGTGCGTGGCTGGCCATCGAGCGAGCGCTGGTCAGCGACGGCATTCCGTGGCAGATCCGCTCGCGGACCGTTCCCAGCGCCGGCTCGCAGCCGGCGAGCACGACGTGCGTCCACCAGCGCATCGAGCTTCCCCGCACGCTCGAGGAAGCCGAGCAGAACTGCGACCGCAAACAGCGCACGAAAGTCCGCTACGCCGTGCGCGCCGGGGTGACGACGCGGCGCATCGATGACGCGGCGGCGCTCGACGTCTTTTACCTGCTGCACTCGCGCACTCGCAAGGAGAAGCATCGTCTCCTTCCGCAACCGCGCCGGTTTTTCGAGGCCATCGCGCGGCGGTTTTTCCCCGAGCGCGGCTTCGTGCTCGTCGCGGAGCTCGAAGGCAAGGTGCTCGCCACCGAGCTGATGATCGCGTGCGGCGACACGCTCTATTTCAAGTTCATCGCGTCGGATATCGATGCCCTCGCCTACAAGCCGAACGACCTGCTCATGTGGAAGGCGATCGAGAGCGCCATCGAGATGGGATTCCGGCGCATCGATCTCGGCATTTCCGAGGCCGACAGCCTCATTCAGTTCAAGCGCAAGTTCGGGGCCGTAGACGAGCCGGTGTACGTCGGCCGTTATAACAGCGGCGAAAAAACGGCTGCGACTGCGGCGCTCGAACGCGCGCTTGCCGGCGTGACCGAGGCGCTCACGCAACCCGAGGTGCCGCTCTCTGCGGTGCAAGCCGGCGGCGACGCGCTCTATCAGTTCTTCGTATAGCCCGAAAGCCGGCCGAGCGTTTGGCCGATGGCCATAAGACCGATGCCGGTGAAGATCGCGAACAAGGGCATCGACGGATAGCGCATTCGATCGAATGCGGGAAAGACGGCGAAAATCAAGGTGAAATACGCGATTGTCACCACCACCAAGAGCGCCGCAGGCATGTGGATCGGAAACTTGCGGAGCACCACCGCTCCGAAGCCGATCGCAGCCACGATCATAAACAAGAAGTAACCGGCGTTGCTCGTCCCGCGTAGGCGGGCAAGCGCCGCCGCATCGAAACGCGGATTTGCCTCATCCAGGCCCTGGCTCGGACCCGGATCGTTCCGGTACAAGAGCGCGACTTTGCGAAAACCCATGAAGAACGTGCGCGACGGATGCGTCCGCATATAGCGCCAGGCAAGCGACGCGGCATGACGATCGACGTCCAGCTCGCGCGTGCGCGGCGGCGCGCCAGACTCGTAGGTCAGCAACGGATTGATGGCCGGCGACGTCGACCAGAAGTAGCCGCCGTTCGCATACGGATTGTTGCCCTGCCACAGATTGATCCCGCCGTTGTTCGAGATGCCGACGAACGTGCCGAACACCCGCTCGTTGCGGATCGCGACGGGCGCGATGACGACGGCCATGGCCGCTGCGCAGATGAGCGGTAGTCCAAGCACGACCGACGCACGCCGCCGCCGCCGCTGGAAATAGGAGCTCGCGGCCAACGCGACGATCAAACAGACCGGGAAGAGGACGGCGATGGGGCGCACGAGCGCCGCGAAACCGAGCAACGCCCCGGCGAGCGCGAACAGCAATGGCCGGTTTGCGTCGGCGAGGACGATCGCGTAGATCGCGGCGACCAACAAGAACGTGAAGAGCGGCTCGCTGCCGAGCACGCCGTCGTACAGGATCGCGCCCGGCAAGATCGCGTATGCCGCGGCCCCGAGCAGCCCGGCTGTTTCTCCGGCCACGGCTCGAGCCAGCAGGTAGATCACGAAAACGGTCGCGCAGCTCAGAATGACCTGGGCGAAGAGACCGGCGAGAACGCTTGGACCCGCGAGCTTGAGGACGCCGGCAAGCACGAGCGGCCAACCGATCGGCCAGAAGGCCGTCGGCGTGCCGTCGCTATCCGAGTAGCCGAGACCGCGCGCCAGCGACATCGCATGCTGAAAATACCAAGAGTAGTCGGACACCGGCGTCGCGCGCTCTCGCAGTACCCACGCGGCACGGAGAGCGGCGGCGAGCGCCACGACCAACCAGATGGCGAAAGAGCGCCGGCTCGTCTTTACGAAAGAACTCTCTCTTCGGGCTGATGAGACGCGCCGTTGCGCGGCGTCGCTGGAACCGGAGGCGTGCCCTGCGCCGGCGTTCCAAAGGCGTGCACGCGGAATCCAGCGGCGCGCCACCGTGCGACGTCAAAGAAACGTCTGGTATCGAGCAAGGCCGGCTCGGGTCGCATGAGCTCGGCGACGCGCTCTGGTTCGATGGCGCGGAACGCTTCGTGATCGACGGCCAGCACGATCGCGCTTGCATCCGCAACTGCTTCATCGAGAGAACCCGCCAGCGGGAAACGAAATGTCGCAGCGAGCGGATCGAAAACCGATACCTCGTAGCCGCGCTCGAGGAGAAATGCCACGATTGTCTCGCTCGGGCTGTTGCGCGTGTCATCGACGTTCGCCTTGTAGGCGGCGCCCAGCAGAGCGATCTTGCTGCCGGGGGACACGAGCCGTTCGATGCGCCTCGAAATGTACGCCGGCATGCGTTGGTTCACGCGGCGCGCGGTCTGCGTGAGCTCGGTTTCAAACGGATTGCTGCCGGCGAGAAACTGCGAGTCCACGGGGATGCAATGACCGCCGACGCCGGGCCCGGGCGACAAGATGTTGACACGCGGATGTTTGTTCGCCAGCCGGATGACTTCCCAGACGTCGATGCCGATCGACTCGGCTAGGATAGCCATCTCGTTCGCCAAGGCGATATTGACGTCGCGGTACGTGTTCTCCAGAACTTTGACGAGCTCGGCCGTCGTGCAATCCGTGATTTCGATCGGAGCGGTCACAAACGAGCTATAAACATCTTTCGCGCGAAGCGCGGCGGCCGGGGTTCTTCCGCCGATGACTCGGGCGTTGCGCGTGATCTCCTCGACGATGTTCCCCGGGATGACCCGCTCCGGACAGTGCGCGATGTCGACCTGCTCGGTATCGATGCCGAAACGCTGCAGCGTTGGCACGACGACGCGCTCGATCGTGCCCGGCGGCACCGTGGATTCGAGCACGAACAAGTCGCCGGGGCGCAACATGCGCGCGGACGCCTCCGTGGCAGCGAGCACCGAACGCAGGTCCGCGCGTCCGTCCGCGGTCACCGGCGTGGGGACGCAAATGATGATGACGTCCGCCGGTTCGAGCTGATCGGCAATCGTCAGGCCGCCGCTCGCCAACGCGTCGACGACCAGTTTACGGACATCGAGCTCCTTGACGTGGCCGCATCCGCGCCGAGCGGATTCCCGCACCTGCGCCGACGTGTCGAATCCGCTGACCCGTAGGCCGGCGTGAGCCAACATCGCCGCAGTTGGAAGCCCGACGTATCCGAGACCGACGACCGATACGGTGGTCATGCGTGCCATATTCTGTGTGAGGCGACGCGCGCTGCTAGGCGAGAGACTGATTTCGTCCGGGAAAAAGGTCCCTATGCGCGCCTGGCCGTCACGCGATCCCGTTCTTGATCGCCCAAACCGCGGCTTGCGTCCGCGCGGTGACGTCGAGTTTGCTGAAGATCCGGCTGATGTGGTTCTTCACCGTCTTCTCGCTCAGGTAGAGCTTCGAACTGATCTGCTTGTTCGAAAGCCCGAGTGCGATGAGCCGGATGACGTCCGTCTCGCGTTCGGACAGGTCGCTGGAATCGCTCTTGAAGCGGTGCGTGGACATCCGGCGCAGCATGTTGCCGGCCAGGCTGGAGTCCACGTAGACGTTGCCTTCGGCGATCGACAGCAGCGCTTTGATGAGATCCGGCGGGGAGATGTCCTTGACCACGTAGCCTTCAACGCCGAACAACAGACTGCGCGACAGCAGCTCCTGCTGCGGGAACATCGACAACAAGCAGACGCGCACCGTCGGATGGGCTTCTTTGAGAAACTTGATGGCTTCGACGGGATGACCCTTGTGGAAATCGACGTCGAAGAGGACGACGTCGGGCTTCGCGGCAGCGATCGCTTTGAGGTCGACCGAATCGCCGCAGCCGGCAACCACGGTGATGCGATCGTCGCTCGACAGCAGCGGGCAAATCCATTTTCTGAAGAGTGTCTGGTGCTCGATGAGCGCGATGCGGACTCGTTCCATGCTAACTGACTCCTCGACCGACGACCACACGTTCTCGCCCCCTCCGAGTTCGCTGGCTTATTGCAAACGGCAGCCTCATGCGGCGCCTACACCCCAACCGCGACCGCTCTACCCCGGATGCACTCCATATGAACAGAAGGTCCCGATAAGCGACGAAAACGGTCTCGGTGTCTCTTTATAGCACAGGCCGAAACTCCCAGCATCCCCGGAAACAGGTGTCATTCGGTGTGAATGAGGTGAGAAGCCTATAATTGGGTATTGTGTACTAGGAGCTCGCGCGGGTTATGTGCAAGCCCTCCCTCGGGTTAAGGGGTACGCGCAGCCGGCGTAGTGACCGCCGCAATTTCCGACGTACGGTAGGACCGACAAACATGCGTGTGACTATCCCGCGACCTCAGCCGCGGTTGGCTGAGGCACTTATCAATCGCTCTCCCGCCGCCGCCGTGATCGTCGACGAACTGGATCGAGTGGTCATGGCCAACGCGCAATCGATTCCGGTGCTGCAGCAGCTTTTCGGCCGCGACGAGCCCCAGAGCGTGCTCGGCGAGCTTCCGGATGAATTCAAGCCCAAGTTGCGCGCCTTGCGCGGCGCGCTCGAGAAATCCGCAGGATCCCCCCTCCTGCAGGTGGCCCCGGAGCTGTGCGTCCGCGCGTCGTTGCTCAACGATGGCGCCCGCGGCTTCCTGCTGCTGCTGTTCGAGCGGATGGCACGGCGCAATCAAGCGCTCCACAACTTGCAGAGTTTCGGTTTGACTCCGCGCGAGAAAGAAGTCGCGATGCTCGTGCTCTACGGATTGTCGAACCGAGCGATCGCCAATCGGCTCTCGCTGGCCGAATACACCGTCGAGGGACACATCAAGCGCATCCTCACGAAGGTGGGCGCTCGTTCGCGCTCGGCCTTCGTGTCTCGGATTTTGGGCTGGCCGGTCGCCGGTCAAGAATCAAGCGGCTAAGCGACGTCGCACAGCGGCGAGCGCGGCTCCGATGGCGCCGCCGACGAGTCCGCACGCCACGTCGATGCCGTTCGAGAGCAGCCCTTCGGTCGAGCCGACGAGACGTTGCCCGACTTCGATCGCCGCGCTGTAGATCGCGGTGACGATGCCCGCCGTCGGCGCGGGAATTGCGCGGCCGCGCTCGGCGCCGGCCTCGGCGTACAGATAGCCGACGATCGCGAACGCGATAAGGCTATACGATTTGCGAAGCAACACGTGAAACGGCCAGTCGGCAGGGGACGTGATGTCGTAGACGGCGCGGCTCACCGCAAGTGCGAAGAACACCACCGCCACGACTGCGAGCAGCGCTGAAAAGAACCGCGAGCGCCTGGGTGCCACTGCTCGCGCTTCGCCGTTCTTGGAAGATTCCCAGGCTTTGGTACACCCTTTGGGACCATTGGTCCATTCTCGCCCCACGAATCGGGTCCGTTGACCCGAAAGTGCAGGCATGAACGTTTCTTCAATCCGAGCGGCAGCGACGGTACCATGAGAGGGTGAGTCATATCCCAAAAATCGGGCTTGTCCTTATCTGCGCCATCGCACTGCTCGCAGCGGCGCCGAGATACGTGCTTCACGCCGGCGACCAGCTCTCGGTCCAGGTGTTTGGCGAGCAGTCGTTGCCTCAAACGGTCACCATTCTGCCCGGTGGCGACATCTTCTATCCCCTTGCCGGCCGCGTCCACGTCGAAGGCCTGACGCCGGACCAGGCCGCTGCGGTGCTGACCAAGGCGCTTTCCAAGTATATCCGACAGCCGATCGTGTCGGTTTCCGTCATGCAAGAGGGCCAGATCGACGTCCTCGTTTTGGGCAACGTCAACAAGCCCGGCAAATACCTGTTGTCATCGGGCGCCCACACCACCGACGCGCTGGCGGCCGCGGGCGGAATCGGGCCGGTGGACGGCAACTTCCCGGTGGCCCGGGTCGTCGATCCACAAGGCGACGCCGAACAAGTCGACCTGCAAAGGCTTCTGCACGACGGAGATACCTCGGTGGACGTCCACTTGAGTGACGGCACGACGGTGTACGTGCCCGCGCCGGTGACGTTCAACGTCGAGGTGTTCGGCAGCGTCGACAAACCGGGCGACGTGATCCTGCATCAGGGCGATCCGCTTGCCATGGCGATCGCGCGGGCCGGCGCAAACCCACAATTGAACCCGGACCTTAATCGCGTGCAGGTCAGACGCACGCTGCCCAGCGGCGAGGTCACCACGCAGACGATCAACATCTATCAGGAGCTGCAGTCGAACAGCGTCGGATTCGTCATGCAAAAGGGCGACATCGTGTACGTCCCGCAGGCGAAGAAATCGTTCGGAAACCAGCTCACCAACGGCGCCGCCGGCGGCGTGATCTACTTCCTCCGCGCGCTCGTCGGCCTGTAAAGCTCGTGGACTCACAAGGATCGAACGGCATGTCAAGGTCCATCCAGCTGCCGCCGCGCCGCGCGCTCGACATCCACGTCCCTAACGGCTATGGGCGGATGGACGACCAGCAGCACGACGACTTCGGCTCGCTGCTCGGCGTTCTGCAGCGGCGCTGGCGGGCGCTCGTCGCCATCTTCGGAAGCTTCGTCGCGGTGGTCGTGCTCGTCACGCTCTTGACGCCGAAGACCTACACGACGACGACCCACCTCATCGCCGGCGCCACCACCATGAACACCAACAGCACGACGAACCTCCCCGTGCTGAACGCGTTGACGCAGAACAACCTCGGCAGTACGCCGGAGACCTACGTCGAGCTGATGCAAGAGACGCCGATCGCGCAGCGCGTGATCAGCGACCTCAATCTCAAGACCTCGCCCGGCACGCTGCTGTCCGCCATCCGCTCGAAGCCCATCACCGACACCTCGATCATCGAAGTTGCAGTTACCTGGTCGAGCGCGGCCACGTCGGCGAACATCGCCAACGATTTCGCCACCGTGTTCGTGAATCGCGAGCGCGAGCTGATCGCGGGGCAAGCCGATGCCGCCATCGGTTTCTTGTCGAGCGCCCTGCCGGACGCCGAAAACGCGCAGCATCAGGCCGAGGTAGCACTGGCGCAGTATGAAAACGCCCACCCGTCAGTCTACGCGAATAGCCAGGCGCAGGGATCGAACGTCGCTGGCATCGACTCGAAGATAGGCCAACTGCAGGTCGACCGCGGGCAGGCACAGGCGACGCTGGCCGAGGTCGCCTCGCAGATGCAGAGCACGCGTTCGACGATGAACACGGGCACCAACGTGGCGGCGAATCCCGTCGTCGGTTCGCTGCAGCAGCAGCTTGCCACGGTCAACGTGCAGCTGGCGTCGGCGCTCAAGACGTACACGGATCAATACCCGGCTGTGATCGCGCTCCGCGAACAACAACGGCAACTCGAGCAGCAGATCGCGAACCAGCCCGCTACCGTCGTTTCGGCGACAAACATCGGCCCAAATCCTGTTTACCAATCGCTCTCCCAACAGGCAGCGACGCTGCGTTCGCAGATCGCCTCGGACGACGCACAGCTGAAAGCCGAGAAGGCACAACTCTCCGGCCTCATGGACCAATTGCCCCTCCAATCGCAACAACTGGCGGACCTGCAACAGCAAGCCAAGCTCGCTGGGGAAGTCTACGACGCGCTCGAGCAGCGCTATAACGACGCCACGGTCGCCAAAGCCTCGTCGCTGAGCGACGTCGCCATCACCCAGCCAGCCGATGCGTCGGTGGCTTCGGTGCAGCCGAATCTTCGGACCAACACCATGCTCGCCGTCATACTCGGCCTCGTGCTCGCGATCGGCGGCGTGTTCGCCATCGAATTCTTCGACAACACGTATAAGGACGAACGCGACGTCACGCGCGATCTGCCGCTGCCGGTCCTTGCCAACGTGCCGAGCCTGCCAGCGATCGGCGCAAGCGGCAACGGCAGCGGGAACGGCAAACAAGCCGAGCTGCCGTGGCTGCGGGCCTTGACGGTCGAGTCGTTCCTGCAGATCGTCTCGGCGCTGCACTATTCGTCGGACAAGCCGCTGCACAGCCTGGCGGTCGCAAGCCCCTTGCCGGGCGACGGCAAATCCACGCTGTGCCTCAATCTCGCGACGGCGCTCGCAGAGTTCGCTTCCGGCGTCGTCCTCGTTGACGCGGACCTGCGGCGTCCGACGCTGCACAAAGCATTAGGTCTGACGAACGATTGCGGCTTGTCGGACGTTTTGGTCGGGTCGACCAACGCCCTCGATGCAGTCCAACCAACCAAGCATCGCGGACTCGACTTCATGCCGGCGGGCCCCATGGCGCCCGTGCCACTCAAGCTGCTCCAGTCGGAGCGGTTCGAGCGCATGCTCGCCAAGCTCTTGGAACGCTACCGGATGGTCATCTTCGATACGCCGCCGATCCTGTCGGTCTTCGATTGCGCGCTGATCAGCGCGAAGGTTGACGGAACCGTCCTCGTGCTGTCGGCAGGCAAGACCGATAGCCGCTCGACGAAACGCGCGCTCAAACGGCTCACGCAGGTCGGCAATCCGAACGTGTTGGGGGTGATCCTCAACCGCGCCACGCCGGATGAGAAATACTACGCGTACTACCATCAATCGGGACCCCCGATGATGCTCAGCGGGGGCGACCGGCCGTGACGATGATCCATCCGGAGGTAAAAGCCGGCGATTCACGCTCGAGCCTGTGCGCGAACATCCTGAATCGTTCCGCGAAAGTCGGCGTGGTCGGAATCGGCTACGTCGGTCTTCCGCTCGCCGTCGAAAAAGCCAAAGTCGGCTTCTCGGTGACCTGTTTCGACCGCAACGAAAAGCGCGTCGCCAGCATCAACGCAGGCGAGAATTACATTCGAGACGTCAAAGACGACGAGCTGCGCGCCGTCGTCAACGACGGCCGCATCACGGCCACATCCAACTTTGGCGATCTGCGCGCGTGCGACGTCATCGTCATCTGCGTGCCGACGCCGCTGACCGAACATCGCGTCCCAGACATCTCGTACATCCGAACGGTGGCTGGGCAGATCGCACGCGTGCTTCGCCCGGGCCAGCTCGTCTCGCTCGAGAGCACGACGTATCCGGGCACGACGGAAGAAGTGCTGCTGCCGACGCTTGCGACGAGCGGCTTGGTCGTGGGCGTGGACTACTTCGTCGCCTTTTCGCCCGAGCGCGTGGATCCGGGCAATCAGCGCTATACCACAAGCAATACGAGCAAGGTCGTTGGGGGCATCACGGCCGCATGCCTGGACGTGGCGGCGATCTTCTACCAGCAGACGATCAAGCAGGTGGTGCGCGTGTCCAGCCCGCGCGTGGCCGAGATGACCAAAGTGTTCGAGAACACGTTCCGCGCCGTCAACATCGCGCTCGTCAACGAGATCGCGCTGCTCTGCGATCGCATGAAGATCAACGTCTGGGAAGTCATGGACGCAGCGGCCACCAAGCCGTTCGGCATCATGCGTTTCGACCCCGGACCGGGCGTCGGCGGTCATTGCATCCCGCTCGACCCGTTCTATCTCGCCTGGAAGGCTCGGCAATACGACTTCTCGACGCGCTTCATCGAGCTGGCCGGCGAGATCAATGCGATGATGCCCTACTTCGTGCGCGAGAAAGTTTTCCGCGCGCTGAACGCGCGTGGGCTGGCCGTCCGCAACGCGCGCATCTTCATGGTGGGCGTCGCCTACAAGCGCGACATCGAAGATTGGCGAGAATCGCCCGCCCTCAAGGTGATTGAGATCTTGGAACGAGACGGCGCGTTTGTCGATTTTCACGACCCGTACATTCCGGTCATCCGCGACAGCCGCGGCGCGGTGCGGCGTTCGGTCGAGTTGACGTCCCAAGCCCTCGCGAGCGCGGATTGCACCGTGATCCTTACGGCGCACGCCGCGATCGACTGGAACCTCGTCGTCTCGGCTTCTCAAATCGTGGTCGACACGCGCAACGCAACAAAAGACGTGACGGAAGACCGTCATAAGATCGCGCTGCTATGAGTCCCTCGGGCCGCAAATCGATTCGCCTCGGCGTGATCGGAGGCGGCTACTGGGGACAAAACATCGTCCGCACGTGCGCCGAATTGGACGTGCTTGCTGCGGTCTGCGACTCAGACGAACAGGTGCTTGCGCGCGCGCTGCGCGAGCACCCGCACACGATGGTCTTCGACGACCTCGACCGCATGCTGCAAGAGCCGCTGGACGGCGTGATGATCGCCACGCCGGCCGAAACTCACGTCGATTTTGCGGTTCGGGCCCTGGCCAAACACAAGCACGTTTTCGTCGAGAAACCCATGGCGCTCTCGCTCGAAGAAGGTCGTCGAATGGCGGCCGCGGCGGAAGCCGCTGGACGCCAGCTCTTCGTCGGTCACCTGCTCCTCTATCATCCGGCAGTCCGCAAGATCCACGCGTTGCTTTCCGACAACGTCATCGGCCGCGTGTGGCATCTGCGCAGCCGGCGCCTCAGTCTCGGGCGCCTTCGCCAACGAGAAACCGTTTGGTGGAGTTTCGCTCCGCACGACGTCGCGCTCATCCTTTCGCTGATGGGTGAAGAACCCGAATCGGTCACGGCGTCGCAAGCGGGTTGGTTGAGCTCCAGGATTCCGGACGTGGCGTACGCCGACTTCCATTTCTCGAAGGGCCGGACGGCGCACGTCGAAGTGAGCTGGCTCGATCCGCACAAGTCGTCGCGGCTGGACATTTTCGGGACGAACGGTGTGATCACGTTCGAAGATCTTCGGAGCGACTACCGATTGTCGGTGTGCCACGGTGGATCGCGACCAGACGAGCGCGGCTTGCTGCGGATCTGGCGCGGCGAGGCCTACGAGGTGCCCGTCGAGCCCAGCGAACCGTTGCGCGAGGAGATCGTCGCGTTTTTGACCTCTGTCCGCTTCGGCATTCCGGCTGAGTCGGATGCGCAGGAAGGGCTCGCGGTGATGCGCGCCTTGGCCATGGCGGACGAGGCGTGCGCGCGGGCCCAACCCACCAGCGAGGCATTGGCATGAGCGCGCCGGCGGCGCGAGCGGTCGAGCGATACTACATCCACCCGACCGCGATTGTCGACGAACCCGTGGAGATCGGCCCCGGCACGAAGATTTGGCATTTTTCGCACGTCATGGCGCACGCCACGATCGGGCGCGATTGCTCGCTCGGACAGAATGTGTTCGTGGCGTCGCGCGTCCGCGTCGGCGATAACGTGAAGATCCAAAACAACGTTTCGATCTATGAGGGCGTGGAGCTCGAAGATGACGTGTTCTGCGGCCCAAGCATGGTGTTCACCAACGTGCGCATTCCTCGCTCGCACGTGCCACGCAACCAGCCGACCGACTATATCCGGACGCTGGTGAAACGCGGAGCGACGATCGGTGCGAATGCGACGATCGTCTGCGGCACGACGATCGGGGAATTTGCGTTCATCGGCGCCGGGGCAATTGTGACGACCGATGTGCCGCCGTATGCGCTTGCCTACGGCAACCCGGCGCGCGTTCGCGGCTATGCCTGTTCGTGCGGCGAACGCATGACGTTCGATGGAGATCGCGCCGCGTGCAGCGCGTGCGGCCGCGCCTACAGAAAAGACGACGCCGGCAGGGTGCGCGACACGGCCCGAACATGATCCCGATCCTTGACCTCACCGAGCAATATCTTTCTCTGCAGGCAGAATTGGACGCTGCGGTGCGCCAAGTGCTCGCGTGTGGCCAGTTCATCATCGGCCCCAACGTCACGGCGTTCGAAGCGGAGATCGCTGCGTACGTCGGCGTGCCTCACTCGGTTGGACTAAATTCCGGCACCGATGCGCTCGCGCTCGCTTTGCGCGCGCTCGACATCGGACCCGGCGACGAAGTCATCACGACGCCGTTCTCGTTTTTTGCCACTTCGGAAGCGATCGCAGCCTGTGGTGCGACGCCCGTTTTCGCCGACATCGACCCGCAGACGTTGACCATCTCTGCCTCGGCGATCGAAGCCGCGATCACCGCGCGCAGCCAAGCGATCGTGCCCGTTCATCTGTATGGCCTGCCTGCCCCCATGAACCAGATCCTCGACGTTGCCAAGCGACACGGCCTCGCCGTGATCGAGGACTGTGCGCAGGCGATCGGCGCCGACATCGATGGCGCGCGCGTCGGCTCGCTTGGGGATGTGGGCTGCTTCAGCTTCTTTCCATCGAAAAATCTGGGCGCCTACGGCGACGCAGGCATGCTCGTCACGCGCTCGCCGGAAATCGCGCAGCGCGTGCGCGCGCTCCGCGCCCACGGAGGTGAGCAGAAATACCATCACGACGAAGTGGGGGTCAATAGCCGGCTCGATGAGCTGCAGGCGGCAATTCTACGGGTCAAACTGCCGCATCTCGATGCTTGGAATCGCGCCCGCGCGGGAGTTGCTCGGCGGTATCGGAGCGCGCTCGAGCGGATCGCCGGCATCGCGTTCCAACACGAGGTCCCCGGCACGCGGCACGTCTATCATCAATTCACCGTGCGGATCGCCGATCGCGACGGCGTGCGCGCGCATCTGGCAGCGGCCGGCATTCAAACGATGGTGTATTACCCGCTGCCGCTGCATCTTCAGCCGGCGCATCGGACGCTGGGCCATGCGGCGGGCGACTTCCCGGAAGCCGAAGCAGCGGCTCGCGAAGTTCTTTCGCTGCCCATGTTCCCCGAACTCGGCGAACGGGATCAAGATCGCGTCATCGGCGAACTCGCACGTTCGATCGACGCGCGCGTCGTGGCGTGAGCGGCGCCGGGATCGCGGGAGCGATGCGCCGATGAAAGATCGTCTGTCCATGGTCAGTTTCGAGACCATGGTCTATGTGATGTTGACGCGCGGCTTGGCCATGATCGGCGCGGTCGTCGTGGCGCGCGTGCTCGGACCGGCCGGCAAGGGCACGCTCGCCTACATGACGTCGATCTTCGCCTTCGCGATCGCGGTGTTCGCCGGGCACATGACGGCGATCGTGTATCAATACGGCAAGCGCGGCGTGCCAATGTCAACGGTGTACCCCGCGTCGCTGAAAGTCATCGCGCTCGTGATCGTGCCAGCAGCCGCGCTGATCGCAGCGGTTGCGATCGCCGTGCCCGGTCAAGGAGCGCTGCTCGCGGCCGCGGCGGCGCTTCCGCTGGCCGCGTACGTCCAGTCGACGCGCGGGTTTTTTCTCGCCGATAGCGAGATTCGGCGGGCCAACATGCAGGCGTTCATCGCACCGGCAATCTTCGCGATCGCCGGATCGATCTCGCTCTTGTTCTTCCACGGCAACCTCAACACGTTGCTGCTCATTTTCGTTTTATCCTATCTTCCAGCCGTCGGCTACTCCATCGAACAGCTGCGAATCCTGAGGTCGCAGCGCCCGAGCGAGTCGGACCCGAAACCGGTTGCCAGCCAGCTGGCCTTCGCCGCCTCGGCGGGATCCGTCAACTTCGTGGCATTCCTAAACGGCCGAATCGACTTGTTCATCATCCTTTTCGTTCTCGGCGTCAAGGCCGTTGGCGTCTACTCGGTGGCCGTCACAATCGCAGAAGGTTTGTGGCAGTTGAGCGGCCCTGTGTCGGTGGCGGCGTACGGGTCGATCAGCACGCAAAGCGAATGGAACTCGGCAAAGTTGACGGCACAGTGTATCCGCACCACGTTGCCCTTCGCGCTGGTTGTCTCGGTCTTGACGTATTTCTTGGCCCCACCGCTCGTGACGCTCGTGTTCGGGGCTAGATTCGCCGAGGCGGGATACGTGACGCGGTACTTCTTGCCGGGCGTGGTCGTGTGGTCTATCATGTACTTTCTCAACAATTTCATCACCGTTCAGCTGGGGAAGCCGCGACTGGTCTTGATGATCGTAGGCATCTCAGCAGCTGTCTGCGGCATCGCGACGTTCGCCCTAGTGCATACCATGGGAATCGCAAGCGGCGCGATTGGATCGTCGCTTGGATACCTCATCGGCGCTCCATGGGCCGTGTGGATCTTCTTGCGCCGATCAAAAGTGAAGCCGCTTGAGCTGGTCGCGTTCAACAAAGACGACATGCAAAGATACCTGGCACTGTTCGCGTCGCTCTGGCGACGAGCCGGGGCAGTGTTCGCCCGTTGATCTGTACGGTGATCGGGTCTGTTTTGACGCTCGCATTGCTCGTGCCGGCACACGTCCTTGACTTCACCTTTTGGAATCAATCGGGCATCGCGACGCAAGTGCCTACGGATTGGGTCGCGCGGAATGTCACGTTCGTGGAAACCGGCAGCCACCTGCACGCGGACGCGTTCCATGCAGCGGGAGGCCGGTATACCATCGTCGCCGGCGATCCAGTCTACTACTTCGTGGACAGCACGTATCATTCGCACGGCGCGTACCCGGAGAGCGCGTTCGCTCACGACGCGTTCGGCAGGCGCCTGCAACGACCTCAGGGCGACGGCGTCGAGTACTATCTGCTGGCCAACAGTCCTGCCGCTCTGGAAGCATACCGCCGGGCGACGCAAACGGACGTGGGCTCTTCGTATGACATCGTGTTTGTCGACGGCGTGAGCGATTCGTTCCAAACCTCGTTGTATCGGATGAGCGGGGCGCCCATCGAACTCTCCTCGAACGACGAGTATGTCGCGGGCGTCAAGAAGATGATCGCGGCGGCAGTTCGGCCCACCATCATCAACGGCTTCAACAATGGCGACCCGGTGGCGTTCGCTCAGACGTATGGCTCGGCGAGGAACGTCATGGGCGTGTACGGCGAAGCCTGCCTGCATCAGGACAGCGGCCCGAAGATCGATGCGAAATGGCGGGCGGACGCGGACGCGCTGCTTTCCATCACCGCGCAAGGACGGTTCGCCATCTGCGGGGGCCACGGCACCGACGCCGACAACCGCGCGGAGCGGCTGTATTGGCTAGCCTCGTGGTGGCTAACGTACGATCCGACGCGATCGGTGGCGATGGAGGCATTTGACTCCCCGGGCGGGGTCGACGTATTCCCGGAGATCCAACTCGTGCCCACCGACCCCATTCAATCCGCCACGACCGACATCGATCGGCTTCGCACGTCGAGCGGCGCGTACGTGCGCGAGTTTCGTCGCTGCTACAATCGCGGCATGCCGGTCGGTCCCTGTGCCGCCCTCGTCAATCCCTCTGCAACGACGGTGGACGTGCCGGCCCTGACTTTGTCGTATTCGCGCTCGCTCTGGCCCGATCAGAACAACCTTTTCGACGGCGGCAAGCTCGGCTTCGCGCGCTCAGTCCCCTCGGTTCTCCAACCAGGGCAAGCAGCGATCGTTCTTCGCTAAGACTTCTATTCCGCGAAAACGACCTAACTCACAGCGCGCGGCGATGAGGTGCGGGTCATTTGCCGTGCACAGGCAACCTGGGGGAGACACCGCCGGTATTTTCTTGCACGAGCGCTAGGCGTTCATCACGCCCACGGATGGAAGTATATTGTGAAGCGACGCCTCTTGCACTCACTTCCCGTCGTTTTCTTCTTCTCCGTCGCAACGATGATTGCCAGCGGATGCGGAGGCGGGTCGCAAAGCGCCGGACTGATGCCGACGCCGAATAACGTCGGCGCGTCGCCGACCGAAAAACCCACCACATCGAAGCCGACGCCGAAACCGACGCCGACGCCGAAATCGACGGCGCATCCGACACCGACCCCGTCGACGAGTCCGATGATTGCGAACGTGGCGTCGCACGTCCAAGACTACACATTCTGGAACTACGACGGTGTTGGCACGCTGCTGCCGGCAAGCTGGGTGGCCGCCTGGTCGACGTATGCGGAGATGTCCGACTCGACGTGGGCCAAAGCGTTTCACGCCGCTGGCGGAAGGTATGCCGTTGCATACACCGATCCGAATCTGTTTTACACAAGCTCGAACTACACCGATCCAGGCAATTACCCATCGAACGCGTTTGGCCACGGCTCGAATGGCGTGCGTACGCATCGGCCGGAAGGTCCGGGCACTGCATATTATCTGCTTCCGAATAGCAGCGGTTCGAAAAGCGGCTATCAGGGTATCACGCAGAACATTGCCGCGGGTGGCGGCTTCAACTACATCTATGCGGACGGCGTCAACGATACGCTGGCCGATTCGCTCTACCACTTCACTCCCACGCCGGTCGAAATCACCACGAACGCTCAATACGTCTCGGGGATGAAGGCGCTTTTCAGCGCGTCGGCGCTGCCGGTGATCGTCAATGGTTACATGAACGGCAGTCCGATCACGAACGAGCAGTACGTGGGCGCGAGCAATGTGGGAGCGATGTTCGGCGAGTCGTGCTTCTCGACGTATTCGAACACGATCGTGGGCAGTCAGTGGCTCGACATGGCAAATGCCCTGCTGTACACGACGTCGCGCGGTACCCCCGCGATCTGCGGCGCGCGTGACACGCTATCGGACACGCGAGCGGGCCGGATCTACTGGCTCGCATCCTGGTGGCTGACGTACGATTCAAACCACTCCGTCGCCCTCGAGCTCGTCTCGTCGAGCAGCGCCGTGTATCTCTTCCCAGAAGAGATGCTGGTGCCGACAAACCCGCTGCAGACGGCCGCATCCAACGACATCGCCGACCTGCGATCGTCGACGGGGGCATACATCCGCCAGTTCGGCGACTGCTACTATGACAGGATTCCGTGGGGCGCATGCGCCGCCATTGTCAACCCGACGTCGTCGTCCGTCGGCATGCCGTCGGCCGCCTCCGGCTACCACCACGCGCTTGCGCTGAACCTCTACAACCTTTTCGAAGGCGGCGCCGCGAGCCTCACGACCTCGGTGCCGGGCAGCTTGAGCCCCGGGTCCGCAGCCGTGCTGTTCAAATAGTAGCTGAGAACGACCAACTAACCTAACAAAAAAAGAACCTGGCTCACATCCACCGATAGTGTGATGCGCGTCATTCTCTTTGCGCGCGCAATCCGTAGATGAGCTGCCGATGGTATTCCTAAGCTGTCGCCGGCGTTGCTCTGGCGCGGGAGTGTGAGCGCGTTGTGACCCGTTTTCTTCGTCATCCATTCGTGGTCGTTTTTTTGTTTGTTATCGCAGCAGCGGTGGCAAGTGGATGCGGAGGCGGAGCGCAATCAGCCGGACTGATTCCAACGCTGCCGACCGGCGGCGCATCTCCGGACCGGCACCAACAGTCACCGAACCCATCGCCCACGCCAACATCGTCGTCCCGTCCGACGCCGACTCCTAGTTCCCGTCCGACGCCGACTTCCACGCCTCGTCCGACCCCGACTCCGACAGCGCGTCCGACGCCCACACCGTCATCGAATCCAACGCCAACGCCGTCGACCAGTCCGACGCCAGCGAATGTCGTGGCGCACGTGCAAGATTATACGTTCTGGAATTACGACGGCGTCGGCAACGTGTTGCCGGCCAGTTGGGTGGCGACATGGTCAACGTACGCCGAGATGTCGAACTCGACGTGGGCCAAGGCGTTTCATGCCGCCGGTGGACGATACGCGGTCGCGTATACGGATCCGGGCTTTTTCTACACGAGCTCGAACTACACCGCCCCCGGCAATTACCCGGAGAGCGCGTTCGGGCACGGCTCGGACGGTACGAGGACGCAACGACCGGAGGGTCCGGGCACTGCCTATTATCTGCTTTCGAACAGCAGCGGGTCGGTGAGCGGATATCAAGGCGTCACGCAGACCATCGCATCTGGCGGCGGCTTCGATTATGTCTATGCCGACGGCGTCAACGATACGCTGGCTGATTCTCTCTATCACTTTAGCCCGACGCCGGTCGAAATCACCACGAGCGCTCAGTACGTCTCGGGTATGGAGTCGCTGTTCGCCGTATCGGCTCTGCCGGTGATCGCGAATGGATACATGAACGGCAACCCGGTCACGAACGAGCAGTATGTGGGCGCGAGCAATGTCGCGGCGATGTTCGGCGAGTCGTGCTTTTCGACGTATTCGAACACGATCGTAGGCAGCCAGTGGCAAAAAATGGCCAATGCCCTGCTGTACACGACGTCGCGCGGCTATCCGGCGATCTGCGGCGCGCGAGACACGCTCTCGGACACGCGACCGGGCCGGATCTATTGGCTTGCATCCTGGTGGCTGACGTACGACCCGAACTACTCCGTCGCCCTGGAGCTGATCACGTCGAGCAGCGCCGTGGACCTTTTCCCGGAAGTGATGCTGGTGCCGACGAACCCGCTGCAGACGGCCGGATCGAACGACGTGGCAGCGCTGCAGTCGTCGACGGGGGCATATATCCGCCAATTCGGCGCCTGTTACTACGATAAGATCCCGTGGGGCAGCTGCGCCGCGGTCGTCAACCCGACATCTTCATCGGTAAGCATGCCGTCGGCTGCCTCCGGCTACCATCACGCGCTCGCGTTGGATTTCAACAACCTGTACGATGGCGGTGCCGCAAGCTTGACGAGCTCGGTGCCGGGGAGCTTGGGCCCGGGCTCCGCAGCCGTCCTCTTCCAATAACGGCCCGGAGAAACGGTCAAGGGTACCCCCAGAGCGGGTCAATGGACCCCGAACAGCGACGAAGCCGGCCCTTTGGTCCCCACGCGGCAGGGCGCGCCGGAATGGCGGACAATCCAATGGGGTTCGATGTTCACGAAGACGTCCGCGGCGCCTATGCAAAACGGAACGAGTGATCAACACACGCGTTTGCGGAACGTGTTGCTCGTCACGTACCATTTCCCGCCCGAGCCCGCAGCCGCTTGCGTGCGCCCGTCGTACATCGCCAAGTATCTGCCGGAATTCGGTTGGCGCGCGACGGTGCTCACGAGATATCTTGGCTCCCCCGATTTCCCGTTTGCCGACGTCGTCGTCGCAAAGGATGAACTCGAAGCGTTCGTCACTCGTCGCGCGGCGAAGTCGCGGGATATCAAGCTGCCCGCAATCGTGCAATACGTGACGAATGCGCTCAAGAATGCCCTCTGGTTTCCAGATCGTGCTGTCGGCTGGCTTCCGCCTGCGTTGTCGCAAGCGCTCGCCATCACGCGCCACAAACGCTTTGACGCGATTATCAGCACGAGTCCGCCACCAACCGCGCATATCGTCGCGTGCTTGACGGCCCAGCGGCGACGCCTTCCCTGGATAGCCGATTATCGCGATCAGTGGCACGCGAGTCCTTACACAAAGAAGGGCCCCCTGCGCGCATGGGTCGAGCGTGGGATCGAACGCTGGCTGATGCGTCGCGCATCAGCGGTTACGGCCGTCAGCGACGACGTAATCGCTCAGCAACGTCTGACGTTCGGCATCACCCGAGGCGAGACCGTGATGAACGCATTCGATCCGACCGAGTGGCAGCGCGTCAGCACGCGGGATCCAAAGACCTTCACGTTATGTTACGCCGGCGTGCTCTACGAAGGGAAACGCCGCCTCGACTTTGTTCTCTCTGCCGCGGCTGCGCTGCGGCGGGCCGGCGATCCCGCGGGGCTTGCCGTTCGCTTCGAGATCTATGGTCCAGACGTGCGGCTCGTTCGGCAGATGGCGGAGCGGTACGGTCTGAACGACGTGGTCAAGATCCACGGGCTCGTCGATCGCGTTGTCGTCTTGCAAGCGCAACGCGACGCCGCAGTGCTCCTCATCCCACTTTCGATGGATCCCGACACGACGAGGGAGCTCGGCAGCAAGATTTTCGAATGCGTCGGTGCTCAGCGGCCGGTGATCGCCGTGGGCCCTCCGGGCAGCGCCGTCAAGGAATTCATAAGCCAGCATGGTTTGGGGTGGTTCGCCTCGGACGTCGGCGCTTGCGCGCAAGCAATCCGTGAGGCGTACGCGCGCTTTGCCGTTGGTGAATTCGACCCGCCGCATGCGGGCACGAACGGCATCGGCACCGCGAGAGACGTCGCGCGGGGCTTCGCGGCCGTGCTCGATTCAATCGTGGGTGCGGGGCACGAGTCGGTCGATCGAGCTCGCTCTGCCCAGACGGGCGAGCCGACGATTGCGGCTCAGACGGCTGCGAGCGCGGGCGTAGTGAAATCGACCGGTTCTCCGTTGAACTTCAGCGAGTAGCTCGCCGCTTCCAAGATCGAGACGATTCGCGCGCCGGCTGCGCCGTCGCATTGCGGCCGGTCGAGTCCGCGGATGGTGTCCACGATATTCTTGGCCTCGATGGTCAGCGCTTCCGATGGGTCAAGCCGAGGCGCGTGCATGTCGCCGAGGCGGTACTGCACGAGCGTCTCATAGATGTCTTCTTGGCGGCGGATGCTGACGCCGCTGTCATAGATCTTGATCTTCTCGCTGGCGCTGTTGTCGTCGTAGACCAGCATGCGGCGATCGCCGCAGAGCAAGACCTGCCGCACTTTGACGGGAGCGAGCCAGTTGACGTTGATGTGCGCGATGAAATCGCCGTCGTAGTGCAGGGTGAGGTAAGCGAGGTCGGCATGATCGGCCCCGAAGTGCGCCATGCCCGTGCAGCTGGCCGACGCCGGCATGCGGCCGTCCAAAACGTAGTCGAGAATGCCGAGATCGTGCGTGACCAGGTCCCAAATCACGTTCACGTCGTGCTGGAAGATGCCAAGGTTCACGCGGGTCGAGTCGTAATACAAGGCCCGGCCGAGCTCACCGCGCTGATAGACCTCCTTCATCTTGCGCACGGCCGGCGTGAAGATGAAGGTGTGGTCGACGAACAGATAACGCTTCCGGCGATCGGCGATCGAAACCAGGTCGCGCGCCAATTCGGAACTGGTGGTGAGCGGTTTTTCGACCAAAACATGCTTGTCGGCGTGCAGCGCCCGCGCGGCCAGCTGGTGGTGGGTCGACACCGGGGTTGCGACCACGATGAGGTCGACGCTCGGATCGGCGAGGACGGAGTCTAAATCGCCGGTCGCGACGCTATGGGGGTAGAGGCGGCGGGCACGAGCCAGCCGCTCCTCGCTCAAATCGCAGATATGCGAGAGCCGGGCGCCCTCGAGCTGCGAGAAATTACGCGCGACGTTCGGGCCCCAATAACCGAATCCGACGAGCCCGACGTTGACGACTGTGCCGTCCATATCTGGCTTGTTGTCGTGGTGCGGGCGCCTCACCTATGGGACGTTCGGTGTAGAGACATGCGACCGGAGTACCAAGTTTGAAGACGAGGCCGGTGCGAAGGGTTTCCCCATGAGTTCCGTCCTGCGCCCCTTTCCAGCAACCCCACGCTTCGGCATCTCGCGACGTCACATTATCGTGGGGTTCGGCATCGCGGCATTCGCAGCCATTTCGCTCCTGTCCGCGCACTTTTTGACTTCGGGCACGAAAGTCGGAGTGGTGTTCGCGGCGATCCTCGCCACGGCGCCCATTTGGGTCTACCTATCGATTCGGCGCCCATTCATCTTCCCGTTCGCGCTGTACGCGCTGCTCGTGCCATTCAGCAACCTCATCGCGATCGGGAGCGTTGGGACGCTCACCAAACTGGTCGGCGCGTTGTCGGTTGGCGCGCTCCTTTTCTACATCATTCGGACAAAGCAGATCGTCAGGCCGCCCACTGCGGTCTATGCTTGGCTCGCGTTCCTCGCGTTTGCTCTTGCGAGCATCCTGTGGGCGATGGACCCACAGAGGTCTCTCTCCCTCATCCCGATCCTGCTCGACAACTTCTTCCTGTTCGCCATCGTCGCGATCACGCCGGTAACCAGCTCCGATCTTCGCATCGTCCTCTCGGCGATCGTCATCGGCGGGTTGTGCGCCGCCGCCTACGGTGCGTATCAATTGACGCATGGGGCCTCCGTGTATCAAAACCGGATCTCACTACAGTCCTTCATGAACGAGACGGATACGCTTGACCCGGATGCATTCGGGACCATGCTGTTGCTGTCGGCGAGCCTCGCGCTGACGGCCATTCTCAGCGCGCGAAGCATCTGGCTCAAACTGCTCTACCTGTGCGGCTTTGCCATCTTGATGATGGGAATCTATGGCAGCGCCACGCGGGGAGCGTTCCTCGCGATGATCGCGATCATCATCTACCTGGTGTGGCAATCGAAGCATCGGGTCCAGATGCTCGTCGTGACCGCGGTCGCCGGCCTCGCGAGCCTATTGCTTCCGACCTATTTGTGGACCCGGATCATACACGACAACACCGGATCCGGGCGGCTGTACATCTGGAAAATCGGCCTTGATGCGTTTTCGCACCGCTGGGCGTTCGGCTCGGGCATCGCTAACTTTCCGGTCGCGTACAATCAGTTCTTCCTTCGCGTCTATGAACCGTATAGTACCGTGTGGAATCGTGCGCCTCACAACTTCATCTTGATGTTCGCCGTCGAGCTGGGCGTCGTCGGTTTGGCGCTGCTCGCGTGGGCGCTCATCGCTCAGTACAAATCTGTGGCTGACATCCAGCCGACGCACCCGCTGTATAACCTTCGCGTCGGTCTCCAGGCCGGTTTCATTGGGCTGCTCGTCGGTTCGATGTTCTTCGACGTTATCTACTGGAAATGGGCGTGGTTGACGTTTATCGCGCTCGTAATGGTGCGCAACGCCTCGCTTTCGGCTCCGGAATACCTCGCGAAACCTCTACCACGGCGGCTGTTCGGAATCCGGTCCGCGTGAAGACTCGCGTGGCGCACGTCACCTCGGTGCACGGCGCCCTCGATAGCCGCATCTATTACCGCGAATGCCGCAGCCTTGTGCGAGCCGGCTACGACGTGACGATCGTGGCTCCGGGCGCGGGCGACCGCACGGCCGACGGCGTGCGCATCAAGGCCGTGCGGCAGCCGAAGAACCGATTTCAACGGATGTTCGTCACGGCGCCGGCCGCCGTCCGCGTTGCGCTGCGCGAGCGGGCCGAGCTGTATCACCTTCACGATCCCGAACTCGTGCCATGGGGCCTCGCGCTGCGCATGCTCGGCTGCCGCGTCGTCTTCGATTCCCACGAAGACGTTCCCAAAGACATCGAGCTCAAGACATGGATCCCGCGCCCGCTACGCCGCGCCGCATCGTTCGCCGCGGCGAAGTTCTTCCAACTCACGTCGCGTTTGCTCGACGCCACCGTCGTTGCTGTACCGTCCATCGCCGAGGGGATGGGCGGGCGCCGCGTCCTGACAATCTATAACTATCCTGTTCTCGAAGATCTCGAATCCATGATGCTGCGGCCGTGGAGCGAACGGTCGCGCGCCGCGATCTACTTCGGTAGCATCACAGAACACCGCGGACTGAGAGAAATGGTGTCGGCCATGACCATCCCGGACATGCCCGACGGTGCGAGACTCACCCTCGCCGGAAGCTTCGACGATGCTGCCGTGTTCGCGTCCGCGCAGACGTTGCCGGGCTGGGAGCGGACCGACTTCGTTGGATGGCAAGAGGGCCGAGCGCTGTGGGAATTGGTCGGTGACGCAAAAGTGGGCCTCGTCACGCTCCATCCGACGTTGACGTTTCCGGACGGCATGCCGACGAAGCTCTTCGAATACATGGCGCTGGGCCTGCCGGTCGTCGCGTCTGACTTTCCGGCTTGGCGTGACATCGTCTCGTCGTGCAGTTGCGGAATCCTCGTAAATCCCCTCGACCCGACCGCGATCGGCCGCGCGATCGCCTGGCTGCTGCGAAATCCCGATGACGCCGCGGCTATGGGCGAGCGCGGGCGCGACGCCGCGCTGCGCAACTATCAGTGGCGCACCGAAGCAACGAAGCTTGCCGCCCTCTACGCCGATGTCTGCGCAAACGTCCGGATCCGACGGCCCGAGAGGCACGTGGCGGCGGAACGCCCCGCTCGCTCGCATCGGTCGGCTTAAGCTTTCCCAGGAATTCCACCCCGCGTAGGGACGTTTGGCATGCGGGGATGCGACCGACGTCCCAAGTGGTCGCGAGCGCCAGGACGGAAAGCAAAGCGAGCGATGCAGCATATCCCCTTCGTCGACTTGCGCGCGCAATACGACAGCATTCGGGCGGAAGTCCGGTCTGCGATGGATGGCGTCCTGGAATCCACCGCCTTCATCCTGGGTCCGGAAGTCGCCGCGTTCGAAAAAGAGCTCGCCGCCTACGTCGGAGCGACCGCATGCGTTGGCGTGTCGTCGGGTACCGCCGCTTTGCGGCTTGCGCTCCTCGCGCTCGGCGTGGGTCCGGGTGACGAGGTGATCGTGCCGGCGAACACCTACGTCGCCTCCGCACTCGCGGCATCTCAAGTCGGAGCGAGACCGGTACTCGTGGACGTCAGCGAGCGATATGCGCCGAGCATCGACGCGATCGAACGAGCGATCTCCGCGCGAACGAAAGCAATCATGCCCGTGCATCTTTATGGCGCGGCGGTCGACGTGCGGCCCATTGTCGCGCTGGCGCGCCGTCGTGGCCTGCGCGTGATCGAGGACGCCTGTCAAGCGCACGGCGCGCGAACGGCCGTCGGTCGAGCGGGTACGATGGGCGACGCCGGATGCTTCAGCTTTTATCCCGGCAAGAATCTGGGGGCGTACGGCGACGGCGGTGCTGTCGTCACCAACTCCACGTCGGTCGCGGATACCGTTCGCTTACAGCGAGATTTTGGCCAGCGCCAAAAATACCAGCACCTCGTCAAGGGCGACAATTGCCGGCTCGATGCGCTCCAAGCCGCCGTGCTTCGGGTCAAGCTCGCTCATCTCGACGACTGGAATGCTCGGCGCATCCGTCTCGCGAGCGCCTACGACGAAGCGCTGTCGAGCGCCGGCATCGATGTGCCCATCCGGCGCAAAGACGGCAGCGACGTCTATCATCTCTACGTGATCGAAGTGCCCGACCGCGACGCGGTGCGGGAGCGCCTGGCGGCGGACGGCATCGAGAGCGGCGTTCACTATCCCATTCCGATCCATCTCCAACCTGCCTACGCGGAGCTGGGTCTTGCCGCAGGCAGCTTCCCACGAACGGAAGCGTCTGCCAAGCGTTTGGTGTCCCTGCCGATGTATCCGGAGCTGCCCGAAGACTGCATCGGTCGGATCGTGCGAGCCCTGAGCCGCAGCGCCGTCGCGACACGCGTGGCCTGACGTGACCGCGCTCGCCGACCAGCTCCTCGAAAATCCGCCGATCAGCGCGAGCGTCGATGCGCCGCGCAAGTACAACAGAGCGTGGTCCGCTTCACTCTTGGGTCTCGACGTCATCATGTTCGTCGGATCCGCCTACGCGGCGATCCGAATCGTCGGCTTCTTCAATCACAACGTGCCGCAGGAGTATCAAGTCTATCTCTCGGCAGCGATCTTCATCGCCATTTGGCTCCTGGTCTTCGAGCGGGTCGGGCTCTACCGGCAGTCGTTCGCGCTCTCCATCAAGGACGAATTCTATTGCACGGTGGCGGCGCTTTCGGTCGGGATCCTTCCCCAGCTAATCCTCTTCACGCTCGTCCCGATGATCTCGACGTCCCGGCTCGCCCTGATCGTGTCCTTGCTGTTCTCCATCGTCACGGTCGGCAGCACCCGCGCATTGGCTCATGCCGTCCGCAATGCGTACGCACGCCGACGGCCGCGGCGCGTCGCGATCGTCGGTCAGCTCGACCGCATCGAGACCGTGGCAAAATCGCTCAACCTGGCGGCCGGCAGCCACGTCATGAAATTCGAGTGGGACGACGTGGATGAGGCGGTGGAACGCATCGATCTGAGCCAAGATCCGCAGCTCAACGGCATCACCTGGTTCCGCGAGGCGCAGCTCGCGCACATCGACGAGATCATTCTCACGGAGATCCTCAGCCCCGAGCTGATGCCGCATCTGCTGGCCGTCGCCGACCGCAACCGGATGAAGATCGCGTTCGCGCCGCCGCGCCTGAAGCGGCAGGCCTACGATCTTTCATTTGAGACCGAGGGGCATCAAGCGCTTCTCGTTCCATCGCCGCTACGCGCTTGCCGGCCGCCAGCGAAACTCTTGAAACGGATCATCGACGTCATCGTGGCATCGATTATGTTGGCGATCTTCTCGCCGGTCATGTCGATCGTCGCGTTGCTCATCTGGCTCGAAGAGAGCGGACCGGTTCTCTACCGCCAAGAGCGCGTCACGCGCGGCGGTGAAGTCTTTGACATTCTGAAGTTCCGGACCATGCCGATGGACGCAGAAAACGCGACGGGCCCCATCTGGACGCAGCAGGGCGACAATCGCGCGACCAAACTCGGCGCGATCCTGCGCAAGACGAGTCTCGACGAGTTGCCGCAGCTGTTCAACGTGCTTCGAGGCGAAATGTCGGTCGTCGGCCCCCGGCCCGAGCGGCCGGTGTTCGTCGAGCTGTTTCGCAGCTATCTTCCTCGCTACGACGAGCGCCATCTCGTTCGGCCCGGCATCACCGGCTGGTCGCACGTGCAGATGAGGCGCGGCATCGGGATTTCGGACATCAGCGAGCGGCTGAGCCACGACCTGTACTACGTCGAGAATTGGTCGCTGTTCATGGATTGCTCCGTGCTCTTGAAGACCGCCGCGGAATTCCTGTTCCACAAGGCTCCGTGACCGTGTCGCGCGTGCTGATCACGGCGGTCGTCGCTTCCTACAATGAAGAGCGGCATATCGGCGAATGCATCCGCGGATTGCTGCGACAGCGCGACATCGACGGCGAGATCGAGATCATCGTCGTCGACGGCGGAAGCCGCGACCGGACGGTCGAGATCGTGCGTGGCTTTCCGGAGTTCGGCGACCGGATTCGGCTGTTCGAGAATCCCGGTCGCCTCCAAGTCTACGCCTGGAACATCGGTATACGAGAGGCGAAGGGGAAATTCGTCACCCTCATCAGCGCGCACACGGAGTATAGCGAGACCTACCTGCGCTCCTGTCTCGAGGCGCAGCGGCGGACCGGAGCCGCCAATGTCGGCGGCGTTCAAGTCGCCGTCGGCGACGGCGCGGTCGGCAACGTCATCGCCTGGGCGATGCAGTCGCCCTTCGGCATCGGCAATGGAAGCTTCCGGTATGGCCGAAAGGCTGCATACGTCGATCACGTATTCACCTTCTTCGCGGAAAAGGCCACGCTCGATTCAATTGGGGAATTTGATGAAGCCTTCGCCGTCAATGAGGACTGCGAATTCAACTACCGGGTGCGCAAAGCGGGCTACCGGATCTATTGTTCGCCAGACATCCGCGTCCGCTATCATGCCCGAGCCTCGATTCCGGCGCTCGCCAGGCAGATGTACCGATACGGTTTCTGGCGCCGGCGGACCCAACTCGTGCATCCCGAGTACGTTCCGAGGCGGGTGTACGGGCCGCCGCTGCTCGTCGCCGGCTTGATCGGCTCGGCGCTGCTCCTCGTCGCGCACCAGGCCTGGCTTGCCGCGATCATCCCGTCGGCGTACGCGGCGTTTCTCGCCGTCGGAGCCGTCAGCGGGCTCGTGAAAACGCGCAGTCTTGTGGCGTTGGCTCTCGCTCCTGTCGTCCTGTGCGCGATGCACCTGAGCTACGGCATCGGCTGGTGGCGCGGTTTCTTCACCCATCGAAAAAGCCGCATCGCCACGGCGCCGGCGCTGGCCTCGCGGGGGTCTAAAGGCCCTATCGGTGTGCCGTTCGGCACCTAAAGTATCTAAGCAGACTCCTACTTTCGAACGCCGGAGGGCGCGCCGTCGTGTCGTAAGGTGCTAGGGAAGTGACCGGAGAGTAGTGTGAAAGAGATCGAGCGGCCCCGTATCGACGTTCTGACGCCGGGCCTTCCCGACGGACCGAGCCAAGCGCAGCGTTTGCCGCTGGTTTCGGTCGTCGTGCCCGTCTACAACGAGGCGGCCATCCTCGAACGCAATCTCGGCATCTTGTGCGAGCATCTCGCGTCGCTCGAGCGGCGCTTCCGCTGGGAGCTGGTCGTCGTCGACGACGGCAGCACCGACGACACCGCCATGCGGCTGGAGCGCTTCGCGCGCGGCCGGTCCAACATTATCGTGTTGCACCACTTCCGGAATTTCGGGCTCGGGCAGGCGCTGAAATTCGGGTTCAACCGTTCGCGCGGCGACTACATCGTCACCCTCGACGCGGACTTGAGTTATGCTCCCGAGCACGTCGAGCTCATGCTCGACCGGATGATCGCCACGCGCGCGCGCATCGTCGTCGCCTCTCCCTACATGAAAGGCGGCAGGATCTCGCATATCCCGTGGCATCGCCGCTACTTGAGCGTGTGGGCGAACAAGTTCTTGTCGAGCACGGCCGAAGGCAATCTCGCCACGCTCACCGGCATGGTGCGCGCCTACGACGGCCCCTTCTTGCGCTCGCTCAACCTGCGCGCGATGGGCGCGGAAGTGAATTCCAAGATCATCCATCAGGCGATGATCTTGCAGGCGCGGATCGAAGAAGTGCCCGCGCATTTGGACTGGAGCGCGCTCGAACATAACGGCGTGCGGCGCCGCTCGAGCCTCAAGATCCTGCGGCACACGATGGCGGTCATGCTGTCGGGCTTTCTGTTCCGGCCGGTGGTGTTCTTCATCGCGCCGGGGCTCGTGCTGTTGGCGCTTTCCATCTACGCAAACGCCTGGACGATCATCCACGTGTTCGAGCACTACCAGATCTTGTCGCGCGCCGGCGACTTCGACGTGACCGACGCGGTTGCGGCGGCCTTTCGCCAAACTCCGCACACGTTCATCATCGGCGGGATGACCCTCATGCTCGCGATCCAGCTGCTGAGCCTCGGAATTCTCTCGCTGCAAAGCAAGCACTATTTCGAAGAGACGTTCTACCTCGGCACAACCTTGTACAAGGAAGTGCGCCGATCCGAATGGATGGGTGAATGATGCGTGCGGTTTCCGATCCCAAGACGCTTTTGAACCTGCCCTCGGATCAAGAGGCGTCGGGCCGCGATCTCGGCGATGCAGAGCTGGAACTCGTCGGACAGGCGATCCGCAGCGGCACGCTCACGAGCACGAAGGGCCGTTTCGTGCCGTCGCTCGAGCGCGACGTCGCGCGCCTGCTGGGCGTGTCGCACGCCTACGCGTGCGCGTCGGGAACCGGGGCGATCCACACCGCTGTGGCGACGCTGGATCCGGAACCCGGCGACGAGATCATCACCTCGCCCATCACGGACATGGGCGCGCTCGCGCCGATCTTGTATCAAGGCGCGATTCCGGTCTTCGCAGATGTCGATCCGCGCACGCTCAACGTCACGGCGGCGACCATCGCCGCCCGGCTGTCGGATCGAACCCGCGCGATCGTCGTCACGCACCTGTTCGGCAACCCGTGCGACATGGATCCGATCCTCGCGCTCGCCGCAGCGCGCGGCATTCCGATCATCGAGGACTGCGCGCAGGCGTTCTTAGCGAGCTGCGGCGGCCGCTACGTCGGGACGATGGGCCTGATCGGCACGTTCAGCCTGCAGCAGGGCAAGCACATGACCTGCGGAGAGGGCGGCCTCGTCGTCACGAGCGACGCCGCACTCGCGCGCCGCATGTACCTTTTCATCAACAAGGCGTGGGGCTACGGCGATCCGGATCCCGACCACTATTTCCTCGCGTTGAACTATCGGATGTCCGAGCTGCAGGGCGCGGTCGCCGCGGCGCAGCTCACGAAACTGGAGGGGGCGGTGCGCCGTCGCATCGCAGTTGCCACGCTGCTTAACGAGCGGCTGAGCGGCATCGACGGCATTACCATTCCATTCGTCCACCCGAACTGCGTACACACGTACTGGAAGTACGGGCTGCAGGTGGACGCAGCCAAGGTCGAGGGTGGCGCGGTCGCACTCGCGCGCGCGCTGAAAGCGAACGGCATCTTCGCGGTGCCTCGCTACATCCAAAAACCTGCCTTCATGTGCGAAGTGTTCCGCAAGCAAGCCACGTTCGGAAAGAGCCGCTACCCGTTCACGTTGGCGCGGCCCGAGGCCCTGGACTATCGCCGCGAGCTCTTCGAAGGCACGTTCGCGGCCTTGGAGAGCATTTTGGTCGTGCCGCTCAACGAGCGCTACACCGACGAACACGCCGCGTACGTGGCGCAATCGATCGACGACGCCGTCGCTGCATTGAGAATCTGAGCATGGCGGACGGCGCGAAGGTTCGGTTCGGCCTCGTCGGCGCTGGTCAAATCGGTCGCGCCTACGCGCTCGCCGTCTCGGCCTGCGAGAGCACCGAGCTTGTGGCGGTCGCCGACTCGCGTCCGGCTGCGGCGCGCGATGCGGCGGCGCTCGCCGGCTGCAAGGCCGTCACCGACTACCGCGCGCTCGCCGCGCCGGAACAGCTCGACGCGGTGCTCATCTGCACCCCGCCCGCGTCGCACGCCGAGATCAGCACGTATTTTCTCGACCGTGGCGTCAACGTGCTCTGCGAGAAGCCGCTGTCGATCCGGGTCGACGACGCGCTGGCGATGCTCGAAGCCGCTCGGCGCAACCGCGTGATCCTCACCATGGCCTCGAAATTTCGGTACGTCGACGACGTGATCCGCGCCCGCGGCATGGTGGCGTCGGGCATCATCGGCGATGTGGTGCTGTTCGAGAACGCGTTCACGTCGCGCGTCGACATGGCCGCGAAATGGAACTCCGATCCTACCGTCAGCGGCGGCGGCGTGCTCATCGACAACGGCACGCATTCCGTCGATATCATGCGCTACTTTCTGGGCGCGCTCGCCGACGTTCAAGTCGTCGAAGGCAAGCGCACGCAGGGCTTGACCGTCGAAGACACCGTCCGGATCTTCGTTCGCAGCACGAGCGGCGTCATGGGCAGCATCGACCTATCCTGGAGCATCAATAAAGAGCAGGACCAGTACATCAGTCTGTACGGGTCGGAAGGCACGGTCCACGTCGGGTGGCGCGAATCGAAGTACAAGCGCCTAGCGGACGGCGACTGGGTGGTGTTCGGAACGGGCTACGACAAGATCCGGGCGCTGGCCGGCCAACTCGATAATTTCGCTCGGGCGATCCGCGGCGAGGAGCCGCTGCGCATCACCGCGGAGGATGCGCTTGCATCCGTCGAAGTGGTCGCGGCGGCCTATGCCGCGCTGCGGCGCAGCAGCTGGACCTCGGTGGGACTCGACCTCGTCGCGCCGGCTCTGTCGCAGGACGCCGCGTTCGCGCAGGCCGGAAGCAGTGCATGAGCGCGCGCATCCACCCGACGGCGATCGTCGAAGACGGCGCTTCGGTCGGCGACGGCACCGCGATTTGGGATAGCGCCCACGTGCGCGCCGGCGCGGTCATCGGCGAGCGCTGCATCATCGGCGAGAAGACCTACCTCGCCCCGGGCGTCGTGATCGGCGATCTGGTGAAGCTCAACGCGTTCGTCTACGTCTGCTCCGCCGTCACGATCGAGGATGGCGTCATGGTCAGCGCCGGGACGATTTTCACGAACGATCGCTTTCCCCGAGCGACGACTCCTGATCTCGCGGAGCCGCGCACCTCAGATATCGACGAACACACGCTGCCCACGCGCGTGCGCGAGGGCGCGACGATCGGAGCGCGTTGCGTGATCGGCTGCGATCTGACCGTCGGACGGTTTGCGATGATCGGCATGGGCTCCGTCGTCACGAAATCGGTGGCCGACTTCCATCTCGTGATCGGGCATCCGGCGAAGCCGGTCGGCTGCGTCTGCCGCTGCGGCCACCCGCTGCGCCGCTTCGACGGCGGATCCACGGCGCGCGAAGAGGTAACCTGTCGCGCATGCGGACGCCGCTACGCCATCTCGGGCGAGGTCGTCGAAGAATTAATCCCCGTCACGGTTCCCTAAAAACGCGCTCGCTCAGGATTTCAATGAAGCATTCCGTGAACTGGGGGATTGTCGGCGGCGGGTTCCTCGGCATGACGATCGCGCATCGCCTCGCCAAGGCCGGGCAGCGCGTCGCGCTCTTCGAAGGCGCCGCCACGCTCGGCGGCCTCGCCAGCGCCTGGTCGCTCGGCGACGTCGTCTGGGACCGTCACTATCACGTGACCGCGCTTTCCGACACGACGCTGCGCGCGCTCCTCAGGGAACTCGGGCTCGAGGATTCGATGCGTTGGGTCAATACGCGCACCGGCTTTTACGTTGACGGCCAGCTCTATTCGCTTTCGAATGCGATGGAATTTCTGCGCTTTCCACCGCTCAATCCGATCGAGAAGCTGCGCCTCGGCGCGACGATCCTCGCCGCCTCGCGCATCAAGGACTGGAAACCGTTGGAATCGGTCACGGCCATCGACTGGCTCACGCGCTGGTCCGGTCGCAGCACGGTCGACAAGATTTGGCGCCCGCTGTTGCGGGCAAAACTCGGCGACATGTACGACCAGGCCTCCGCGGCATTCATCTGGGCGATCATCGCGCGCATGTATGCGGCGCGACGCACTGGGATGAAGAAGGAGATGTTCGGTTACGTGCCCGGCGGGTATGCGCGCGTGCTCGAGCGCTACGCGCAGGTGCTCGAAAACGACGGCGTGCGCGTCGTGCTCGGCCGGCCCGCGAGCAAGGTCGAAGCGTCCGGCGCCGGCGTGTCGGTGCAATTCGCCGATTCCCGCGAGTTGTTCGACCGCGTGGTCGTCACGACCGCCGCACCGCTGTGTCCCCGGATCGTATCCGGGCTGCGGTCCGACGAGATCGAACGCTTGAACGGCGTGCGATATCAAGGCATCCTGTGCGCGTCGCTGCTGCTGCGCAAGCCGCTGGCGGGCTACTACGTTACGAACATCACTGATGCGTCCGTGCCGTTCACGGCGGTCATCGAGATGTCGGCTCTCGTGGATCCGGAGTTCTTGGGCGGGCACACGCTCGTCTATCTGCCCAAGTACGTCGCGCCGGACGCAGCGGAGTTCGCGCTTTCAGACGACGAGATCCGCGAGCGATTCGTGCGCGCGCTGGAGGCGATGTATCCCGCTTTCAGGCGCGACGACATTTTGAGTTTCCGCATCTCGCGCGTGCGCTACGTGTTTGCGGTGTCCACCCTCGGCTATTCCCAGCGCGTGCCGCCGATCGCCACGTCGCTGCCGGGCGTCTTCCTGGTCAATTCCTCCCAGATCCTCAACGGCACGCTCAACGTGAACGAGACGCTGCAGCTCGCGCATCGCGCCGCGGATGAATTTCTGGCGCTGCCGGAGCGCGTGCCGGATCTGGTCGCCTCGTGAACAACGCCCTCGCGAGCGTTTCGCTGGACCTCGACAACCGGTGGTCGTACATGAAGACGCACGGCGACCCCGGCTGGCAATCGTTTCCGTCCTACCTCGACCTCGTCGTGCCGCGCTTCTTGAAATTCTTGACGCAGCGCAAGATGCGCATCACCGTCTTCGTCGTGGGCCAAGACGCAGCGCTGGAGTGCAACGCCGCGTCGCTGCGCGCGATCGCCGACGCGGGCCACGAGATCGGCAACCACTCATTCCGGCACGAGCCCTGGCTGCATCTCTATGGCGCTGAAGAGGTCGAGCGCGAGATCGCGCTCGCCGAGCGTCATATCTTCGCGGTCACCGGCAAGAAGCCGATCGGCTTCCGCGGGCCGGGATTCAGCCTTTCGCCGAATGCCCTCGAAGCGCTCGCGCGGCTCGGATATCGCTACGATGCGTCGACGTTTCCGACGTTCATCGGCCCGTTAGCGCGCGCGTACTACTTCATGAAGAGCAAGCTCGGCGCCGCCGACCTGCAGCAGCGCAGCGCGCTCTTCGGCGGCGTGCGCCAAGGTTTTCGGCCGCTCAAGGCGTATCGCTGGCGCATCCCGGCCGGCGACATCGTGGAGATTCCCGTGACGACGATGCCGCTGCTGCGGCTGCCGATCCACACGAGCTACGTGCTGTACTTGTCGACGCTGTCTCGGCGGCTCGCGCTGGCGTACTTCGACCTGGCACTTGCGATGTGCCGCATGACCGGCGTGCAGCCGTCGCTGTTGTTGCACTCGCTCGACTTCCTCGGTAGCGACGACGGCGTCGGGCTCGAATTCTTTCCGGGCATGAGTCTGCCGTACCGGCGCAAGCTTGACATCGTGGACTCGGTGTTGGCCTCGTTGCGGCGGCACTACCGCCTCGTGACCATGGAACAGCACGCTCGCGCCGTGGTCGGCGCGGCGCCGGCCAAACGATTGAGTTATGCCTCGTGACGGGATGAACTCCCGCCCCTTCTATGCAGCTCTTGTGGATCGGTGGTCCGTTCCGCTCCTCATCCTCGCAGACGTCATCGCCATGCTATGGTTGTCGTCGAGGCTCAACGCCTGGGTCGACGAGGCGTATTCATTCCACACGACGTCAGGCAGCCTCACATATGCAATCCATCAATCGGTGTTCTGGGAGCTGCAGCCGCCGGCATACTTCATCGCGCTGTGGTCGTGGCGTCACTTGGGGGCGTCGGTCTTCACAGCGAGACTGTTCTCGATCGCGTGCGTCGCGGCGACGCTCTGGGTGAGCGCCGCAATCGCTCGCCGCGTGGCCGGAAGCATCCGTCCCGCGTGGCTGGTGCTCGCGCTCGCCGTCAACACGCTCATCGTCGGCGTCGCCGTCGAAATCCGCGTGTACGCACTCATCTTGCTGCTCTCGTCGCTGCTCGTCTTGCTCTTTCTGGATGGCTACGTCTTGGACGGCCGCCGCAAGCCGTGGACTCGCGTCGCCTACGTCGCGTGCGCGGCGCTCGCGCTGTACACGCAGTATTATCTCGGCTTCTTGCTCGCCGCCCACGCAGTAGTGTTGTTGGGCAGCCGGCGCTGGCCGGCGTTGCGCGACTACGTGCTCGGCATGGTCGCGGCGGCTGTGCTCGCCATTCCGGTCGTGTCGTTTCTCAAATATCAGATCGCGTCGAACAGCGTTAACTATTCGGAGCATCTGAGCGTGCCGGCCGGCATCGTCTCCTGGGCCAAGCTCATGGCGATCGCCGTGCTGTCGATCGACTGGCTGCCCTCGAAAGGCAAATTCGCCGTCATCGGTCTTTGCGTCGTCGGGGCTCTCTTCGTCGCCTGGCTCGCCCGCCGCCAGACGAGGGATGTTGGAGCGGTCGGCTTTAGCCGACCGGAGGTTCAGCCGTTCGTTCCCCTCATCACCATCGTTGCCGGCGGCGTGTTATTCGCCACGGCCGTGTCGCTCGCGCATCAAGAGATCACGAGCCGCTACAGCGCGGGGCTGCTGCTGCCGGCGTTCTTTGCCATCTATGCCGGCATCGCGGCGCTGCCTCGGGGCCTGCGCGGCTGGACGCTGGCGCTTTGGACCGCGCTCATCGTCGCCACGAGCGTGGTATCGCTCTACGCGACCTATCGGCCGATGGCCAAGTTGGGGGATTGGATTCGCGTCGCCGCATTCATTCAAGCGCACGAGCAAGCGGGTCAACCGATCGTCGTGTTCGATTCGCAGTCCTCGCTGCCGCTGGCGCTCTACTATCACGGGCCGAACGCGATCGTGCCGCTGCCGCGGCCGATGGACTTCACGCGCTACGACCTGCGCACGGTCGCGCTGAGCGATCCCGCGCAAGTCAGGAACGCATTCCTGCAATCGCCAGGGTCTCGGCCGTCGTACTGGCTCGTCACCTCCGATTCGTGCAGACGAGCGCCGGTGAATTTCCGCTGCGAGATCCTCGACGGCTTCATCGCGCGCCACTTCGACGTGCAGATCGACGAAGCGTTTTACAAATCGCACGTGCGGCTGCTCTTGCGCAAGCCCGGCACGAGCTTGTAGAGGTCGACCTTGGTCGACCTACGGTCGCAAACGCGCTTGACTCTCGAGCGCGCGCCAGCGCGCGAGCGCGGCATCCAGCGCAGCTTTTTGCTGTCCGAACGCGGTCTGGTCGTCGCGCGTCGGCGCGACGTCCGCGCTTTCGACCGCCGATTCCAGCGCCGCGAGCGCTCCAGCGATGAAATGCAGCGTCGCGACATCCGTCTCCGGATAGCCGATAGAATTGTCCGGCGTGGATTCGGGCGGCGCTCCCGCGAGCGCCTCGATTCGCTTCTTGAGCGTGGAAGCGGTGGGTAGCCGCCTGGCCAGGGCGGTCGCTGCGTTGTAGGCGCTTTCGACCTGGGCGCGCAACGCCTCGACTCGCTGAGCGAGCGCAAACTGGGCGAGGAGGTCCTCCGTCGACGCATGCACGCGCGGGTCCGCCTGAAGCACGAGCGGCTGCGAATAGGTTCGGCCAGACGCGATCATACGAAGGGTATACCGGCCTGGCGGGGCCAGTGGTCCCTGGTCGTGGATTCCCGCCAGCGGCGCGACGTGGAAGTCCCACGCGAACCGATGCATGCCGGGCGTGGAGTCGAGCGCCGGCGCCACGCGAGCCCAATAGGCCGGATACTCGAGTTTCTCGAGATCGATCGGCGTCGCTCGATCCGAGCTCGAATAGCGCCGCACGATGGCCCCGTGCGCATCGAGGATTTCGAGCACCATCGGGCCGGCCGCCGGCGCGCCCAAGTAATAATCGATGAATGCCGCGGACGAACGATTCTCGCCCGCCGGCTCCTCAGGCGGCAGGCGTTCGCCTTGGTCATCGCCCGGCCGCACGCGATACGCGACTTCGGGTCGATACAGCCATGCGCGCGATCGTTCGACGACAGCGCCGATCTGCTGCAGCGGCGCTAGGTCGTCGAGAATCCACAAAGACCGGCCGTGGGTGGCGATGACGAGAGAATCCTGACGAATCGCGATGTCGCGGACCGACGTGGTCGGCAGATTCGCTTGCAAGGACTGCCACGAGTCGCCGGCGTCAAACGAGACGTAGATTCCGAGCTCAGTGCCGGCAAACAGCAGGCCGCGACGCTGCGGATCTTCCCGCACGACGTGCACGTATCGCCCCACTCCGATGCCGCTCGTCACAAGCTTCCAGGAACGGCCGTAGTCACGCGTACGGTAGATGTAGGGTCGCAGATCGTCGAGCTGGTGCCGGTCGACGGCCACGTACGCGGTGCCCGCATCGAACGTCGAGGCTTCGATGATGCCGACTTTGCTCCAGGCCGAAAGCGACGGGGGCGTCACGTCGCGCCAGCGCGCTCCGTCGTCAAGCGTCAGCCAGATCTTGCCGTCGTCCGTGCCGCACCAGATTTCGCCGCCGCGAAGCGGCGAAGGCGCGATCGCGTAGATCACGCCGCGGCGCGGGCCGATGTGGTTCTCGTCGGCCACGGTGGGCGGGTCCAGCGTCGCAGGTACAGCCGGATTTGGTCGAGTGAGATCCGGGCTGATGACGTCCCATACGTTTCCGCCATCGCGCGTGCGGAAGAGCACCTGCGAACCGAAGTACACCTCGCTCGGACCGGCGCGCGAGGCGACGATCGGCACCGTCCATGTCTGGCGGTAGTAACCCGGATGCGCGAGCCACGGCGTGATGTCGTGGTCTTGCGCGGTGATCTGATCGTAGCGATCGATCGGCCCGCCGGACCCGAAGAGGATGTTGGGATCGAGCGGATCGACGGCGATCGAGCCGCTTTCGCCGCCGACCGTGACGGCGCGCCAGTCGCGAAACGTGATGCCGAGATAGTTCGAGCGGCTAGGATTCGCCGCCGCGCCGCTGTCTTGCTGGCTGCCGTAGGCCCAGAACGGGAACCGATCGTCCGTCGTCACGTGGTAAAACTGCGCGGTCGGCTGATTGTACCAGGAGCTCCAGGTTTGTCCGCCGTTGACGGACACGGAAGCTCCTTGATCGCTGCCGAGCACCATGTGCCGCCCGTCGGTCGGGTCGAGCCACAGCTGGTGAAAATCGTCGCCGTCGGGCGAGCCCTTCAACGGAACGAAGTGCGCGCCGCCGTCGACCGAACGGTACAGGGCGGTGTCCGAGACGTAGACGACGTCGGCATTGCTCGGATCGACCGCGACTTCGCAGAAATACCATCCTCGCTGCCACAGGCGCTCTTCGGCGTTGACCAGCCGCCAATCGCGGCCGCCGTCGCTCGAGGCATACAGCCCGCCGCGCGCGGCATCCACGATCGCGTAGACCCGCTTCGGATCGCTGCGCGCGATCGCGATCCCCATGCGCCCGACGCCGGCCGACGGAAAGCCATGACCCTTGATTTGCTGCCACGTATCGCCGCCGTCGTTCGTGACGTACAGGCCGGTGCCGGGGCCGTTCGAGGGAGGATACATCTCCCAAGGCGGTCGGCGGGTCTGCCAGAGGGCCGCGAACAGCGTGTTCGGGTTCGATGGGTCGATCGCGACATCGGTGGCGCCGGTGTCGTCGTTGCGGCGCAGCACCTGCTGCCAGGTTTGGCCACCGTCGCGCGAGCGAAACACGCCGCGCTGGGCGTTCGGACCATAACCGTGCCCGAGCGCAGCCACAAAAACCGTGTTCGGGTCGCGTGGATCGACGACGATGCGCCCGATCTGCCGGGTGTCGTCCAGGCCGATGTGCCGCCAGCTCTTGCCGGCGTCCGTCGATTTGTAAACGCCGTTGCCGTAGGAAATGTCCGAACGCATGTCGGCCTCGCCCGATCCGACGTAGATGACGTTCGGGTCCGACGGCGCCACCGCAATGGCGCCGATCGAGGCGATGCGTTCGCCGTCAAAGATCGGCTGCCACGTGCGGCCCGCGTCATTTGTCTTCCACACGCCGCCCGCGACGGCGCCGAAGTAGAAGAGGGTTGGATTGCCGGCGACGCCGGTGACCGCCAGCGCGCGGCCGCCCCGGAATGGTCCGATCAGGCGCCAGCGCAGGCCGGAATAGAGCTGGGGATTGACGGTGGCCGCTGCCGGCGTCGCGAAGCCGCCGAAGCTCAAAGCGGCCGCCAAGCCGAGACAGACGAGTGACAGCCTCATCGCGGCCCGGTTCTCGTCGCGGCGGGCTTTCGCCCGCCCCCGCGACTTGGAGCGGTCGGCTTTAGCCGACCGATACGCAAGGTCGACCTCTACAACCAATCGGGCTACGCCATTTGGAGCGGTCGGCTTTAGCCGACCGAAAATGAGAACGGTCGCCTGAAGGCGACCGCTCCAAGTCGCGTTACGGATGCATTTTTGGAGCGGTCGGCTTTAGCCGACCGACAGGCGGGGTCGACCAAGGTCGACCTCTACAAGAATTATTAGGGGCGCCAGATTTCGTGGATCGGCTCCGCCGATGCGCTGGCGCCGAGCGGCGCAACGCCCACTGCGGCTTCGATCGTGCGCAGCACGCCGTAGTGATCGATGGTCTGATGGTATGAGCCGGGCCGCACCATCGGGCCCACGAGAAGCGTCACGATGTGATTGCCCGGCGACCGATCGTTCTCGTCCCAGGTGAGGATGAGCAACCCGTCGTGCGTCGCGTCGTATCGCATGATCGCCGGCAAGGCTGCGCTCATCCACGCGTCGCCGTCGGGAATCGGGCAGTCGTGGGTGTCGTGGCACATGTTCGGCGTCACGAAGGCGAAATCCGGATACGTTCCGCCGGCCATGTCGCCCGGCATGCGCGTGTACGAAACGGCCAGCCACGCCGGTACATCGGAGAAGTACATGCTCGGGACGTGTTTGCGCGCGTAGAGACCGTCGCTGGAGCGGCAGCCAGTCCATCCAGTCGAGGGGATGTTTTCGGCGTAGGCCTTGAACGTCAGATGCGCGGCCAGCAGCTCCCCCGCGATTGAGGGGCCGGGGAACGTCGCCGGACAGCGATCGTCGTCAACGCCTTGCGTGCTGCCTGAAAAAAGCGCCAAATAGTTCGGCAGGCTCGGGTGCGTGACCGCGTGGCTGTCCGACATGAGCGCTCCTCGACCCACGAGCGCGTTCAAATAGGGTGCCTGCGGGTTGCCGATGAGCTGCGCGGACGAATGGTTCTCCATCAGCACGAGGGTGATGTGCGCGATGCGCGGCACAAAAGAAGATGGGGCGGGGTGTGCTTGGGCGCAGGCGGCGAACGCGAACGCGAGCCCGAGCGCGGCAGCCGTTTTTGAAAGTGTATTCATCGCTTCGCTCCTCACGGTCGGCTGAAGCCGACCGCTCCAGTCAGTTGACATAGCGTGAGATGAAGAAATCGGCGTAGTAACGCTCCCACGCAGCTCCGGGGGCGCGCGCAGCGATCTCCTTGTCGGCCGAGACGAGCAAGTAGATCAAGTCGCTCCGCAAGATCGTCGCGCCTAGCAATTTGTCGAAGCCGAGGTCGAGCAGATGGCCCGAGTACCAAATCGACCAATCGGGGTCAATGCCATCGGTCGCCTTATACGCGACATGATGATCTTCCGACGTCTGCCGGAGCATATCGGCAAGCTTGGCCGCCAGCTCGGGGTTCTTGGTCACGCTTGCTTGCGGAACGTCAGCGCGAGGCCGTTCATGCAGTAGCGCAGGCCGGTCGGCTTTGGTCCATCGTCAAACACGTGGCCGAGATGGCCGCCGCAGCGCCGGCAGTGCACTTCCGTGCGTTCCATGAAGAACGACGTGTCGCGCGATTCGCCGATCGCATTCGGCAAGTGATCCCAAAAACTGGGCCAGCCGGTGCCGCTGTCGTACTTCGTCTTGGAAGAATAGAGCGGCAGGTCGCAGCCGGCGCACGAGTACGTGCCTGCCGCGAATTCGTGATCGAGCGGGCTCGAAAAGGCGGGCTCGGTGCCGTGCTCGCGCAAGATGTGGTATTGATCCGGGGTGAGGCGCTTGCGCCATTCGGCATCGCTGAGCGTCACTTCGAACGTTCCGGATTGCGAATCGGCTTTCGACACGCCCGCGAGCCCCTTTCCGAGCGCCACCCCGAACAGGGCGGCCGCTCCTCCAACCAGCAGCTGATTTCGCGTCATCAATCTTCGTCCTTTCGGTCGGCTAAAGCCGACCGCTCCAATTCAAGATACGTAAAAGGGCGTCATTTAGATGCGTCCGAAGGGCGCCTCGCGACGTATGCATGGAGAGATGAAGCGCAGCGTGTACCGCCATCCGCTGGCCGTGCGCATCACGCACTGGGTCGTGTTCTTGTCGATTGTCGTCCTTGCGATGAGCGGCATGCAGATCTTCAACGCGCACCCGGCGCTCTACGCGTCGGACGCCTCGGTCTTCAGGCGTCCGGTTCTGGCCATCAACGCCGCCCTCGATCCCCGAACGGGGCAACCAGTCGGCTACGTCCAGATCGGCGAGCATCGCATCGTCACCACGCACGTCCTCGGATATGCTTCGGACGGCTTGGGAGGCGAAGCGCCACGCGCCTTTCCGGGCTGGGCGACGATCCCCGGCTATCAGGATCTTGCAGACGGCAGGCGCTGGCATTTCCTGTTCGCCTGGATCTTCGGGCTCTGCGCGATCGTGTACGCAGGTTGGGCGTTCCAGCTGCTCCCAAAGGCCAGCGATCTGAAGGCGATACCGGCGACGCTCAAACAGCACCTGGTGCCGTGGCGCGTGCCCGCGCACGCTTCCTATAACCCGCTGCAAAAAATCACCTACTTCGGCCTCGTGTTCGTGGTCGCACCGCTGGTCATCCTCACCGGTCTCGCGCTTTCCCCGGCGGTCGACGCCCACGCGCACTGGCTGCCTGCCCTTTTCGGAGGCCGTCAGTTCGCGCGCATCTGGCATTTCGCCGCCATGCTCGCATTCATCGCGTTCTTCATTGCTCACGTCGCCATGGTCGCGCTGACGGGATTCTGGAACAACTTGCGCTCCATGATCACCGGCTGGTTCGACGTCGAGGGCCGAACATGAAGTCCATCCTGGTTCCGCGCGCGCGTTTTCTCATGCTGCTCGCTGCCGGCGCGCTCACCGGCTGCTCGTCGATCGCCGACGCGCTGACCGACAATGCCGCCTTTCGGCGCCTGCTGATCGCGCCCGAGCGCTTGGATCTCGCGATCCTTGGCAGCGGCGAACCTCTTGCGCGTGAATATTCGGAAAGCGAGATCTCGCCGGACTTCAGGCAAAACGGATTCGACCCGCCGAGCTCGCCCGAGTACCAGACGTGGGCGCGCGACGATTGGCGCGGGTACCGGCTGCAGATCGGCGGACTGGTGCGCGTGCCGCGCTCGTTCTCGCTGCTGGAGCTGCGCTCGCGTTTTCTCTCGCTCTCGCAGATCACGCGGCATGACTGCGTCGAAGGCTGGAGCGTCATCGGCAAGTGGACGGGGCCGCGCGTCGCGGACGTGATCGCGGCATGCGGCCCGCTGCCGCAAGCCAAGTACGTCGTGTTCCATTGCATGGACGTCGATCAAAACGGCACGCCATATTACGAATCGCTCGACATCCGGCAAGCCGCGCACCCCCAGGCGCTCTTGGCCTATGGGCTCAACGACCGTCCGGTGCCGGTAAAAAACGGCGCGCCGCTGCGCTTGAAAGTGCCGACGCAACTCGGCTATAAGAGCGCGAAATACGTGAGCCGAATCGAGCTCGTGGCGAGCCTCGGCGGCAAAAATGGCAATGGGGGCTACTGGGAGGACCAGGGCTACGAGTGGTACGCGGGGATTTGACGGACTCCCGACCTTCAGTCGGGCACGACAATAGGTCGACCAAGGTCGACAGTCTACAGGTCGCCGCTGCATCTGCCGATGATGCAGGTAGGTATGAAAAGCACCCTCGATATGCGCATCGGCCGCGCGGCGAACTGGTTCTACATCATCGCCGCGCTGTCGATCGTCAACAGCGTCCTCGCGGCCACGAACTCGAGTTTCGTCTTCATCATCGGTTTGGGCGTCACCCAAGTCGGCGCCGGCATGGCACGCCAGATGGGCAATTCGGCGATCGCGATCGCCGTCGATGCCGGGGCGGTCCTGCTGCTGGTGGCGTTCGGATACTTCGGGGCCCGTCGGCACGCGTGGGCGTTCGTGATCGGCATGCTCCTATACGCCGTCGACGGCGCGCTCTTCGTCATGGTCCGCGACTGGTTCGCCATCGCCTTCCACGTGCTCGCGCTGTACTTCATGTACCAGGGCCTGGTGGCAGTGAATTTGGCGAATCAAAACCAGCGACTTATGCGCGACATGGCCATCCGCGCGTCGCTCGAGAAGGATGCGCATCTGCGGGCGGCCGGACCCGCGCCGAGCGCCTCGACGTTTTCGACGGCTGACGCGCCCCCGGTCGCGCAGGCGTGGCGCCCTTCGCTGCCGCAGCCGCCGGAAGAGCCGAAGTAAGCATCCGTACTGCAGGCCCATGGACGTAGAGCGCCGGGCGCGGCAACAAGCATACTGGTTCTACGTGGTGGCCGGCGCGTCAGTCCTCAACGCGCTCGGTCACGTCTGGATTCTCGGCGCGTCGTCGCTCGTGAGCGTCATCCTGGCGGGCGCGGTGGGCGATGCGTCGGGTTCGGCCGGACTAAAATGGTTCTTGGTCTTCACGTTCGTCTCGCCGTTCGTCGCGCTCGGCTACTTCAGCAGCATCGGCCGTCGCTGGGCGTATCTCACGGGAATGATCCTGTATGGCATCGACGCGCTGCTGTTCATGAGCATCTTCCGGCTCGTCGCGCTCTTCGGTCTTTTGTTCCACGGGCTGATTCTGTGGCGCATCTGGATCGGCTACTCGTCGTTGGTCGCGCTGCAGACCAGCGAGAGCGCGTTTCGCAATGCGGCGATCCAAGCGGCGCTCAAACGCAAACTCGAGGAAGGACGCGCCGAGGAACCTCCAGCTCCCTACATCGCGCCAAAACCCTTCTTGCCGCCGCGACCTTAAGACGCGCTTTTTTCGCGCTGTGCTCGAGCGGCAGCATTTTTGCCCGGTCATGTGAGCTGTGCTCGAGCGGAGCTCGACGACCGAGCCGAGCATACGCTCGGCTCGAACGGCGACCTCCGGTCGCGAGCAGCATTTTTATCCGGGAGGGATGCGTGCCCGAGCGGCGACCTCCGGTCGCGAGCTACAAGACACTTTGGAGGACCGGTGGGGCGGCCGCGCCCAACCAATACGGTCCGTGACCACGCTCATCAACCGCGAACTGTCGTGGCTCGACTTCAACGCACGGGTCCTCGCACTGGCCGAGGACCCGAGCATTCCCCTGCTCGAACGCCTGAACTTCCTCGCGATCTATAGCCGCAATCTCGACGAGTTCTTCCAAGTGCGGGTCAGCGGGCTGCAAGAGCAGGTCAGCGTCGGCGTGGCCGTGTCGGACGGCACCGCCACGCATTCGCTCCTGGAAATGATCCGCGCGCGCGTCGTCGAGCTCGGCGAGCGCGAGATGCGGATCTTGAATGACCACCTCCTGCCGGCGCTCGCAGACGATGACGTGCGATTTTTCGACCACGATGCGGTCGCCGCCAGCGATCGCGCGTTCTTGGACCGCGTGTTCGAAGAACGTCTGTTTCCCGTGCTCACGCCGCTGGCCGTCGACCCGGCCCACCCGTTTCCGTACATCTCGAGCTTGTCGCTGAATCTGGCCGTCGTCGTCGGCGATCCGACGGCGGAAGAACCGCGCATCGCGCGCGTCAAAGTTCCGCCGCTGCTGGCGCGCTTCATCGAGCTGCCGCACGCCGGCCACTTCGTGCCCATCGAACAAGTCATCGCCGCGCATCTCGCGTCGCTGTTCCCCGGCATGGAGGTGCAGCGCCGCCACGTCTTTCGCGTCACCCGGGACGCGGACTTCGCGCTCAATGAAGACGACATGGAAGACCTGCTGGCGGCGGTTGAAAACGTTCTGCGGTTGCGGCGCCGTTCGCCGCGCGCGGTCCGCCTCGAGATCGACCAGGGCATGAGCGATGACGTGCTGGCGCTGCTGCTCGACGAGCTCGATCTCAAGCAGTCAGACGTCTTCCGGGTGAACGGCCTGCTCGACCTCGGCAAGCTGAGCGAGTTGGTGAAATTGAAGGCGCCGGCGCTCAAATACGAGCGCTGGACGCCCGTCACGCAGCCGCGGCTGCAGCCGGCGGATGGCGATGCGCACATGGATCTCTTCCGCATGTTGAAGGCGGGAGACGTGCTGCTGCATCACCCCTATGACTCGTTCTCGACGTCGGTCGAAGCGTTCGTCGAGCAGGCGGCGCGCGATCCCGACGTGATGGCGATCAAGCAGACGCTCTACCGCACGTCGAGCCCCGACAGCCCCATCGCGAGCTCCCTCATCCGTGCGGCAGAAGAAGGCAAGCAAGTGGTGGCCGTCGTCGAGGTGACGGCGCGCTTCGACGAGGAGACGAACATCAAGTGGGCGCGCCGGCTCGAACAGGCGGGCGCGCACATCGTCTACGGCACGATCGGCCTGAAGACGCACGCGAAGGTGTCGCTCGTCGTGCGCCGCGAGGAAGCCGGCATCCGGCGCTACACGCATGTCGGCACCGGCAATTACAACCCGGTGACAGCGAATCTGTACGAAGACATCGGCCTTTTGTCGGCCGACGCCGACCTCGGCGCCGATGTGTCCGACCTGTTCAATTTCTTGACCGGCTACAGCCGTCAAAGTTCCTATCGCAAGCTGCTCGTCGCGCCGTTCGGGCTGCGCGCCGCGCTGCTCGAGCTCGTCCGCGCGGAAGCGGCAGCAGGCGATGGCCGCATCATCCTCAAGGTGAACAACCTGGTCGATCCGGAGATCATCAGCGCGCTCTACGCAGCCTCCCAGGCCGGCACCGACATCGACCTCATCGTCCGCGGGATGTGCTCGTTGCGGCCGGGCGTCAAAGACGTCTCCGAAAACATCCGCGTGCGCTCGGTGCTGGGCCGCTATCTCGAGCACTCGCGCATCTTCCGCTTCGGCAGCGATTCGCGCGGCGCGAAGTACTACATCGGATCCGCCGACATCATGCCGCGCAACCTCGACCGGCGCGTGGAAGCCACCGTGCCGGTCACCGACCCGACGCTCCGCCAGCGCTTGCGCGAGACGCTCGACGTGCTGCTGTCCGACGAATCGCTCATGTGGCGGCTCGACGGCGACGGCCGTTGGCATCATCGGTCGATCCCCGCAGAGCTGCATCCGCAGCGCCGACTCCAAGAACTCGCGCTCGGCCGCACGCAGGTGTATGCAGAACCGGTCGCTTGAGCGCGAAGCGAAGCTCCAAGCACCGCCGGATTTCGTCTTGCCCGACCTCAACGACGTCATCGACGGAGCCGTCGCCACCTCGATGGGCGATCGCGAACTCGTCACGACGTACTACGATTCGAGCGATCTGCGCCTGACGCGCTGGGGCTGCAGCCTGCGTTTTCGCGAGGGCGAAGGCTGGCAGCTCAAGCTGCCGCGCGAATCGGAGGGCGCGATGTTGGTGCGCGGCGAGTACGCTTTCGGTGGCCGGCCCAGGCCGATCCCCACGGAAGCGCTGGCCGCGGTCACCGCCTTGCTTCGCGGCGCGCGCGTGCGCGCCGTCGCCAAGCTTCGCACGCTGCGCCGCGGCGTGATGATCAAGTCGAGCGACGGCGCCCCGCTCGCGACCGTCACCGATGACGATGTGAGCGTGGAGCGGCGCCGCGGCGCCGCAGATCGATTTCGCGAGATCGAGGTCGAGCTCGCGCCGACCGCGCCGGTGCAGAGCGCGCGCGCCCTCGTGAGCCGGCTCGCTCAAGCGGGCGCCAGCGAGGCGAACCCAATCCCGAAAATCGTCCGGGCGCTCGGACCCAAGGCGGCCGAGCCGCCCGACGTGTCCGTGCCGTCCGTCCATGAAGATGCGCGCGCCGTGGACGTGCTGCGCCAAACGCTTGCCGCATCGGCGGCGCGTCTGCTGCTCCACGATCCCGCGATCCGGATCGAATTCGACGCGGAGGCCACGCATCAGGCGCGCGTCGCGACGCGCCGCGTCCGATCGGATTTGCAGACGTTTCGGGGTTTGCTCAACAAGCGCTGGGCCGATTCGCTGCGCGCCGATCTGCGCGAACTCGGACGCGCGTTCGGCGCGGTGCGCGACCTGGACGTGTTTCTCGAACGCTTGGGCGCGGCGACGCTGAAGCTCCCCTCCGACGCGCGCGCGGGAGCGGCGAGCGTCATGCAGGCGTTCGAGTCGGACCGCGCGGCTGCTCGGCGCGCGCTTCTCGACGTCATGCAAGCTCCGCGCTACGTCGCGCTGCTCGACCGGCTCGTCGCCGCAGCCGGCGAACCGCATGCGCTTCGGCTCGCGGAGCGCGCCGCCCAAGCGCTGATGCCGCCGCTGTTCGGGCGGCAGTGGAAAAAAGCCGAGAAGGCCGCCGCCCGTGCCAAGCGCGCGCCCTCAGACGCCGCGTTGCACGAGGTGCGGATCCGCGTCAAGAGCTGCCGCTACGTTGCGGAAACGATGGCGCCGATCGGCGGCAAGCGCGCAAAGGCATTCGCCGACGAGGCGAGCAACCTTCAGGACGCGTTGGGAACCTATCGCGACGCGATCATCGCATATGGCAGGCTGCGCGCCGTCGCGCGCGGCGGCATCGACGAAGCGTTCGCCGCCGGCCAACTGGCCATGACCCAGCTTCGCGCCTCCCGCAAGGCCCGCAGGACGTGGCAAAAGCGTTGGGGCCGGCTCTGCGCGGAACGAAAGCGGCTGAAAGCTTGGCAATAAACACGGTCGTGCGAGCGGCGGGCGGCGTGCTCGCCCGCGAGCAACCGGGCGGCGAGCTGGAGGTCGCCGTCGTTCACCGGCCCGCGTACGACGACTGGACGTTCCCCAAAGGCAAGCTGCAGGTGGGCGAGCGCGAAGAGCACGCGGCGCTGCGCGAGGTAGAGGAAGAAACGGGCATGCGCTGCCGCATCGAGCGCGCGCTCGGCACCACGAAATATCGCGATCATCGCGATCGCCCGAAAGTCGTCCACTACTGGGTCATGCGCGCGCTGGACGGCCATTTCCAGCCGACGAAGGAGGTCGACAAGCTGGATTGGCTGCCGGTGCCTCGCGCGCTAGACACGCTGTCGTACGATCACGATCGCGTGCTGTTGCGAGGGCTCGCCGCGACCACGAACTCGGATGGATCGACCAAGGCGCGCAGCCGTCAAGGCCGAGCGACGCTGCGCAGTCAAATCACGGGTGCGGTCTATCTCGTGCGCCATGCCAAGGCCGAGAACCGGCACGATTGGAAAGGCGACGACGATCTCCGGCCCTTGACCAAAGGCGGCCGCCGCCAAGCGACGGAACTCGTCACGCGGCTCGCCGCATTTTCGATCGCGCGCGTGATCTCGAGCCCGTCCGGGCGCTGCAAGGAAACGGTCGAGCCGCTATGCGCCGCTCGCGGCCTCAAACTCGAAACGTCCACGAGTTTGGCTGAAGGCACCGACACCGACGAAGTGCTGGATTTCGTGCGCTCGCTCGTCGACCGGTCCAGTGTGCTGTGCACGCACGGCGATGTCGTCGGCGACGTGATCTCGTTCTTGGTCCGCGAAGGCTTGGCGCTCGAAAGCGATTTGCGGTGGGAGAAGGGCTCGACCTGGGTGCTGGAGCACGACGCCGACTCGTTCTTGTACGGCCGCTACCTCCCAGCGCCGTAAGGAGGCTATCCATCTTTACAATCGACTTGGAGCGGTCGGCTTTAGCCGACCGAGAGTGGAGGTCGCGCTGGCTCGACCGTGAATAACGCGGCAAAGGAAGAGTGATTTTGATGAGCGCCAGCATCGACTCGCACGCGCGGGCCACCACGCACAAGATCTACGTCGACGGACCGAACGGCATGCGCGTGCCGTTCCGCCAGATTCATCTGACCGACGGCAGCGATTTCCGCACGTACGACACAAGTGGCCCGTACACCGACCCCGGTCTCGAGCTCGACGTGCGCGCCGGCTTACCGCCCGTGCGCTCGACGTGGATCCGAGGCAGAGGCGACGTCGAAGAGCTCGCAGCTTCGTCGTCCGGCTATCGCCGTGAGCGAGAAACATCCCCCGACTTGGAACCGATTCGCTTCAAAGCGCGGCGCAGAGCGTTGCGCGCCGCACCCGGCTCGAACGTGACCCAGCTGCACTACGCGCGACGCGGAACTCTCACGCCGGAGATGCAGTATGTCGCGATCCGCGAAGGCGTGACGCCGGAGTTCGTGCGCGACGAGGTCGCGAGCGGGCGCGCGATCATTCCCGCGAACATCAACCATCCGGAAAGCGAGCCGATGATCATCGGGCGCAACTTTTTGGTCAAGATCAACGCGAATATCGGCAATTCGGCGGTCAGCTCGTCGATCGAAGAAGAGGTCGAAAAACTCACCTGGGCCACGCGCTGGGGCGCCGACACCGTGATGGATTTGTCCACCGGCAAGCACATCCACGAAACGCGGGAGTGGATCTTGCGCAATTCGCCGGTACCGATCGGCAGCGTGCCGATCTATCAAGCCGTCGAGAAAGTGCGCGGCCGCGTCGAGGAGCTTTCGTGGGAGATCTACCGCGACACGCTGCTCGAGCAAGCCGAACAGGGCGTGGACTATTTCACCATCCATGCGGGCGTGTTGCGGGACTACGTGCCGCTCACGCACCGACGCGTCACCGGCATCGTTTCGCGCGGCGGCTCGATCATGGCGCAATGGTGCGCGATCCACAAGAAAGAGAACTTCCTCTATAGCCGATTTGAAGAGATCTGCGAGATCATGAAAGCGTACGACGTCGCGTTCTCGCTCGGCGACGGCTTGCGCCCCGGCAGCACGGCCGACGCGAACGACGCAGCGCAGTTCGCCGAACTGAAAACGCTTGGCGAACTGACCGACATCGCGTGGAAACACGACGTGCAGGTGATGATCGAGGGTCCGGGCCACATCCCGATGCACCAGATCAAAGAGAACGTCGATCGCGAGCGCGCCGTCTGCAAGGACGCGCCGTTCTACACACTTGGGCCGCTCGTCACCGACATCGCGCCGGCCTACGATCACATCACGAGCGCCATCGGCGCCGCGATGATCGGTTGGTTCGGCACCGCGATGCTCTGTTACGTGACCCCCAAAGAGCATTTGGGCCTGCCGAACAAGCAAGACGTGAAGGATGGAGTCATCGCCTACAAGATCGCAGCGCACGCGGCGGATCTGGCCAAGGGGCACGCGGGCGCGCGCGAACGCGACGACGCGCTCTCGAAAGCGCGCTTCGAATTCCGTTGGGAAGATCAATTCGCGCTGTCGCTCGATCCCGAGACCGCGCGCAAATTCCACGACGAGACGCTGCCGGCCGACGCGGCGAAAGGCGCTCATTTCTGCTCGATGTGCGGCCCGCATTTCTGCTCGATGCGCATCACGCAGGACGTCCGGGAGCTCGAAAGCGCGCCTGTTTAATCATCCCCTCTACCATAAAATCGCCGCGACGACAAGGTAGCTCTGCCGACGCCGCGAACGATAGCAGCGGTTCAGAGGAGGCTGTCATGCGATCACTCAGGTGGATGTTTTCGGCGTTCGCGATCGCCGCGCTGATTTCGGCGAGTGCTGCGTGCAACACCGCGCAAGTTTCGCTGCCGCCGCCGGGAACCACGGTGAGCTGCCCGGCGACGGTGACGATCACCGAGTTTTTGGTGCCGACCGCGGCCGCGGACCCGGAGGCGCTCGCCGACGGTCCGGACGGCAACATCTGGTTCACTGAATTTGCTACCGGCAATGTGGGCAAGGTGACCACGGGCGGCACGATCTCGGATATGCCGGGCGTTCCAGCGACGCGCGGTCCCTGGGGCATCACCGCCGGGGCGGACGGGCGGCTCTGGTTTGCGGAAGATCAAGGCGCGATTCACGACATCGGCGCGATCACGACGGGCGGCGTCGTGACGGAGTACGGTCCGACCGCCGGATTCACGCGGCACACGGCGCTCGGTCCGGACAACCGGGTGTGGTTCACCGACGGCGGCGGCTCCGCGATCGGCGCGATCACGACGGGCGGCACGATCACCGAATACCCGACCACGACGGGCGGCTCTTCACCGTCGGGCGTCGTCGCGGGACCAGATGGCAACCTCTGGTTCACCGAACTGAATGGAAACAACATCGGCAAGATCACAACGTCCGGCGCCGTCACCGAATTTGCGATTCCGACAGCCGCCGCGGTCGCATGGATCATCGCGGCCGGTCCCGACGGGAACCTCTGGTTCGCCGAGAATGCAACAAACAAGATCGGAAAGATCACCACGGCAGGCGCCATCACCGAGTATACCGTCCCGACGGCGAGCAGCGACCCGTTCGGCGTCACCGCCGGACCGAACGGTACCGTGTGGTTTTCCGAGGAGTCGTCGGACAAGGTGGGTTGCGTGACCACGACCGGTGCGTTCACCGAGTATCCTGTTCCCACTGCGTCAAGCGTGCCCGAAGAGATGACCTTAGGCCCTGACGGCCACGTGTGGTTCACGGAGGCATTGGGGAACAAGATCGCACGAATAACGTTTTAGCCGAACGCGCGCACTTCATGACGATCGCCGATTCGTACGCGCGGCCGCTGCGCGACCTGCGCATCTCGGTCACCGACCGCTGCAACTTCCGGTGCACGTACTGCATGCCGAAGGAAGTCTTCGGGCGTGAGTTCGCGTTCTTGCCGCATGCTCAGCTGCTGACGTTCGAGGAAATCGAGCGCCTGGCGGGCATCTTCGTCGCACACGGCGTGGAAAAGATCCGCCTGACAGGCGGCGAGCCCCTGTTGCGCCGCCAAATCGAGTTGTTGGTGGAAAAGCTGGCGAGGATTCCCGGCGTTTTGGACTTGACGCTGACCACCAACGGTTCGCTGCTCGCAAAAAAGGCCCGCGCGCTGAAGGCCGCCGGGTTGCAACGCGTCTCCGTGAGCCTCGACTCGCTCGACGATCGGGTTTTCCGTGCGATGAACGACGTCGACTTTCCGGTGGCGCGGGTGCTCGAAGGCATCGACGCCGCGCGTGCGGCTGGGCTGACGCCGGTCAAGGTCAACGTCGTCGTCAAGCGCGGAGTCAACGACGGCACGGTCGTGGAAATGGCGCGCCACTTCCGCGGCAGCGGCTGCATCCTGCGCTTCATCGAGTACATGGACGTCGGGTCGACGAATGGCTGGCGCATGGAAGATGTCGTGCCCGCGGCGGAGATCGTCCGGGCAATCGGCGCCGAATTTCCGCTGGCGCCGATCGAGAAGAGCTATCGCGGGGAAGTCGCCAACCGCTACCGGTACCAGGACGGACTCGGCGAGATCGGCATCATCGCGTCGGTCACCCAGCCGTTTTGCCGCGACTGCACGCGCGCGCGACTGTCGTCGGACGGCATGCTCTACACGTGCCTCTTCGCATCGCGCGGCCACGACTTCCGAACGCCGTTGCGCTCTGGCAGCTCGGATGCAGACATCGCCGAACAGCTGCGCGCCGTGTGGCGGGTCCGCGACGATCGCTACTCCGAGATCCGCACCGGTGAAAGCGCTCGGCTGCCCAAAGTCGAGATGTCGCGCATCGGTGGCTGACGTGGAGCTGGCCCAGATGAACTGCGTTCCGTGCCGCGGCGGCGTCGCGCCCATGGATGCGGCGACCGTGAGCGCCTATCTTGCGCGAGTTCGATCCTGGGAGTCTCCTGAGAATCACCATCTCACCAAGACCTATCGCTTTTCAGATTTCAAGTCGGCGCTCGCTTTCGTCGACCGCGTGGGCGCGATGGCCGAAGAGCAGGGCCATCATCCAGACCTCTATCTCGCCTGGGGAAAAGTGCGGATCGACGTCTGGACTCACAAGATCGACGGCCTGACCGAGAGCGATTTCATCTTCGCCGCGAAGTGCGACGAACTGTTCGAACAGATTTAATTAGCGCCCGCAAGGGCGAGCGAATGGCCCGTCGAACCACGCGAGTCACAGCGCGAGAAGGAGCCAACTGGGGTGCAGCACGCGTGCCTTGTTCGCGTTTTGCAAGGAGACACCGCATGATTGGTGGCTGCATTCGTCGCTGCGGTCGGCTGAAGCCGACCGCTACAGTTCGCGTGGGAAAGCCGACCGCTGCAATGCTGGCTGCGGTTGGTCTCTTGCTGTCCGCGTGCAGCGGCACGAGCAGCGGCACCGGACCGCCCGGGCCGACGCCGCCCCCAGGCGCCACGCACCTCTACGTGGCAGACGTGTTCGACGGCGCGCTGCTCATCTACACGCTTCCGATCTCGAATTCGAGCACGCCCACCGCGCTCTCCACGTCGACGATTTTCAGCGTGGCGACCGATCCAAGCAGCAGCACGTTCGCTGACTCGGCCGGCGGCAGCGTGGCGCTGTTCACGCGGCCCATCACGTCGTCGTCCACGCCGTTCGCGACGCTCGGGCAGGGCACCGCATCGTCCGGCTACGCCTTTTTCGCAAACAGCGGCAAGCTCTATGTCAGCACGAACGGTCCGCAGGTGAACGTGTTCACGCCGCCCTTTGTGACCGGGAACCTGCCGACGACCATCACGAACGGGGCAGGGCCGACCTCCTCGCTCGGCATCGCGTTCGACAGCGCGAGCAACCTCTACGTCACGAACAACGACGGGACGCACGCCGTCGACGCGTTCGCTCCGCCGTACTCGTCGGCGCCGTTGGTCATCACCAACGCTGGAACCGCGCTTCGCGATTGCGTGGTCATCGGCCAGCAGCTCTTCGTGTCCGACGTCGCCGATGTGAGCGGCGGCCAGATCACCGTGTACGATTTGCCGCTGACCGTCTCGAGCACGCCCGCGTTTGAAATAGCGAATGGCACCGACATTCCGGAAGGCCTCGCCACGGATGGCGGCGGCAACCTGTATGTGAATAACTCCGGCAACGGCGCGATCGCCGTGTACACGCCGCCGTTCGGCGCGGGCAGCTCGCCCGTGATTTACCTGGACGCCAACAGCGGCGTGGGCGGGTTGTTCGGCCTCGCCATCGGCTCGTAAAGCGCGAGCTTCTAGCCGATTCTCTCGACGCCGCCCATATACGGGCGCAGGACTTCGGGCACGACGACCGAGCCATCCGCCTGCTGGCAGTTCTCCAAGATCGCGACCAGCGTTCGCCCGACGGCCAGCGCGGAGCCGTTCAGCGTGTGGGCGAATTCCGGCTTCGCTTTCGGCTCGGGACGAAAGCGGATCAGCGCGCGACGAGCTTGGAAGTCGCCGCAGTCGCTGCACGATGAGATCTCGCGATACGCTTGCTGACCGGGCAGCCAAACTTCGAGATCGATCGTTTTCTGCGACGCGAACCCCGTGTCGGCTGCGCACAACAACATCGCGCGATACGGCAGCCCGAGCGCCTGCAGCAGGCTCTCTGCCTGCCCCACGATCTGGGCGTGCTGTGCGGCGCTCTCCTGCGGCGCGCAGATGGCGACCAGCTCGACCTTTTCGAATTGATGCTGACGGATGAGTCCACGCGTGTCCTTTCCGGCTGCGCCCGCCTCTTGGCGAAAACAGGGAGTGTACGCGGTGTAGCGCTTGGGGAGCGCGGCGGGCTCGAGGATCTCGTCACGGTGCAGATTCACCAGCTGAACTTCAGATGTGGGCGAGAGGAAGAGCGATCCGTCGTCCAGCGAGAACATCGCGTCGCTGAACTTGCTCAAATGACCCGTGGCTTCCACGGTCTCGCGATTGACGAGCAAGGGCGGGTTGATCTCGACGAAGCCGGCCGCCGTGTCGCGCTCCAGAAAAAAATCGACGAGCGCCCGGGAGAGTCGGGCGCCGAGGCCCCCGATGACGGTGAATCTGCTGCGCGCCATCTTGACGCCGCGCTCGAAATCGAGGATGCCGAGCCGTTCCCCGATCTCCCAGTGCGGCTTCGGCTCGAAATCAAACGCGCGCGGCGCGCCGCCGCGACGCAGTTCCACGTTTGCGCTCGCGTCCGCGCCATCGGGGACGTCGTCGGCCAACAGGTTCGGCACGTGCAGCAGGATCTGGGTGAGCTGGCCGTCGAGCGCCGCCGCGGCGCGCTCCTGCTCCTTGATGGCCGCACCAAGCGCCGTCGAGCGCTCGCGCAACGCGCTCAACGCCTCGGCGTCGGCGCCCTTTTTCTTGGCGAATTCCCCCGAAATGCGATTGCGCTCGGCTTTCGCGGCGTCGAGCGTCGTCACGGCAGCTCGCCAGCGCGCGTCGATTTCGAGAAACTCATCCACCGGCGTTGTCGCGAGCTGACGCCGCGCGAGCGAGCGGCGCACGCGGTCCGGCTGTTCGCGGATGAGCGCTCGGTCGAGCATGAGGCGACCTGTTTGCCCAACCGTCGCGGCCGACCTTGCCGTATAGGCTAGAAGCTCGAGGCGAATCTCGCTTTCGGCGCCGGTTCCGCGGCCATGCGTTTGAGCTCGTCGGGATGCGAGGTCGCTTCGAGTGCGGCATCGAGCGTGATCGCGCCCTCGGCGATGAGGCTCGAAAGCGCGCGCTCGAGCGTTTGCATGCCGACGGACTGTCCGGTTTGCATGGCGGTCAGCATCTGCGAAGGCTTGTTCTCGCGGATCAAGTTGCGGACGGCGTGCGTTCCGAGCAGGATCTCCATCGCGCAGGCCCGCCCGGCTCCGTCGGCGCGGGGCAGCAGCGCTTGGGTGAACACCGCCTCCAGCACGCCGGAGAGCTGAAAGCGGATCTGCTCTTGTTGCTCGGGTGGGAAGACGTCGACCATGCGGTTGATCGATTCCGGCGCCGACGTCACGTGCAGCGTCGCGAAGACGAGATGACCCGTTTCCGCGGCGGTCAGCGCGAGCGAGATCGTCTCGAGATCGCGCATCTCTCCGACGAGGATGACGTCCGGGTCCTGGCGCAACGCCGAGCGCAGCGCGTTATCGAAGGAAAGCGTGTCGCGGCCCACCTCGCGCTGGGTGATCACCGAGTTGACGTTTTGATGGAGGAACTCGATCGGGTCCTCGATCGTGACGACGCGCACATGCTTGTGGCGATTGATGAAGTTGATCATCGCCGCCAGCGTGGTCGATTTTCCCGAGCCCGTGGGACCGGTGACCAGCACGAGGCCGCGCGGGCGCTGCGTCATCTGCGCAACGAGCGGCGACAATCCCATGCTCTCGAGCTCCGGCGGATTCGCCGGGATCGCACGCATGACGGCGGTCAGGCTGTCGCGCTGATAGCATGCGTTGACCCGAAAGCGCGAGACGCCCGGCAAGGAGTACGCGAAGTCTACCTCACGCTTGTCGCTCAAGCGTTCCCGCTCGCGCTCGTTCATGATGGCGAGGATGAGTTCTTCGGCTGCCCCCACGGTGAGTTTCTCCTCGACCAGCGGCTCGAGCCCGCCATGCAGCCTGATGTACGGCGGGCTGCCGACGACCAAATGGAGGTCTGAGGCGGCCGCGCCGACCATCGCGGTCAGCAGATCGTTGATCGTGTGCGGATACATGAATACCTCTGGCGCAAAGAGAAATTGGGGGCCGCAATCCCCCTTAGGAATGATATCGGCATGTTGAAGCAGGTCCGCCGCCGCGTGACGATCCGCGAAGCCCTCGACGCGATGTCGCTGTGCGACATTCGACGAGCCGCGGTTGAGCGCGTCCCTATCGGCGACGCAGCCGGCCGCATCCTCGCGCGACCCGTCAACGCCGCGGAGGACGTGCCGCCATTTTCCCGCTCTCGGGTCGATGGCTATGCCGTGAAGGCCGCGGACGTGAAGCACGCGACGCCAGGCAAGCCCGTGCGTCTGGAGCTCGACGCCGACGTGCTGATGGGCAAGGCCACGGACAACGTCTTGCGATCGCGTCATGCCGCTCGCGTGCCGACGGGCGGGATGCTGCCGCCCGGTGCCGACAGCGTCGTGATGATCGAGGACGCCGACGAGTTGGATGGCGCGGTTTTTGTGCGCGAGCGCTCGCATTGCGAAGACAACGTCACGCCGGCGGCCGCTGACGTCCGGGCCGGGGGCCGGCTGTTGGACGCGGGCGTCGCGCTGCTCCCCGCGGCCGTCGGCATGCTCGCGGGCGCCGGCGTCGCGCACGTCGACGTCTACGTGCCGCCGTCGGTGGCGCTGCTCGTCACGGGCGACGAGCTCGTCGAACCCGGCGCTGCGCTTGCCGGCGGCGAGATCCGCGACATCAACCGATACGCCCTCGGCGCCGCGCTGTCGGCGATGGGTTTTTCGCCGCGCGCCTATCCGCGCGTTCCCGACGATCGCGCGCGCTTCGCGGCTGCGTTCGCGCTCGCGCTCGGAGAATGCGACGCCGTGGTCATCTCGGGAGGTTCGAGCGTGGGCGAGCGCGACTACGCGCCTGCAGTCGTCGCAGCCGCGGGCGAACCCGGAGTGGTGGTCCATGGCGTGCGCGCAAAACCCGGCCGGCCCACGCTGCTCGGCGCGATCGGCGACAAGCCCGTCATCGGCCTGCCGGGAAACCCTGTGTCGGCGCTCGTGATGCTCGAAACGCTCGGCAAACCCGTGTTGTGGCGCATGTTCCAGAAAGCGGCGGACACGCTGCCGGTGCCGGCCGTGCTCGCTGCTCCCATCGATCTCTCGCCCGAACTCGAACACCGCGTGCCGGTGAAGCTGCGGCGCGCCGGTTCGGGCGGCGTCATCGCCGAACCGCTGTTCGGTACGTCGGCGCAGATGCACACGCTTGGCATGAGCGACGCGCTGGTCGCAGTTCCGATCGGCTGCGGCCCCATCGCCGCGGGCACGGTCGTCGACGCGATTCCGTTCACACGATAATGTAGCGAGCGACCGAAGGTCGCCAACCCGGTCGACCAAGGTCGACCGGCACAAGAATGGGGAAAGCGAGTTTATGAAGCATCGAATTCTACTTACAATCCTCGCCCTCGCGCTGAGCGCCTGTTCGCCGGCGCAGCAGCAAACGACGCAAAAACAGGCAAACGACGCGTTGATCGTCGCGCAAGCCCGCGCGCAATTGACGGCCATCGACGCGGCGACGGTCGGGAACGTCCACATCAGCGTGAACAACGGCACGCTGACGCTGTGGGGCGTCGTCGCGGACCGCACCGAGCGCGATACGATCGATTCGTCCGTCAAAGGCATTGGTGGCGTGCATCGCGTGATCGATCGCATCAGCATCAACCCGAAGGCCCCGAACGCCGGCCAAGTCACCTCCGATTTCGAGTTGCAAACGCGCGTCGAGGCGGCGCTGGCCGCGCAAACCGGCGTCAACGCACTGCATGTCGGGGTGAAGGCCGAACGCGGCGTCGTCACCGTCAGCGGCAGCGTGCCCACGCGCGCGCTTCATCAAACGGCGATGGACGCCGTCAGGAGCGTGTCCGGCATCAAGCGCATCGTCGACCGAATCCGCGTTCAAGGGAGCTAATGCGCTACGGATTAGTGTCCGACATTCATTCGAATTTGCCCGCTCTCGAATCGGTCGTCGTGGCCCTGGACGATCTGGGCATCGACCAACTCGTTTGCCTCGGCGACATCGTCGGCTACGGCCCCAATCCGAATGAGTGCGTGGAGCTCCTGCGCCGGCGGCATTGCGCCAGCATCATGGGAAACCACGACGAGGCGATCGTCGACGAGTCGGCGGACGAGTCGTTCAACGAGCTGGCGCGGGAAGCCATCCGGTGGACCCGCGCGACGCTGTCCGCCGAGAACAAAGCGTATTTAGCTTCGCTGCCCGATTCGGTGGAGTTCGATGATTTCGCCGTCATTCACGGCGCGCCGGCGTTCCGCTTCGCGTACATCATGGATGCTGCCGGCGCTTCGGAAGCATTTCGTCACGTCGAGCGGCCGCTGACGTTCGTCGGGCACACCCACGTGGCCGAAGTGTATTTTCAGAACGAGGCGGATCGGACGTTCCACAATCGCTTGCCGAACGGCGGCAAGATCGCGATCGAGCCCGAGTTCCGTTACATCGTAAATCCGGGGAGCGTAGGCCAGCCGCGCGATCACAACCCGCATGCCTCGTTTGCGATCTACGATCGCTCCGGACACTTCGTCGACGTGCGTCGCGTCGCGTACGACGTCGCTCGCGTTCGCCGGCTCATCGAGGATGCGCGACTGCCGGCGCCGCTCGGCGCCCGACTGGAAGTCGGCGCATGAAGCCCGCCATCGCGATCGCTCTCGCGCTTCTTGTAGCGGTCGGCCTGAGCCGACCGGCACTGGCGCAGTCTGCGCCGTATGCGAATCCGCAGTTCGCCGCAGCGCTGTCGGCGGCTCTCCGATCGTTCTACACGCGCGACTTCGCTGCGGCCCTTGCGAAGTTCCAAGCGTGCCTCGCGATCGACCCGGGCGAACCGCTGGCCCTGGCATTCGAAAACGCGACGCTCTTGCATATCGACCCGCTGCGGCTGCAGGCGCTCGCCGCGAAAGAAGAAGCCGACGCGGCCCGCGCGCCCCGCAACGCGCTCGCGCAAACGCGCTTGGGGTTCACGGATCTGTTCCTCGCGCAATCCGATTCGAGCCGCGCCGATGACGCGCGAGCGGCGCTCGACGAAGCCATCGCCGTCGATCCGCAGGCCGTCGCGGCGCACGTCGGGCTCGGCATCTACCGATACGGGCTCGACGAGCGCAGCCGCGCGAAGGCCGAGCTGCTCGCGGCGCTCGCCGCCGATCCGCACGACGTGCTCGCGCGGGAATATCTCTCGAGCATCTATCAAAAGGATCTGCAAGATCCCAACCGAGCCCTCGACTACCTGATCGACGTGCCGAACGTCGTTCCGCAGTACGCCGACGCCTTCTACCATCTCGGATCGATCTTCGACGATCTCGGCCAGTACGACGCCGCCGTCCGCTACCTGCGAACCGCCATCGATATGGATTCGGGCCACGTGGGCGAGGCCGGCCAGGACGGTCTGCCGCTGCTCGGCCGGATCTATTTAAAGATCCATCACGTCGAGGACGCGAAGCGCGCGTTCGCCGAGGCGGTCGTGTTCGGGGAAGAACCGGAGTTCTCGCAGTCACAGCTCGACAAGATCAAGCGCGGGCTGATCAAGTGACCGATCGAGACATGGCGCGCCCTGCAAAGCTCGGCTCCGTTCAGGACGATCGCCGTTGTTTCGCGTGCGGACCGGATAACGCAGTCGGCCTGCAGATGACCTTCGAGTATGGCGACGGCACGGCGCGCAGCGTCGTCAAGCCCAAGCGTCATCTGAGCGGCTGGTCTGCGCTGCTGCACGGCGGCATCGTCGCCACGCTGCTCGACGAAGCGATGGCCCACGCGGCGATCAGCCTCGGCATACGAGCGGTCACCGCGAAGCTCGAAGTCCGATTCCGCACCGCCACGCCCGTTGACGATCGCGCGCTCGTGGTCGAAGGCCGGATCGAGCAGCGGCGCGGCCGGATGCTCGAGATGACGTCGGACCTGCGCGATGAGGCCGGGACGCTCTACGCGCACGCGCGCGGCAGATTCGTCGCCGAGGTCTAGTTGCCCGACACCGCCGGCACCAAGCCGATCGCCTCCAACCGCAAAGCGTTTCACGACTACCACATCGTCGATTCGTTCGAGGCGGGCGTCGTGCTCACGGGCACCGAGGTCAAGAGCCTGCGCGCGAACGGCTGCTCGCTCGTCGACGGCTTCGCACGCATCAAGAACGGTGAGGCGTGGCTGTGCAACGTGCAGATACCGGTGTACGGGCACGGCACCTTTTTCTCGCAACACGAACCGCGACGCGATCGCAAATTGCTCCTGCACGCGGAGCAGATCCGCCGGCTCGTCGGCAAGCTCCAAGAGAAAGGGCTCACGCTCGTGCCGCTGCGCGCCTACTTCCGCAAGGGCCGCGTGAAAGTCGAGCTCGGCCTGGCCCGCGGCAAAACGAAGTACGACAAGCGCGAGCGAATCAAAAAGCGCGAAGCCGAACGCGAGATCGCGCGCCACGCCCGCAAATCGTGATCGTGCTGGGCTCGAACGCAGCTCATTGTATGCTGTGTTCGAGCGCAGCTCGACGAAAGCGCGACCGAAGGTCGGGCTCGACCTGACGGCGCGAGCTCCGCTCCCGCCGCCGTCGACCTTCGGTCGAGCACAGCACTCGCCGCGACTACATTGGCCCAGCAGATGCTTATGCTGTGCTCGAGCGCAGCTCGACGAAAGCGCGACCGAAGGTCGCGCTCCATCTGACGGCGCGAGCTCCGCTCCCGCCGTCGTCGACCTTCGGTCGAGCACAGCACTCGCCGCGACTACATTGGCCCAGCAGATGCTTATGCTGTGTTCGAGCGCAGCTCGACGAAAGCGCGACCGAAGGTCGCGCTCCACCTGACGGCGCGAGCTCCGCTCCCGCCGTCGTCGGCCTTCGGTCGAGCACAGCACTGCCGCAGCGTATGTTGTGTTCGAGCGCAGCTCGACGAAAGCGCGACCGAAGGTCGCGCTCCACCTGACGGCGCGAGCTCCGCTCCCGCCGTCGTCGACCTTC